>ENA-OZGC01001688-OZGC01001688.1-human-gut-metagenome-genome-assembly--contig:-NODE-1688-length-11679-cov-4.223331_pt1 | contig 11679 bp, 5 predicted proteins | sample MGYA00245109_ERZ653643 | MGnify/ENA primary metagenome ERZ653643 (study PRJEB26926, sample SAMN06165107) | human gut metagenome | biome: ENVO:00009003; feature: ENVO:2100002; material: ENVO:00002003... | reverse complement strand
GTATAAGAGACAGTAGATATATAATAGATATGAACAAACAGCAACTTGCCAACAGAATATGGGCTTCAGCGAACAACATGCGTTCGAAGATTGATGCCAGTGAGTATAAAGACTATATCCTCGGACTTATCTTCTATAAGTTTCTCTCCGACACAGAGGTGAAGTTTTTCACCCAAACTTGTGAATGGGAAGAGGAAGACCTCGTGGAACTTGTGGAGAACTACGAGGACAAGAACATGAAGTATGCCATAGAAGAGTGCCAGGAGCACATCGGCTTCTTCATCGAATATAAGTATTTGTTCAACACTTGGCTCACCGACACCTCATTCAGCGTGGCCACACTCAGCGAGGCACTCACCAACTTCGAGCGTCTGATGAGCAAGAATTTCGCATCGGTGTATGAAGGCATTTTCAAAACACTCCGCGAAGGGCTCAGCAAGTTGGGCGACAACCCATCTGCTCAAACCAAGGCATTGAAGAACCTTATCAAACTCATCAAAGACATCCCCACCGACGGTTCACAAGACTATGATGTGCTGGGCTATGTGTATGAATTTCTTATCAGCAACTTCGCTGCCAACGCAGGCAAGAAGGCTGGTGAATTCTACACTCCCCATGAGGTGGCAATGGTGATGTCGGAGATTGTGGCAGAGCACCACAAAAATAAAGAGTCGCTTGAAATTTACGACCCCACTTCCGGCTCTGGTTCGCTGCTGATCACTATCGGCAAGGCTGTGAGCAAGCACATCCAAGGCAAAAACAAGGTGAAATATTATGCGCAGGAGTTGAAGGAGAACACCTACAACCTCACCCGTATGAACCTTGTGATGCGAGGCATAATTCCGCAAAACATTGTCACCCGCTGTGCCGACACCCTTGAAGACGACTGGCCCATACACAAGGAAGGCTCCGAAATCGACATGCCACTTGCTGTGGATGCCGTGGTCAGCAACCCACCCTATTCCCAGCACTGGGACCCCACCAACAAGGAGATGGACGCGCGTTTCGCCCAATATGGGCTTGCGCCAAAGACCAAGGCCGACTATGCATTCTTGCTTCACGAACTTCATCACCTGAAGCACGATGGCATTCTCACCATCGTGTTGCCTCATGGCGTGTTGTTCCGTGGCAAAGCACCGAAAATGTTTGCCAAAGATGGCACACTCCTGCCTATCGAAGAGCGTGAGGAAGGACAGGCAGAAGGGAAAATCCGTGCCAACCTCATTGAGAAAAACAATATCGATGCCATTATCGGATTGCCAGCCAACATTTTCTTCGGCACAGGCATTCCCACACTCATCATGGTTTTGAGAAAAAACCGTGGCGACGAAGGCGTGCTCATCATAGATGCCAGCAAGGGCTTCATCAAAGACGGCAAGCAGAACAGGCTCCGTGCATGCGATGTGAAGAAGATTGCCGACACCTACCGCGAGCGCAAGGACATTCCAGGCTATTCGCGCGTGGTGAGCCGCGACGAAATCCGCCGCAACGAGTATAACCTCAATATCCCTCGCTATGTTGACGGGGGTGAGGCTGCCGTGAAATACGACATCTACAGCACTATGTTTGGCGGCATTCCTCACACAGAGATTGCCGACCTTGCTGACTACTGGACTGCCTTCCCCTCACTTCAGCACGATATATTTGCGCCAGAAGCCGATAAGCCATACTCTTCAGTGAAAGCCGACGATGTGCTTTCCGCCATTCATCACAACAGCGACGTGAAGGCTTTTAAAGCCAATTTCGCTTCTGCCTTTGCCGATTTCAAGACCATGCTCCATCAGCGCCTTATCGACCATGTGGAGGATGTGAAGGAACTGGAGGAGAGCGATAAGATTTCTGCCGACATCTTCCGCCGCACAGCGGCGCTCCCCCTTGTTGACAAGTATGTGGTGTATCAGATACTTGCCGATCGCTGGCAGGACATTATGGGCGACATCGAAATCATCCAAACCGAAGGTTTTGGTGCCTGTAATGTGGTGGAGCCTAAGTATAAGGTGAAGAAAGACAAAAATGGCGTGGAGCAGGAAGTGCACGATGGCGAAAAGGGCCGCATCATTCCTTTTGAACTTGTGCAGAAGATAATGCTTGCTGACGAACTTGATAGCCTCAACAATCTCAAGAATGAGAAGGAAGCGCAAGAGAATGTGCTTAACGAAATCATGGAAGAACTTGATGCAGATGAGCAACACTCACTTCTGAACGACGACAACACCAAATTCAGCAAGCCTGCGGTGAATAGCGAATGGGCTATTATTCTGAATTCAATTTCAACTCCAGAAATTGAGTTGATTAATGAATATGTTCTTCTCCCAAAGAAGAAAGATAAACTGGCGTTCGTTTCTGCCCACCCATCAAAAGTGTGGGGCGATATGACACCCAGCAAGGATGGAACTTTCCCAAAGAAAGAAACTACCGCTAAAATCAACAGTTTGGCGGCTGAAGTGGAGTTTGAGCATGACTCCTACGAACGCAAGGTAAAGGCGGCGGTGCAAGCGCTTGCTTTATTAGCAGAACTTGACAAGAAAGTGAAAACTGCCGAATCACTCCTTTTGCAGCACACAAAGGAGACCATCACATCGCTCAACATGAAGGAGATTAACACCCTGCTCGAAGCAAAATGGATTGAGCCCATCACTTCTGCCATTGGCATTGTGCCCGATGCTGTTGTTCAGACTCTTGCGGATGCAGTCAATGCTTTGGCAGAAAAATATGCCGTGACCTATCACGACATTGAGCGCGACCTTACATCCTCACAAAATACATTGGCAGACCTTGTGGGACAACTTACAGGAGATGAGTTTGCTATTAAGGGTTTAACTGAATTAATTAAGGGATGAAAATGAAGCCGAAGATAAGATTTAAAGGATTTGATGGGGAGTGGGAAGAATCACCATTTTCAAAGATTGTTGAACGCATATCGACATCTGCTCAAGCAGGAAAGTTGCCTGGAATTGAATTTGAAGATATCGTTTCAGGAGAAGGTCGGTTAAATAAAGATATCTATCAGAAGGTTTGTTGTAAATATGGAAATTTGTTCCGAGAAGGTGATATTCTTTTTGGGAAACTTCGTCCATACCTTAAGAATATTCTTTTGGCAGACTTCAAAGGTGTTGCTATTGGCGATTTCTGGATTCTTCGCTCTAAAGAGAATGATAGTAAATATCTTTATACACTGGTCAATTCAAATTCGTTTATGAAGATTGCTAACATTTCGTCAGGGTCAAAGATGCCACGTGCTGACTGGAATTTGGTTTCTTCAACCAAATTTGCAATACCGTCAAGCATGGATGAGCAACGAACCATAGGTGAATACTTCACCTCTCTTGATGCGCAGATTTCTGCATGTGCTTCTCGTCTTGCTTCATTGAAGCAGATAAAGGCGGCAAGTTTGCAAGCGATGTTCCCACAGGAAGGTGAAACAGTGCCCAAAGTAAGGTTCAAGGGATTTGGGGGGGGATGGAAAAAGGTGAAGTTAAGCGAATGTCTTGAAATCAGCACAACGAGAAACTTGAATAATGAATTTGGCGTTAACGAGGTACTCTCTGTGTCTGACGAAGAAGGCGTTATGAATCAGATAAAGCTGCTTGGACGTAGTTATGCCGGTAAATCAGTTACCAATTATAAAATCTTGCGTACAAATCAGGTGGTTTACACAAAGTCTCCTTTGAAAGCGAAGCCTTATGGTATTGTCAAAGTAAACAAAGGAGAAACAGGCATCGTATCCGTTCTCTATGCAGTTTATGACGCTAAGGAATGCGTAAGTCCCGACTACATTCATTATTATTTTGAACCGACGTTCAGAATTAACAACTACTTGCTTCCTTTGATTAACAAAGGAGCCAAAAATACGATGAACATCAGTGACGAGGTTTCTCTGCAAGGTGACATCATACTTCCAAATACATTGGAAGAACAGGTCCGAATAGTAGAATTTCTCCAATCTCTCGACCGCCAAATCACCCTCCACACTCAGCGCCTTGAGAAGCTGAAGCAGATTAAGGCGGCATGCCTGGACAAGATGTTTGTGTAATCAATAACAATACCGAATCAAAACAATAAAAACACTAACAATATGCCAGTAGATGTAATGATACGTCCTTTCAACAAGGAATTGGATTTTGAGAAGGCAATTGCCGAATTGCTTCCTCAGCATGGTTGGGAACCCCAAATTATCATCAATCCTACGGAGGAGAACCTGATAAAGAATTGGGCAGCCATTATCTACAACAATAACCGTGAAGTGAACCTATTGGGTGATTTTCCGCTCACCGACAGCGAAATGCAGCAAATCATCACTCAGGTGAATGCCTTGCCTAACCCCTACAAGGTGAACGAATTTATTAACGGAGGTTTTGTTAAGATTAAGCGTGACAATGAAAACGACAAAATCAATTTTGGCAAGGACGTGTATCTTAAAATTTTCGATGCCAAGGAAATTCGTACCGGGCAGAGCGTTTATCAGATTGTGCGTCAGCCCAAGTTTGAGACCAAGCACCCACTTGGCACCACACGCCGTGGCGATGTGATGCTCCTGATTAATGGCATGCCCGTCATTCACATTGAATTGAAGCGATCGGGGGGTGACGTAACACAGGCAGTGAACCAAATCAAGAAGTATGCCCACGAAGGCATATTCAGCCGTGGCATTTTCTCGCTCGTGCAGATTTTTGTGGCAATGACCCCAGAGAAGACCCTCTATTTTGCCAATCCCGGCAAGTCGGAAAACTTCTCGCCAAGTTACTATTTCCATTGGGCCGACTTCAACAACGACGAGATGCACGACTGGAAGCGCATTTGTGCCAACCTGCTCTCCATACCTATGGCGCACCAGTTGATAGGCTATTACACCATTGCCGACAGTAAAGACACCACGCTAAAGGTGCTGCGCAGTTACCAGTACAATGCAGTGAACAAAATTTGGGACCGAGTGCGTGAAACCAACTGGGACGACCATTCACACCGTGGCGGCTTCATTTGGCACACCACTGGTTCGGGCAAGACCATGACCTCGTTTAAGTCGGCACAACTTATTGCCAAAGCCCACGATGCCGACAAGGTGGTGTTTTTGCTCGACCGTATTGAGCTGAGCACTCAGAGTGCCGACGAATACCGCGGTTTTGCGAATGCCGACGACAATGTGCTCGACACCGACGACACAAGAAACCTGATTAGAGTGCTGGAAAGCGACGACCTGACCGACAACTTGATAGTGACCTCAATCCAAAAGATGTGCCGTATCACCAGCGACCACGGTGTGCCACAATCTACGATAAGCAAGATTAACGGAAAGCGTGTGGTGTTTATCGTTGATGAGTGTCACCGTAGCGTAACAGGCGGAGGTTCGGAAAGCGGAAGCGGTATGCTTTTGACTATCAAAAACACATTCCCCCGCGCCATTCTCTTTGGCTTCACAGGCACTCCAATCTTTAAAGAAAATGCTCGTGGAGAGATGACCACCGAGGTGATTTTTGGCGATATGCTGCACAAGTACACCCTTGCCCACGGTATTCCCGATGGCAATGTGCTGGGGTTTGACCTCTATCGTGTTGACACCTTTCAGCAGCGCGACCTTCGCGAGAAGGTGGCTTTGAATGCTGTTGATTCAGAGTGCTTTGACGAAATCAAGGACAATGCGGAGAAGGTGGACATCTACAACAAGTGGATGCACGAAATGGATATGATAAAAGTGGAGGAGGAGGTGAAGAACATCTACCAGGAACCCGAACACCACCAAGCCGTGATGCGTAAGATAGTGGAAGAGCGCCCAACGCTGAGCCGCAATGGCAAATTCCACGCCATACTTGCCACAAAAAACATTCCTGAAGCCATAGAATATTACTATCTGTTTAAGGAGCATTATCCCGAATACAACGTGACGGCCATCTACGACGACACAATCGACAATAGAGGCAATGGCGAATATAAGGAAGATGCCATTTTGGAGATGCTTGACGACTACAACAATAAGTTTGGCACCACATTCCAGCAGTCAACCTACGACAGGTATAAGAAAGATGTGGCAAGGCGCCTTGCCCACAAGGCACCCTACCAGCATTTGCCTAAGGAGAAGCAACTTGATTTGCTGATTGTGGTTTCACAGATGCTTACCGGCTACGACTCGAAGTGGGTAAACACCCTTTATGTGGATAAGTTGATGAAGTATGTGGATGTGATTCAGTCGTTCTCACGCACCAACCGCCTGTTCGGTCCTGAAAAGCCCTTCGGCATCATTAAATATTTCACCAGTCCAGAGCGAATGGAGCAGAACATAGAAGAGGCGTTTAACCTTTATGTTGACCAGCCACTATCGGTGTTCACCGACAAGTTGGAGGCAAACCTTGAGCATATCAACCAAAACTTCAGAGCCATCGACGCGCTCTTCACAGCAGAGGGCATAGAATATTACGCTACACTGCCTAGAGCAGAGGCATCGAAAAGGAAGTTTGCCAAAGAGTTTTGCGAGATGACCAAGCATCTTGAGGCATCGAAGATGCAGGGCTTTTTGTGGGACAAGTTGGAATATGAATTTCAGCACACTACTGGGTGGACAAAAGTGAAGTTGCTCATCGATGAGCAAACCTACAAGGTGCTTCTTCAGCGCTATCGCGAACTCTTTAAGAGCAATGGCAGCGCCGAGGGCGATGAAGATGTTTACCACCTTGAGGCCTACATCACCGAAACCGGTGCGGGAACCATTGATGCAGAATATATCAACTCTAAGTTTATAAAGTTTGTCAAAAACCTTTACACTTCTGGAGCGGGTAGCGAATTGGCTAAAGCAGCACAGCGAGAGTTGCATAATGCGTTTGCATCACTCTCGCAGCGCGACCAGCGCACTGCTCAGCGCATTCTGCACGACATAGGGAGTGGCGACCTGCGATTGAGCAAGGATAAAACCATTTACGACTATATCCTTGACTATCAGAAGCGAGAATGCGACAAGCAGGTTTTCACCCTTGCCGAAGCCACAGGGCTGGATTTGTACAGTCTGAAAGACCTTGTTGGAAATGATATTACAGAAGAAAACATTAACGAGCATGGGCGCTTCGACGATCTCATCAATACGCGTGACAGAGATAAGTGTGCCGATTTCCTGAAGAAGTTGACAGGAAAAGAAGTGGCACGACGCTATGTGAGCATCAACATATCGAAAGCGGTGCGTAGGTTTATCCTCGACCCTGCTGAGCGTGCCAAAATCATTTATGCTTATCAAACTGATGGCAAATACTATGATTTCGACAATCCAAATGAAGACGTGCCAGAAGAAGTGGGCGACACCACCTCTCTTTCGGCAAGCGATGCCGACAATAAACTCAGCGATGAGGAGAAACGCAAAAATGTGGTAGAACTGGTGAGCGCCGACTTGGCTCAATTCCCCAAATTGCCACCTACCGATGAGATTGTTGACGGTTTCTTCAAGATGTTGAACCTGCGCTCACTGAACCATTTAGATGGGCTTGCATTCGACATGTATAAGGTGTTCGACGAGTTGTTTGCTCGCAAAAAGGTGTCATTTGTTGACAAGCACTGTGATTTGAGTACACTGTTGACAAAATTTGAGGTGTTCCTCAAGAAAGTGTATTACTTGTGCAATGGCACGGAAGTGCCACCAAAACCAGGTGAAACCAAGGTGACATTAGGTAATTGCATTTACCAATTCCCATGCTTGAACGAGTTGAAAGGCCTCCAGCGTATTAAATATCGCACTATGAGCGGCTATCTTGCCGACCTTAGAGAGGGCAGAAACACGCAGGCAGGAAATGGAGCACACTATTCAATGTACCTTACCGAAGACAAACTCGACGAGAAAATCAAATCGGTTGTAACCCTTTATATGTATGTGGCGGGTAACTACCTGAATGACTTGAAAGGGAAGTATGACATTTGATTGATAATCTGAACAAACGAGGCTGTGTGAAAATTTGGCTGTAATCGCCTTTTTCACACAGCCTTTTTCCTTTTTGACGCATTTATTTGATTTTTTTGTCATCTGTGCAAAAAGGTTGCACAGATGGTGATTACCTTTGCAACATCAAATCAAACAAACAAGATAAAAACTTTAAATACAACAAATATATGAACAACATTTACAACAACGAGAGTGACAACATGATGAACAACATGGAAAGTAATATGGAAAGTAACATGGAAAGCAACATGAACAGTGAAAAGATGTGTGGGGGAAAGGTGCCTACCCGCGAGAATTTGGCGAAGTATGAGTCGTTGATGGCTGAGTTTGACAACTGTGAAAGCGATGATTTGGATCTGAAGAACAAACTTTACAACAAGGCGCAGAAATACCGTGACCAATACGATTGGAGTAGCGTGGTGTTTGAGGAAAACGGAAAGGAAGGTTTGAAGACGGTTTTTGGCGATGTGGTGGTGCCAGCCGTGTATGAGCAAATCGTGTGTTTCCCCTACTATTTTTACCTGACCTCGCTGGCTATCGTAGCCAAGAAGAATGGCCGCTTGGGGCTGTTGAAATTGAACGACGACATGAGTGAGGTGGCGGAAATTACCGGCTTTGAGTTTGATGCCGCTTTTCACATCGAATTTACTGAATTTGTGGCGGTGCGCAAGGAATACACCGGCAAGTGGGGACTTGTTGACATGAAAGGCAATATGCTGGTGCCAACGGAGATGGACGTGATTTACAACGATGCCGCTAATGGTTGCATCTTTGTGGATAAAGATGGCAAGAGCGGCGTGTATGACTACGTGAACGAAGCCTTTGCTTATCCAAAGTATGAATCGATTGACGGCATGGGCGAAGGTGACTATTTGCGCTTCACAAAAGATGGTCAGGAAGGCTATGTGACCACCGATGGTCAGTTCTTGCTCTGCTCGGTGGTGGATGAGGGCATCGACGACGACCACGATTTTATTTCCGACCATTTGGGTTAAAACAGCCTTGGCGTGTTTCGATGCAATTAGCAATGTGTCAAGGCATTGGAAACATGCCAAAGGCATGTCCCTACGCTATGGCGATGTCGGTTTTTGAAATATTGGATTATGAATTTTAACTACTAAAAAGGATTATGACAGTTAAGGAAAAGATTATTGGCACACTGCGTGCCACTGGCCGTGAGAACATTGAACAGGTGATCGACTACATGGAAAACAACGGCTTTTTTACGAAGAGTTGCCACCGTCACCATCATTACAGAGGTGGACTGGCAGACCATGCGTGGCAAACCTATCAGATTGCCCTGCAAAACAACCCCAATGGCATTGACAAGCAGAGCATCGCCATTTGCGCTTTGCTGCACGACTTTTGCAACTGTGGCGGAATGACTGACCAAGTAGGGCATGGCCGCCGCTCGGCTGGAATGTTGAAGGAATTGGGATTGCATTTGTCGCATGACGAATTTTTGGCCGTGCGTTTTCACATGAGTCTGCACACCCATATTTCCCACCATCTCTATAACGACGCGAGGCACTGTGCTCTGCGCACTCTCATCCTCACTTCCGACACCCAATCTGCCCAAATTTCCAAAGGAGCAGAGATAGTGCGGTGTCCAGATAACAGTGCGTTGAATGTCAAGATATAACTTTGAAAAAAAACTTGTGGGTGCACGAGTCCGCTGTGCGCTATAGGCACCAACATATATGGCGCATTAACCCAAATTGACCATTGACCGGTTTGGGTTAAAAAAAGATGGTACTGCTTAGGCGAAATTTATGAATTGTTTTGTATATTTGATAGTTTATTGTGTGATTAACTTGTAAATCAATATTTGTGATGAAAATTTTACATACGAGTGACTGGCATTTAGGGCATTTCCTGTATAACGAATCGCAGGAAGCGGCGCAGTTGGATATGCTGAACCAGATTGCGGAAATTGTGGCCGTGCAACAGCCCGACGCACTGGTGATTTCGGGCGACATTTACGACACCACCCAGCCTTCTGCCAGCGTGCAGCAGATGTTTGCCAATGCCATTGTGAACATACACGAGGCGTGCGAAGATATGACCATTGTGTGTATTGCCGGCAACCACGACAGCGGCAGCAAGCACATGATTTTCCACACCCCATGGCGTGCGCTGAATGTGCACATGGTGGGCACCATATCCAAAGACTGCAACCTCGACGACTATATTATCCCCATTGCCGACAAGGGATATGTGGTGGCTGTGCCTTTTGCCGCCGACCGCTATATGCCCGAAGATGTGTTTAAGGTGATGGCGGAGAAGGTGGCTGAGCGCAACGAGAAGGGGCTGCCTGTGGTGCTTGCCGCGCACTTGGCTGTGGCAAACTCCGACTGGCGAGGACATGATTTCTCGACCGACACCAATATCGGCGGACTGAACTGCCAGGAATTGAGTGTGTTTGCCGACGGCTACGACTATGTGGCACTGGGGCACATACACAAGCAGCAGAGTCTGGATAAGGAAAAGCGCGTTTGGTATGCCGGCACACCGATAGCGGTGAGTTTCGACGAGTCGTACTCAGGCAATGAGCACGGCGTGCTGATGGTGGAGTGCGAGCATCGTGGCGCAGCGGTGAGCGTGGAGTCGATACCTGTGAAAAACATCAACCCATTGGTGAATTTGCCATTTGAGGGAGCCGCCGAATGGGAAGATGTGAAGAAAATGCTCGCTGACTACGACAGCGAAATCCCATCGTTTGTGCGCCTGAATGTGGAGGTGGATGGCTATCTGCCCGCAGGAGCCAACGACGAGGCGCAGCAGATAGTGGCTGACAAGAAATGCCGCCTTTGCCTCATCAACTCAAAGCGAAAGGTGCAGCGCGACCACGCCACCAGCGACCAGCCCACCCTCACAGCCACCGAACTGAAGCAAATTGACTTCATAGAAGTGGCAAAAATGTATATCGAGTCGGAGGGCGTGACATTCGACGACGAAATGCTCGAAATGCTTCAGGAAGTAAAGGAAATGTTGAACTCAAATCAGGAATAACCATAAAAATCAAACAACTGCATATCAGCAACATCGCTTCAATCATTGAAGCCACCATCGACTTCACTGCGCAACCACTTTGCGACAGCGACGTGTATCTCATCACTGGCGACACTGGCGCAGGCAAAACCACCATTCTCGATGCCATTTGTCTGGCATTGTTCAACAACACCCCACGCCTGGCAAAAGGCACCAAGGTGACCGTGAAGAATGGCGACGATGAACTCACGTTGAGGGACCCTCGCCGATTGATGCGTCGCAATACCGGCGAAGCATTGGTTGAACTGCTTTTCGAGGGCAACGACGGCAAAAACTACAAGGCAGAATGGCAAGTGCAACGTGGCAAGAAAAAGAAATTCGATAACAAAATCAACAGCATTAATCGCAGCATCACCAACCTTGCCACAGGCGAAAGCATACAGTCGGCAGGTGTCAAAGATGCTGAATTGCAGGCAAAGATAGCAGAAGTGATAGGGCTGGATTTTGACCAGTTCTGCCGCACCACGATGCTTGCCCAAAACGAGTTCACCAAATTCCTGTCGAGCAGCGAGACGGAAAGAGCCGACATTTTGGAGAAAATCACCCAAACCGCAGAGTTCTCGGCTGTGGGTAGCAAGGTGTATGAAATCCAAAGCGCAAAAAAAGAAGCGTGGGAAGCCGCCCAGAAAGCCGCAAGCGACACAGGCCTCACCGACGACGAAATAGCGGAAAAGAAGGAGCAAGTGGCTGCGCTTGAAGAAAGCAGGAAGCAGCAG
>ENA-OZGC01001674-OZGC01001674.1-human-gut-metagenome-genome-assembly--contig:-NODE-1674-length-11768-cov-6.716640_pt1 | contig 11768 bp, 8 predicted proteins | sample MGYA00245109_ERZ653643 | MGnify/ENA primary metagenome ERZ653643 (study PRJEB26926, sample SAMN06165107) | human gut metagenome | biome: ENVO:00009003; feature: ENVO:2100002; material: ENVO:00002003... | reverse complement strand
CGAGATGCAGCGTAGTCTCGTGGGCTCGGAGATGTGTATAAGAGACAGTTCCAGGACAGAGCATGGAGAAAGCTGCCGTACTTCCCGGCGGTAGCCGTAATGGCTCCCTGATCCCGGTCCCAATAGAGGTCAATGATCTGCGTATCGTCCATAGCCGTGCCTCCTTTTTGTCTCTCTGCCCATATAGACGAGAAATCCGTGCGTTCCGTCGCGTAAAAAGCAAAAAATTCTCCGGGGAATCTTCCCCGGAGAATATGGTATCAGATTTTCATACCGGCATCAACCGTTCAGCGGCCCGCCGCGTTCTGATAAGGGTCCAGGAAGGGGGTCGGTGCCTTCCGATAGGTAGCCAGACTGACTCCAACCAATGCAGCAGCGCAGGCAATGGCGCCGGGGACCGTAGGCCCGAGGCCGAAGGGCACCCCCGCCAGTTTCCAGCCTACACAGACCGTGAAACCCGCCACCATACCGGCGATGATGCCGGCCTTGGTGGCCTTTTTCCAATACAGCGCCGCAAATGCCGGCAGTCCCGCCGCCGCCGCGTAAAAGCTCCACGCGAACATCAGGATGCTGTAAGCGTTTTTGATGTACAGGGCGATCACCAGCGCTCCCAAGGGTAGGATCACCGCGAACACGCGGGTCAACCGCAGTTCCTTTTTCTCAGAAATATTGGGATTGAACACCTTATAAATATCGTGGACGCAGGTCTGCACGGAGACGATCAGGTAGCTGTCCGCCGTAGACATGATGACGGACAGAATCCCCGCCAGTGCCAGACCCGTCAGGCCCACCGGCAGGATCTCAATGGCCAGAGCCGGGACCACCGCGTCCGTAGAGCCGTACTGGGCCAGTTTTTCCGCCGACACCAGCTGATGTGCCACCACGCCCATGAACCACACCAGTGGAATGGTAAGGCCGTAGGCCAGCGTCCCCAGAAACAGCCCCTCCTTGGCCGCCTTCTGGCTCTTGGCAGCGAAAGCCCGCTGCCACATTTCCGCTCCCGCCAGGGTAAAGACGAAATAGGTAATGATATCGCCCACGATGCCGCCATCCAGATAGGGCTTTGCCAATTCCGGAGCAAGTCCCTCCAAAAAGACGGACAAGCCACCCAGCTTAACCAGAGATGCCGAGGGGATCAGAATGTAGACAAACAGGATCAGCATGACAAACTGGAATACATCCGTATAGATCACGCCGAACAGGCCGGAGGTGGCCGTATAGACTATAAACACGACACAGGCGATGAGTGCGCCCATCTCGTAGGAAATTCCGATCTCATTGCCCAGCATATTGATGATAGTGGCGGTGGCCGTCACCTGCGAGGCCACAGTGCCCATCATGGTAAAGGCGATCAGGCCGCCTAAAATCACCTTGGTGGTCTTGCCGAAGCGCTGCTCAAAAAGGTCCGGGATAGAGGTCACATGGAACGTAGTGCCCACTGCGGAGATCCGCCCGGCAAAGCCGGAGAAAATAAACATACCCAGAAGATAGGGCAGTGCCGTCATAATGGCCTTGAAGCCGCTGGAATAGGCCACGCCCGCCCGGCCCATAAGGCCGCTGCCGCCAATGATGGTGGCGCACACGGTAGCCATCAGCACCAGTGGACCGAAGGACCGGCCGCCCAGATAGTAGTCGTCCATGCTCTGAACTTTCTTGACCACCACCACACCGATCAAAACCATGGAAATCAGGTAGGCTGCGATGATGATGAGGTCGATTGCGTGAAGTTGATTGTGAACCATAGGCTGCTCCTTTCCGATCAGGGACCCATACCGGATCCGGTTTTCTGCTCCGTGTTCAGGAAGCGTTCCACCGCCTCCTTCGCTTTCTTTTCGCCCACAAAAATAACGATATCCCCGGCATACAGCTCCGCGTAGGGGCCGGGGGAAAGAATATCCGTGGTGCCCCGACGGATGGCAGCCACCGTAGCGCCGGTCGCCTGCCAGAATCGCAGGTCACCCAAATTTTTTCCGATGCCGTACCAGCCCTCCGGCACCCGGCAGCTAAACGTAGGCAGCGTCTCCGCCGGTTGAACAGGATAAAGGGTATCCTCCAGAATACTCTGGCACAGTTCCCCCATGCGGCGGTTCAGCGCCTCCTTTTCCTCGATCAGTTCCCGCAGTTTCCGGCGTTTGCTCATCAGATCTGCCCTGTTCTCAAAGTTTTGCAGATAGCGCTTGGCGTTGTCCGCAGAGAGCACATATACGCCGCTCTGCTCCTTCACCGCTACCACCCGCATATCACTGAGAAGCTGGATGGCCCGCCGGACAGTCTCCGGCGACACCTCGTATTCCGACGAGAGCTTGGACCTACCAGAGATTTTTTCCCCTTCCCGCAGTTCTCCCGCCGCGATCCGCTCAGCCACAGAGATTGCAATCCGCATATACTGGGTCAATCCGTCATTGTCCATAAAGCTCACCCCTTTATTCATACGCCTATTATACAAACTGACAACCTTGATTGCAAGAAAAGTTTTTAGTTTTTACAAAATTTTTACATCACTTTACGCAACACGAATCCATTTCAATTCCCGTTTTACACGGTTCTTATAAAACGTGCCCAGCCCCATAGGCTGTCTTGCCGGTCATACGCCCGTCATTGCAAAAAGCAGAGGTATGCGTCAAATCAACGCATACCTCTAAAATTAAATAGGTGTCAGCGGACGCCAATCAGGGCCTTCCGTCTTTTGATCTTAAAGCAATCATGCCTCATTTTCCACGGTTCCGGGCCCGGCGGGCCGTAGAGGAACCGATTCCCAGCTCGATCCGGTATTTTGCCACAGTGCGGCGGGCCAGGAAAATTCCCTCCGCCGCCAGCAGGTCGCAAAGTGTCTGATCGCTGAGAGGATGGCCGGAATCCTCATCCTTGAAGCGAAGCAGCATCCGCTGCTTCACCGCCTGACGGGACAGTCCTTGTTGTCCCACCGCCCGACTGAAAAAGTATCGCAGCGGATAGATTCCCTGACGGCATTGCAGGTATTTATCCCGCACGGCCCGGGAAACGGTGGAGGGGTGCAGATCCAGTGTCTCCGCCAGGGAGGACAGCTTCATAGGTGACAGTTCCACAGTCTGTCCGGAAAAGAAGGATCTCTGCGCATCCAGGATGGCCTGCGCGCAGCGGCGCAGGGTGCTGCCCCGGCGTTCCAGGCTGTCCAGCAGCCATTTGGTCTGCCGCAGCTTCTCCTTTAAATAAGTGCGGGCCTCCGGATCGTCACTCTCCTTGGCCATACTGCTGTAATAAGGATTCACAGTGACCTTTGGAAGATAGTATTCGTTCAGCAGCACCTGCAATTCCCCTTCCAGCTCCACAATGAACACATCCGGCCGGACGTAGAGGGTTGGTTCTGCCGGCTGAAACGCCTGACCGGGGTGAGGATCCAAGGCGGCGATGGCCTTCTCCGCCGCCTGAATTTCAGAGATGCTGGCCCCAAGTGCCTTGGTGATGGGCCCATAGTGGCTGCGGCTCAGTTCCGTGAGGAACCGTGCGGCAATGTCCATAGCGTAGGGAACGTTGTCCTTCCGGCGGCTCAGCTGAAGCACCAGACACTCCGACAGATCCCGGGCACCCACACCGGCAGGCTCCAAGGACTGAATCGCATCCAGCGCCTGATCTACCATCGTCTGGGGGATCTTCATTTCTGTCAGGCCGTCCAGATCCTCCTGCGTCAGATATCCGTCCTCGTCCACCAGCTCCGCCATATATTTACACAGGGCCAGCATGGGCTTCGGCAGTCGTTTCCGTTCCAACTGATCGCAGAGAAACGCAGACAGGCTGTCCAGCTCCTTATCAGTCGCTCCCGGCTCCGGTGGGGCATCCTCCTCATGGGCAAAGGAGGTCCCAAAGGTCCCCGCGTCCAGCCAACTGGCTTTCTGCCGCAGCTCCGCATAGGCAGAGCGAAGCTCCGAGGCCTCCGAAAGTTCCAAGGTGGGATTCTCCTCGGAGAGATTCCCCAGATAGTCCAGCAACTCCTGAGAATTCATCTGCAAGACTTCCATGGATTGCAGTAGCTGCGGCGTCAGCTTCAGCTCCTGCCGCAGTTCTGTTTTTAAAGAAATGAGATTCATAACAGCTTCATTCCTTCCGGTCCTTCACATATTTGGCGATTTTCCGGACAGCGGTGGCCTGAGAGATGCCCAGTTCCTTCGCCACAGCCACCGTGGTGCCGCAGCGGCGGTAGGAATCCCGGATGATCTGTCCCTCGAAGGCATCCATCCGCTCCGCCAGAGTCCCCTCCTGAGAGGGGAGGTCCGGTGCGCTGCCGCCGCTGTTGTATTCCAGCGGCAGGGCCGTAATGTCCAAAATCGGATTCTGGGCGGTGATGACCAGCCGTTCCATCAGGTTTTCCAGCTGACGCACATTGCCGGGCCAGGGATATTGCTCCAGAAAGGCCACAAACCGGGGACTTAACGCCAGCTGCTTGCCGTATTCCTTGCAGAACCGCTCCAAAAACTGGTGCGCCATAGGCAGGATATCCTCAGGGCGCTGCCGCAGAGGGGGAATGTGGACCCGGATGACGTTCAGCCGGTAGAAAAGGTCCGAACGGAACAGCCCCCGCTGCACCTCCTCCTCCAGATTGCGATTGGTGGCCACCAGCAGACGGAAATCCAACTCAATGCGCTTGGTGCCGGACACCCGCTCGATGGTCTTTTCCTGAATGAGCTGCAGCAGCTTGGATTGGATATGAGGCGGCAGTTCTCCGATCTCATCCAGAAACAGGGTGCCGTGGTTGGCCAGTTCGATTTTACCGATCTTACCGGCGGAAGCCGCGCCGGTAAAAGCGCCCTTTTCATAGCCGAACAACTCGGATTCAATGAGGTTTTCATGGAGCACCGCGCAGTTGACCTCGATAAAGGGGCCGTTGGCCCGGTTGCTGATGGCGTGGATGGCCTTGGCCACTGCGCTTTTACCCACGCCGGTCTCTCCGGTGATGAGGATATTGGCCTTCGTGTTGGCGGTGTTCAGGATCAGTGTCCACAACCGCTGCATGGCGGGACTTTTCACCACCAGATCCGTGGCGGTGGCCCGGAGCCGCAGTTCCGCGATCTCCTGCGTATACTGCTGCAAGGAGTCCTGTAAATGCCGGTAGTTCTGCTGAATGGTGTTGATTTGCTCCATGGACACCGTGTTGAAGCACACGGCATATTTCAGCACACCGTTTTGGTCAAACAGCGGAATTCCCACCGTCATGACATTTTTATGGGTGTGGTTGATGGTCTGGGTGGCGGTGATCTTTTTCTTCTGCCGGATGACCTCCGCCGTGATGCAGGGGGAAAAGGTGCCGTCCGCCTCCAGATCAAAGGCGGATTTGCCCACGATGGAATCGTGGGTAAAGCCAAAGTTCCGCTCATAGTTCTCACTGACCCGGAGAATGATGCCGTCTGCGTCAGAGAGCATCATATCGTCTGCCAGGACCAGATTGTTTTTGGGGCTGAGGATGTCGAAAAGTCCCTCCAGATTGATATTTTCCTCAAAGAAATGAGGAAGGTCAGGTGTATGCGCCATGAGAGTACCTCCCGCGTGTGATCTATTCATTTTTGATTATAGCATATTCAAAAACGAATAGAAAGAGCCAGTGCCAAGTTTCTTCTGCATCTTTTGTAAAAAAATAACCGCCGGCTTTCGTGGTTCTTGCCGAAAGGATGTCCTGCGCAGGGAAAAATATATGCGCATCCAGCCTATTCATTTTTGAATAGTGCCCGAATGAGGTCGCTGAAAAAAGGAAAACACCGCCGAAATACCCCGGTTTTTTTGTCGAACCCGCACAGTTGTCAGCCCTATTTTTGTGAAAAACAGCTTGCCAATCTTGGCACATAAATTGCTACATTACTCACTGTACAACCATGGATAGGCTGACGGGTGCAGCTGGACCCACATCTCCGTCAGCACAGACGCTTACATATTATTTTTGAGGAGGAATCTACTTATGTATCAGACCCTTCGTTATGAAAAGCAGGAAAACATCGGCATTCTCACCATCAACCGTCCCGAGGCGCTGAACGCACTGAACTCCACCGTCATCGGCGACCTGGAGCAGGCCATCACCGAGGTGGAGAAGGACGCCGAGCTGGGCGCTCTCATCATCACCGGCGAGGGCCGTTCCTTTGTGGCCGGTGCCGACATCGGCGAGCAGCTCCCCCTGGATGTGGCCGGCGGCCGCAAGTGGGGCCAGCGGGGCAGCGCCCTGATGCGCCGCATTGAGAAGCTGGAGATCCCCACCATCGCTGCTGTCAACGGCTTCGCTCTGGGCGGCGGCTGCGAGCTGGCCATGAGCTGCGACATCATCCTGGCTGCCGGCCCCAACGCTGAGGGCAAGGGCGGCGCCAAGTTCGGCCAGCCCGAGGTTGGCCTGGGCATCACCCCCGGCTTCTCCGGCACCCAGCGCCTGCCCCGCCGCGTGGGCATCGCCAAGGCCAAGGAGCTGATCTTCTCCGGCAAGGTCATCGGCGCCGCTGAGGCTGAGAAGATCGGCCTGGTCAACGCCGTGTATGCTCCCGAGGAGCTGATCCCCGGTGCCATCGCCATGGCCAAGTCCTTCACCGCCAACGCTCCCATCGCCGTGAAGTATTCCAAGGCCTGTATCGACCGCGGCATGCAGATGGACATTGATGACGGCATCGCTCTGGAGAACGAGCTGTTCGCCATGTGCTTCGCCACCGCCGACCAGAAGGAAGGCATGTGCGCCTTCGTTGAAAAGCGCAAGGAAAAGCACTTCCAGAACAAGTAAGTTAGACTCCGTATCCATCGCTTAAAAAATTTCTGACAAAAGAGGAATTTACAGCATGAAAAAAGTACGTGTCATTACCGCTGAGGAAGCGGCCCTGATGGTCAAGGACGGCGACACCGTCTCCACCGGCGGCTTCGTTAGCTGCGCCTGCCCCGAGGCGCTGACCAAGGCTCTGGAAAACCGTTTTGTGGAAACCGGCCATCCCCGCGACCTGACTCTGTTCTTTGCAGCTGGTCAGGGCCACCGGGACGGCACCGGCGGCGACCACTTCGGCCACGAGGGTATGTGCAAGCGGGTAGTCGGCGGTCACTGGGACCGCGCCGCTAAGCTGGGCGAGCTGGCTCTGGCCAACAAGCTGGAGGCCTATAACCTGCCTCAGGGCGTCATCACCCACATGTACCGCGACATCGCCGCCCACAACATCGGCACCATCACCCACGTTGGCCTGAACACCTTCGTAGACCCCCGTCACGAGGGCGGCAAGCTCAACGAGTGCACCAAGGAAGACCTGGTGAAGCTGGTGAACATTGACGGTGAGGAGCGCCTGCTCTACAAGCCCATCCCCATCAATGTGTGCCTGGTCCGCGGCTCCTACGCCGATGAATACGGCAACTGCACCGTCCACCGCGAGATCGGTCCTCTGGATGTCACCGCCCAGTGCCAGGCCACCAAGAACTCCGGCGGTATCGTCATTGTTCAGGTGGAGAAGATCGTCCAGGGCGGCACCCTGGACCCCCGCCTGGTGAAGATCCCCGGCATCTATGTGGATGCCATCGTCGTGGGCTCTCCCGAGGACAACAACCAGTGCCTGGGCATGCCCTATGACGGAGCTCTCTCCGGTGAGTTCCGCATCCCCGTGGACGATATCCCCCCCATCCCCATGGACGCCAAGAAGATCATCGCCCGCCGGGCCGCTATGGAGCTGCCTCAGGACGCCATCGTGAACCTGGGCACCGGCGCTCCCGAGAAGATCGCCAACGTCTGCGCTGAGGAGGGCATCTCCAACAAGATGACTCTGACCGTGGAAGCCGGCTCCATCGCCGGTGTGCCCTACGGCGGCACCCAGTTCGGCGGCGCAGCCAACTCCATGGCCATTCTGGACCACAACGTCCAGTTCGATTTCTATCAGGGCGGCGGCCTGGACGTGGCCTTCCTGGGCCTGGCCGAGACCGCTCCAAACGGCGACCTGAACGTCTCCAAGTTCGGCACCCGTCTGGCCGGCGCCGGCGGCTTCATCGATATCACCCAGAACGCCAAGAAGGTCGTTTACTGCGGCACCTTTACCGCCAAGGGCCTCAAGACCGAGTGCAAGGACGGCAAGCTGGTCATCACCCAGGAGGGTGCCAAGAAGAAGTTCGTCAACAAGGTGGAGCAGATCACCTTCTCCGGCGATTACGCCAACAAGGTGCACCAGCCCGTTCTGTACATCACCGAGCGCGCCGTGTTCGAGCTGCGGCCCGAGGGCGTGACGCTGGTGGAGATCGCCCCCGGCATTGACCTCCAGACCCAGGTTCTGGATCAGATGGAGTTCATGCCCAAGATCGCCGATGACCTGAAGCTCATGGATGAGCGCATCTTCCGTGAGGAACTGATGGGTCTGGCTAACGACTAAACATCCCTCTAAGGGGGGAGCGATCCCCCCTTAGTCCCCAAATTAATTAGGAGGATAACAAAAAATGGCATTGATGACCCCCCAAGAATACATTGAGTCCCTGCGGAAGCTGAACACCCGCGTCTACATGTTCGGCGAGAAGATCGAGAACTGGGTGGACCACCCCATGATCCGCCCCTCCATCAACTGCGTGGCCATGACCTACGCTTTGGCTCAGGATCCTCAGTACGCTGATCTGATGACCGTGAAGTCCAGCCTCACCGGTCACACCATTAACCGCTTCACCCACCTGCATCAGTCCACCGAGGACCTGATGAACAAAGTGAAGATGCAGCGTCTGCTGGGCCAGAAGACCGCTTCCTGCTTCCAGCGCTGCGTGGGCATGGACGCCTTTAACTCCGTCTTCTCCACCACCTATGAGATCGACGAGAAGTACGGCACCCACTATCACGAGAACTTCAAGAAGTTCCTGACCTATGTTCAGGACAACGACCTCACCGTGGACGGCGCTATGACCGACCCCAAGGGTGACCGTTCCAAATCTCCCAGCCAGCAGGCTGATCCCGACATGTACGTTCATGTTGTGGAGCGCCGTCCCGACGGCATCGTGGTCTGCGGTGCCAAGTGCCACCAGACCGGCTCCATCAACTCCCACTGGCACATCTTCATGCCCACCATCTCCATGGGTGAGGCCGATAAGGATTGGGCTGTCAGCTTTGCCTGCCCCACCGACGCCGAGGGCATGTACATGATCTACGGCCGTCAGTCCTGCGACACCCGCAAGCTGGAGGAGGACGCCTCCATCGATGTGGGCAACGCCAAGTTCGGCGGTCAGGAGGCTCTGGTGGTTCTTGACCATGTGTTCATCCCCAACGAGTACATCTTCCTCAACGGCGAGTATGAGTTCGCCGGTATGATCGTGGAGCGCTTCGCCGGTTATCACCGCCAGTCCTACGGCGGCTGCAAGGTGGGCGTGGGCGATACCCTGATCGGTGCCGCCGCTCTGGCCGCTGAGTACAACGGCGTGGAGAAGGCTTCCGCTGTGAAGGACAAGCTCATCGAGATGACCCACCTGAACGAGACCCTGTTCTGCTGCGGCATCGCCTGCTCCGCTCAGGGCTTCAAGACCAAGGCGGGCAACTATCAGATCGACCTGCTGCTGGCCAACGTCTGCAAGCAGAACGTCACCCGCTTCCCCTATGAGATCGTGCGTCTGGCAGAGGACATTGCCGGCGGCCTGATGGTCACCATGCCCTCTCAGGTGGACTTCCACAGCGATATGGTTGTTGGCCGGAACGGCGAGACCATCGGCCAGATCTGCAACAAGTTCTTTGCCGCTCGCGAGGGTGTCTCCACCGAGAACCGTCAGCGCATCATGCGCTTCATCGAGAACCTGTGCCTGGGCGCAGCCGCTGTCGGCTACCGCACCGAGTCCATGCACGGCGCCGGTTCTCCCCAGGCCCAGCGCATCATGATCGCCCGCCAGGGCAATATCCAGGGCAAGAAGCAGCTTGCTAAGGACATCGCCGGCATTGTGGACTGATTCTGAGGCGGGTTGATCCCCCTCGGACACGCTGCCCCTGACGCGCCCAGCGGTGGGCATGCCGTCCCGCGGGCAGCAGCGTTCTGACCGGGCAGCGCCCGGTCAGAACAAATGATAAACTGTGATATCTGTCCCTGCGACATATCAATATAGCCTTTCCAAAATTTACATAAAAGGAGAAAGCATTATGGATTTCAATCTGAGCCCTGAGCATCTGTTGATCCGGAAGATGATGGCTGAGTTCACCGAGAACGAAGTGAAGCCCATCGCTGCCGAGACCGACGCCAAGACCCTCTATCCCCGCGAGAACATCGAGAAGCTGTTCGACCTGGGCGTGATGGGCATGTGCATCCCCAAGGAGTACGGCGGACAGGGTGCTGACCCTCTGGCCAGCGCCATCTGCATTGAGGAGCTGAGCAAGCAGTGCGCCTCCACCGGCGATATCGTGGCTACCCACAACGGCCTGTGCTGCGACCCCATCCTGACCCACGGCACCGAGGAGCAGAAGGCCAAGTATCTGCCCATGCTGTCCACCGGTCACAAGGTCGGCGCCTTCGCTCTGACTGAGCCCAACGCCGGTTCCGACGCTTCCAAGGGCCAGACCGAGGCCAAGCTGGAGGGCGACCACTATGTGATGAACGGCTCCAAGATCTTCATCACCAACGGCTATGTGGCCGATGTGTTCGTGGTCTTTGCCATGACCGATAAGTCCAAGGGCACCAAGGGCATCTCCGCCTTCATCGTGGAGTCCTCTTTCCCCGGCTTCTCCGTCGGCAAGCACGAGGAGAAGATGGGCCTGCACGGCTCTCCCACGGCTGAGATCGTGTTCACCGACATGATCGTCCCCAAGGAGAACATGCTGGGCCGCGAGGGCAAGGGCTTCAACATCGCCATGCAGACCCTGGACGGCGGCCGTATCGGCATTGCCGCTCAGTCCCTGGGTATTGCCGAGGGCGCTCTGGAAGAGGCCAAGGCTTACACCAAGGGCCGTGTCCAGTTCGGCAAGCCCATCAGCAAGTTCCAGAACACCCAGTTCACCTTCGCTGACATGGAGCTGGGCTGCGAGGCCGGTCGTCTGCTGACCTACCAGGCCGCCATGAAGAAGGGTGCCGGTGAGCGCTACACCAAGGAGGCCGCCATGGCCAAGCTGTTCTGCTCTGAGCACGCCATGAAGACCACCACCAAGGCGCTGCAGATGTTCGGCGGCTACGGCTACACCAAGGATTATCCCATGGAGCGCATGATGCGCGACGCCAAGATCACGGAGATCTACGAGGGCACCAGCGAGGTCCAGCGTATCGTCATCTCCGCCAACATGGGCCTGTAAGGAGGAGAAGTCGAAATGAAGATTTATGTTTGTGTCAAGCAGGTACCCGATACCTCCGGCAAGGTGGCTGTCAATCCCGACGGTACTCTGAACCGTGCTTCCATGCAGACCATCACCAACCCCGATGATATGAACGCTGTTGAGGCCGCCCTGAAGCTGAAGGACGCCACCGGCTGCAAGGTCACCGTTGTCACCATGGGCCCCCCTCCCGCTGCCGGTATGCTGCGTGAGCTGATGGCCATGGGCGCTGACGAGGGCGTGCTGGTTTCCGCCCGTGAGTTCGGCGGTTCCGATACCTACGCTACCTCCCAGATCCTGGCCGCCGCTCTGAGCACCCTGGGTGTTGAGAAGGACGATATCGTGATGTGCGGCCGTCAGGCTATCGATGGCGATACCGCTCAGGTCGGTCCCCAGATCGCTGAGAAGCTGCACCTGCCCCAGGTCACCTATGCCGCCGACATCAAGAAGGACGGCGACACCATCACTGTCCAGCGCATGCTGGAGGATGGCTACATGACCATCAAGGTCCAGACTCCCTGCCTGCTGACCTGCATCAAGGAGC
>ENA-OZGC01001663-OZGC01001663.1-human-gut-metagenome-genome-assembly--contig:-NODE-1663-length-11826-cov-4.692889_pt1 | contig 11826 bp, 8 predicted proteins | sample MGYA00245109_ERZ653643 | MGnify/ENA primary metagenome ERZ653643 (study PRJEB26926, sample SAMN06165107) | human gut metagenome | biome: ENVO:00009003; feature: ENVO:2100002; material: ENVO:00002003... | reverse complement strand
GTCTCGTGGGCTCGGAGATGTGTATAAGAGACAGCTTTATACCCGATGGCCTGCATGGCCGTCACGTCGCGGGGAAGTCCGGAATCGAGCAGCGCTCTGACCTCGTCGAAAAGCCCCGCCTCGACCATTTTGTCGACGCGGAGGTCGATGGCGCGCTTCATGTCGTCCCGATCCTCATAGGCAAGGCCGATGCGCACCGAATCGTAGCGCGGGGGGATGAGTTTCGTCTCCGCGTTGTGCTGTGCCATGGTCTTGCCGGTCTCGTAGTAGACCTCGAGCGCGCGGAGGATGCGCTTTTTGTCGTTCAAATGGAGATTTCCGGCGGTCTCTGGGTCGATGCGTCGGAGCTCGGCGAACATCGCCTCGCCGCCCTCCTTGTCCCAGCGGGATTCCAACTCCGCGCGGTATCTGCCGTCCTTGTCACCGCCGGCGAAGCCGTGACCGGCGAGCAGGGCATTGAGGTAAAGCCCCGTGCCGCCGACGATGACGGGCTGCTTCCCGCGCGAGAGGATATCGTCGACGCACTTCGCCGCGTCGTCCGCATAGCGGGCAACGGAGTAGTTTTCCCGCGGGTCGGCGACGCCGACCATGTGATGCGGAATGCCCTGCATCTCCTCCGCCGTCGGCGCGGCGGTACCGATGGCCATGCCGCGGTAGATCTGCATCGAGTCGCAGGAGACGACCTCGCCGCCGAGCATTTTCGCAAGCTCGACGCCGAGCCACGTTTTGCCGCAGCCCGTCGGGCCGACGACGCACACGAGTTTCATCTTCTCCCTCCTGCGCTCACGCGCGCTTGAACATTTTTTCGAGCTCGTACTTCGTGAGCTTGGCTTTCACGGGCCGTCCGTGCGGGCAGAACTGCACCTCGCCGCTCTGCACCTTGTCGACGAGCACGCGCAGCTCGCTTAAATCGCTCTTCCATCCACCCTTGATGGCCGCCTTGCAGGCCATCGTGTGCAACAGCGCGTCGCGCGCGGCGGCGGGGTCGACGGTGTGGGCGGTGACGAGCTTGTCGGCGAGCTCTTCGAGCGCGGGGATGGCGTCGCCGCTGTCGATATCGGCGGGGATGGCGCGCAGAATGAGGCTCCCGCCGCCGAACTCCTCGCACTCAAAGCCGAATTCGCGCAAAAGCTCCAAATTCGCCGCAAGCGCGCTGTACTCCTCGGCGGCGAACTCCGCCACGAGGGGAGCGAGCAGGGCCTGACACATCAGTGGCTCCTGGTTGGCCTTCATGCGGTCGAAATTCACGCGCTCGTGCGCGGCGTGCTTGTCGATGAGCCAGACGTTTTTATCCTCGTCCTCGCAGACGATGTAGGTGTCGAGCACCTCGCCCGCGATGCGCCACGGCGCGGCGGACGGGGGAACGAACGTCGTCTGCTCGATCTCGGGCTCTTCCTGCTTCGCAGGGGCAAACACGGGGACGGCGGGCGCTTCCGGCTCGGGCTCTGATGCAGTCTCCGCCGCCGGTCCGATGATCGGGCCGGTCACGACGGGGCGGGCGTTTTCCTCGGGCATCGGCAGCGTGACGACCTCGCCGTCATGGTTTTCCACAGAATGGACAGACTTTTCCACAGGCTGTGACTGCTGTGCTGACAGTACTGGCGCGGACGCGGGCGTTTCATGGCGCACATAGTCGGAAAGCGCCGCTTTGCCGCCGCTCTGCGTGTCGATGGCGGGCACTCTCGTCTGCCACTGCGGGGCGGGCGCGGGCTTCACCGGCGCGCTCTGCGGCGCGGACACGGGACGCGCACCGGCAGGTGTATAGGCGGGCTTTTCCGCCGTCTTCCTGCTCTCGCGGTACTGCTGCGAGGTCATGTTGGCGAAGAAATCGCCGCGCGGATTCTGTACTTGAGACGCGGGCTTCGGCTGGGGGCGCTCGGCCTCCTCGCGCTTGTCGAGCGCGGCCATGACCGCGTGGTAAACGAGATCAAACACGCGCTTTTCGCCCACGAACTTCACGATGGTCTTCGCCGGGTGGACGTTCACGTCCACCATGTCGCGCGGCAGCTCGACGAGCAGCACGCAGCCGGGGAACTTGCCCTTCATCATGCGGTTGGAGTACGCTTCTTCGAGCGCGGCGGTGAGAAGCTGGGATTTGACGAGCCGCCCGTTGACAAAAAACGTCTGCATGCCGCGCGTGCCGCGCGAGGCGATGGGCGAGGTCACAAAGCCCGTGACGCCCATGTCGCCGTCCGCGCCCTTGACCTCAAGGAGCGAGAGCGTGAACTCACGCCCGAGAGAGGCGTAAATGGCGGAGCGCAGCGCGCCGTCGCCGGGGGTCAAAAGCGTCTGCGTGCCGTCCTTGATGAGCTTGAACGACACCTCCGGATGCGAGAGCGCAAGGTGCCCGACAAGGCCCGCGATGGCCGTGGCCTCCGCGCTGTCGCGCTTCATAAACTTTAAGCGCGCGGGCGTGTTGTAGAAGAGGTCGCGCACGATGATGCTCGTGCCTTCGGGGCAGCCCGCGTCCTCGACCGTGCCGGGGACGCCGCCCTCCAGGTGGAGCTTTGCGCCGCTGAGCGCGCCGCGCTCGCGCGAGAAAATGTCGAGCCGAGAAACGGAAGAGATCGCCGCGAGCGCCTCGCCGCGGAAGCCCAGCGTGCCGATGGCGGCCAAATCCTCCGCCGTGCGCAGCTTGCTCGTCGCGTGGCGCAGAAAAGCCGTCGGCAGCTCGCTTGGCGCGATGCCGCAGCCGTCGTCGCTGACGCGAAGATAGGTCATGCCGCCGTTTTTCATCTCCACCGTCACGCTCTGCGCGCCGGCATCAATGGCGTTTTCCAGCAGCTCCTTGACAACGCTCGCAGGGCGCTCGACCACCTCGCCCGCGGCGATGAGGTCGGCGACATGCGGCGATAATTGCTGAATATGGGGCATTGATTTCCTCCTTTTAGGAAGCGATGGTGAAAAGGGAAAGGGCATTGACGAGCATGTGGAGCAGGATCGACGTCCACAGCGTGCCCGAATGCTCATACGCCCAGGCAAACACAAGGCCGGGCACAAGGTATTGCAGCATCAAAATGAGATAGCCTAAGTCCCAGTTGGACACCGCCGCCGTCCACACGTGTAAAAACGCGAACAGCGCGCAGGAGAGGATATAGGCGAATATTCTGCTCTTTTCTTTGAGACACCCGAACACGAGGCCGCGGAAGAGCACCTCCTCCACAAACGGCGCGAGCAGCACGACGATCAGCGCCGTCATGCGCGGGGCGGAGGCCACCTGCGCGGCGATGGTCATGTCGTTTAAGTTCGTGCGGCTGTTAAAAAGCACGTTGCACACGCGGAACAAAAGTTCGTTCGCGCCGTAGAAAACGAGAAGGCCCAGCAGCATCGTCGAAAGCGCGCGGTTCAGGTTGTCTAAAAACCGGCCCGATGTGTGCGCCAGATACGAGTGGAACAGCAGCACCGTGACGGCGAAGAGCGTGTAGTAATAGAGCACATTGCGCAGGGAATCGTTGATGGTGGTGTCGAGCACGACCTCCAGAAGGTCGAATATTCTTGTTGCCAAAAGCGGCATCACCAGAAGATAGACGAGGAAGAAGATCGTTCCGGCGACGCGCTCGGTGCGGTTCATGCCGCCGGAGGCGGTTTTCTTTTTTGCCATGGGGAAACCTCTTTTCCGGGGAAATTACGAAAGCTTCTGCTTGAACTCGTAGAGGAGCTGCATCGCCTCGATGGGGGACATCGTGTCCGGCTGCGCGCGGCGGATGGCCGCGAGCACCTCAGCCTCGCCGATCGCGTCGAGACTGACCTGCTCGGTCTCCTCGCGCGGCTTTGCCTGATACGCGCCGCCCTGCTCCAGCTCTTTTAAGATGACGTTCGCGCGCCGCACGACCTCGTGCGGCAGTCCCGCGAGCTTTGCGACCTCGATGCCGTAGCTGCGGTCCGCCCCGCCGGGGACGATCTTGCGCAGGAAGATGAGCTCGTCGCCGCGCTTTTTAATGGAAATGCTGTAATTCTTCACGCCGGGAAGAATGCCCTCAAGCTCCGTGAGCTCGTGGTAGTGCGTGGCGAACAGCGTCTTGGCACCTAAGCGTTTCGGGTCGGCGCAGAATTCGAGCACCGCGCGGGCGATGCTCATGCCGTCGAACGTCGACGTGCCGCGGCCGATCTCGTCTAAAATCAGCAGCGACCTCGGCGTCGCCTGATGCAGGATCTCGCTCACCTCGGTCATCTCGACCATGAAGGTCGACTGGCCGCCGGCTAAGTCGTCGCTCGCGCCGATGCGCGTGAAGACGCGGTCGACCACGCCGATGCGCGCGCTCTTGGCGGGCACGAACGAGCCGATCTGCGCCATGAGCGTGATGAGCGCGACCTGACGCATGTAGGTCGACTTACCGGCCATGTTGGGGCCGGTGATGATGGCGGCGCGGTCCTCGCGCTCGCCCATATAGGTGTCGTTCGGGACGAAGAGCGCGTCCTTGAGCACGCGCTCGACGACGGGGTGGCGGCCGTCGTGAATTTCGATGACGCCGCTGTCGTCCACGCTCGGACGGCAATAGTTGTTGTTCACCGCGACGGACGCGAGCGAGCAGAGCGTGTCGAGCTCGGCGATGAGCCCCGCCGCGCGCTGGATGCGCACGCTCTCGGCGGTGACGGATTCGCGCAGGGCGGTGAAAATTTCAAATTCGAGCGCCTTGTCGCGATCTCCCGCGGTCAGAATCTCCTGCTCAAGGTTTTTAAGTTCCTCGGTGATGTAGCGCTCGCCGTTCACGAGCGTCTGCTTGCGGATGTACGTGTCGGGGACGAGGTCCTTGAACGAATTCGAGACCTCGATATAGTAGCCGAAGACCTTGTTGTAGCCGATCTTCAGCGTGCGGATGCCGGTCTTTTCCTTCTCGCGCGTCTCGATGTCGGCGAGAAGCCCCTTGCCGCCCGACAAAATCTCGTGCAGGCGGTCGACTTCGGCATTGTAGCCCTTGCGGATGAAGCCGCCCTCACGCACGGAAAACGGCGGCTCGTCGATGAGCGTGTCGCGGATGCTCTGCGCCACGTCGGTGAGCGTGTCGAGCTCGTTGTCTAACTCATGCAGCCTGCCCGTCGTGAACGCCGTAAGCTGGGCTTTGACCTCCGTGATGCGCTCGATGGAGTTGCGCAGCGACGCAAAGTCGCGCCCGCCCGCCGTGCCGTAGGCAATGCGGCCGATGAGACGCTCCATGTCGCTGATGCCGGAGAGCGATAGAATCAGCTCTTCGCGCGCGACGGTGTTCTTCGTCAGCGCCTCGACCGCGCCGAGGCGGCGCTCGATGGCCGCAACATCGCGCAGCGGGCGCGTCAGCCACGCGCGCAGATTGCGCGCGCCCATGGCGGTCTTCGTCTTGTCGAGCACCCAGAGGAGGCTGCCGCGCTTTTCCTTGGCGCGGATGGTCTCGGTCAGCTCCAGATTGCGCCGCGCGGAGAGGTCAAGCTCCATGAAGCGGCCCTGCTCGTAGTATTCTAAATCCTTGATGTAGGAAAGATCGGTCTTCTGCGTCTCGTGCAGATACGAGAGCAGCGCGCCCAGCGCCAGCGCCGCGGCGGGGTTGTTGCGCGGAAGGCTTGCAAAGCGCTCCTCGCCAAACTGCGCGCGGATGGCTTTTTCGCACGCTTTGAGCTCAAAGCGGTTCTCGCCGCGCTCGACCGCGCAGGACAGCTTATCGCGAAGGTATTCGACCAGCTCACCGTTGTCGTAAGCACCCGCGCTCAGCACCGCCTCGGCGGGGGAGAAACGGGATAACTCGTTATACAGGTGCTCTGCGCGGTCGTCGCCCGAAAAGGCGGTCACGTGCGTGTGGCTGGTCGTCATGTCGCAGAAGGCCGCGCCGGCGTTCTGCCCGTCCAAAAAGATGCCGCAGAGGAAGTTGCCGCGCCGGTCGTCGAGGCATGCGCTGTCGATGACCGTGCCGGGCGTGATGACGCGGATGATATCGCGCTTGACAAGGCCCTTGGCGAGCGCAGGGTCCTCGGTCTGCTCGCAGATGGCGACCTTGTAGCCCTTGGCGATCAGGCGCGCGATGTAGGCGTCGCTCGAATGATAGGGGATGCCGCACATCGGCGTCTGATCCTCCGCCGCCTTGCCGCGGTCGCGGGTCGTCAGCGTCAAATCGAGCTCGCGCGAGGCGAGCTGAGCATCCTCGTTGAACATCTCGTAGAAGTCGCCCAAGCGGAAAAAGAGGATCGAATCCTTATTCTGTTCCTTGATCTCCAAATACTGCTTCATCATCGGCGTGATCTCGGCCATGATTCGTCCTCGCTTTCTTTCTCTCTAAAATCTAAAATTTACACGGTAAAGTCGGAGCCCGCGGGCATTTCGCCGAGGCGGTCGCCGAGCTTACGTTTCAATCTTTCATAGGCTTCCTTGCCCGTGCAGTGGCCCGTGAAGTAGTGCGCGACCTTGTCGCCGCGCAGCTTTTCGCCCACGGCGTCGACCAGCTCGTCCGGCTCGCTCTTGCCGAGCGAGGGGTTATAGAGGTGGAAGCCCGCAAACACCGCGTCGGGCGCTCTGCCGAGCACGCCCTCGGCGCTTTTCAGGATATTCACGATGCCGCAGTGCGCGCAGCCCGCGAACAGCGCGGTCTTGCCGTTTTCCGTGACCAATAGATCCTGCTCGTGGCAGAACGTGTCGCGCGGATAGTCCTCACCGATCTTCTCGCGCAGCGTGTCGTTCGCGCCGCTCCACAGCTCGCGTCCCGGAACGGTGGAGAAAACCGTCAGTTCTTCGTCAAGCTTCTGCACGCCATCGCAGAGAACGAAGCGATCCTCGTAATTCTTGAGCACCGCGTCCATGCCGATGTAGGCGCACTTGCTGGGCGTGACGACGTAGTACTGGCCCCAGACGGCCTTCTGCATATAGACCCTGGCGCGGTCGTTCAGCTTCAAGAACGCTTCGAGGCCGCCGCAGTGGTCGTTGTGCGCGTGGGACAAAAAGGCGATGTCGACCTGCGTCAAATCGACGCTGAGCGCCTTGGCATTGTCGATAAACTGCGCGTCAGGCCCCATGTCGAAGAGGATCTTGTGCTGCGCGGTCTCAATATACATCGACAGGCCGTGCGCGCAGGCGACGGTGTCTCTGCACGTGCTGTTTTCCATCAAAATGACAACTTTCATCAAAAAGCCCCCTTTTCTTTATTCCTCTACCGCTTCGCCGTAGAGCGCCCAGGTGTTGCTGTCGGTGATCTTCGCTTTGGCAAATGTGCCGATCAGGGCCTTGTCGCCCTTCATGCGCACGAGGCGGTTGCCCTCCGTGCGCGCGGCAAGGGGGAAGGCCTCGTCGTCGCTCTCGCCGTCGACCAGCACCTTGACCGTCCTGCCGATGTAGGCTGCGTGCTTTTTCGCGCTGATGGCGTTCTGCGCGTCGACGAGCTTTTCAAACCAGACCTGCTTTTCCTCGCGCGAGACGGGGTCGTCCATCTTTGCCGCCGGCGTGCCGGGACGCGGGGAGAAAATAAAGGTGAAGAGCGCATCGAACTGCGTCTTTTCTACAAGATCGACAGTCTGCATCGCTTCGTCCTCGGTCTCTCCCGGGAAGCCGATGATGACGTCGCTCGTGAGCACCATGCCTGGCATGACGCTTCGCGCGTAGGCGATCATTTCCTCGTACTTTGCGCGCGTATAGGGGCGGTTCATCGCTTTCAGAACGCGGTCGCACCCGGACTGGACGGGGAGGTGGAGCTGCTTTGCAACGTGCTCGCAGCGTGCCATCGTGTCGAAAAGTTTGTTGGTCGCGTCCTTCGGCTGGCTCGACATAAAGCGGAGCCAATAGTCGCCGGGAATGGCGTTGATGGCGGCGAGCAGGTCTGCAAAGTCGTAATCGGTGCCCAAGTCCTTGCCGTAGCTGTTCACGTTCTGGCCGAGGAGGGTGATCTCCTTGTAGCCCTCGGCGATGAGGCCGCGGCATTCCTCGATGATCTTCTCCGGCTCGCGGCTGCGCTCGCGGCCGCGGACGTAGGGCACGATGCAGTACGAGCAGAAGTTATTGCACCCGTACATGATGCTCACCCACGCGCGCACGCCGCCCTCGCGCACGATGGGAAGGTCCTCGGCGATGCGGCCATGCTCGTTCTCGATGGAGAAAACGCGCTTATTCTTCGTATATACCTCGTGCAGCAGCTCCGGAAGCCGCCACTCGGCCTGGGGGCCAAGCACAAGGTCGACGTGATGGTAGGAATTTTTTACCTTGTCGGCCACGACCTTCTGCTGCGCCATGCAGCCGCAGAGGCAGATGATCTGGTCGGGCTTTGCGGCCTTCGTGTGGCTGAGGCGGCCCAAGTGGCCGTAAACGCGCTTTTCCGCGTGCTCGCGGATGGCGCAGGTGTTGAGCAGGATGACGTCGGCCTGATTTTCGTCGCGCGTGAGCTCATAGCCCATCTCGCGCAGCATGCCCATGAGCACCTCGCCGTCTGCCACGTTCTGCTGGCAGCCGAACGTGTCGACCAGCGCGAGCGGCGTGCGGGTGCGGCGGTCGTTCATCTCGCGCATCTTGCGCGTAAATTCCTTCTGACGCGCGAGCTCCTGCTCGCTGACGATGACTTCTTTGCGTTCCAAGGGATGTTTCCTCCCGAATCTCGATAGTTTAGCAATATAGTATATCATGTTCGCGAGAGCGTGGCAAGGCCGCGGCGCGGCTTCCGGCGCGAAAAATCCACAGCTTTTGCAATTCCGGTGACTTTTCCGCACCTATATGGTATGCTATGGAAAACCTGAACTCCAAAGGAGGGCTTTCCATGGCGGCGTTTTACCAGAAATTTCTGCGCAAGCATCTTGACTTATCGTCTCTCAGCGTGATGCGGCGGGAGGACAACGATCCCTATTTCTGCACGCCGAGGGGCGCTTCTATCTTCGGCTGGGCGGGCGTGGACGGCATCCACTTCTGCTTTGTCCGCGGTTTTGGCGAAACGGTCTTCGCCGTGAGCCCGATGAACGGCGGCAAGGACTGCGTGCACGTCATCGCGCGCGATTTCAGCGATTTTCTGCGTCTGCTGCTCGCGACCGGCGACAGTGCGGCGCTCGAGCAGGCGTGGCAGTGGGACGAGGCGCAATTCGACGCCTTCCTTGCCGAGAATCCGCCGACGGACGAGCAGAAGGCGGTGCTCTCGCAGATCACCACAGCCTTTTCCCTCACACCGATGGAGCGGCCGCGGCAATATCTGCACGCGCTGCAAGCGGAGTTCGATCTCAGCAAGCTCAAATTCACCGAGGACTTTTATGACCCCGAAATGAATCCCGACGCGCCCGAACAGAAAGCGGACTGGAAGGTCTACTTTGACGGCAGCTTTTGGGGCCACCACGGGCGCGAGCGCGCGGGCAGGGAAGTGCCTGTACAAAAGTGGTTTTCGTGGGCGGGGCGCGACTGGTTCGTGCCGTCGGTCTATCTCTGTGCCAAGGGCATCGTCATCGACTTCTGTATGCGCGCGGAGGCTTCCGCGCTGCGCGGCTTTATGGAAAAGTGGGGGATCGATCCCGAAAGCGACGAGTCCATCGACTTCTCGCGCGACGAACGCGAACAGATGGAGCGCGAGCACCCGCTCAGCCTCGGTTTTACCCCCAGCCTCACCTTGAACGGTGCGAAGCTCCGCACGAGCCACGGCTGCGGCGTCATTTTCCTGCCGGAGCAGCCCGGCTTCTGCGCCGACGCAGAGCCCGCCATGGCGCACTACGGCCTTGACCGCGCGTATGGCTGGAGCATCCGCCGCGCGGCGTTCCCGTTCGTCACGAAGCGCGCGCCGAAGCTCAAGTCGCTCGCCGTCACGATGATGGCGGACGAGGTGCGCGTCCCCGGCCCGCGCTTCCGCGCGGACAAGGCTGGCGATACGTTTGCCTTCTTCTACCGCGGCACAGAGTATACGCTCGCCGTACAGGAGGTCGAGCCGCAGGAACTGCCGCGCGAGCGAATGAATCTCGACCCGCGGTTCGACTATCCGACGCATTTCACAGCCATCAGCTTTACGCTCACGCCCGAGCCGCCGGAACACTCGATCTTCGCCGAGGACTGCGCCGAGAGCGACCGCCCGCGCCAGGTCAGACGCGAGACCTCTTCCTTTGCGCCCGAGGCGCAGAACGACTTCTGCGTCGGCATCATCGGCGGCGCGGACGGGCCGGTCGCCATCGTCGTGGGCGAAGCGGCGCAGGGGAAGCTCCACACCGTGTGCTCGTCGCTGCACTTTGCGCCTGTCGGCCATGTCGGCTGGCGCGTCGGCTTCCGCGAAACACCGTGGGAAGCGGGAACGTTCGACCTCCTCTAACTCACTTTTTCTGTGATTTCCGGTACTCCGTCGGCAGGACGCCGAAGGCCTTGTGGAATTCGGTGGAGAACTTGCTCTGGCTCTCGTAGCCGACGGCGCGCGCAACCTGCGCGACGTTCTCGTCGCCCTCGAGCAGCAGCTTTGCCGCGTGCTGCATGCGGTGCTCGCGAATGTGCGAGGCGAGCGAGCTGCCGTAGACGGACTTGAAGAGCGCCTTCATCGTCGAGGGGTTCATCAAAAAGCGGCGCGACAGCTCGTCGATCGTCACGCGGCTTGAAAGGTGCTGCGTCAGATAGTCGTGCACGGCGCGGATGGTCTCGATCTGCTCACTCGTGCCGCCGCCCTCGTACACCTCGGCGTCGAGCGGGGGCAGGTGCGGCGCGCCGGTGGCGGCCTTGCTCTCCTCCTCGGGACAGGAAATCTCCATCGTGCGCTCGATCATGCGGTGCAATAGCTGCGCCTGCTCGTTTTCCGCAGCGCGGTAGTAGACCTCCTTCCCCACGCGGCGCGAGACGAGAAGTCCGCTCTCACGCAGCTGCCTCAAATGGTGCGACACCGCGGGCGAGCTCATGCCGACCATCGCGGAGAGGTCGATGACGCACTCCTCGCAGTGGCACAGCAGCCAGAAAATGCGCACGCGGCTGCTGTCGGAGAGCTGCTTGAACACGTCCGCCACGGTCTGGAAGCTGCCGATTGTCTCCACCGATTCCTGCAGCTCCCGCATCGTGCCCTCGTCGCTGTGCTGGTGGGGTAAATGCACTTCGCTCATCGTTGTTCCGCCTTTCTTTTTGGGGCCTGCGGGCGCGTCCGTATCCCGTTTGGAAGTTTGTTTCGCCCGAACGGAAGAGACATGCGTGCAGCCCTTGACTTTTGCCTTTGCGGACATTATAGTACGGTCATCAAGATTAAACAAGCACTTAATCGTTAAATATTTTGTGCCGAAAAGGAGAAACATACCATGAAAAAGACCTATCAGATCGAAGTCGACTGCGCCAACTGCGCCAACCTCATGGAAGAAGCCACCAAGAAGACCGAGGGCGTTGCCGACGCCGTCGTGAACTTCATGACCCAGAAGATGACCGTCGAGTTCGCCGAGGGTCAGGACCCCAAGGCCGTGATGAAGGCCGTCCTCAAGAATTGCAAGAAGGTCGAGGACGACTGCGAGATCTATCTGTAAGAGAGCTTCTCCCTCTCACGCCCCGGACGAACGCACCGGGGCGCTTTCTTAGGCAAAATTCAAATTCTCCCCCTTCAAGGAGGTCATCTTTATGACGAAAAAGCAAAAAAAGATGCTTTACCGCATCCTGATCGCGGCGGTGCTGTTCCTCGCCGCGAAATTCATTCCCATGCCGATGCTCGTCTCCACCGCGCTCTACTTCGCCGCCTATGTCACCATCGGCTACGACATTCTGCGCAAGGCATGGAAGGGCATCTGCAACCATCAGGTGTTCGACGAAAACTTCCTGATGGCGGTCGCCACGATCGGCGCCATCGCGCTCGCCATCTATGAAAAGAGCGGCGACTATGCCGAGGCCGTGGCGGTCATGCTTTTCTACCAGATCGGCGACTGTCTCTTATACACATCTCCGAGCCCACGAGACTACGCTGC
>ENA-OZGC01001662-OZGC01001662.1-human-gut-metagenome-genome-assembly--contig:-NODE-1662-length-11836-cov-4.394703_pt1 | contig 11836 bp, 8 predicted proteins | sample MGYA00245109_ERZ653643 | MGnify/ENA primary metagenome ERZ653643 (study PRJEB26926, sample SAMN06165107) | human gut metagenome | biome: ENVO:00009003; feature: ENVO:2100002; material: ENVO:00002003... | reverse complement strand
CACCATCCGGAAGCGCCAAGGCCGACACGCCCGAAGACACCGGCGACAAGAAGAAAGCAAGCCGGAAAGAAAAAAGACGTAAGAAGAAAAATAAAGAATCCAAAGAAGAAGAACCCGTGGAAACCTATTTTCACATAAAAGGCAAACCATCCGGCGGATGTTGGGCCGACAGAGGAAGACTACGACACAGCATCCCCGAGGAAACAAGAAAGGAGGGACGCATATGAAACCATGTAGCAGTCTGATTGCCGTACTCCCGCTCCTCTGCGCCATGGCTTCATGTACAGAAGTGGACTTATGCCAGGCGGAACACCCTCACCGTTCTTTCATGGATTTCCGTTTCCATTGGAAAGAGGAATACCAAGGAAACCGTCCCGACAGCATGGGAGTAATAGCCGTGCGTCCGGTCAACATCCTGCGGTATGAATTCCGGATAACCGCTGAGGAAAGCCACAACAACGGCATCCTCATGCAGCCCGAAACGGAAAGACAGCCTTCGGCCGACACATTGGCTCCGGCCGGAACGCACAACCTATGGGTACGCAGTGGTGAATATAACTTCGCCACATTCGGATGGGATGAAGGTGAACTGGTAGATGCCATCGACATCGTGGACGCGCAAGGCGACGCGGCGACATTGGGAAGCGGCCTGACCCCACTCTACCTTACCTACCGCCACTACCCCGTGGACGATCCGAAAGTGACGGGGGCGTATGGTGAATGGAAGGATTACAACGCTTACTCCGACTTCATCTCCAGTGAGGGTGTCCCCGTGTTCTATGCCCGGGTGGACCATGTGTCCGTCCCTTTGGCCAAAGAAGGGACAGGCCAGGTGGTAGTGGACTTCACGCCCGAACCGCTCACACAGGACGTGTCGTTCGTATTCCACATCGAAAAGACGGCAGACGTGGTAGTGGACAGCCTTACGGCCGAAATCTCCGGCATACCATCCACCATGGAACTGACCACAGGACTGATTCTGGCCCAAAAGACCTACAAACTGTTGTTCAGGCCGACATACGCCGCCCTGCCTTCTGCGGCCGACAGCGCCTCGGCGGAAGCGTTGCGCTGTGAAGCCTCCGTCAACATTCCCGGTATCGTACGGAGCCATACCGAAGACATGGTCACGGGGCCGGGCATCCTGCAAATCGCCATTTACACCCACTACGACTACGAAGAGGAAGGAACGCAAAGGAAAGCAGCCAAAGTGTTCCATGCAGGCATCAACCTCTACCATACCTTGAAAGAGCGCAAATCGCTGCAATGGGACGAAGAGGAAAACGGCTACCGGCAAGCCAGCCGAAGCATCACAGTGGAAATCGGCTCACCACTGAATATCGACAAAGACGGTATCCTGAACGGTGGCAGCACCTCGACCGGACTGGACCAATGGATACCCGGCGAAACGTTTGAAATTGAAGTGTGAAACGTATGAAGAGGAAAAGCAAACATACTGAAATGAAAAGATACATCGCAGGAATAGGTTTGTGCTGCGCGCTCGCAGCCTGCAACGAATCCTACCCCGGACTGTATGCGCCCGTCTACGACGCAGACAACCCGAATCCGGAAATGACGGCAGACAGTATCCCCGTCACCCTGTCGCTCACCGACCCGGCCTACGCCTTAGTGACGGGTAAACGGGGCCAAGGGTCTTTCGGCTTTTGGGACGACGAAGAGGAACGTGCCAAATGGATGGCAGCGGAATTCGGCGTCTACGCATTCCTGACGCGCAACCATGTGTACGACGGAACTCCTGACCTCACAGCCGACGAAACTTCCACTGGGGGCGATGCGCCCCTTTGCCTGGTAAACGACCGCAAAGCACGGATTTCAGCCGCCTGCGAACTGTTATGGGCCGACGGCGAGCCGCCGTATTACAGCGCGGTTTACCCGGAGCATAAATACAATTTCTTCCTTTATTATAAAGGAGATGCAGAAGAATATGCCCCGGAACAACGAACACAAGGCAGCATCACCAAGTTCTTCCGGATTGACGGCACACAAGACCTGATTTCGGCATACGCCCGTCCCGGCACGGAAGATGCCGAAAGGCTGCCGGACAATGATGAAACCAAATATCTCATGAATCATGCCGGGGATTTGGTATACAGCACGAAAAGTGCACGCCTGCACGTCGAACCGCATCTTCGCGTGAAGCACGAAATGGCACGACTCAACTTTCTGGTGCAGGCTTACGATACCCTGAAGCAACAAGGACGGGAAATACGCATACAGTCCGTTGCCTTAATCATCCCCACGAGGGCGCAATTCACGGTAGCTGCCGACTGGGCCGGCGTTTCACACGACTGGACGGACGAGACCAACGTTCCCCCGACGGGCATTTCGTGGGAAGCTACGTGCGAAACGGTCTACGTACCCAACGAAAACACACCTACCGAATTCGGGGCGACGCTGAAAAGAGAAAATGCCACTTTCGACCCGGAACCCGGCGTGAGCGATCCGGAAGAAGAACCTGTCAAAATCGGCAAGCCACTGTTGATTCCTCCCATAGACCAATTGGGCGTAATCATCCACTACCGTTTTCTCACGGCTAACCCGGAAGACAAGATTCCTTCGGGTTCCATATTCATTGCCAAATACAGCAACTTGCATTTTGAAGGCGGCTTCCAATCCGGTAAGACGCATGATGTGCTGTTGAAAGTCTACGGCCCGCGCAAAATAGAACTGACTGTAGACGGCAAAGGATTAGGATGGATTTCGGGAGGCGACATCACCGTTGGAGAAGAAGAGGAAGATACAAACTGACGCAATGCTGACACAATGCGTGTAATTAACATATTGTTTTACTAAATTTTTTATTTTATGAGAAAATTATTTTTTGCATCTGCTTTAGTAGCAGGCATGGGTATGTTGGGAAGTTGTTCCAACGACGACGTTGCCGTAACCAACGGCACGCCCGGTGTAGGAAATGGCAACGGACTGGTGCCGGTAGAACTGGCTCTGAACGGCCCCTCCGTAACGGTTGAAAAACGTGGAATCGGTACCGTCGGCGACATCGAAGGAGAAGAAGCCAATAAATGGCAGGGAGAAAAGTTATACCTTCTGATGATGCAACGCTCCAAGTCCAACAAAGCCCAGACTAACCCGTGGGGGTTCACCACTTGGACTTATCAGAGTGCAGCCGCTTCCGGTGAAGAAGACCCGAACATCGACGACTCTGATTATGACGGAACAACACCAGAACATACGAATCCGACAGCCACCATCGTCAATTTCCCCAACGTAAAAGTCACAGCTCCTACCAATGTAGCATCCGGGGCACTGTCATGGACGGAAGAACAGTCTCCAAAGTATTATCCCGATGAGGGCATACATGATTTCTTCGCATATAATATCGACAATGCCGCAACGATTTATACCAATCCTAATTGGAAAATGAATAAAACGGATGCAAGTGCAAATGCCGATTTCATGGTACGCGACTCATTAGTGGAAGGACAAGTTAAGATGAAATATGTATGGTTCAAAATTGACGGTTCACAAGATCTGATGACAGGCGTAGCCACAAATGAAGGAGAAGAGGATGAAGCGGGCAAAGAACTTAGGTTTCTCTGCCCAAACGGCCCGTGCCGGTATCAAGCCTGCTATCAACATGCAACACTTGCTCACCCGTTTCACTTTCACCGTACAAGCTGCAGCAGAATCAGCCGTAGGACTCAAAGTTACGAACATCGCGGTAAAATCCAAGACCACGGGTAAGATGATTGTGGCTTACGACTTGGCCGACGGAGTATTCAAACCGGAGAAAATGTTGGAATGGACGCTTCCTGTCGGTAGTGAACCAGCCACAGAAGAACCTGTAAAGCTCGATTTGAAGAGCCGTACTGGTGCCAACACTGACGTGACAGCCCTCGAAGCTGTCACAATCCAAGAGGGTACCGGTAGTCCAGACAAGACGTATGAAAAACAACCGATAGGCCATGCGTTGATGGTAGCGCCGGGAGAATCAGAATATACGATGTATATTACCATAGAACAGACATTCGAGGAAAATGATCCAGACCACGATGCCGTAGGTTCAGTCACCTTGGAAAAAGCCATCGATTTGACTAAAGGTGGAACAGCAGAAGGCGCAATAGCCGAAGCGGGTTCTTCTTATGCAGTCAATGTGAAGGTCTATGGCATGGCCAAGGTTGAAGTCGATGCCACACTTACCGGTTGGAAGGACGGTGGTGACCTCGAAGTGGATACAAACGTCAACTAATAAACCAAACAGAGACAGATGAAGTTACATCATTATCTTTGGGCCGTGGCGGCAGCTTGCATGCTGCTGCCCGGCTGTTCCAACGAAGACCTGTCGGATCATGCGTCCGCCCCCGTATTCATCCCCGGAAACAGCGAAGTGGAAATCCGCTTCGCCGCCCATTCGGATGAGGTGTCCACTTCCGTGGACAAGCGGGCCACAGTGGACGAAGACGGCAATCTGGACGAAATGGGGGTGTTCTGTCTCGCACGTGGGAAACAGGAGAAAAACGATGGCGCACCCGATATTTCGTGGTTCGACCCTGAAGACAACTACGCTTCCTGCCTGATGAAAAACGTGAAAGCGAAGAAGGAAGGCAGCAACGTGACGTGGGAGGAACACTACTTCTACCCCATCAGCCAATTCTACATGTATGAGTTCTACGGCTACTATCCGTATGCAGAGGATGCCCATATCACGTATGAAGCGTCGGCAGACGGAGACGGCTCCGGCGGCCCGCGTCATCGCGCCACAGTGCATTATACGATAGACGGCACACAGGACATCATCTGGGGAAGAGCCACACTCCAGGACAAGTATGCTTACAGCGCACGCTACTTCCGGGAGAACAAGGACGCAGCCATGCCCTTAATCGGCTTGCAGCACATGCTGACACGTTTACAGTTCCAAGTGAAACCCGGAGAGGATCCGCTAAACAAAGGTTCCGTATTCGAGGATGCAGGCAAGATTTCCGTGAAGTCCATCAAGATCCTCGATGCGCATTCCAAAGTAGACCTCATCGTGGCCGACTTGGAAAAGCGCGAACAATGGGGCGAGGATCCGAGCAAGAGACTCACGTTGGCTGAAAGAATCCAACCATCGGCCGACGAAACAAGGGCAGATTTCACGCTCAAGGATGCGCAAGACGGAGACTTGCAGCCTGTAGCCATCGGTACGACCTTGGACCAGGCCACGAGAGTGGGCGGCAGCCTGATGCTGTACCCGGAAAAGAAATACCGTCTTGAAATCACGCTACACAAAGATGGAGAAGCCCCGGAAGACGGTTTCGACATCACTACGGAAGAATGGCTCACCGTAGGGCCTCCTTACGGTGCTTCCGAAAGCGACACCAACCTGTTCCGCCAAGGAATCTCTTACATGGTGACCATCACGGTGAACGACATAGAAGAAGTGAAAGCAAATGCCAGCCTCACCGATTGGCAGGATTCCGTCAACGGCCCCTCCGTCGAGCTATGACATGCCCCTCCCTTCTGGCATAAAAGCCCGACGGCACATCTTCCGGCCGCATGCCTCGCAACCGTGTGCGCCGGAGGATGTTTTTTCAAAAAAGAACAAACCAATCGAAAAGAACGAATGAAACGCCTTTTATCAACAATCATAACCGTAGCTGTAACAGCCGGACTGAAAGCGCAGCTATTGGCCCTGAAGACCGACGCACTGTGGGATGGACTGATGACCCCTAACTTAGGCATGGAAATCGTTACGGGCAACAAGACCAGCTTCGGCTTGTCCGTGTTCGGCAACTACAAACCGTGGGGTATGGACATGAAAATGGTGGGTGCCATCCCCGAATTCCGCTATTGGTTCGGCGGACGCCCCATGATGCGCGAATTCATCGGAGTGGCAGCCCTTGGCACGTCTTACGACATCACGTGGGGCAGCGAGACCTATAAGGGCGACGCCTGGGGCGGCGGACTGACTTTCGGCTACGCTTTCTTCCTCTCACCCCATTGGAACATAGAATGTTACGGGAGTGTGGGTGCCGTCTACTACGACCACAAGCATTACTACCGCGACGACCATTATTCCGAAAACCGCCGCACAGCGCACGGCTACGCCTTCATCCCGTTCAAACTCGGCGTTTCCTTCGCCTATATCATCAAGTAAACCCACAACTTGCATATCACCATGTATAAAACGAATTTCTATATGATTATACGCCGCCTGCTGTTCCTGCTGTTCATCGTAGCGGTCCATATCCCCGCAGAAGCCCAGGTGAAGAACATCAATATCACGGTTCGCCGCACGGAAGACTTGAACAGCAAGGATGCCGCCCCTTGGCCGGGTGTCATCGTATATGGCTTCTTCAATGCGAGCAAAGCCAACGCCTTCATGAAGAAATGCCAAGAGGAGGAAGCCAAGGGCATGACCTATGCCCCACAATCGGAATCGGAGTACGACGCTTTGGGCGAGACCGACCAAGACGGCTACTGCCTGATGCAGCTTCCTCTGACAGGCTATATCATCGTGAAACCGGAAGGGGCCACCCTCGTGAAGCGGGAATTGCGCGGCATGATGGACATCAAAGTGACCTGCCTGGCCGCCAAGCAGATGGGCACGGTGACCAAAACCGCCAAACGCAAGCGGAAGAATGAGCCGCAAATCCCCAACATGTGCGGCAACCGCATGGTGGTCGGTCCTTTCTACTATTATCTGTCGGCCGACGACACGGACGACAAATCACGCATCATCGTCAGCCCCGTGGTCAAGGCGATTCCCATCAGCGAAGAGGTGAACCTGGACGAGAATGAGGAAGAAGGCAACGGCGAGATAGTGGGTCATCTGGTTCCCTTCGTGAAAGACGGCAAACAGTTCCAGAAAGGCAACCTACGCCGCATGGGCTTCGACGAAACTCGCGACCCCTTGTTCAAATACCGCGAAGGGACGTTCATGCGTTCCCATGTGGAAGACTCCCTGCTCATCCACTTCGTTCTGGAACCCGTAGACCGCAATACGCGTTACCGGGTGGATGCCCTTCAGGCCTACGGCATGAATTCCAACACCCCCTACCGGCAGGACAGCGTCTGCCTGAGCGAGGGTTACGTAAAAGACCCTATGCGCTTCTTGGATTACAGCCTCATCGAGCTTCCCATCAACCGCGAGCGTTATGCACGAAGAGGACGGGCGGAATTCAGTAAAGACCACGAAAAGCTCGATTTGAAATTCGTGGTAGGAGAAGCACGCCTCGACCCGACAGACACGTTGAACTTCAAACAAATGAACCAACTCAAAGACAACATGTCGCGCTATATGGGTGCCGATGCGGGCATCACCAGTGCGGTCATCCACGGGTCGGCCTCGCCCGAAGGAGGACAAGCCATCAATGCCCGGCTCTGCCGCGAACGTGCGGAATACCTGCGCGGCGAATTGAGCCGTTTCCCTGCCTTGCAGGATGCCCGCCGTACGGGCGAAATCAAAACCACCCACAAGGTGGCCACATGGACTGATGTGGCGAACCTCTTGGAAGCCGACTCGCTAAAAGAAGAGGCTGCCAGTGTGCGGGCCGTACTCTCCACGACGAAAGACATGGGGCGGCAGGAGGCCGCCATCCGTAAACTGCCGTGCTGGAGCATCATCGAACAGCAGATCCTGCCGCAATTGCGCATCGTGGACATCGAATACCAATACTACACCAACCGCGTGAAAACACGCGAAGAGATATGGGAACTCTACCAGACCGACCCCGGATACCGCGCCGGGCAAAAACAAGTACCTTACGAGTTCTACGAACTGCTCGACATGATTAAAGACCCGAAGGAAAAGGAGACCATAGCCCGGGCCGCCTACACGTCGGTCAAAGACGAGGACAAACTGCGCCAATGGCCGTTGGCCGCCTACGAACTGGCCCGGTGTTATGCCCAACGCGGCGTGGCGGACACCAATCTGCTCAAACCTTACATCGACGTGCAACTGAATCTGGAATACCACAAACAAAAAATGGACGACTTCGGCAACGCAAGCTGGCAGGGATGGTACAACGACGAAGCCATCGTCACATCCCACATCAAGATGCTGGCCAACGCCGGTGCCTTCGCCTCGGCCTATCGCGTAGCGGAAATGCTCCTGCCTGACGGCAAACCGGAATATCGCAGACTGAAAATGTTCCTTCGCTGCCTGAACTGCGAATGGAACGACCCGGAGGTCATGGATACCGTATCAAACTCCTCATATTGGAACAAAATCGTCATATTGGCGGCGCAGGAAGACCCGGGATGCTGGGGCACTGCGCTCTACATGCTGGACGATGCCACACAAGTAGACCCCGCCGACCCAAGGGCGCTTTACCTCAAGGCACAGCTACGCTTTAATTTGGATGCACCTAAACGTACCACGACGGGATACATGGACGACAATTTCATGTTCGATGAGTTCTTCGAACCATCGGCCGATGACCCCACGGTGAACAGTTTCGGTGATAAACGTATGGACTGGGGGTTACCGATGGTGCAATGCTGCCTGAAGGATGAGCGCAACCTGAAACACATGCTCAACGACGGCACATTCAACAAGGACTACCGCAAAGCGTTCAAAAAATACTGGAAAAAACTCAAAGCCGACCCGGAACAATGCCGCAAGATATTGGCTGATTTGGAGAAGTCCGCAGCCCCTCAGCAAGCAGTGCAACCCGCAGCATCCGGAGATGCCGGCGCACCCGCCACCACCCCATCTGCCGGTCCGGCATCCGGAACGGAAAGCCCGATCGACAGTGCTGCCACGGCCAGTCCGCCAGTCGTACCGACACCCGTGCCGGTACAACAACCCGCCGCAACACCCATGGAGGAATGAAATGAATATGAAAAAGGCATTATAGAACCAGGGCGACACAATATAACGAATACAAGACAAGATGATGTACGGAAAATACAAAATAATATGCACATGCCTGTGCCTGTGGTACATGTCACCGGGACAGGCGCACACGATGGTGACAGCGGTACGGCCTGTTGTGGAAACACCGGACAGCACGGCGACATCCTCCACACCGGAAGCAGTCGACACCACAGCGGTACAGCCCGTCGAGAAAACTCCGGTTTCCACGGCGGTATCCACCTCCTCCAAACCCAAACTGGACCACACCGTGGACTTCAACCCCTTGGACTACCTGTACCCGGACCGTTATGTGGAAAAAGGCGATACTTTCCGCAACCGTTTCCTGGACCATCTGTACGTAGGATTCACGACAGGCTTCTCGCAAGTCGCCCCTAAAGGCCGACGAGCCATGAAGAACGGGATACCTTTCGGCGGTGTGGCCGGATATGACTTCAACCGGCTACACGGCCTACGCGCCACGCTATTGCACACGAACTATGACATGAAGGACGGCGATGGCACCGTGAAACAATGGGAAACCGATATAGACTATGTATTCCATCTGTCCGATTACCTTTATGGCTACGACAAACGACGCATATTCCGCATCTCTCCTACTCTCGGCGTGGGCTATATACGTTCCGTTTTCCAAGGAGAGCGCGCTTCCATCTTTAAAGGACAGGCAGGCATAAACGTCGGTATAGGTCTCGGACGCAATGCCAAATTCTTCATAGAACCGTTCTTTTCCGCACTGACCGACCAAGCCGACCATTCCGGCCATACGAACGTGTCAAAATATGACATACAATATGGCGTGAAAGCCGGTCTGACAGTCAATATGGACAATACCAATGACTTTTATAACAGCGACGTGGTCTATACACGCGGATTTTTCTACGAACTGGCACAGGGTGTGACTTCTTATGACAGCGATGACTTGGGCTTCTTCAAAACGACCGGTACGGGCTACAAGATTTCCGTGGGCCGGTGGTTCGACCCCATCGTGGGACTCCGCCTCTCGGCCACGGCTTCCGAATATTATTGGAGCTACAACACCACAGCGGCCACCGAAGCCCGCCCCTCCTACGAGACACGTTACAAAGGCAGCATGTTTGCCGGACGGCTCGAAGGATTAGTCAATCCTCTCAACTTCTTCCCCTATTGGCGGCAAGTACGCCATCCGTTTGAGATGAATATCGCCGTGGGAGGCGAATACGGTTGGCTGACCAAATACATCCCGGAAACGGATAACGGCCTGAAATGCAACTATGCCGGTTTCACGGGTGCCGCCACTTTCCTGTACAGCATGGACAAAGAGACTTCTTTTTTCGTGGAGCCCCGTGTGGTTGTGGCCAATTTCCGTGAACCATACGTGAATGTGGCTCGCGAAGCATCCTTCACCGAAACTTCGGCCTCCATATCGCTCGGCGTGCGCGTCTGTGCAGCCAACCGGAAAGAACGCGCCTCGTGGCCCCCTTATATCTTCGAACCACGCCTGTTCTCCGGCGTGCAAGTAGGAGGGTTAAAACACATGCGTTCGATGAACACCGTGGGTGACTTCGCCCTGAACTACTCGGGACAGTTTTACGTAGGCTACCACCTCGGGCCTTACGTCTCGCTCAAGGCTGCCATAGAGTATGAAACCCTCAACGAAAACAAGTATGGGAGTTATGTGGTGGATTTCATGGGCGTGGAAAAACAATTCACCGCACTATGGCAATACCGCTACAACCTGCTGAACATCAAACTGGCCTATATGCTTAATTTATCCAACGTCTACCAGAAATATGACTTAAACCGGAAGTTCAACCTCTTCGTGGAAGGCGGTGCCTTGTACAGCAAGTGCATGTCGGACAATGCCCGGATATACAGCGGCGAACTCGAAGTGGGTTCCTCCCCCCGTCCCCTGTCCGCCGCGAACCCTGGCGGAGCACCTGCATTGTTGCTCGGTGCCGTGGCGCAATACCGTATCAACGACCAATGGAGCCTGCTACTCGAACCGGAAGTCCATTATTACTTGAAAAACGGTTTCATCGGCGGTGAAGTGTTGTCACCGTTCAATGACGTAGTGGCCAAGGTCAGTCTCGGCACGAGCTACACATTCTAACAATTGTTTTTAGCACAAAAGAATATCTGTGAGGTTATCATTCATAAATTACATAATAAAAGACATCCCTTGGGCGGATGTCTTTATTTTTTCACGATATGCTCTTCATGACCCTACAGAAACTCTCGAACGAAGCATCGAGGCATCCTAACTGATAAGGAGCGAGATGCAAGGAGAAGGTACCCTTCACCGATGTCAGGTCGAAATATAGCTTGGCCACGCTGGCCAGATTGAACGACAAGGCATCACCTTTTTTCATCAGGAACTGGCAACAACGCACTAAGAAATCACGTTCATGCTCCAACTGACGCATACACTGGAACAATAAATAATAACAGGCCATTCCTCGGCCCTGCAACAAATATTGCACACGTTCGCGCGGCATATCTACATGAAGGCTTCCGAATAAATAAGACAATTCCTCCGTATCTTCCCCGAATATTTCCACCATAAACCGGATAAATTTGGCACGGTCCAATTCCGTCCCGGCATCGTTCAGGAACTTCGCTACCGGCACATAGCCATCTTGCCGCAATGTAAAACCGGATTTTTGCTTCCGAAGAGGAACAGACTTGAGCAAAGTCACCAAAAAAGCTTTGGAATGGTACACCAAAAGGAAACGAAACGCCTCCCAAAACACCGTATCCGGCACACGAGGCATAATTTGTACGCTGATGATTTCACCGGCCATACGGAACTCTCGATGGGACAAGCTGTCCAGATACACAGCCAATCCGTCCCAGTCGCCCGCCTCGAAATAGGATTCAAGACGTGCTAAAATCAATGGATTATAATATTTTCCATACGCCATAAGCCCGATAAAATAAAAAGGCGAAACTTTTCCGGTTTCGCCTTTGTGCTTTTTGAGCCTCTTGTCGGATTCGAACCAACGACCCCGAGATTACAAATCACGT
>ENA-OZGC01001651-OZGC01001651.1-human-gut-metagenome-genome-assembly--contig:-NODE-1651-length-11897-cov-7.095930_pt1 | contig 11897 bp, 13 predicted proteins | sample MGYA00245109_ERZ653643 | MGnify/ENA primary metagenome ERZ653643 (study PRJEB26926, sample SAMN06165107) | human gut metagenome | biome: ENVO:00009003; feature: ENVO:2100002; material: ENVO:00002003... | reverse complement strand
TCTACACTTATGCGATCGTCGGCAGCGTCAGATGTGTATAAGAGACAGGTATGAACGTCTGATAAAGGAAGGATTTCATTATGGATCTCATCAAAACTCTGACCGCGCAGTACATGAAACCCGAGCTGCCGGCCATGCGCGTCGGCGACACCGTGCGTGTCACTGTCCGCGTCAACGAGGGCAACCGTGAGCGTACGCAGGCCTTCGAGGGCACCATCATCGCCAAGAAGCACGGCGGCATCAACGAGACGATCACCGTCCGCCGCATCTCCTACGGTGTCGGCTGCGAGAAGGTTTTCCCGGTGCACTCTCCCACGATCGTGTCCGTCGATACCGTTCGCCGCGGCAAAGTCCGCAGAGCCAAGCTGTACTACCTGCGCGACCGCGTGGGCAAGAGAGCCAAGGTCAAAGAGCTTATCTAAGTGGATACTGCAAAAAAAGAGGCTTCGGCCTCTTTTTTGCATTTTCAGGGTGTTTTTACGATCCGGCCGGAAAAGAATTCACACAATTTTAGTTGCCGAAAACGGGTCTGAGCGTGTATAATATAGTTTACGAATTTTTGACACCGAGGTATTGAGAAATGGACAGCAAAAATCCGAACGGCGCCAATACCCGCGCCGAAGTGTATGACTGGATCCAGTGCATCATCTTTGCACTGGTGTTCTGCGTGCTGCTGTTTGTGTTTGGCGCGCGCATGGTCAACGTTGTCGGACACTCCATGGTGCCGACGCTTGAGCAAAACGACAAGGTCATCATCTCCAACCTGTTTTATCACCCCAAGCAGGGGGACATCGTTGTGCTGCGCAAGCAGACGCTCATGGATGAGCCCATCGTCAAGCGCATCATTGCGACCGAGGGACAGACCGTGGACATTGACTTTGACGACGGCGTCGTCTATGTCGACGGCAAGGCGCTCGACGAGCCGTATGTGAACGCGCCCGTGCACGACCGTGAAAACTTTGAGGGCAAGATCACAGTGCCGAAAGGCAGTGTGTTCGTCATGGGCGACAACCGCAATGCTTCCACCGACAGCCGCGACGCGCGTCTAGGCTGCGTGGACACACGCTATATCATGGGCAGGGTGTATTTTACGCTCTTCCCGGTCAAGAATATCGGAGTTGTGAAATAATATGGCGCAGGATTTTGAAAAACTGAATATCCAGTGGTTTCCGGGGCATATGACCAAGGCGCAGCGCATGATCGAGGAGCACATGAAGCAGGTCGATGCCGTGTGCGAGATCCTGGATGCGCGCATCCCGATGGCAAGCCGCAACCCGGACATTGACCGTCTTGCGGGCGATAAGCCCCGCATCGTCGTGCTCAACCGCACCGACCTCGCCGACCCGAAGGCAACGGCGCGGTGGCGCGCTGCTTTTCAGCGGCATGGCATGACCGTGCTCGAGACCGACAGCCGCAGCGGCAAGGGCGTCAACGGCTTTTCCGGCGCGGTGCGCACGGCGCTGCACGATAAGATCGAGGCGTATGCTGCCAAGGGACAGGTCGGGCGCGCGATGCGCGTCATGGTGCTCGGTATCCCGAATGTGGGTAAATCCACGTTTATCAATAAGGTGGCGCGGCGCAAGGCGGCCGCCGCCGGCGACCGGCCGGGCGTCACGCGCGGCAAGCAGTGGATCACGGTCGATCAGGGACTGGAGCTGCTGGACACGCCGGGTATCCTCTGGCCGCGCTTTGACAGTCAGGAGGTCGGCGAGCTGCTGGCCATTACCGGCGCGATCAAGGCAGAGGTGCTCGACCGCGAGACGCTGGCGGCAAACTTCATGCTCCGGCTCGCAAAGTTTTACCCCGACGCGGTGGAGCAGCGCTATAAGTTCCGCCCGGACCCCGCGTGCAACGGCTTCGAGCTGCTGGAGCAGGCGGCGAAAAAACGCGGCTTTCTCATCTCCGGCGGGGAATATGACCTTGAGCGCATGGCGGGCGTTCTGCTCGATGAATACCGCGGCGGCAAGCTCGGCCGCATCACGCTTGAGATGCCGGAGGCGGAAGCATGACGCAGGTCGATTTGTGGACACTGGAGGCAGAGCTCTGCACACCCGATACGCAGCCGCTGTGCGGCGTGGATGAGGCCGGGCGCGGCCCGCTGGCAGGGCCGGTGTGCGCGGCGGCGGTGATGCTGCCGCCGGGGCTGGTGATCCCGGGATTGAACGACTCCAAAAAGCTCTCGGAGAAAAAGCGTGAGGCGCTCTATGACATCATCCGCGCGCAGGCGCTCAGCTACGGCATCGCGTTTGCGACCGTGGAGGAGATCGAGGAATACAACATCCTCGGTGCGACGTTTCTGGCCATGAACCGCGCCATCGCGCAGCTTGCGCCGCAGCCGGGGCTTGCGCTCATCGACGGCAACCGCAGCACCGGCATCACCGTGCCGAGCCGCTGCGTCGTCGGCGGCGACGGCAAATGCGCCGATATTGCGGCAGCCTCCGTGCTCGCCAAGGTCACGCGTGACCGCTATATGCGCGACATGGCGCAGACTTACCCGCAGTACGGATTTGAAAAGCACAAGGGCTACGGCACAGCGGCACATTACGCTGCCATCCGGGAATATGGGCCGTGTCCCATCCACCGGCCGTCGTTCCTGAAGAAGATGCACTGATATGGCCGGTGCAGTCAAGGGAACGCGCGGCGCGTGGGGTGAGGATTACGCGGCGGCCTACCTGCGCCGGCACGGGTATCGCATCCTCGCGCGCAACTACAGCTGCCGCTTCGGTGAGATCGACATCATCGCCTCCGACCGGCACTATGTCGTGTTCGTGGAGGTAAAGCTGCGCGCGTCCGACCGGTTCGTGCGCGCAGGCGCTTATGTGACACCGGCAAAGCAGACGCGCATCCGCACGGCGGCATCGCTCTGGCTGGCGGAACATGAGACGCCGCTGCAGCCGCGCTTTGACGTGATCGAGATCTACGGCGATGCGGACACGCCGCGCCGCCAGCGCAGGATCAATCAGATCGAAAATGCATTTGAATAACGAGGGAATGGATATGAACTATTTCAGCACAAGAGACCATCAGCACATTGTTTCTGCAGCACAGGCGATCGCCTGCGGCCTCGCGCCCGACGGCGGTCTGTTCGTGCCGGAGACGCTGCCGGAAGTGTCTGCGCAGCAGCTTCAGGCGCTGTGCGGCATGACGTATCAGCAGCGCGCCGTCGAGATCATGCGCCCGTTTCTGAGCGAATTCTCGGATGACGAGCTCGCGCACTTCACCGCCGCAGCCTACGGCAGCCAGTTTGACGATGCGGCTGTTGCGCCGCTGCGCCGGCTCGATGATACCACCGCGTTTCTCGAGCTCTGGCACGGACCGACCTGCGCATTTAAGGACATGGCGCTGCAGATCCTGCCGTACCTGCTCACGGCGAGCCTGAAAAAGTGCGGCGAGCAGCGGCAGGTGTGCATTCTCGTCGCCACCTCGGGCGATACCGGCAAGGCCGCTCTGCAGGGCTTCGCCAATGTGCCGGGCACGAAGATCCTCGTGTTTTATCCCTACAGCGGCGTGTCGGAGATCCAGCGCCTGCAGATGGTCACGCAGACCGGCGGCAATGTCGCGGTCAGCGCGGTGCGCGGCAATTTTGACGACGCGCAGACCGGCGTCAAGCAGATCTTCGGCGACAAGGCGTTTGCCGATGCGCTCTCGCAGCGCGGCTGGTTCCTGTCCTCCGCCAACTCCATCAACTGGGGCCGTCTGCTGCCGCAGATCGTCTATTATTTCTCGGCATATTGCGATGCCGTCAACGGCGGTATGATCGCAATGGGCGACAAGCTCAACTTCGTCGTGCCGACCGGCAACTTCGGCGACATTCTCGCCGGCTGGTACGCAAAGCAGATGGGTCTGCCGGCGGGCAAGCTCGTCTGCGCGTCCAATGCCAACAACGTGCTCACGGATTTCATCCGCACCGGCACGTATGACAAAAACCGTCCGTTTCACACTACGGCGTCCCCGTCGATGGATATCCTCGTGTCGAGCAACCTCGAGCGGCTGCTCTATTCCCTCTGCGGCAGCGACACGGAGGTCGCGGGCTATATGCAGCAGCTGCGTGAGCAGGGGCGGTATACCGTCTCCGACGCGCTGCTCGCCAAGATCCGCGAGACGTTTGCCGGCGGCTGCTGCAACGACATCCAGACGCGCGAGAAGATCGGCCGCGCATGGCGCGACCACCGCTATCTGATCGATACGCACACGGCTGTCGCCTACCACGTGCTCGACGAGTACCGCCGCGAGACCGGCGATGCCGCCCCAGCGGTCGTCGTGTCTACGGCGAGCCCCTTCAAGTTCTGCGATCAGGTGCTGCGCGGCATCGGCGGCACGGCTGACGCCTTCGGTCCGGAGCTGATCCGCCGCCTGACCTGCGAGACACAGATCGATGCGCCCGCGCCGCTGACTGGCCTGGATGCGCGCCCGGTGCGCTTCGGCGGCTGCGTGGATCGGACGCAGATGCTGCACACGGTGGACGAATTCCTGAAATAACGAAAGAATATGTAACGGACGGGGAGACCCGTCCGTCGGGTCAGAACGCCGCACTGCCTTTCTTGGTAAAGGTACTGCAAAACGTCTCATCCTTGCAGGAACAGGTGCCCTGCGTGTTTTTGACCTGAATGTGGTTCGCGTGGCAGCGCTTGCCGTCGGCATTGTAGGCGCAGTTGCTCACATCGCACGCGACATTGTGCTCACAGCAGTCTTTGGTATGGTCGCTCATGATCGTGCCTCCAGATCAGATTCCGGCCTTGCCGGTCAGATCTATTGTGTGCGGCGGGGCGCGAAATATACGGAGGAACGCAAATGGCATTGTATGCGATCGGCGACCTGCATCTGTCATTGGGTGCTGACAAGCCCATGGACGTGTTTGGCGGGCCGTGGGAAAACTATGTGGAAAAGATCCGGCTCGGTTTCTCGGCGCTGCATGACGACGATGTCTGCGTGCTCTGCGGCGATCTCGCGTGGGGCATGACGATGGAGCAGGCACTGCCGGACTTTCAGTTTATCGAGGCGCTGCCCGGGAAAAAGATCCTGCTCAAGGGCAACCACGACTTCTGGTGGAGCACGGCGAAAAAAGCCTACGATTTTTTCGAGGCACATGATATGCACACCATGGACATCCTGAACAATAACTGCTATTTTTACGGCGACTATGCCATCTGCGGCACGCGCGGCTGGTTTTACGAGGAGGCCAAGGGTGAGGCGCATGACCGCAAGATCATGCTGCGCGAGGTCGGCCGGCTCGAGGCGTCGCTCAAGGCGGCAGGGGACAAGACCAAGCTTGTCTTTCTGCACTACCCGCCGAAGTATCTGGGCTACGAGTGCCCGGAGATCCTGGCACTGCTCGATGCCTACCATGTGCCGCTGTGCTGTTACGGGCATATCCACAGCCGCGGCTGCCGCAGCGCCTTTCAGGGGATGTATCATGATACGGAGTTTCGGCTGCTGTCGGCGGACTACATTTCCTTTTGTCCGCGCAGGATTCTCCCGTGAAACAGGTGTTGATTTTGAGATGCGAATCTGTTATAGTATTTAGGCATGTTCTTTCATACCAATTTTTATGTACACAAGATACCCGGCGATAAATGATTTGAGGAGGAAATCCAATGAACATCCAGAACATCGAAAAGAAAGAAAAGAATATGGCGACCTTTGAGGTGAAGGTCCCGGCCGACGTGTTTGATAACGCGGTCAACGAAGTATATAAAAAGAACAAGAGCCAGCTCTATGTGGCCGGCTTCCGCAAGGGCAAGGCGCCGCGCGCCGTCATCGAGGGCATGTACGGCAAGGACGTGTTCTATCCCGAAGCCATCGAGACGCTGGCGCAGGAGGCTTTTGAGGCCGGCCGTGCCGAGTGCGGCTTTGAGTGCGTTGGCGCGCCCAGCCTGATCGATCAGCAGATCAACGACGACAAGGAGCTCATCTACACCTTTGAGGTCGCCGTCTATCCCGAGGTCGTTCTCGGCCAGTACAAGGGCCTTGAAGTCCCCCAGAATCATGAGACGTTCGACGAGAGCAAGGTCGACGAGGAGATGTTGAATGTCCAGAAGCGCAACGCCCGTCTGATCGACGTTGAGCGCGAGGCGAAGCTGGGCGACCACACCACGATCGATTTTGCCGGCTTCATCGACGGTGAGCAGTTCGACGGCGGCACGGCTGAGAACTATGACATCGAGCTTGGCTCGAACACGTTTGTGCCCGGCTTTGAGGAGCAGATCGTCGGCATGAAGGCCGGCGACGAGCGCGACGTCGTCGTCACCTTCCCCGAGAACTATGTTGCGGAGCTGGCCGGCAAGGAGGCCACCTTCAAGGTCACCGTCAAGAGCGTCAAGGAGCCTGAGCTGCCGGAGCTGGACGACGAGCTGGCGAAGGACATCTCCGACTACGAGACCATCGCCGAGTACCGCGACCACGTCCGTGAGGATCTGGAAAAGCAGTTCAACGAGGAGCAGGAGTCCGATTACGCGACCCGCCTCATGAAGGCTGCCGTTGACAACATGACCGTTGAGATCCCTGAGCCCATGGTTCTGGCCAAGCTCGATGAGCAGCTGCGCAACTACATCTCCACCATGGGTGTCAGCCCCGAGCTCACCCGTGAGCAGGTGCTTGCCTCCATGGGTCTCGACGAGAAGACCTTCCAGGAGATCATGCGCCCGCAGGCCATGTTTGAGATCAGCACCGATCTGCTGCTCGATGCGATCGTCAAGGCCGAGAACATCGAACTCGGCGAGGGCGAGCTCGACGAGATGTACCAGAAGATGGCCGACGAGTACAAGATGGAAGTCGACCAGATCAAGCAGTATGTCGACGAGAAGATCATCGTTCTGGATATGAAGCGCCGCAAGGCTGCCCAGCTCATCCGCGACACCGCGGTGGACAAGGAGCCCGAGGCGAAGAAAGAGCCCGCTGAGGCCAAGGAAGAGGCAGCCGAGTAATTCCCAGAAAGCTGTTTGGATTCCGGGCAGAACGGTTATGCTCTCTTGGATAAGCGAAACACCGAAAGGAGCGTACCATGAGTTTAGTACCGTACGTTGTCGAGCAGACCTCCCGCGGGGAACGCTCGTATGACATTTTTTCCCGCCTTCTCAACGACCGCATCATCATGCTGTCCGAGGAGGTCAATGACACCACCGCCAGCCTGATCGTGGCGCAGCTGCTGTATCTGGAGGCGCAGGATCCCGATAAGGACATCCAGTTTTATATCAACAGCCCCGGCGGCAGTGTGACTGCGGGTCTCGCCATCTACGACACCATGCAGTACATCAAGGCGGATGTTTCCACCATCTGTGTCGGCCTGGCTGCGTCGATGGGCGCGTTTCTGCTCTCGTCCGGCGCGAAGGGCAAGCGTCTGGCGCTGCCGAACTCGGAGATCATGATCCATCAGCCTTCCGGCGGCAGTCAGGGTCAGTGCACGGACATTCAGATCCAGGCACGGCAGATCCTGCGCATCAAGGATCGCCTCAATCACATCCTCGCGGAGAACACCGGCAAGCCGGTCGAGACCATCGCCGAGGACTGCGAGCGCGATAACTTCATGACCGCAGAGGAAGCACAGGCCTACGGTCTGGTGGACAAGGTCATCTATAAGCGATAATCTGTCAGGGGAGGGAACCGCCGTTCCCTCCCTGTTTCAAATGTAGAAAATGTGAGGTTCTTATGGCCAGAAATGACGAAAAAAAGAGCGTGCGCTGCTCTTTTTGCGGGAAACCGCAGTCGCTGGTAAACCGGCTTGTTGCCGGTAACGGCGTCTATATCTGCGATGAGTGTGTGCGTCTTTGCATGAGCATCATCGACGAGGGCTACGAGCCCGAGAGCGTCTCTACGGCACAGGTCACGCTCCGGCGCGACCAACTGCCGAAGCCGGCTGAGATGCGCGCGACGCTCGATGACTATATCATCGGCCAGGACCGTGCCAAGGTGGTGCTGTCCGTGGCGGTGTATAACCACTATAAGCGCATTCTGCGCGGCGATCAGGACAACGACGTTGAGCTGCAAAAGAGCAACGTCCTGCTCATCGGCCCGACCGGCAGCGGCAAGACGCTCTTTGCCCAGACGCTGGCCAAGATGCTCGACGTGCCGTTTGCCATTGCGGATGCGACCACGCTCACCGAGGCCGGCTATGTCGGCGAGGATGTGGAGAACATCCTGCTCAAGCTGCTGCAGGCGGCAGACTTTGATGTTGAGCGCGCGCAGCGCGGCATTATTTATATCGACGAGATCGACAAGATCGCCCGCAAGAGCGAGAACACGTCTATCACGCGCGACGTCTCCGGCGAGGGCGTGCAGCAGGCGCTGCTCAAGCTGCTCGAGGGCACGGTCGCAAACGTCCCGCCGCAGGGCGGACGCAAGCACCCGCAGCAGGAGTTTATTCAGGTCGATACGACGAACATCCTCTTCATCTGCGGCGGCGCGTTTGACGGCGTGGATAAGATCATCGAGCGCCGCATGGACAAAAAGTCCATGGGCTTCGGCGCCGAGATCCAGAGCGCAAAGGAGCGCAACCTGACCGAGATCATGAAGAATGTGCAGCAGCATGATCTGCTGAAGTTCGGCATCATCCCGGAACTGATCGGCCGCATGCCGGTCATCACGGCGCTGGCGAGCCTCAGCCGTGAGGACATGGTGCGCATCCTAAAAGAGCCCAAAAACGCCCTGACCAAGCAGTATCAGGCACTGATGCAGTTTGATGACGTTGAGCTGGAATTTGAGGACGAGGCACTGGGCAAAATTGCGGATAAGGCGATCGCGATGGAAATCGGCGCGCGCGGCCTGCGCAGCGTCATGGAGGGCGTCATGACGGATCTGATGTATTCCGTGCCGTCCGACCCGACGATCAGCAAGATCACCATCACCGCAGCGAGCGTGGACGGCTCTGAGCCGCCGCGCATCGAGCATCGGGAGCAGTGAGCCGGCGCTGACTGCACCCTTGTACCCCTGAGCGAAAGAGGAATCTGAATGGATAACACAACTTCTATGGATCATGTGGAATTTGCCGACCGGCGCAGCCTGCCGATGATGGCGCTGCGCGGCCTGACCGTGTTCCCGGGCATGATGCTGACCTTTGAGGTCGAGCGCAGTATGTCCATCGCGGCGCTGAACATGGCCATGAGTGACGATCAGATCATTTATCTGGTGCCGCAGATCGACATTGCGACGGATATCCCCACCCCGGAGGACGTCTACGGCGTGGGCACGGTCTGCCGCATCAAGCAGATGATGAAGCAGCCCGGCAGCAAGGCCGTCCGCGTCATGGCCGAGGGCATCGAGCGCGGCCGGACGCTGGCCGTGCGCACCGATACGCCCTGCTTCGTGGCGGAGGTCGAGCCGCTTGCGGATGTCGCCGAGCGCAAGACTGCGCGTGTCGAGGCGCTCATCCGTCATTGCTGCAACCTGTTTGATGCCTATGTGACCGTGTCCGGCAACATGGCGCCGGAGTCGGTCATCACGGTGCTTGGCAGCACGAACGCCGGCTTTGTGTCCAACTTCATCGCGCAGCACGTGTTCCTGCGTCCCGAGCAGAAGCAGGAGCTGCTTGAGCAGACGCGGCCGAGCCGCAGACTCACGCTGCTGTCGAAAATGCTGCTGCATGAGACGAGTGTGCTCGGCCTGCAGCATCAGCTTGAGGAGGCGGCGCAGGATCGTCTCAACCAGACGCAGCAGGAGTATCTGCTGCGCGAGCAGATGAAGATCATTCAGGCAGAGCTCGGCGAGGCGGACGACCCCGACTCCGAGAGCACCGCCTATCGGGAGAAGATCCAGGCGCTGCACCTGCCGGAGGAATCCGAGCAGCGCCTGCTCAAGGAAGTCGACCGGCTCAAAAAACAGCCGTTCGGCTCGTCGGAGGCGTCCGTCATCCGCAATTATCTGGACATCTGCCTCGAGATGCCGTGGAACACCCGCACCGAGGAGCGGCTCGATGTGCGCGCCGCGCGCAAAGTGCTCGACGATGAGCATTTCGGCCTCGAAAAGGTCAAGGACCGCATCACGGAGTATCTGGCCGTGCGCCAGCTCGCGCCCGATGTCAAGGGCGGCGTGCTGTGTCTGGTCGGCCCTCCGGGCACAGGTAAGACGAGCATCGCCATGAGCATTGCCCATGCCACGAACCGCAAGCTCTCGCGCATCTCCCTCGGCGGTGTGCACGATGAGGCGGAGATCCGCGGCCACCGCAAGACGTACGTTGGCGCGATGCCCGGCCGCATCATCAATGGTCTGACCATCGCCGGCAGCATGAACCCCGTCATGGTGCTCGATGAGATCGACAAGCTCGGCAGCGATTACCGCGGCGACCCGTCCTCGGCGCTGCTCGAGGTACTCGACGCGGAGCAGAACGATCATTTCCGGGATAACTTCATGGAGATCCCGGTCGACCTGTCGGACGTGTTTTTCGTGCTCACGGCAAACACGCTCGACACCATCCCGCGCCCGCTGCTCGACCGCATGGAGGTCATTGAGCTCTCGAGCTATACCGATGAGGAAAAGCTCCAGATCGCAAAGCAGCATCTGCTGCCCAAGCAGCGCAAGAAGCACGGCCTCAAGCAGGCGCAGCTGCGCGTGAGCGACGATGCCATCCGTGAGATCGTCACGCTCTATACGCGCGAATCCGGTGTGCGTGTGCTCGAACGCAGCCTTGCCGCCGTCTGCCGCAAGACCGCCAAGCGCATCGCGCTCGGTGAGTGCAAGAGCGTGCAGCTGCGCGCCGGCAGCGTGGCCAATTATCTCGGCCCTGCGCGCTACGAGCCGGAGCGTGTCTATGCGCAGGACGAGGTCGGCCTTGTGCGCGGCCTTGCGTGGACGTCCGTCGGTGGAGAAGTACTCGATGTCGAAGTCGCCGTGCTCGACGGCACGGGCAAGCTTGAGTTGACCGGCAACCTCGGCAACGTCATGAAGGAGTCGGCGCAGGCCGCTGTCACCTATATCCGCAGCCGTGCACAGCTGCTCGGCATCGACCCGGAGTTTTATAAGAACAAGGATATCCACATCCACTTCCCGGAGGGCGCCGTGCCGAAGGACGGTCCGTCAGCCGGCATCACGATCTGCATCGCGGTCATCTCCGCGCTCACGAACACGCCCGTGCGCCGCGACCTCGCCATGACGGGCGAGATCACGCTGCGCGGCCGTATCCTGCCGATCGGCGGCCTGAAGGAAAAGACGATGGCTGCCATGCGCATCGGCATCACGACGGTCATCATTCCGCGTGAGAACGAAAAGGATCTGGAGGAGATTGACCCGACCGTGCGCAGCGCGCTCAAGTTCGTCACGACCGACCATGTGGACAAGATCCTCGATGTTGCGTTCGGCCGCCGGTTTGCCGCGGCCGTCAAGGCGGCGCATTCCGACGCGCACGCCGATACCGCGAACGTCAACCTGCGCCAGTGAGGTGAGCATATGCCGACCCTGAACCTGAATAAGGCGGAGTTTCTCAAGTCCGCCGTCAGCCCGTCCGGCTTTCTGACGGCTGACCTGCCGTGCATCGTCTTTGCCGGCAAGTCGAACGTCGGCAAGTCCTCGGTCATCAACCGGCTGCTCAACCGCAAAAATTTTGCCCGCGTCGGCTCGCAGCCCGGTAAGACCGTCCATGTCAATTACTTCTGCATCGACCGCCGTGCGTACTTTGTCGACCTGCCGGGCTACGGCTATGCCAGCGTCGCCAAAACGGAGCGCGACCGCTGGGGTAAGCTCATGGAGGATTTCTTCGCTGACCCTGCGCGCATCACGCTCGGCGTCATGATCGTCGACGCCCGCCACAAACCCACGGCGGATGATGAGACAATGGCCGCGTGGTTCCATTCCACCGGCTGCCCGATGGTCGTCGTGGCCAACAAGTGCGACAAGCTCAAAAAGTCGGAGATCGAGCCGAATCTCGCGCGCATCCGCGAGCTGTCTCTTATACACATCTGACGCTGCCGACG
>ENA-OZGC01001638-OZGC01001638.1-human-gut-metagenome-genome-assembly--contig:-NODE-1638-length-11948-cov-6.596317_pt1 | contig 11948 bp, 10 predicted proteins | sample MGYA00245109_ERZ653643 | MGnify/ENA primary metagenome ERZ653643 (study PRJEB26926, sample SAMN06165107) | human gut metagenome | biome: ENVO:00009003; feature: ENVO:2100002; material: ENVO:00002003... | reverse complement strand
TTCAAGCTCTTTACTGCAATTGAGATTGCCATTGAGATTGCTTGCGGATTTTAGGTATTTGTAAAGTTCAGCCATTTCTTCTATGCGTTGCTTCATAAGTTGGCGGAGGCTATTGGGGTGGATAACTTCTACATCGGAGCCATGCAACAACAGCTCCTGAATAAAGTCGTAGGTTGGTTTAAGATAATACTCAAAAACAGAGCAACTGTCTGAAGTCTCAATCTCTCTTTGTGAAGAATGCAAAGGAAGCGAACGGAAATATTTTGCCTGATTGTTGTAGACATTGATTTCTATGCGTTCCACCTTTTCCTCTTTTCCTATCACAATACCATATGCTGCCTCATACATTTCCTCGGCATCAAATTCCTTGGGCATTTTGAACTTTTGGTTAGAAATATGTAATTCCTGTATGCGGTCGAGAGCATATGTTCGTAGTTCCTCATGGGCAGACGATCGGGCTGTAAGATACCAGCGTTGCTTGAATACTTTAATGAAATAAGGTTCAAGGCTAATAACCTGCGCTTCCTCTTTCCAAAAGCTCTGATAGGTAATGGTGAGGCATTTTCCTTCGCGCATGGCTTGGATAATCTCCGTCAGATATTCATATCCAGAGGGAATATGCTCACAGAGAATACGACCGTGCAGGTCCTTGCCTTGCAAGAGCATATTACCAACAGCAAAACTATCGAGCAGCCACTCCTGTATTGCAGGGCGGTTTATTTCATTTCGCGACTTAATGAAATATCGTTTGTTCTGCTTGTCAAACTCTATATCAATGCCAAACTGCACGCCGATTTGGTTTCGGTGTTCCCACCATGTTTTGCGGACAATGTCTTTGTCATCATAGAGATAACTGTCCCGCCACTGCTCGTTGAGTTCTTCCAAAGAAAGTCCATGCCTCGCCTTTGCGAGAGCATTGACTTCCCAAATATATCTTGCGATGAGATTTGCTGCCATGAAAAATAATTATTGTAGTCCTTGTATCTTATCGAAGTTTGCATCAATATCGTCAAGAATGGCATTGTAATGATTCCATCTTTCCGCATCATTAAGACCATGCCCCGCAACGGTGGTTGTGCCGGGGTGGTGGGTCTTATACGCTAATGGAACTTCTTCTAATTCCAGTTTAACCACGTCATCCTTTGAGATATTACCCACAGATGAAGTGGATTGGATATGAAAGTTCTCGTTGATATACCTATCATACGGCTCGCCAAACCCTGTAAGGAAAATAACAACATCAGGCTTGAGCAATTCTATCTCCTGTGGAATGACATGGAAATAGTCTAACTCGCATTGATGAATCATCGGATCATCCACCTTACGGCTTCTTCCCTCCATTGTTGACAGTTTTGATATTTCATTCCACAGGAAAGCGGCTCTCTTTCCTGGATATACTTTCTTTAAACGTTCATTTATCCCATCCATCAAACCATTGAATCCTGTGCGGAAGAATGGACTTTTCGATAGTTTGCTATTACCATCAGTTAGGAAAAATGTATCACGATAGTTTTCAGAATAGAACACCTCGTAAGCTTCTACCAAATCATCCGAACCGAGTTGGGTTCCGTTTTCAAGTTTTGGCCATCCCCATTCGTGTACTTCCTTTCCGAAAATCATAACTTTTAGATCAGCTTGTGTGTACCAAGTTTCATCTCCTATTGATACTTTACCTTCTTTTTCTCGATTAAGTCCTAATAGGAATGGAGGCTGCACCTTGTCTACAAGTCCGTCACTCTTCAAATGTGCAATCAACTCATTAAAGTATGGTTGATACATGTTGCTCAATTGTTCATTTAGTACCATAATCTGTTATTTTAAGTTTAACACTACAAAGGTAGGTAATTTTTTGTTACCAACCGTTATTTTTCTTAATTATTTCCTCAGTAAATGCTTAAAGGGTCATCACTCAATCCATAATTCTCCATTTCGTCTTTATTCGCTGTCATCGCTAGCAAGCTCATCGCTGCAAAATAGGCATTGGTACGAGGGGGATACATCATGAATGGCAGACGGTTGGCTGCATCTTTCAACGGGGTACCCAGCGTTATACTCCACGAATAATTCCAAAAATAAGCATCTTCTTCACCATCTTCATATTCGATAAGTCTTCCGTCCTTCTCACGCTTCCAACGGCATATATAGAGGTAATTTTCCGAAGATTCAAGATAGCCATTAGGGTACGGACAATGTTTAGGAGTCTTTGCACATAAGATTTTATACATCTTATAAAGCTTTCTAAGATACTCCTTATCGAAAACACCATTCTTTTTTTCTTTTAAAATGACATTCCTAATCGCTACCCACTTGCTGCTTCGCAGATAATAGAACACAGTAGGATGTACGGTTTCCATTCTCTTTATATCAATAGTTGGAACAATTTTACCCATATTCAACTTGATGTTTTCTTCAAGCTGCGTTTTCTTTGGTAAGTCAGACTGGCCGTCCATGGCAAAATAGCGCAACGGGAGATATTTTTCCGCAATCAATCGCAAGGAAGGAATCTCGGATATATCCAATGCTACAAGTTGGTGCATACCACGAATATTCAATCTTTTCGTTTTCGTATTCCTGATATTCAAGTATCTCAGACTGCAAAGCCCTTTGGGATTAATGCTTGCCCTTTGGTTCGTACAGTGTAGATATTCTAATCCTCTACATGCTTCGAGGTTCATTTTTGTAACGGAGAAAGCAATCTCTATCTCAATTCCCGTGATAACATTCTCTTCGTCTGAACATATCTCTATAACATGTTTGCCGGGCTTACTGTATTGATGCTCCAGTCGGTTCCAACCATTCACTTTCCATTTGATGACTTCACTGTTAGCATTTTCCCCGTTATCCCATGTGATAGTAACGGAAGCATTCATCAGCACTTTTAATCGTAACGAAAACCGTCCACTACATTTTACAGTAATAGATATTCTGTCGTGCCCTTCGGGATTCATGCTTTTTTTCAAGTTGCGAAAGGAATTTTCCAAGCGATAGGGAAGCAAAGAGTAGGCTTCCTTTCTATAGTTTCTTTCCCATGAAGTAGGTCTAAGCACTTTCCAATCAAGTACCTTACGATACCACTCCATGGCCTTGTCATAGTCTCCTATCTTCTCACAGACTCTTCCAGCCTTATAGCCTGCCTCCATAGAAAACCTATCGTAACAATAGTTATACCAACTAAGTGCCTGTGCCAGATTAGGAGCTGTGCCCATCCCATACTCATATAACTCTGCGAGCATCTTGGCTGCTTCTCGCTCATCATAACTTACAGTTGTTTGCGTCATATCTATATGAAATAAGGATAGAATTTTAAATGCCTCTTTATGCTTTCCACTACTCATATATTGAGAAGCACGGAGAGCGGCTATGCGTAAATCTTTTTTGAAGAAAATACGATAGTGTGAAATTTCATCAAGCAAAGGGCTATGGTATGTGCTAAGGTAGTGATAGAGTGTGGTACTGGCACACCGTTGTTTATCAAAATTATATGATTCCTGCTTGTAGTTAGGTGTGTTAGGGACAGGGGGAATATCGCCAGAATAATCCGTATCTATAAGATTCTTGAACCACCCATAATTCATCATCTCTTGAAAACTCTTTCCTTTGAACTTTCCGCAGACTGCATTGGGAAGGCTCTCTTGGATAGCTATATCTAATAATATATATGATGCTCTGTCAAAACCAAGTTGAATAAGTTCCTCCATAGTCTTGAACACCTTCTCTTTATCGGCCATACTACATTCAGGCTTCATGCAATGCTGCCTTATCGAATGCCCAAGGCGATTGGTTTGATTACTTTTCGCAAAATACGAACATGACAAATCGTCTTTTTCATCCATAACATTCGAAGCATGACTCTTGTATTTCGCCAAAGCATCGTCTATATCGGTGATCTCCTCATAGGGTCTGCATAATACCCTTTTCATTAAATGTGTATTTACCATCTTCCTACATTTTAGCTGCAAAGATAGTTTGCAGGTGGGCGAAATTGTGTAACGTTCAAATAAAAAATTTGGTTTTTCTTTACTTTTTTTGCCTCACGAACTTGTATCGACAAGATGATACAGATTGCCAAGGGTTGCATAACCGTCACATTTGTGTAAGACATCGATAACCTGCTGCGTCTGAGTATATTTCTTTTGTTTCATAATTTCCATTTCAAAAGTTTCCTGTGCCTCTTTTGTCTTCAAGCATTAGCATTTGCTGTATTGCAGACCAGCTCTCCATGATGTCTATTGCTTCAGCTCATTGAATCCAAGTCTTGACAGAATGACTAAATTGTTGCTACCTGCCACGTTTATTATTGTATCGGATTCGTTACATTTAAAATTCGGATTACGTTGCATTCTCCCAATTACAAAAGTCAGCTGGAAGCAGCGCATCGAGTTGTGCTATAAGTTGGCTTTTTCCGCCCACACACTTGATATATGGTTTACCCATTTCGAAATAAGAAATAGTTTTAAAAAGTTGGTAGTCTCACAAATATTTTGTACATTTATAGGTGATTTACAATAAGTTACAAATATATTTGATATGACTACCGATTACAAAGTTACATAATTATTTTGTATTATAGACGAGTTTTGCAAATATTTTGATGCAGAAAATGCAGGAAATTTGCTGGAAGACAATAGTGAAGGGAAGCGTGGAACACCCCATGATGCCCGAGCACTATATCGAGTGGATAGAATTACTCACCCCTACCGATGTGTTGCGCCATGAACTGAAATCAGGCGAGAAACCCGAGGCTATATTCATGACAGACGCCACCGAGGTGACGGCTCGTGAATATTGCAATCTGCACGGATTATGGAAAGGAAAATAAATTATTCCTCACTCATTTAATACAAACAAGGACCATGAGCATGAGTGCTCATGGTCTTTTTTTATTGAGTTACTTGAAAAAGCGGTTCAGTTGCTTCATAGCCTTGTCAAACTGCTTGGCAGGCAACACATAGTTTTTCACAGGATTCATCTTGGCATCATAGACATCGAGGGTCCCCTGGGCTGTCTTCTCCAGAATACTGTCCTTCCCTATAATGAAAGCATAGTTCAGATTGCTTCCCACCACATGCCACAGACGCGGAGTCTTATCGGTCATCAGCCGCCCCATAGAATAGTCGTCTGTAGGATTCTTCACACCCAGATATTCCTTCATCAACGTAGGAACCATGTCATAATGAGTAGTACGATGTGTGTACTTATGTGCCTGTTGTCCAGGAACATGCCATATCATTGGCACTCCTATCTGATGAACTGAGAAATTGCTGTTATGTCCCCAGTAGTTGCGATGATTCTCATTGAACTCCTGGCTATGGTCGCCTGTCAGCACAACGATGGTATTATCCATAAATCCCTGTTTCTTTAAAGCCTCAAACACCTTGCCCAACAGCAAGTCGTCCTGATAGCAGGTGTTGCGATACAGGTTCCAGAAAGGAGTTGGATCCATATCGTTGTTAAGCTTGGTATAATCGGCAAACGCCCATGCTGGTTGGAAATGTTTATTCTTGTCGGCTGGCAACTCAAAACTATGGGGTAGGTCGAAGAAGAGGAACGAGAAGAAAGGCTTTTTCTTGTCCTTTCTGCCTTCCATATCGGCAATAAACATATTGGCCACTCTCGTATCACGCTCCAAGGCAGTATTGCCCTTGGTCTCGGTGTGTATGCCGGGCACACCTCCAAAGATAACTCTGCCAAAAGGAGGGTCTGCCCATGTAGCACTGGGATAAGTCTGAATGTCGTAGCCCAGAGCTTGCAGTCTGCGGATGAGCAACGGCTGGACATGAGCCGGCTCAAAACTCTCCCAATAATAGCACGACAAACCAAAGAAGAGGCTGAACACACCACTTCGCGTACCATTGCTGCCACTCACATGATTGGCAAACCATTGATTCTGTTCGGCAAACTGATAGGTATGAGGCATACATTCTGGAGTAAGTGCCCTGCGATTCCATGAATCTAACAAGATAACCACAATATTGGGCAGAGAATCGGGTTCCACCGTCTCAAGCTGATGTACGGGATACAGCAAGTCTGTACTCTGTCGACCACTGGTCTTCCCCACTCCTCTTGGCTGTTTGCAGCCCCACTTAAGCAACAAACCATTCGAGGTAGTAGGGAAATAATAAGGCAGCAAAGTGGCACTCTTCATCACCGACTGATGCTGATAGAATGCAGCATAGATATGCCATAGATGAGCATAAAGTGTACAGCCTACGAAAATACCTGCCACCAACCAGACATAAGCTTTCTTCCTCAACAGCCACACGCGATGCGACAGATACCAAACACCTACCACAATGGCGGCAACGATGGCAAATAGTCCTGCTTCCTTAAGATAAAGCAAGGCATCAAAGTTGAATATCTCGCCTGCTCCCTCACCGAAAACCATACTCAGTACAAAACCATTGATATGGAAATGATAGATGGCATAGACCTGAGAGTTAAGATAGTTGAGCACACAGAGCAGCACCACGCCCACTATCTGCACAACCCTTGCTGTCTAGGGAAAACGGCATAACAGCACAAGGAAGCCCAACAGATAAGGCAATAAAGCAAACTGCGAGGCATGGCTCACACAGGATGCTGCAAAGAAAACCCATCCCTCAAAATCCATATAGTCGAGGACGGGACTACCCACGATGTAGAAGCCAAACTGAATAGCTATCAATATTGTGGAAAAGGCATAAAACAAAAATCCTTGTTTCAGGCCATTTATCAATTGATTCTTATAAGTCATATTTAGGTAAAAAACTTTTTTCTTCCAAACTTATCTATAGCTTCAGAAGTTTAGCAAACTCCCATACCACGATTCCTGCCGTAACGCTGACATTGAGCGAGTGCTTGGTGCCAAACTGAGGTATCTCAAGACAGCCGTCACTCATATCCACCACGTCCTGCTTTACTCCTTTCACCTCGTTGCCGAAAATAACGGCATAGCCTTTAGGGAGTGAAGAATTCTCTTGCTTTTCTTGCTCCGAAGGCTGACGAAATATCTTTTGGTGAGCATCAGGGAGATTCTGCAGTTTGGTAGATCCTTCCACCTGCTCGATACTATATACAAAATAGCCTTTCTCCTTCAATTTCTCCACAGCTTCCTCGGTGGTCTTGAAGTATTCCCAGTCTACGCTGTCCTCTCCGCCAAGAGCAGTCTTGTGTATCTCGGCATTGGGAGGCGTGGCAGTAATGCCGCACAGATAAACACCCTCTACCCTGAAGGCATCGCACGAACGGAACACGCTTCCCACATTATACAAAGAGCGTACATCATCGAGAACCACTATCAGGGGCAGTTTCTCTGCTTCCTTGAACTCCTCCAGCGTGAGGCGGTTCATCTCTATCGTTCTTAACTTACGCATTTCCCTCTGCTTCCTTTGTTTTATAGGCCAAGGCGTACATACGTATCTGCTTGATCATGGCCAAGAGACCGTTGCTGCGTGTAGGACTCAAGTGATCTTTCAGTCCTATCTTCTCTACAAAATACAGGTCGGCATCCATGATTTCAGAAGGAGTATGACCGCTCAACACACGTATCAAAAGGGCTATAATGCCTTTTACGATGAGCGCATCGCTGTCGGCTGTGAAGACAAGTTTACCGTCCTTATAGTCACATTGCAGCCACACACGACTCTGACAGCCGTCGATTAAGTTCTGCTCGTTCTTGTATTTCTCATCGAGAGGAGCCAGTTCGTTGCCCAAGTCTATGAGCATCTGATACTTGTCCATCCAGTCGGTAAAGTCCTGAAACTCCTCTACTACCTCGTCCTGCAATTCGTTGATTGTCGCCATTATTTTATCTCCTTTATTTCGTTTACAGTTATCAGTTTATATAGTTTGTCATTAGGGCGCACCTTGCCAGGCACAGGGATTGAAACTCTCCAGCCCTGCTTGGCCACCTCTACAGGCTTCAACTCATAGCGTATCTCATCGGCATTGAGATACATCACACCTGTGGTGTTGCCCGTAATGAGCAGTTTCTGCCCCTGCTCTATCTCAGAAGCCTCTATAGCCACCTCTGCCACACCGAGCTTGGAGAAGTATTTCATCACTTTGCCCACGAGCACCTTCTTCTCAGTAGCTACAGAGCCATAGTGCTTGTTCCATTCGCCAAGAGTCTGTCCCTGGTAATATCCATCCCAGAACCCGCGATTGAAGACAGTAGCCAACTTCTCGTCCCAGGCATCCTTCTTCTCCTCGGTAAAGGTTCCGTCGAGCACAGAGGCTATAGCCTCCTTGTAGCATTTCACTACGGTGTATACATATTCTGCACCACGTGCACGTCCCTCTATCTTGAACACACGCACACCTGCATCCATCATACGGTCGATGAAACGTATGGTCTTCAGATCTTTAGGACTCATCACATACTTGTTGTCTATCTCGAGCTGATTGCCTGTTTCATTGTCTGTAACCGTATAGCTTCGACGACATATCTGCACACACTCTCCTCGGTTGGCAGAACGGTTGGCATTGGCAAGACTCATATAGCACTTGCCCGATACAGCCATGCACAAAGCACCATGACAGAACATCTCTATTCTGATCTTCTTGCCCATAGGGCCGCAGATGTTCTGGCGTTCTATCTCTTCATGGATATGCTTCACCTGGTCCATATTCAGTTCGCGTGCCAGTACCGACACATCTGCAAAACGGGCATAGAACTTCAGCGCCTCTGTATTGGAGATGTTGAGCTGGGTAGAAAGGTGTATCTCCTCTCCTACCTCATTACAGTAGGACATGACAGCCACATCGCTTGCTATAACAGCCGAGATGCCTGCCTCCTTGGCTGCATCAATGATTTCTTTCATCGTAGCAATATCGTCATCATATATCACAGTATTTACCGTCAGATATGTCTTGATGCCATGTTCATTGCAGGTGGCTGCTATTTCGCGCAGGTCATCGATGGTGAAATGGTTGGCTGAGTGTGAACGCATATTCAACTTGCCAATACCGAAGTATATTGAGTCTGCACCAGCCTGTATGGCAGCAGCCAACGACTCGCGTGAGCCTACTGGTGCCATGACCTCAAATTCTTTTATCTTATCATTCATAAATGTCGTTTATTACTTTGCGGCTGCAAAGTTACGCAAAAAGTCTAACTTTGAAAAGCAATTTTGGAGAATTAACGCAACAAAATGCATAGATAAAGGCATTTCGAGGAAATACGAAGCAATACGGTCGGGAGGCTCTACGCAAATCTGGGAAGATTGCGGCAAGAGTTAAGTTGCCAAATCGTAACCCCGTCAATCGACCTCGGAGATTAAGAAATGTGGTGGCTTTTGGCTCTTACAAGGTCGGCAGAAGCCGAACACAGACAGAAACAAAAGACCAAAGAAACAGAATGTCAAACGAATAAATTTTAACAAATAAATGGGATACGCAGTATTACACTTAGAGAAAGCAAAGAGAGCGGACAGCGGCATGTCTGCCCATATCGAGAGAACCATACAATCCAAGAACACCGACCCGACAAGGACACACCTTAACCGTGAACTCATCCAGTTTCCCGATGGTGTTCGTAACCGAACAGCAGCCATCCAGCACCGCCTCAATACAGCAATCAGACGCTTACATGGAATAGGGGGCGGAATACTATATCAAGCCCCCTTTCCTTCTTTTCAATTTGGTTTATTTGCCTTTATTTTTCACTTTTTCCTTTGGAATGCCTATTATTTGGAAAAGTTTTTGTAAATTTGGACCGTGTTCTCTTAAGAGGCATAACTTATTGCTCAATTTTCTCTCTCGAATCACCACCTCGGAAAAGAAAACGAGCAAATATCCAAAAACGCAGAGGTCGCGCTCCATAGCGCAGACTTCTCCATAGCGTTTTTGGCTCTTGTAGTGAGCCTGAGAGATATATGGCGGGGCTGCGCTTTTTTGTGTATCAGCCCACCAGACGAACTGATTAATAGTAACAAATAATTAGAAGTGATGACTTTACACGAAGCAATGATTAAGGCTATAAATGAATTGGGTGGAGGGAAACAACACATCCAAGACGTTACCGATTACATAAATACCCGTCGTTTATATTCAAGAGGTGACAATGCTGTACTACCTGTCAATCAGGTAAGTGCGCGGCTTAGTAGGTACAAGAATATCTTCTGCCGAGCAGATGGATATATTTGGATTAAGGATATGGTATATTAAACTGCTTATGGTTAACGGAAAGCAAATCATCACACGTTGCTTCGCTATTTTAATACTATGTGGAATAATATTGGTTGGAGGCTATGGACTCTATATGTCCTTTAGAGATTTTGACAAGCCTGTTCCCGTAGTGACGAAAACTGATAGTATAGGTCGTCCGTTTGAGATAAACGGATATATGTTTTATCTTCGGAACGATGCCTTATATGATGAGAGTGGAAATATGGTTGCAGACCTATCAATAGAAAACAATAGAACAAATAAAAAAGCACAAGCTTCTCCCACTTTGAAAGATGTACTAACAGAGGGCTTGGGGTACGAAAATAAAGGCTTTGAAGACTTTAGCATTTTTGGATGCAGTAAAGAGGAAGTTTAGAAGCTTTACATCCAGTCGGTCATTAAATCTATGGCATCAGGTAAAACGATTGAGGTTAGCAGATGGGTAACATCTGGTGATTGGAGCAATGATGATGAAGAAATGACAATAACAATTTCTTAACAATACAGATATGGCATACAAATGTAAAAACTGCGGAAAGTTCGTTGCAAAGGATGCAACAACGTGTAAGCATTGTGGTCAGGAGGTTCCTGCCGAATTAGAGAATAAGAATCTACCTACTGGTCTGAACGCACAGGCAAGACCTGTTAACGTGAATTTACCCAAGCAGATTCAATGCCCTTATTGTGGTAGCCTATTGAGTTTGCCGAAGCAGTTTGAAAATGACGATTATCTTCGTTGCAATAAATGTAATCAAGATTTTTCTAATCCTTTGAAAAAGACAATCAGTACTCGTTGGATAGACGGCAGCACAATGGGCTATCCAAATCGCACATGGAGAAATGCAGGTCTTTTTCTATTGGCAGTTATCGTATTCTTTATGATTGCCACAAAAGACAAGAATGAATCACAATCTGCCCCTCAACAGTTCCAAACCGAAAAGAAAGTCAATACTTCTGAAGAAGACGAGACCCGTGAATTGGTCGTTATCGATGGCGAAGCAATTATAAGAGAGGCTTTGCCAAAATCTGATTATGATATTATCAACAGATGGAGGGAAATCAATCAAGGTTCGACTTCTCAAGAATGCAGATTGGAAAAAATTAAGCGAGACGGAAGTTATAGAATCAAAATTGGTGGTATATACTATTCATGCGAGCCGAGGAAAATTACAAGCGGCTCGGAGATTATATTCCATGACGCGAATTCGCATAATGGCGAATATTTCAATTTGGCTAACGGGACGCCCATCTATTTTATTCCCAGAATGGAAGATGATGGATCAGTAAAAACTGATGGCATCCTTGTCATACAAGCAGACGGCAGCGCACAAGTTTACATGAACGACTATAAACATGAGTTCTTTGAATTGTTCACTGATTTGCGTCCGCTTTATTGAATGGAAGTGTGGGATTCCTTTTATCTTTATTTTAGTTTATTTTACAAGCAATTAGAATCATAATGAAAAAAAATATAGTTCTATTTTTAGTTTCGCTAATAGCATTTTCATGTTCAAATGATAACGAAAGCTAAAGTGCTATTAACAGGTTTGTTAATTCTACATGGGCTTTCTATACTGAAAATTCCACGCGGACTTATTACAAATATGACTTTACGAACAATACATCAGGAAAATATTGGTATTATAAAGGAACAGACAACACAAATAAATTTGATTTTACTTTCACTGCTGATAATAAAAAACTGAAAATAGATTAATCGAGTAGGAGGAAAACGAAGTAGTTTTTCTCCTACTTTCGTTTTCCGACCTCTCACACCACCGTACATGCGGTTCCGCATACGG
>ENA-OZGC01001636-OZGC01001636.1-human-gut-metagenome-genome-assembly--contig:-NODE-1636-length-11999-cov-8.678500_pt1 | contig 11999 bp, 6 predicted proteins | sample MGYA00245109_ERZ653643 | MGnify/ENA primary metagenome ERZ653643 (study PRJEB26926, sample SAMN06165107) | human gut metagenome | biome: ENVO:00009003; feature: ENVO:2100002; material: ENVO:00002003... | reverse complement strand
GTCGCGTATTGAGTCGAGTCCTGCCATGATCGAAACGAAGCGGTCGAGACCGAAAGCGAGTCCAGCGTGAGGAGGTGCTCCATACTTGAATGCATTGATGAGGAATCCGAACTGTGCCATGGCGCGCTCCTCGGTGAATCCGAGAATTCCGAACATCTTCTCCTGCAGTTTGCTGTCGTGGATACGCAAGCTTCCGCCACCAACCTCGATACCGTTGCACACGAAGTCGTAAGCCTTGGCGCGTACCTGTTCTGGATGTGAGTCGAGCAATGGTATGTCGTCGGGGTTAGGCATAGTGAAGGGGTGGTGTGTTGCCATAAGGCGCTGCTCCTCGTCGCTCCACTCGAACAGTGGGAAGTCGACAATCCACAGACACTCGAACTTGTTCTTGTCGCGCAGTCCGAGACGGTCGCCCATTTCCAGACGCAATGTGCAGAGCTGTACGCGTGTCTTGTTGGCGTTGTCGCCAGAGAGGATGAGCACGAGGTCGCCATCCTTGGCGCCTGTTGTCTCCTTCACCTTGGCAAGTACTTCGGGCGAGTAGAACTTGTCGACCGACGACTTTACGGTGCCGTCCTCGTTGAACTTGATGTAAACCAATCCCTTGGCGCCTACCTGCGGACGCTTTACGAAGTCGGTGATCTGGTCGAGCTGCTTGCGTGTATAGTTGGCGCAACCAGGCACGCAGATACCTCCGATGTATGCAGCGTCGTTGAATACTGAGAATGTGCCGGTGCCCTTGAGGTCGTCCATAAGCTCTACGAACTCCATGCCGAAGCGCAAGTCGGGCTTGTCGCTACCGAAGCGGCGCATTGCCTCGTGCCATGTCATCTGCTGGAGCTTGGCTGGCAACTCTACGCCACGAATCTCCTTGAACAGGTGGCGTGCCATATCCTCAAAGAGGTTGATTACGTCGTCCTGGTCGACAAACGACATCTCGCAGTCAATCTGTGTGAACTCAGGCTGGCGGTCGGCACGAAGGTCTTCGTCGCGGAAGCACTTGGCTATCTGGAAGTAGCGGTCGAATCCGCTCACCATGAGCAGCTGCTTCAGAGTCTGCGGGCTTTGTGGCAGAGCGTAGAACTGGCCCGGGTTCATGCGTGAAGGCACAACGAAGTCGCGTGCGCCCTCCGGTGTAGAACCGATAAGGATAGGAGTCTCAACCTCGATGAAGTTCTGAGCATCGAGGAAGTTGCGTATGAGGATGGTCATGCGGTGGCGCAGCTCCAAGTTCTTGCGTACAGTAGGACGACGCAAGTCGAGGTAGCGGTACTTCATACGGATGTCGTCGCCGCCGTCGGTGTTGTCCTCGATGGTGAACGGAGGTGTTGAGCTCTCCGAAAGGATGTTCAACTCAGTGGCGATGATTTCGATGTCGCCGGTAGGAAGGTTGGCGTTCTTGCTTTCGCGCTCGTTCACCACGCCAGTCACCTGAATGCAGTATTCGCGTCCGAGTTTGCCTGCACGTGCGCAAAGCTCGCTGTCGTCCGAGTCGTTGAAGACAAGCTGTGTGATGCCGTAGCGGTCGCGCAGGTCAACAAATGCCATACCGCCCATCTTTCTAACGCGCTGTACCCATCCGGCAAGCGTAACGGTCTTGCCGGCATCGGAGAGCCGCAGCTCTCCACAAGTGTTTGTTCTATACATATATATTATAGTGTATTTATTTATTCCGATAATATGCGCTAATACCACGCAAAGTTATAGCGTTTATTCCGAACCACCAAATTTATAGCATAATTTTAGTCTCTATTTCCTTTCAGCGCGTTTTTCTAACGTCTGTTTTATAATGAAAAGAGTCTATCTTCTTATCATTATCTTCTTTCCGCCATTGATGTATACACCAGGTTGTGTGGGGCGATGGTTGTAGCGGCGGCCTTGCATATCGTACCAGATAGTTGAGAGATTCTGCTTGTGGACAGTCTGGATATTGATACCGGTAGACATTTGGTCTGTTACATCTTTTATGGTGTAATGTTTTTGGCTGTCTTTTTCATTAGAAATCTCAATGTATGTATCTTTCTTCAGGTCGTATACGTCGATGGTCTGTTGATTGCCGGTGTCTGTATTGAAAACGAACGATATCATATTGCCACGCTTTGTTATACTATAGGTCTTGTAGTACCACTGTTTGCCATCTATAGTTTTAATGGTGTTCACTGCGTCGCCAGGCCATTTGCCCGTTGTGGTGAAGTTTTCGTCCGACTGGTCTTCCCATGCCCAGAAGTTTATGTTTTTCCATCCAACATTGTCAACATTTACGTATACTGTGATGTTGTACGGAGTGAATGCTTCAGGCTTTGAAATGTCGTATGTGCGTGTTGCTATAGCCGACACTGTTGAGCCCATGAGCAGTCCCACCTTGAGCGTTGTCGTGCCCATGGGGATGTCTATCTCGGTGCCGCTTGTTGCCTTACGGCTTTTGGCAGTAGGTTCGGTTCCGTCGGTGGTGTACACCAGTTGTGCGCCCTGCTTGTCGCTTACGGCTGTAAGGCGAGCCTTCTGTACATCGTCATAATGTCCCGATGGCAGGTCAATCCATGCCACGTTGCTGCTGTTGCTGAGCAGGTAGCGGTAGTGATAGCCACGCAGTATTTCGGTGTATCCATACTGTGGGGTGTAGTTGTTGGCGTTGGTTCCCATGACGGCATACAATGTTCCCTTTGAACCTTCGGTCTTCAGAACGTTGTAGTTTAAGCCCATCTTCACGTTGAATGTAGTATTGCTGGTGTTGGTGATGCCTGCAATGTGGCGGGCGTTTATCATCTTCTTGATGTCGGTGGGGTAGGCTTGCCAGTGTTTGTAGAATACGCATGGTGTGCCGCATGATGCCAGAATATATGCGTTGGCGGCAAGGGTGTCTTTGCGTATCGGGTCTTGCTGATTGTCGCTTGAGCGGTATTCAGTGTCGTGGTTTTCAACGAAGGTTACAGCATACTGACGGTATGTAGTGTTGCTGATGATTCCGTCCTTAGCCTTGCTACCCCAATTATTGGCGATGAGGTCGCGTACGGCGTAGCGTATAGGGAAATCGAAGGCGGCTGATGTAGGTGTGCCGTTCACCTTTGTAGCGTTAATCCATGTAGTGACTTTCGACACGTCACCGTCCCAATATTCACCCACAGAGAAGCCAGGCTTGGCTGCCGTGTTGTATATTCCGGTGAACTTGCCTGCATAACCCTTCACCATGTCGTAGCGGAATCCGGCATAGCCGAAGTCGTTGAGCAGCATGTCGAGATATGCTTTTACAACATTCTGCACGTTAGAGCTGTTGTGGTCAAGGTCGCGCATGCCGTCCCAGCCGTCGCCCGTATCTTTATTGCTGCTGAGGCTAACCTTTGGTGTCTGTTTGTTAGCCCATGTCAAAGTTCCTCCTTTGTCATCATCACTGCAGATGTCGGTAGAATTCATCTTGTAGGTTAAGCCCCTATATGTCTCTACGGGGAAGTCGGTCCAGCTTGTCAGTGTGTTGCGGTGGTTGATTACAACATCTGCAATGGTGCCTATTCCTTTGCTCTTGAATGTATTGATCATCGAGCGCAGTTCGGCTTCATTGCCAAACGAACTGTTGTAATTGCTAAACCAGTACAGGTCGTCGTATCCCATAGAGCGTCCGCTGCCGCAGTTGGCGCTCTGCGGTATCCATACCAGACTGAAGTATGGTGCAAGTTCGTCGGCTTGGGCTTCCAGATTGCACCACTTCGATGTACGGTATGAATCCCAATAGAAACCTTGCAGCATAACACCGTCGTAGTTGGCGGGCCAACCTTGTGCCTGCATACTTAGTGTTGCCATAAGGGCAAAGAGGGTCGTGTAAATCTTCTTCATCTTATTTTGTTTTTAGTTACTTTTTATTTTTAGGTTTATTACTACTACTACTACTACTTTTACTACTACTATTATTACTTACTACTACTTTTCAAGATAACAAAATGACTGCTTATTTGGTTACAACTACTTACATCACGCAACTAAATGAACCTTTTATTTTGATGTTTCAAAGTTACTTCAAATTCCATTATAGGTGTATAAAATTTATGTGCAAAAGTGCAAATGAAACGTGCAAACGTTTGCATATCGGCGCCGAACAAAAAAAGAGACCACTCACACATAGTGAGCAGTCTCATACAATCCAAATTAAAACGTGTAAAACCTTAATTAACCTTTGAGGTAGTAGTTGTATATGATTTTGAAAGTACAGTTGTATATTCTTCTCCAAATTTACTTATAATTCTATTATTGGTATATATATTTAATGTGTAAACGTGCATATAAAATGCGTAATCGTTTGCATTTTCAACAAAATAGGCGACTCTCACAGATTGAGAGTCGCCTATTGATTATACTGTGTTTATTCTGGTGAAGTTACTTATTTCACTGTGCAGTAGATATTCTCAGAAGTCTTTCTTGTAGGATACAACTTGACTGTGTTACCTGCAACCTTAAGGTCGCTGCCACCTGCTGTCAGGTTGTTGAGGCTTCCACCGAGGTTGATGTCCCAACCACCATTTACGCGGAACTTCCAACCATCAGCTGTAACACCTACATTTGTTGCCTCAAAGCAATACTCTTCAGCATTCCAAGTCATGGCTGCGTCGCCAGCCCAATTGTTGAAGCCACCGATGATGCCCATGGTCTCAACCTTAGTGGCTGTGATAGTGCCTTCTGAAAGATTTACATCGAAGTAGTATACACCTTCTCCTGCGTTAACGCCGATGTTTCCACCTTCGCTGGTTGCTGCACCAGAGAATGTGCTGAATGCACCAGAATTTATCTCATTATCCCAACTACCGGCTACACGCTGGAACTTGAACTGATTGCCCCAACCGTTAGGGTCGGCACAATAAAGGTAACCAGTGTATACTCCCTTTGCATCGTCTACGAGAGCAAGCTTCTGCTCAGCGTTTTTCCAGCCGTCAGTTGCGCCGATGAAGTAAATGAATGGATCGTAATTAACCTCCTCTAAGGTATAAGAGTAGTCCATCATGTTGATAGTGAGCTTATACTTACCAGCCTTGGCAATCTTACCAGCCTTGGCTTCGGTGTTAGTCAACAAACCTGTCATGCTGTCGTCGCCGTCAACCTTAGGGCCTACTACGCCGGCAGCCCAAAGGTCGCCAGAGTCGATGTTCTTCTTAGGAATAATTTTCCAGTACTGGTCAGCCTTTGTTGTCTCGAAGCTTACGGTGAAGATAGGATCCTCATACACGTCCTTGTCGCTGTGCTTGAATGCCTTTGCGACTTCTTTCGTCCAACCATTTACGTCTTCTGTAGTAAACATATCACCAACGAGGTAGTAACCCTCTTCAATAACCGGAGCCTCAGGAATGGCCTTAACCTGGAATGTTGCAGATGTAGCCATCTTCACGGCTGTTGAGCCATTGCTTACCCATGCGTCAAGAGTAGCATCAATGTCGCGCTCTGTAGGACGCTTGCCATACTTATCTACGATATAGCTTGTCAATTCGGCTGTTGCCATGTTGCCATCAGCATCAATGTCGAATGACTGACCGTCGAAGTTAATCTTATAATTAGGTGTATAAGCAGCGTTGGAAGAAGTGGGAGCAACAATGCTCGCCACTTTTACCTTCTCTGTATTAACGTCAGCCAAGTTGATGACATCAACTGGAGCTACGCTACCATTGCCGAATGTTACGGCATCCTCCTGTGGATTGGTCTGTGGTTTACCCCAATCGGTGAAGTCCTCGGTGCAAGACACCATAGACATCAGCAGGGTCATTCCCAATAATATTTTCTTGATCATAATTGTCTTTGCTTAAAGTGATTTACAATTTAACGATGCTGAACGAACCTGTGATATCGTTGAATGAGATGACATACTTGCCTTCTGCCAAGCCGATGTTCTTGCCACCTGCATCACACTTTCCGTACATGTTGATAGCGCCATCTTCTGCACCATAGCCCCAGTTTGTATCCCAAGAACCTTCAATCTTGAACTTGAACTGAATCGGGTCGCCAGCAGGAACTGTCATTACGTAGTACCAAGCGTGATTCTCAACGCCCTCAGTGTTGTAAGGAAGCATTGGAGTGTCTACCCAATCGTTGAATGAACCAGTAATCTGGATAGTGCCATAATCCTTCACTGCACCTTCATACTTCACCATCTTGGCTGTATTGTCAGCTGTGTTGAGAGTGATGGTGTAGTAACCGGCTTCCTGAGCTACGATGTGACCACCGTCGCTACCACCGTTACGGTTGACGATTGTACCCTTTGTAGCGCCATCGGCGTTCATACTGTAATCCCAGTTGAAGCTTGAAGGCATAATCTTGAAGCCAGCTCCATCGACCTCGGCCTTGTCGTTGTAATCGCCGGTAAGGAAGTAGTTGGTGTATTCAATCTCACCAACACCAGTCTTCTTGTCGTAAGAGAAGTTAGGCTTGAGGAACATCGGAAGTGCGTCTTCTCCGATGCTCTTGTTGCCAGCCCACTTAGCGCCGAACATGTTACCTACAAGATACCACATTGTTGGAACAGCATCCTTCAGTTCAATATAGTAAGGCTTTACGTTGAGCTTTACTGAGTTTGAAGCGATAGGGTTCAGATGGCTTGTGCCCTCAAGGATGTAAGCGTTAACACGAACGTACATCTCCTGCTCGGCAGGAACATTCTCTTCTGTCCATTTAAGTATCTTTACCAATGCCTTGTCCATTTCTTCGGCAGAGGCAGAGATGTCACATTTCTGTGTAGTGTTGCTAAGAATAGCGTAGTCTGGAACCTTTTCGCCACTCTCGTCTGCTGCAGCTTCATCAGTAGAAACTGTGAAGGTGTTAGTTGGAGATACCTGCACCTCGTATGTCGCATTGATAGGAGCATTGTCGGCTGTATACTTAGGCTGTGACCATGTAAGACCAAGTCCTGTGGAGTGCTCCAGGTCTATAGTGGAATTGGCATATTCTGGAGTGTTCAACGTAAACTCAGTAGGCTGTATAAGCGTAGGGTTAGAGTCGTTGTCATCCGAACATGATGCGAATAAGCTGATGATGCCGAAAAGCAGAGCACCCATCATATATTTATTCTTCATATTGCGTTTACTTTTATAGTTCTATTTTTATACTTTAGTTCTGAACATCATTATATCCGTCGATCTGTGTAAGGTTCTTGTTAGAAAGAATCTCTGAAGATGGGATAGGATATAGATTATTGGTCTTAGCGAATGTAGTACCATTAGTGCTACCACCCTTAAGCTCCCATTTGTATGTAGCCTGAGTTCCACCAAACTGATTGAAACGAATCAAGTCGGTACGGCGCTGACCCTCGCAATAAAGCTCGCGAGAACGCTCGTCAAGAACATCGTTAAGAGTGTAAGAAGCACGCACGGCAGCATGGGCACGATTGCGGAGAGCGTCGATATAACCCTTAGCCTTAGCCGAACCCTCGCCATTGATGTGCATCTCTGCCTCTGCTGCATTGAGGTAAGCCTCAGCTACACGGAAGAGGAAGAAGTCGATGTCGACATTATAGCTGTCGTGAGGAGTACTACCAGTAGTAGAATAGTTGTTATTCCACTTTGGTGTTGCAATACCCTTGACAAACTTATCGTTAGCACCAATCTCCAGAGTACGATCGCCGTCACTGTTGCCTTTACCCCAAAGGATAGCACGGTCATCAACGTTCATAGCACGGATTTCGGAAGCTGACTTGTTTACAACAACTTTTGGATCGGTAAAGAACTTCTCTACGAATTGTGGACGAACACGCATACCTGACCATGTGTTGGCAGTAGTGGCAGCATCCTTACCTACAACTGTACGCATAGTTGCATCCCAAAGAGCTGCAACAAAGAACATCGAGCCACCGTATCCATGAGTCTTTTCTCCATCTTGCAACAAAGGAAGAAGAGCCTCGCAGCTTGAGCCATTCGAGCCATTGTCGCCCATGAAGAGCAAGTCGTATGGCTTGTATCCGTTGGCCTTGGCGTCTGCAGACATCTTGCTGTCATCGAAGAGGGCATATGGTGAGTTGATAACTTTCTCGGCATATTCGAGAGCCTTGTTCCAATAAGGATTGTTCTGACCATCGTTGTTAAGATATGTACCAGCATTGAGGTACAAACGGCTCAAGAGCAACCAGCATGTGCCTTTGTCTATACGGCCATAGTCAGGATCGCTGTCGGTCTCTGGCTTAGCCTCCAACAAGTTTGGCTCAGCTGCGAGCAATTCGTTTTCTACCCAGTTGAACAAGAACTCACGACCCATCTGAAGAAGCTCTGCGCGAGTGTAGCTCTTGCCTTCCTCAAACTTTTCGTTGTAAGCGTGGGCCTGACGTGGTGTCTCTGCTGAAATCTTGTCAATGAATGTCGGGTCTCCAAAGAAGTCGAGCATCAAGAAATAGCTATAGGCACGAAGTACACGCACCTCTGCATACTTGGTTGGCTCTGCCTTGGCAGCGTCGAGACTTAAGAAGTGGTTCTGGTAAGAGATGTTTGACATCAGACGATAGTACAAGTTCTTCAATGTAGCATTACCCGGATCGAACTTATTGTAGGCAACATCTGCGATACCGCCATCCGACCACCAGCAGATAGCTTCGTCGGTAGGTATCTCGTTGAAGTTGAACAGGTTGCGTAGAAGGGTTGACTTACCAGCGTCGTCGATAGTGAAATCGGCATTACCGTCATTGCCTTCCATGATAAGACCTGCGTAGCACTTGCTGTACAAGCCTGTAATGTTTGGAGTACCGTCAACATTCGGATTGATGTTTCCCTTGTCCAAATCAGCCATACAAGAGCTCAAACTTGCTGTAAGCAGAAGAGCTACTGCAGGGGCAATTGTTTTGAATTTATTGAGTTTCATATCGAAATCAGTTTTTTATTGTTAGAAGTTGAGGTTCAGACCGAGCAGGAATGTGCGGCAACGTGGATAGATGCTGTCGTCCTTGCCTGAGTTTATTTCTGGGTCGATACCGCTGTACTTTGTAATAGTGAATACGTTAGAGCATGAAGCGTAGATACGGCCTGACATACCCTTATAGTTGCCACCCTTCAACAGGTTGTTGAAGTTATAGCCCAATGTGATGTTGTCGCACTTCAAGAAGCTGCCGTTCTGTACAAAGTAGTCGGTAAGAGGATAGTTGTAAGAAGTCCAGCCTAAAGCTGCTATATCCTTTGTAGTGTTCTTGTAATATCCCTTAGCGCTGCAAATCTCTTTAGTGTTTATCACACCTTCTGCGTATCCATTGTAGAGATAATTGCCTAAGCTTACACGGAAGTTGCTACCGAGATCCCAGTTCTTGTACGAAACCTTGAAGCTGAAACCACCTGTCCAAGGAGCTACGATATTCTTATAGAAGTATCTGTCGTTCTCGTCGATTGTTCCATCGCCATTGCGGTCTACATAGCAGCCCATGATAGGACGACCGTTCTGGTCGTATACCTGCTGGTATACCAAGAATGAGTTGGCTGGCTTTCCTACCTTATGATAGGTGATAGCCTGATCCTGACCTACCTTCATTCCTGCTTCCATCAAATCACGACCGCCTGCAAGCTCTGTAATCTTGTTCTTGTTGTAGGCAGCGTTGACGCTAAGTTCTACGAACCAATCCTTGGTCTGGATAGGACGACCTGTAACGGCAACCTCAAAACCCTTGTTCTCCAATGTTCCTGCATTCATAAGGAGGGCATTGTCGAAGTTCTGACCTGCAGCAATGGTAGTTGTACTAAGCAAGTCTATTGTCTTGCGGTAGTAAGCATCAAGGTTTACGGTCAATCTCTGGTTGAACATACCATAGTCGATACCTACGTTCCATGTTGTGGTTGTCTCCCATGTCAGTTCGTCATTGTATGCCAATGGGCGATAGAGCAGACCTGTATTGTCGGGACCGATAGGATAGAGGTGGTGATTGCTTGTATTCTTTGCATAGGTAGCGGTGTAGTACTCTTTACCGGTATCCTGCTGGCCAGTCTTACCCCAACCAAGACGGAACTTGAAATCGCTTACTGCATCAACGTCTCTCAAGAAGCTTTCTTCCTTAACACGCCATGCGAAGGCTGCTGATGGGAAGAAGCCCCAACGGTGTCCGTCGGCAAAGCGGCTTGAACCATCATAACGTGCTGTGAAAGTAAGGAGATAACGGTCAAGCAAAGAATAGTTGGCACGACCATACCAGCTGACGAGGTAAGTCTGACCCTTCCACAGGCTTGTGTCGTAAGACTTGACGGTTCCTGCGAGAGCCTCGCCAGCGTCGTTCTTACCTTCGAAGGTAGAAGGATACATTGACTTGCTCCACTGGTCGCCCCAATACTTCATGTGGCTATATTCATAACCAGCCATGATGTCGAAGTGGTTGGCCTTGTTGAAATCCTTGGTGTACTGAGCGTATGCTGTAGCCAGGAGGTTATACTTCTTCTCCTTGTTTTCGCTATTGCCACCATAATAGAAACCGTATGTAGACTGCGGATTATTGGTGTTGTACTCACCACCGTTGCTGAATTCGCCGGCTAAGTTGGCATGCAAGTGAAGGTCTTCGAAGCCATGAATCTTATAGTCAGCCTCTATGTTGCCCAAGAGAACGTGTGCACTCTTGTAGAAGTTGTAGTTCTCTACCTTTTCTACTGGGTTTGTAGGAGCGTCATCATTGCGATTGTATGGGAATGTTGGGTCGTATGATGTAGTAGGTAGTGCCCACTGCCAATAACCTCCCCAGTTCTTGAATTTCTCGTCGTTGCTCTTTACAGGGCGAGTAGGATCCATGTTGATAGCTGCGCCTACAGCATCCGTTCCACCAGGAACAGTCTTTGAGTAAGAATACTTACCGTTGATGTTGAGGTTGAGGTGCTTGTCGAACAGAGAAGGATTGATGTTGAAGCCTGCAGTAATGCGCTTATAGTCAGAACCTTTCAAGATACCTTCCTGACCGGTGTAGCCCACGCTGACACGATAAGGCATCGACCAAGACTGCTTGTTGATGCCACCAGTAAGGCTGACATTGTGCTCATGGCTAATGCCATTACGATATATTTCGTCCTGCCAGTCGGTATCGAATGTACCTGCTGCATAGTTAGGAGTACCATCCTCGTTGTATTCCTTCCAGCCTAATCCTTGGTAGGCAGAAGAATCTTCGCCATAATAATTCTTGATGAAGTCGACATATTCTTTTGCGTTCATCACGTCCAGCTTCTTGGCAATTGTGCTTACAGAGACTGTACCATTGTAAGAAACCTGAGGCTTCTGACCGCTGCGACCCTTCTTTGTTGTAATGATGATGACACCATTAGAACCACGCGAACCATAGATGGCTGTTGCCGAAGCGTCCTTCAATACAGTGAAGCTCTCGATATCATTTGGATTGACAAGAGACAGAGGGTTATTAACACCCTTAGTGTCATTGTTATCCATTGGCATACCGTCGATAACAATCAATGGGTTGTTGCTTGCTGTCAAAGAAGCACCGCCACGAATACGGATTTGTGCACCGTCACCAGGAGCACCTGATGCAGAGTTGACGTTCACACCGGCAATCTTACCCTGGATCATGTCCTGGGCAGAAGTGATGATACCATGATTCTTCTCATCCGGCTTGAGCGCTGTAACCGAACCCGTGAGGTCGTTCTTTCTGGCAACACCATAACCGATGACGACTACCTCGTTAAGTTGTTTGTCATCGCTTGCGAGTGTTACGGTCATGTTGCCCGAAGCCTTTACGGTCTGTGGCGACATACCCAAGAAGGTGAATGTTAGTTCAGTACCAGGAGCTGCATCGATAGAGAAGTTACCGTCAATGTCGGTAATGCCAACTGCTTTACCCTTAACGGTGATGGTAGCGCCCATAACAGGTTCGCCCGAAGCATCTTTTACATGTCCCTTGATGGCATTGTTCTGCGCAAAGGAACTTGTTGCAAGGAGAAGACCACCAGCCAATGCCAGTGTCCTTAGAGGCAATTTTATTCTCAACTGCTTCATTTTTTGCATGTTTTTAGTTATTACTACCCGTTGGCGGAATTAATTTAAGTTGACAAATATGAGTAAAAGGTTGTATATAT
>ENA-OZGC01001631-OZGC01001631.1-human-gut-metagenome-genome-assembly--contig:-NODE-1631-length-12032-cov-4.647491_pt1 | contig 12032 bp, 8 predicted proteins | sample MGYA00245109_ERZ653643 | MGnify/ENA primary metagenome ERZ653643 (study PRJEB26926, sample SAMN06165107) | human gut metagenome | biome: ENVO:00009003; feature: ENVO:2100002; material: ENVO:00002003... | reverse complement strand
ACGAGATGCAGCGTAGTCTCGTGGGCTCGGAGATGTGTATAAGAGACAGGATTTCAGCACTGTGACTATCAAAGGTCGCCAAAGTATGGGTAACATTTTAAGCAAAAACGAGATACAGCGTATCGGCCTGAAATCCCACGGCGGTTCTACCTTGGGCGGACGCAAAGTATGGTTCGACCATGATGTCAACCGCCTGAATTACGATGAGCGGGGAGAATATTTGGGCGAGTTCCACAGCGAAGACCTGATTTTGGTCATCCTGAAAAGCGGAGAGTTCTACACGACCAATTTCGACGTAAACAACCATTATGAACCGAGTATACTCCGTATCGAAAAGTTCTCACCGGACAAGATATGGTGTGCCGTTCTCTACGATGCCGACCAACAAGGTTATCCTTACGTCAAGCGTTTTGCGTTCGAACCGAGTACCAAGCCCCAAAGTTTCATGGGAGAAAACAAGGACAGCCGCTTCGTCTTGCTCACGGACGAAGCCTATCCAAGGTTGCAAATCACGTTCGGCGGGCACGACAGTTTCCGCGACCCACAGGAAATTGATGCGGAAAGTTTCATCGGCGTAAAGAGTTTCAAAGCGAAAGGCAAACGGCTCACTACGTTCGATACGGAAACCATTACCGAACTGGAACCCATACGCCGCCCGGAACCGGAAACAGAAGAAGCAGTGGCGGGAGAAACGGAAGAAAAAGACACGGAAAAGGAGAATCTGGATCCGGATGCCGGTAAAAGCCAAAGCGACATCGTGGATGAGCTTACCGGGCAAATGAAACTTTTTGAAGACGAATAATATGTCTCACCTCTTACCGGCCTATACAACCGTTTCGTTCCGAATGTCCCGCTCCGTCAGGGAGCGGGCACTCATTTTCTTATTAGCCATAGGGACATTTCTTGGCACCAGGCCATGCCAAGCCCAAGATGCCGCCCCCCTTCCGGAAAACCGCTATACGACACACGCCACACTCTTCGGCGCGGGACGCACAAGCCTATACGAGACTTACCTGTCTCCCTCCACTTATACCGGGCCCCACCTGAGCATTCTGCATGAGACCTTACGTAAAACCCACTGGTTAGACGGACGCATCACGACACAAAGCATCCTCGACGGATTTTTTTGTTATACCTCCAACCGGGCAGGAAACTCCGACGAACTGGGGGGCAAGATAAATTATTCCATCGGTTGGCATTACAACTGGGTCGTAGGCGGACGGTTGCGATTGATGGCCGGAGGAGAAGTCCATGCCGGACTGGGGGCGATTTACAACAACCGTAATTCCAACAATCCGGTACAGGCCAAGGCTGACATCGACATAGACGTATCCTTGATGGCCGTCTACCCGTTCCATATCCGCAAAGTACCTTTCACCACCCGCTACCAAACCAGCCTGCCGCTCGTCGGAGCCATGTTCTCCCCACGCTACGGACAGTCTTACTATGAGATGTCATTAGGCAACTACGACCGCAACGTATGCTTTACTTATCCGGGCAACGCGCCGTGCATGCGCCATTTCCTGACATTGGACTTTCCCATTGCGGGATTTACGTTCCGGGCCGGCTATTTGTGCGACATCCGCCAAAGTCGTGTGAACGGACTGCGCAGCCATATCTGGAACCATAGTTTCATGATAGGCTACGTGAAGCATTTCAGCTTCGTCAAACGCAAAGAGCCGCAACACCGCCCGTTTATCCTGTAACCCACCATCGGTATGAAACATTACATCTTTATATTCTGCGCCATTCTCGCCCTGCTTTTCTGCCCGAGTTGCATTCGTGAAGAAGAGCCGGACAACACGCCGGTCAATAATTTCGAGACGCTTTGGCGCATTATCGACACCCAATACTGTTTCCACGACTACAAGGCGCAGGAAGGATGTCTGCCATGGAACGAGGTATATGCCAAATACCGTCCGCGCGTACATGACGGAATGACTTCCGCCCAACTATTCGAAGTCTTGTGCGACATGCTGTCCGAACTTCGCGACGGCCACGTCAACCTCTATTCCGCAGCCGATGTAGGCCGTTACTGGAGCTGGCATGAGGACTACCCGAGCAATTTCAACGACAGCATCCATCAAGTTTATTTGGGTACGGACTACCGCATCGCCGCCGGCATGTATTACAAGATTCTCGACGACAACATCGGTTATATATATTATGGAAGCTTCAGCTCTGGCATCGGTGAAGGCAATCTGGATGAAGTCATGTATTATCTGCGCTTGTGCAACGGACTGATTGTGGACGTACGTAACAATTCCGGCGGCACGCTGACCTACGCCGAACGATTGGCCGAACGGTTCACCAACGAAAAACGACTGGTAGGCTACATCGCCCATAAAACCGGAACAGGACACAATGATTTTTCGTCCCCCGAAGCCGAATACATCGAACCGTCGAAAGGCATACGCTGGCAAAAGAAAGCCATCGTGCTGACCAACCGTTCGTGTTATAGTGCCACCAATACTTTCGTACGCGATATGAAAGAATGCCCCTTGGTCACCATTATGGGAGACCGCACAGGCGGCGGTTCCGGTCTCCCCTTTTCTTCCGAACTCCCCAACGGATGGTCTATCCGCTTCTCCGCCTGTCCGATGTACGATGCCGGAATGAACCAAATCGAGTTCGGTATCAAACCGGACACTTGCGTATCGCTCACACAAGAAGACCTGGCACGCAACAAAGATACGATGATAGAAGCCGCCCGAGAATTTCTGAAACGATAATTTGGCCAAGCCGATAAATCTTTCTATCTTTGCAGCCGTCTTACCGCGCCTGTGGTGAAATTGGTAGACACGCCAGACTTAGGATCTGGTGCTTCGCGGCGTGTAGGTTCGAGTCCTATCAGGCGCACAGAAAAAGAATCCTGAACACTTCTTGATGAGGTGGTCAGGATTTCTTTTTTATGGACATCAAAAGCCTCTCTCCTCCCTACCAGAGTTTTCCCAAAAACACCTTTCATCTTTCAGGCTGTATGACAAGTCTCTTATTACCTTGTAGTTACAAGCTGAAAGATGTTCCAAACATCCTTCAGCTATGCTTCATTTCGTTCTGCGGCGAACGATAAATCGTTTGGCTGAGAATGATTTATCGTTCGGCTGAGAACTTTTTACCGCCTTCCGCAATGAAAGGAAGCTGAAAGATGGCCTCCTTATCCTTCATTCCGTAACACTTTATATGAAAGCCATTTACCATACATCCTGAAGGATGAAAGGAGTTTTTGGAAAAACCTTGGTGGGGAGAGAATGAAGAAGGAGGATACCTCCATACGGCTTCTGCCATTCAAGTGTATCCTCCTTATTTACCAACCGGCTTGACTTCCGTAAGCCCAATCCGGCTTGCCTATGCCCAATATTGGGAGCAGCCTTATTTGCAAACGACCTTCCGCACCTTACCGTCTGGGAACTTCACGATGCAGACCGTACCACGACGAAGAGCATCCAAACGTTCTCCGGTGAGTGAGAATATCTGACAATCGTTTCCTATATGCTCAGCCTGTACCGCATGAATGCCCGATGCCTCATCAAATTCAGCCTGAGCTTTCTCCGCATCTTTCTCGATTTGCCTTATAATCCTATAGGTCCCGGTATAATCGACCGTATAACTTTCCGTGAACAGCCATCCGGCATATAAACTGTCGATCTCATATTTTTGTTGATCGATAACTTCCTTTGCCGCAGCCAATTCATCCTCAAATTCGGCAGCCACGTCCGCACATTCGGTTGCAATACTCTCTTGAGCCTCCTGCAACTGCTCATAAAGCTTGTCTATCCGTTCCAAAGCCTTGTCGTACACCGTCTTATTTCTACGTTCCAACCATTTGTAATTGTTGGCAATCAAGGTATCCACCAACTCGCGCCCACGCGTCAGGTACTTTCCATCCACCTCGTTAGGACTCCTGTCCACACAATAATCCATCAGAATAACTCCCGTAGGCCCCGCTTCATGCGTCTGCAAATACTCTATAATAGCCGCATTCGTGTAGGTCGCATTCTCACGATAGCCATTCGCCATGGATATCGACCCGGGATAAGCCGATGCAAAGTTAAACACCCACACCACGTCCGACTCGTCTTTTGTCACATGTTTCGTACTATGCTCCAGCATCTCGGTTACCGCGCTTACCTTCTTGGCCACACCTCCTTCGCTATCTTTCGTATTGGCATAATCCTGCACCCACAAAGGAGATTTATAATCCGATGCCGCGCTCTCCCCTATAATATTGCAAGAAGACTGTGCATTCCAGTCCAACCAACCGCACCAGCTTTGGAAAAAACCACCTGTTATCGGTTTGCCAGCATATTGGTCACGGCTCAACAGTAAGATCTTTCCACGCATATCCCCTACCGTCAAGTCCCGCCGGAACGGAACGAAATAGTCCTTCAAATCCTCACGCGACAATAATTCGCGCAACATGGTTTCGTATTTGGTTTTGTCACTATCGTAACCAGAGGCATACAAACAATGGATCACCGCAAATTCGGATGGATGCTCCTTCAACGAATCCCGCAACAGGTACAAGGCATCGTCGAAACGAAGATTGGTCACAGCAATCCCATGGTTGATATTCAAATAATCGCCTTTAACTTTCGGACGGAAATCGAAAGCACGGATTCCGATAGACCACTGCGTGGCCACATCTATATCTTGACATTGAGAATAGGAAGCCAAAGTAACCCCATTCCCCGTAGCGGCATCATGCGTTCCGGGTATAGAAACTTGGGATACAAAAAGATTGTCCGGCAGACGTTTCATCCAATCTCCGGCTTTCACATGGACACTCATGCAAAGCATCAGTAATGAAGTAAAGTAAACGTTTCTCATGATTCTTAAAATTTAAAAGGTTCCTAAAAATTGTTTTTCTTCCTCTTACAAAGGAAGCAAATGTTTCCAATATCAGAATGAAAATCAGGAGAAAAAAACGGGGCTAAAGCTCATTTTAGCATAAAATAACACAAAAAGGTAAACTGAAGCTCTCACACTTTCACCACCAAGACCTCGTCCAGAGTCATCGTATAACGTCGCGAAACGTATTGCCTCTCCGAAGCATATTTCTGTCCGGTCCCCAATGCTGCCACTTTCACCGCGTTATGCCCGTTCTTACGGTTTATCTCGTCAACAGCCCGTATCAATGCCCCACGCCTTCCACGATCCAACTTATCAAACAAATCCGTCTGAACCGCTTCACGCGGTGACAAATCCCAAACGATAACGCCGACTTTCTTGTAATCGAAATGCCCGTCATACGCATGCAACCGCAACGCTTTCAAAGCCGCATGTACGATTTCGGCCGCATCCTGTGTCGGTACAGGCATACGTACCTGTTGTTGAACCATATTGCCGGAAACATCCGTCCGGAAACGGCTGGTATAAGCAAACACCGTGACCTGTCCGCAACAAGTGCCCTGTTCGCGCAACTTACGAGCACACTCCGAAGCAAAATACGACAAGAAAGGCTGTTTTTAGCTATTCGGGAATGACTTCCTGCATGTAGATGGCGGCCAGACTCCATGTGGCCGCATCGTTGGTGCACACCACGGGATTCTCGTCCACCGGTGCTGGAACTTCGGGCACCTCCACACGACGCACCGTGAAAGGTTTGTCATTATGCCACACGTGCCACAATTCATCCCAAGCCTCGGCAGCCAGTTCCCTATTCCCCGTTTTGGCAGCGGCATAAGCCGTAAGGCGTGTCACAGGGAAAGGATTGTGCGTAATCGTGCGCGCCTTCTCCTTGTATTCCCTGGCAAAGGTGAGCCACGTGCGGTTCCATTCCGGCAAGTCTATCATTTCCATCAGCTCGTTCATCACTTGGAAACCGCCCATGATGGTAATCAAATGTTCAGTGCGCTGTAAATCAGGGTCTCCCTCGTAGCTCAACACACCCGTGGCAGGGTCGAAGCCCAATACGCCCGGCCCGGTGAAGATGCCGTGGGGCAAGGCCGCAATGCTCTTCATGCCAGCGATGATTTTGTCGCGGTAAGCCGTGTTGCCCGTCCGTTCCCATTCCGTCATCCAGTTTCCGACGTAAGCCAACCAATCGGGACCGACACGCAGGCGTGCCGGTGCCGTACAAGGATACTTCTCACGCGGCAGAGCCAGCCTCATCGGATCGATGTCATAAAGTTTCTGTTCGGCATCGCGCACTTCTGTCATCAGGTTACCGCTGCGCTCATCCGTGGTCAAATAATAATAGAAACGGTTCCATGCCGCTTGGCTGATGCGTGCCTCCTTCGCTCCACAGCCCCAATGGCTCACGTTGTGACGCGACCCCAATCCGGCAAAAGGTCCGAGATGATACACGTCGCACTCCGTCGTGTGGCGGCTCATAGCCACGGCCATCCGCCAAAGGTCGGCACGGCCGGTGCGCAGAAAACTGTACCACAACCACATATTGGAGGCCAGTTCCGTGTTGTCCCATGCGTACCCGCCCACGTCATACCGCCATGTATGACGCACGGAATCGTAGGTGTGCATAAAATCACCGTAGTTCCAGAAACCGTACCAGCGATGTTGATCGACAGCCTTCACGTAATAGTCCAAATAGTCTTTCAGACGGTCCTCCACCCGTGCCCGCTTCAGGTTGCTCCGGTCGGGCAGGCTCCACACCCCGAAGGCATGCTTGGCATGGAGGTATTCCGGTGTGCACAACAAGGGGGCATCTTCGGCTAACATGACCGCCGTCCGGGCTACCGTCTCCTTTCCCCCATAAGCCACAGACGGAACGAGAGTCAACGTGTGAGTACGCGCCACACCGTAGGGCGTGCTCATCCCTTCCTGCACGTCCTCATAACTGGCCTCCAAATCGTGCGCCACATTGTCGTAATGACGCAAGTCCATCGGTTCCGCATCGGGACTCCACATCCATACGGTCAGACGGGCATTCCGGGCAGCGGCATTGTCCACCTGCAAAGCCGTGGGATAGGATTGCCAAAAATCTTTCAGAGCCACGCCCAATCCGCCGCTTACGTCTCCGGCAAATACATAACCCGGCGCACGGGTTCCCGAGAAAGTCCCTATCCACGGACGGTCGGCATGCGTACGTTTACGGATAGAAAAAGCGTCGGCCGTCGTCTGGCTCAAACGGAAACCGTTCCACACCGCCCAATGGTCGAGAAGATGACGGTTCTTGGCATCGAACTTCTCATAGGCCGGTATGCGTTCGCCACGCATCTGCCTCCCCTGCCAACCTTTGTCCCCGTCCAATGTCAGGATGCGCCGCCCGTTCAAAGGCTGCACCGGTTCCGCCCATACCCCGCCATCGGCTGTAGCAAAGGCCACGTGGCGGTTATAGACCTCCTCGCGCATGGGAACCTCGAAACGGATACCCAAGCTACGGATGAAATCACGGTCCATATCGCCGTCGAACACAAAGGAATGTACCATCTTGATTTGTTCGCTCCCGGCATAAAAATAAAAGCGTACGGTGAACGGAAGCCATTTTCGTCCCATGGCATCGTTCGCATAACGGCCTTCTATCCGCACCAATGCTCGGATATCCCCCGCACGTTCCACCGTGACGCGTTCCACTTGTCCGCGATAGTCGGTAAAATGCAGTACCGCCTCTCCTTCAGCCGACGGATGGTCCTGCGTGGAGCACAGCAAAGCAGCCTGTCCGCCTACCGTTCTCCCTTCGCAACGGAGGCTGTCGAGCAGACAACTGCCCCGTTTGGGAACATAAGCCTCCACCTTGCCTGTGGACACCCGGAAGAAAGAGCCAGCCTCGTCCACCCGTACTTTTGCCCCGGAACGGTTTTCTGCTTTATGCTTTTTTCCGGCGGTCTCGAAACGGATGCCCTCCACCTCTCCGGGCACCACCGCAGCCACTCCGAGCCACTTGACTGACCCGTCCGGCCAATAAGCCAACGGCCAACAGTCCGACGGGATGTCCGCGCCGTCCCGGTCATTTAATACCACCCGGCCGTCGGCCTCCAGTTCCCCTTTCAGGAACGGGATGCCCAAACTGACCGGACAATCCGTCGGAGGGCGCGTACCGACCCAACGCAAGTCGCCCGACACCTTGTTTTTACCATAAAGTCCCATGGAAAGCATGGACAGCCCCATGCACAAAATTGAAATCAGGTTTTTCATGATCTTACGATTATCTACATGCAAAATTCAGCATAACTTCCGTAATATCCAATTTTCCCGGAAAAGAAATTCAAAAAATCTGTGGGATTGCCCTTTCCCGTTATGGATTTATTCCTAATTTTGCATTTGGGTTGCTTGTGCCTTTACAGCAAGCCTGCCCTGATTATTAACCTGATTTTATAAACGAAACGCATGAAAACCATCTGCAAAACCTGCCTCCTTGCCGCAGGCATCCTGGCCCTCGGTCACTCCGTCACGGCGCAGTAAACCGAAATCAACGACATGACGACTCCGTTGCACCTGCTCCGACCGGAATACAAAGTACCCTACGGCGACCTGACCGCTGAACAAGTCAAGACGGACATCGACCGGGTATTCGCCTACATTGAGCAGCATACTCCCGTACGCGTATTGGACGCCGACGGCAAAGAAGTGACCGACTACCGGCACATTCCCCACGGCGCCACACTCGACCGGGGCGCGTTCCGCATCGGGAGCTATGAATGGGGCGTGACTTATCAGGCATTGCTGGATGCCGCCGAAGTGACGGGAGATGACCGATACAAGGATTACGTCGTCCGCCGTTTCAAATTCCTGGCCGAAGTCGCTCCGGGATTCCGCAAGCTTTACGAACAATACAAAGATACCGACGCACAGATGGAACAAATCCTGCACCCGAAAGCATTGGACGATGCCGGAGCCATGTGTTGCGCCATGATGAAGGCACGTATCGCCGACCCGTCCTTGCCGCTGTCCGACCTGATAGAAAATTATTTCGCTTTCATCGAACACGGACAATACCGCCTGCCCGACGGCACATTCGCACGCCACCGCCCGCAACACAACACCATCTGGTTGGACGACATGTTCATGGGAGTCCCTTCTTTGGCTTATCGTGGCATTTATAAAAAGGAGGAATCTACAAGATATTTCAACGAGGCGGCCAAGGTCAGCCGACAGTTCATCGACCGCATGTTTGTCCCGGAAAAGGGGCTTTACCGTCACGGCTACGTGGAAGGACTGGCGCAGCAGCCCACCTTCCATTGGGCACGTGCCAACGGATGGGCCATAGTGACCAACTGCGAACTGCTCGACGCCCTGCCCGAAGACCATCCCGACCGCCCGTTCCTGCTCGAACAACTGCGCCGCCACATCAAGGGGTTGGCGGCTTACCAAAGTTCGGAAGGTTTCTGGCATCAGCTTGTGGACCGCAGCGATTCCTACTTAGAAACCTCAGCCACGGCCATTTATGTATATTGCATCGCCCACGCCATCAACAAAGGATGGATAGAAGGCATCACTTACGGCCCGGTGGCGCAACTCGGATGGCATGCCGTCAGTACGCAAATCAAGGAGGGCGGGCAAGTGAACGGTACTTGCGTGGGTACAGGAATGGGATTTGATCCAGCGTTCTACTACTACCGTCCGGCCAACTATCAGGCTGCCCACGGTTACGGTCCCGTCATCTGGGCCGGCGCAGAAATGATACGTTTGCTCGGCCATTGGTATCCGCGCACGAACGACAGCGGTTTACATTATTATAAGGTGAAACAAACAAACCCTTCTCCGCTCTTCTACCTCACTGAAGACGGGCAAGGAGAAGCCGTAGAATAAACAGATATGGCCATGAGACTCTCATTATCGGCCTTGTTCCTGATAGGCTTGTCCTGCGCAGGAACGGGACAAGCCCGTGAAATCATACGGGAAGTACGCATATCCAATCCCACGAGGATGGCACGCAAAGCCTATCCGGTGGTGGTCGACCTGCACCGCCATGCCGACGGCCTGCATGTCCGGTCTGCCAAAGTCGTCTGCGACGGACGGGAAATCCCCTCGCAAGCGGACGACCTGAACGGCGACTTCCGAGCCGACGAACTGGCCTTCACGGCCGACATCCCGGCGCAAGGTGAGGCCGTGTACCACATCACGCTGTCCGATGCGGACGCTCCCCGAAGCTACCCTCGCGAAACACGCGCTTACCTGAAACTGCACGACGAAAAAGGAAAGCATCCGGAAGTGAAATCCATCACCTATCCCGGCAATGCCGATCTGTTGGACATGTACAACAGTATCTATGGGCACGGTGCGGTTTTCGAAAGCCGGTTGGCAGCGTTCCGCATCTACATGGACAACCGGCAAAGCATCGACCTGTACGGCAAAACCTCCTACCGGTTGGAGATGGACAGCACCGGATTCTACACCACGCCCGAACAACTGGCACAAGGATACGGTTGTGACATCCTCTGGGCCGGACAGTCTGTGGGCGCAGGTTCGTTCCGGGGTTACCAAAACGACAAACCCTGCTACATCGACACCGTGGCTTGGCGCAGGCAGACCATCCTGGCCGACGGACCGGTACGTACCGTAGTGGAAGTAGCCGACGGCGGATGGATATACCACGGACAAACGTTGCACATGACCCAACGCTACACACTCTATGCCGGACACCGCGACGTGGAGGTGGACATCCGCATCGACGGCGCTTCGCCGGACGCGACCTTCTGCACGGGCATACAAAAACTGGAACGCCACTCCACCGGCTTCATGCAGGAAGACGGCCTTTGCGGCAGTTGGGGGAACAACGTCCCAGAAAAAAGTACACCGGAACATGACGAATGGGTCGGCTTGGGTCTGTACACCGACAAAGCCTGCCGCAAGGAAATGAAAGAAGACGAGTTCAATTACCTCACCCTATTAGGTACCGATGCCGACAAGCATATCCGTTACTACATCACCGTGTGTGCCCGGCGTGAAAAAGACGGTTTCAAGAACAGCAAAGCATGGTTCGATTACTTGCGTCTGTGGAAAACCGAATTGGACAGCCCGTGCACCGTCAGTATCCGATAAACAAAAGGCATACGGAAAAACCGAAACAATCCCCCGGTTGCACCACTGTGCATTCCGAGGGATTGTCTTTTAAAATAAAGATATTGCTTATTGAACAGCCGTCACCCAAGCGTCATTCAACCAAGCGAAAGACAAATCACCGGCCACATCGTCCCACGTCGTGGCTATCTGGGCGTTTTCAGCATTGCCTTGTCCTGTCAGGAAATTGGCCGAAAGATATTTTCCACCCGTCACGTCGTTCTTCAACACACCTGCAATCTGTACATTTTTCAACACGGAAGTACCGTTGGCCAAAGCATCGTCGGTCTGCGTCGTTTCAATAGTGAGCGGATTAGGCTTGCCCGCTACCTTCGCGCCGTCGATATTAGCCCGTGTACCGGCACGCAAACGGATGCCGCGCTTGTTCTCGCTGCTGCCGTTGCCCACCAAATAAAGGTTGCGCAAAGTGGGGTGAGCCACCGGAGTTGCATCGAAATTGTCGCCGTTGTTGTCGGCTTCAATCAAACAGTCGCAGGAAGCATCGGTCTGGTAAGCCACAAGGTTGGTAGCCGTGCCGCTCCAACCTTCTGTCCAGTCGAAACTATCGTCCGTGCAATCCACTACTACGCAATGGTCTACATTCACCGTACCGCCAAAGAACTCCAAACCGTCATCGGCACCTACGTAAGTCTGCACATACGACACCTGGGTTCCGGCACCCACACCGTAGAAAGAAATGCCGTTGGACTCGTGTTCGTCATCCAGAGCAAAACCCGTATATTCCAAACGTATATACTTCAACACACCGGAATTATCATTGGCATCATTGCCGCCATAAGCGGCATTACCGATTTCAGAAAATCCCGAACCCGCATTGGTGGGAGCATAACCGCAGATGTGCAAACCGCCCCAACCACCGGCAGTCTTATTTTCGGCCGTCATCACGATAGGATTTTCCACTGTGCCCACTGCATTGATTTTGGCTCCTTGCTCAATCAGAATGTAAATAGGATCTTCGCTGTCGGCTGCCGTTATCTTCACACCTTCTTCGATGGTAAGTACGGCGGGGGCCTTTACCTGCAACTGACTGGTCAGCTTGTACTCCGTAT
>ENA-OZGC01001624-OZGC01001624.1-human-gut-metagenome-genome-assembly--contig:-NODE-1624-length-12095-cov-5.166030_pt1 | contig 12095 bp, 5 predicted proteins | sample MGYA00245109_ERZ653643 | MGnify/ENA primary metagenome ERZ653643 (study PRJEB26926, sample SAMN06165107) | human gut metagenome | biome: ENVO:00009003; feature: ENVO:2100002; material: ENVO:00002003... | reverse complement strand
CCACGTCAGCCACATCCTCGACAAGCTGGACGTAAAGCGCCGGGCGGAGGCCAAGGCCGCCGCGAAGAAGCTGCGGCTCATTCCGGATGATCTATAAAAGCTGTGCCTGTGCTAAAACGGGCTGAATATAAACCCTATACGCATATCCTAAAGGAGGATCTTATGAAAAAACGAGTATTGAGCCTGCTGATGGCGCTGACGCTCTGTCTGACGACGCTGCCCACGGCAGTCTTCGCCGACGTCACGGAGAACGGCGAAGGAAGCGGCGGGACACACTACGTCGCGGAGAGCGGCGGGACGCAGTATGAAACGGTGCAGGATATCTTGGACAATATGGAGGAAGAGATCACGCTGCTCGACAGCGTCAAGGAAGGCCTCACCGTCTACGCCCCGACGACCATCCACATGAACGGGCACAGCATCACCGGCAATATTGATGCCACGGACAGTCTGACGCTGAACGGCGGCACGGTCGATGGTACTGTGAAGGTAGACGGCGGCACGTTTACCATGACCGCGCCCGCCGAAGCGGAAGCGGCCATTACCGGCGGGCTGAACGTGGTTTCCGGCTCTGCCTTTGTCAGCGGCGCGCAGGTCGGCGTGAAGGGCACGCTGTACTTCGATGGCACGGATATGCTGATCTCCGGCGCAGTGAAGGCGGTCGAGCTGGATAGCGCGGCAGAGCCTGCCGCCAAAACGCTCTACGGCTCCGCCACAGTGAACGGCGATACCGCTGCGGAAGCTGGCTTTAACACCGATACCTATAAAGTAGGCGGCGAAATCGCAAAGAAGCTGACCAACAAGCAGGTGGGCAGCACCACACCCGCAGCGCCGAGCCTGACGCTGACCGAAACGAGCAAGAGCCTTACCGCGGGCAAGACCGCCGTGTTCACTGCCAATTATACCGGCACGGACACGCTGAACGCCTATGTTCAGGGCAGCGCGGTCAATGGCTACTTTACCATCAGCCAGAAGAACAACGGCGACGGCACTTATACCGTCTCCGTCAAGATCGATGAGGAAACGCCCGGTGGCACGTATACGCTGTTCGTTCACGAGCTGGGGAACACCTCCGTGCAGGCAAGCGCCACCATCACCGTCACCGGCTTGCCGGATGCAGCCGAGGTGAACGGCAAACAGTACAAGTCTCTCCCTGCGGCACTGAACGCGGCACAGGACGGCGACACCGTCAAGCTGCTGGCCAACCATGTGACGGATGCAGACGCCCTCAATGCGCTCGGTGAAAATTTTACGTTCGAACAGTATGCTTCCATCGTACCCGTTGTCACCAAAACCCTGACGCTCGATCTGAACCACAAGACGGTCGACTACCTCGAGGTTGGATTCTCAGAGACTAACGAGGAAACGCAGAAAAAAGAAACTCTCGCGACAGGCAACCTGACTGTTACAGGCGAGGCCGCTTACGGCAGAATTTCAAATCTCATGTTCATGGCCGGCGCACTGGACATCCGGAGCGGCGAGATCGGCGGTTCAGGATGCGCGGGACTTGTCTGCGACGTGAACAGCGGCACTGCGACCGTCAGCAACGGCATGGTGTATGGCCTCACCGTATTAGAGGGTGCAGCCGTCACCGTCAATGGCGGCTCCAATCACGCGGGTGAATGGGTTGTCGATTCCGGCGCTACGCTGAACATTACGGACGGCACGTTTGGCGAGGTGCAGTTCACGCGCAACGGAACCATCGCCATCAGCGGCGGCACGTTCCAAAGCATTAAGAGCTACATCGCAGAAGAGTTGCAGCCGCTCATGTCCCTGTTGGATACGCAGAAGGTGCACGCTTTCTACAAGGGCGACGACGTGCAGGACGGCAATGCAACGGAGCTGGCCGACGTAACCGTCAAGGAACACACTCACACCATGGTGAACAACAAGTGCGCCTGCGGTCTGTCCTGCACCCACACGAACGCCGAGGGCGCGAGCACCATCGGTAAAGACGGCAAGTGCACGGTCTGCGGGACACAGTTCGCGGCTGGCATCGGCGAAACCTATTATACCGATGTGCCGTCCGCGCTGGATGCGGCAACTGACGGTCAGACCGTCAAGCTGCTGGCAAACAAGATGCTGCCTGACGGCATATATGTCAGCAAGACCATCACGCTGGATTTGGACGGACACAGTCTGGATGGATACAGCTTGAATGTGGGCGGCCTTACGCCCACGAGTCAAGTTCGCACCGGCAACCTGACGGTCATTGACAGCAGCGGCGGCAACGGTGCGGTGGGCGTGACCGTGCGGGACGGCGGTACGCTGGTATTTGATCCGAAGAATGACCATACCACCCTGCTCCAGCTGGAGGTTTGGGGCGGCAAAGTCGAGCTGCACGGCGGAAAGATTTTGAGAAGCGGTCTGCGGCTGAATAATAACATCACATTGGGTGATCTGCTTCCCGGGAACGCGGGACTTGCTTACTACTGTGGCGACACGCAGCTCACGCTGAAGGAAGCCGCTTCCAAGACCTGCGACCTGGTGGTAAAGTCCTGCGCCCACGGCGGCAAGAACGGCTTTGACAACAACTCCACTGCCTGTCCCTATTGCAACGCGCCCGCGGTGGCTGAAACAGGCTTGAACAATGGTGAGGGCAACCGCCCGCAGCGGAGATTTGCTGATTTGCAGACAGCCCTTGATGCAGACAGAGATGGCGGCGCAGAACTCACGCTGCTGACCGACGTGACCGGCGATTATACCATCGACGGCACGCAGGACACGGGTCTTAACCTGAACGGCCACTCCATCAAGGGCACGGTGACGGTCAAGGCGGCTGCGGCCAGCAACACCACCACTTTCAGCAACACACAAAACACCACCACAGCCAGCATTGACGCGGTCGTTGCCTACAGAGGAGCAAAACTCGCCGGGTCGAAATATCCCGCCGTGATCGGCGAATTGACGTTGGCAGAGGGCGCGACGTGGAAAAATATTCTGAATGACACAGCACTTGGATACAAGGTGCTCAACGCGGACGGCACCCACAAGTGGTATGCCCGGGATGATGTCAAAGGCTCGCAGTTGAACAATGTTATCATCAATAGACTGCCCATCACCTCCAAGACCCTGTATCTGAAGGTCGGTGGCAAGAACCTGACCGGCAACTCGCCGAAGGTGGAGCGCGGCACGACCGTCCAGCTTTGCGCCAACTGCAACACGAAGGGCGCGGATGTATACATCTACACCGAGGAGATCGTTGGAAACAACGTGCCCACATACAGCCAGAAGAAAGCTGAATATAAAAAGATTGGCACCAACTGGTACTATGTCGTAGACTTGCCTTGTAACACGATTGGAAAATACAGCGTTTATTTCACCGCCACCAAGGACGGCTATACGGTGCAGAGCGCCGAAAAGAAGCTGACCGTCACCAAGCCGAATCTCAGCAATGCCGAGATCACATTCCCCTATGGCAATGAAGCGGCCTTCAATTCTGTGTCTGCGACCGGTGTGCCGACGTTTGTCGTGACATACAAAGGCCAAACGCTGGAAAAGGACAAGGATTTCACCATTACCGGCGGCGGCAGCACCTACGATGTAGGCCCCTGTACGCTGACCATCGAGGCAACAGACAAGGGCGATTATACCGGAAGTAAGTCTGCCCAATGGAATGTCCGACCGCTCAAAGTAGCGGCTTCGGTCGGCGACATCATTAAGACATACGACGGAACGACAGACCTGCCTAAAAACACGAAAATCACATTTAAGAGTGCGGACAGCTATTATCCTGATGCTACGCTTCGGCTGGCTAAGGGTACAGATTATGAGGTGTCCAACGCCCGCTATGATTCCGCCGATGCCGGCCAGAAAAAGACTGTCTCCTTCACCATCAAGTTAAAGAATGCGGGCTATGTCTTTGAAGATGGCACGACCCAAAAGGACTTTACGCTGAACGGCGCGGATTTTGATGATAAGACCTTCCAGATCAATAAGGCCACCGCGCCCAAGAATAACCCGACCGGCACACTGAACATAATCAACGGCACATGTCAGACGTACACCTATGACTTCAATAATATACTGCCCGGACTGCCCAAGGGCAAATATGGCACGATAAGCTATGGTCAGGCTGATATTTCCCTTGTTAGCCAAAGCGGATATTATTACGACGAGACGATCGTAGAGTTTAAAAAAGGCGTGCTGACATTGGCACAGTTCTATGCGAAAGATGGAAACATGACCGGCAAAATCGGTACCGTCAAGGTGAATGTCACCACCACCAACTACGAAAACTTTCAACTGAAGCTCGTCCTCTACGCGGTGGACCAAATCAAGCCCGTGCCGGACGGCACAATCACCGCAAGCGAGATCACCTACGGCAACGAGCTGAGCATGAGCACCATCATGGGCAAGATGAAGGACTCCACCACGGGTGATGCAGTCAACGGTACGTTCGCATGGACAGATGGCACAATCAAGCCCGATGCAGGCAGCTATGAAGCCGAATGGACGTTCACTCCGGCTGCGGGCTACGAGAAATACGCGACTGCGACCGGAACTGTGACCGTCAAGGTCAAACCGGCGAAGCTGATCGTTTCCGTGAAAGCATCCAGCATGTATTACACCGGCGAGGAACAGATCGCATCGATCATCGCGTCTGGACAAAGCGTAGACAGCACTCCCGTGACGTTCACCTACAGCGACAAGGTAGACGGCAACTATACTTCGGGCGTACCGACATTCACCGACGCGGGTACATACACCGCTTACTACAAGGCGGAAGCCGCGAACCACGAACCAGCTACCGGTACGTTCACCGTGACCATCGACCCGCTGCCGATCAGCCTTCTCTCTGTTTCGTCAATCTCCAAGACCTACGACAGCAGTGCAGATGTCACGCTCACTGCGGACAAGCTGACGTTTTTCAGCAAAACGGCGAAGGCCACGAATATTAAACTTCCCGATACGGCGCTCACCTTCTCTGACGCCCAATTTACCAGTAAGCAGGAGGACGGGAGCTATCTGCCCTCGCCGGAGGTCGGAAACGGAAAGGCGCTTTCCTTCACCATGACGCTCACAAGCAAAAACTATGTGTTTGAAGGTGAGTCGGAAGGTACCACAGAGGTCAGCGACGTTTTCGCGACCGATGATGTGAACCGGTTCACCATCACCAAGGCGGCCGCACCCACAAATATCCAGTCCGGTACGCTGACCATCACCAATGGCCTGCACAAGACCTATTCCTTTGACCTCTCAACGCTGCTGCCGAAGCTGACTGCTCCCTGTGACTACGGCACGATCACCTATGACAAGAAGGTTGATACCAATCTGGGCGTTGGCTCCTTTATTACCCTTGTAAACGGCAAGACCGGTGAGCTGACACTGGAAGCAAACAGAAGCGGCACGGACGAAGGACAATTCGGCGCGATTACGGTTACAATCTCCACGAGCAACTATCAGGACATCACTCTGACCGTCAACATCTTCGCAAAGAACAAGCTCACGCCCGTTATGGACGGCAAAATCACCGCAAGCAAGATTACCTATGGTCAGGCACTGAGCGACAGCAGCATCACTGGCAAGATGAAAGACCCCAACACCGGCGCAACCGTCAACGGCACGTTCACATGGACAGACGGCACAATCAAGCCTGATGCAAATGACCGCTATGAGGCCGAATGGACGTTTACTCCGGATTCCGAGGAATACGCAACCGTAACCGACACCGCAACTGTCGAGGTCGCTCCCAAGTCCATCGAGGGCGCAGTGATTACGCTGGAATCTGCCGACCTCGAATACAACGCGGCGGAGCAATCGCCGAAGATTACCGGTGTGGCACTGGAAAAATGGACTGAAAATATTACCTACCGTATTGTAAGCGGCAACACGGCCACCAATGTCAATGACAGCCTCACCCTGACTATCGAGGGTACCGGCAACTACACCGGCACGGCCACGGTCGAGTGGAGGATCACGCCAAAAACCGTGACGCCCACGATTGAAGTCGAGCCCTGCACCTACACCGGCGATGCGCTGGAACCGACCGTCACCGTCAAGGATGACATCGGCAACATCATCGACCAGAAGGAGTACGAGATTTTCTACAGCAACAATACCAATACCGGTATTGCGACTGTGACCATCAAGGACGTTGAAGGCGGCAACTATGTTCTCAGCGGGGCCAGCAAGACCTTCGAGATCACCAAGGCTGCCGCACCCGCGGCGGAGACCGGTTCGCTGACCATCACCAACGGCCTGCACAAGACCTATTCTCTTGATCTCTCAGCGCTGCTGCCGAAGCTGACTGCTCCCTGCGACTACGGCACGATCACTTATGACAGGAAGGTTGATACCAATCTGGGCGTTGGCTCCTTTATTACCCTTGTAGACGGCAAGACCGGCGAGCTGACACTGGACGCAAACAGAAGCGGCACGGGCGAAGGACAATTCGGCACGATCACTGTTACAATCTCCACGAGCAACTATCAGGATATCACCCTGACCATCAACGTCATTGCGAAGAACAGGATCACTCCCACCGGCACACCGACGCTGAGCAAGAACGCCATCACCTACGGCGACGCCCTGAATACCATCGCTCTCTCCGGCAAGCTCCATGATAATGTCAACAACGTGGATGTCGATGGAACCTTTGAATGGGTGGACGGCACGCATATACCCGTGGTTGGGAACGGTACCTATGCAGCCGAGTGGATTTTCGAACCGACTGACACCGAGAAGTATTTAACGGTTTCGGGAAGATCGAATATCACTGTCGAAAAGGCTCAACAGTACGGCAAGCTCAGCATGGCGGGCTATACTTACGGTAAAACGCCCAGCACACCGACCTTGACAGACCGGACGGGCGATTTGAATGCTCAAGTGACCTACCGTTATTCCGCTGCGGACAGCGGCTCTGTTCAGACGTGGGATATCAGCAATCCGCCCGCGCTGAACGCCGGTACCTACCGTATGTACGCCAGCATTGGTGATACGGATAACTACTACGGATTTGAAGCTGTGTATTGCGAATTTGTGGTAGCGAAGGCAACGCCGACCTACACCGTTCCCACCGGGCTGACGGCAAAATACGGTCAGACGCTGGCGGATGTGACGCTGCCGGACGGCTGGAGTTGGACGGATAGCAGCGAATCTGTGGGCGGCGCTTCGACTGCCGCCAAGACCTTCCAGGCGAAGTTCACCCCGACAGACGCTGTCAACTACAACATGGTGGAGAACATCGGGCTTGAAGTTATGGTGAACAAGGCGGATAGCGGCAATCTCAAAACGGTCGAGCTGGAGCAGAAGTACACGGACGCCTCGGATCACACCTACACGCCGGACTGGGCCGGACTGCCCGCCGGGCAGGACTGGACGTTCAGCAGCGAGGCGAGCATCGTCCTGTCCAAGCAAGACTTCGCAGCGGACGGCAGCTTGCTGACCTATGCCATCTCCGGCGGCAAGGCGGGTGACAAGATCACCATCACCCTCAAGGCGTCCTGTGACAATTACGAGGATTTCACCATCACGCTGAACGTCACTCTGACAGAAAAGGACGATCAGAAGCCGTTGACCATCACCGGTGCGGGTAGTGTGGTCTACGGTCAGACACTGACATTGACCACCACTGGCGGCTCCGGCACGGGCACAGTGACCTACCGCATCGACACAGACGCGAGCACCGGCGAGGCGACCATCGATCCCGAAACCGGCGTTTTGACTCCCGTCAAGGTCGGCTCTGTCAGCGTCATCGCGACTAAGGCGGGCGACAACGACTACAACGACGTCACCAGCGCTCCCTTCGTGCTCATGATCAAACCGGCCACGCCTACCGGCGAGCCAAACTACACCAAGATCACCACCAGCGGCAAGACGCTGAAGGACGCGGCGCTGACCACCAAGGGAAGCACTCTGAATCCCAGTGACGGCAAGCTGGAATGGGTGGATGACAAGGGTGAGCCCCTGCCTGACGATACCACGGTCAAGGCCAACACGACCTACAAATGGCGCTTCACGCCTGATGATGACAACTACACGACCCTGACCGGCGAGGTTGAGCTGTATTACAAGTCCAGCAGTGGCGGCGGTTGGTACGACAGCTACTACACCATCAAGGCAACTGCCGGTACTGGCGGCTCGATTTCTCCCTCCGGCAGCGTCAGCGTCCGTGAGGGCAGAGATCAGACCTTCACAATCACTCCGGACAAGGGCTATGCCGTCTCCAACGTCAAGATCGACGGCAAGAGCATCGGCGCGGTGAAGTCCTACACCTTTGAGAATGTCCGCAGAACCCATACCATCGAGGTCATCTTTATGAAGGCCAACGGCAACCCCCAGACTGGCGTGTTTGTGGATGTAGCCACCGGCAGCTATTATGAGGACGCTGTGGATTGGGCGGTGGAGAACGGCATTACGCAGGGAACCGATGATACCCACTTCGCCCCGGACGGCATCTGCACCCGTGCGCAGGCCGTGGCCTTCCTGTGGCGTGCCGCTGGCAGTCCCAAACTCAAAACCCGCACCATGCCCTTTACCGATGTTCCCGCAGGCAGCTACTACTACGACGCTGTGCTGTGGGCGGTGGAAAACGGCATCACCGAGGGCACCAGCGACACCACGTTCAGCCCCAACATGACCTGCACCCGCGCCCAGATCGTCGCGTTCCTGTGGCGTTCCGAGAAGTCCCCGGCAGCGGGTACGGCCAATCCCTTTGCCGATGTGAAGTCCACCGCCTACTATGCTGATGCGGTTCTGTGGGCGGCCAAGGAGGACATCACCAAGGGGACCACCAACACCACATTCAGCCCCAACGCGGATTGCACCAGAGCGCAGATCGTGACCTTCTTGTATCGCTTTACTGTAGAGTGATCGGCGAGCTGCGGATAAGCAAAAATTAAATCCAATCAGGTTACAAGCGGCGGCTCGTGGCGAGCCGCCGCTTGCTTTATGTGTGACGGCGTGGAAAAATACCCTTGACAAATCGTAACCGTCAAAGCTAATGGTGAATAGAACTTTATAAGTAAGCGTAAAATCTAACCACGTATAAAAGGCCGCCATCTCAAGGAGCCGTTCACTATGCGTGGACTCTATGCTCTATACGGGGTATTCTCTCATTTTCACGGGAAATCTTCAATCCGCCGCTGCGTTTGACGGTTACGCCCTTCATTCCGCCGACTCGTTCCGTTGAAAATTCAAATAGCGGGTACCCTGAAAGGTCAGCTCCCCTGAGTCTCCTTCCGCCAGCATGCCGTATTCCGTGCCGGAAACCAGAAACTCTATCCGGTCGCCGCTCTCTACCTGAAAGGTGGCGTAATAGCTGGTAGCGGTATGGGTATGATGCATCCCATTTCTCTGGTGATGATGGTGGCGAGAAACAGCGGTACGCCGGGATACCACCTTGGCAGGAACGGACAGCTTCGGTGAATGATTATTTTTGTTCCATTCACCTATACCACGAACCATTGTTACGATAATAATGCCAAACACCAACACAAACATGACAGGAACCATGATCCGCATGATGCTGAAAGTCACATCAAAGCCGGGATCTCCTCCAAAGCCTATCATAAACGAACTCCTCTCTTTACGGAAGCCTGGGACCTCCTGCAGGAGGCCCCAGGCAGATTTTATGTTCGGTTAAGTCATCACACCTGCTGCTCCGGCGTGTCCGCGGAAGCGGCCGCCGCGTCAGGCTGGGCCTGGGGCGTTACTGTCACCTGCACCGGCTGGGAATTGCCCGCCGCCAGCTTGCCGCCCAGGGCACCTGCCAGCAGGCTCTTGAGGTCCAGCCCCATCCCGGCGCTGATGCCCTCGGTGACCTGAGTGGTACCGTTGACGATGTCGCTGAGGAGCTTGGCACTGTTGCCCTCGCCGTACATGGTGATCTTATCCACCTTGCTGAGAGGCTCCGCCACGTTCTTGGCGATCTCCGGCAGGGCGTTCATGATCATCTCGATCACAGCGGCCTCGCCGTACTTCTTCATGGCCTCCGCCTTCTTGTCGATACCTTCGGCCTCTGCCAGGGCCTTGGCCCGGATGGCTTCGGCTTCCGCCTGACCGACAGCGGCGATACCGGCAGCTTCCTGCTCCTTGGCGAAACGGGCAGCCTCGGCGGCCTTCTTGGCGGCTTCCGCCGCCTGCTCCTGCTCATAGCGGACAGCTTCCGCGTCTTTTTGCCGCTGGTACAGAGCTGCCTGTGCCTCCTACTCCTTGCGGTAACGGTCGGCGTCGGCAGCGGCGCGGACCTCGGCGTCCAGGGACTGCTTCTTGACCTCGACTTCCTTGCTCTTCAGCTCGGCTTCGCGCTCTGTCTTGGCAATCTGGGCATTGACGGTAGCCGTCTCAATGGAGCGCTGCTGCTCTTGCTGCTGGATGGTGTAGGCGGCGTCGGCCTCGGCCCGCTTAGTATCCTCCTGCACCTTCAGTTCAGACTGCTTGATCGCCAGATCATTCTGCTTCTGGGCGATGTGCATGTCCGCCTCCACCTGGGCATCGTTGGACGCCTTGGCAGCCTGGGCCTGGGCGATGGCAATATCCCGCTCTGCCTCAGCCTTGGCGATAGCAGCATCCTTCTGGATCTTGGACATGTTGTCCTGGCCCAGGGAGTTGATAAGGCTGTTTTCATCGGTGACACGCTGGATATTGCAGGAGATGATCTGGATGCCCAGGGCGTTCATGTCGGTCTGGGCCTTGGACTGCACCTCGTCGCCGAACTTCTTACGGTCATTGCAGATTTCTTTCAGCGTGATGGTGCCGATGATCTCACGCATGTTGCCCTGCAAGGAATCCACGATAGCCCGGTTGAAGTCGTCCTCCGTCATATTCAGGAAGTTCTTCATGGCCAACTGGATGCCCTCCGGGTCCGTCATGACCCGCACCTTGGCCACGGCGTCCACGTCCACGCCGATGAAGTCCTGGGTGGGAATATAGCCCTCGGACTTGATATCGATGGAGATCTGGCGGACGATCAGCTTATCCACCCGCTCCAGGAAGGGGATCTTGATGCCGGCTTTACCGATGAGCACCTTGGGGTGCTTCCGCAGGCCGGAGATGATGTACGCAACATCAGGCGGGGCTTTAACATAGCCCATGAGGAAAATGAGAATGACCAGGATCACGGGGATGGCGATAGGCAGCACTTTGAGTAGAATGTCCATGTGGTTCTCCTTTTCTTTTTCTTTATGTAGTTTTTAAGGGATGACAATACTTATGCGGAGTATTCCTCGTCTTCGGGCACCGTACCGCCGCACAGCTCCCGGTAGAACGCCGCTTCGGCAGCATGTCTGTAAGGCCGCAGGGCCAGATTGCCGATGCCCAGCGTCAGAGCACACAGGATGTCCCATCCGATAAAGCTGAATTGCAGGCAGAACAGCCGCCAGCGGTTCCCCGCCATCATAGCCTTGGACTGTGCGATGGCCTCGCTGGCCGTCAACTCCGGGTGTTCTGCCAGGATATAGTCCGTCATGGCGTAACTATAGCCGGCTACGATGCCGGGAATGACCAGCAAAAGCGTCCACAGCAGGATGTACACCGTTTGGAGCAGCCGAGCCATAGCAACGGTCTTCCAGTTGGGGAAGTAGGAAAACAGGGTCTCAAAGGGCGGCTTTTCTCCGGCGGTCAGGTTCAGATTGAACCGGGCATAGCCCACTTTGATAACACTGCCCAGAATGAAATACAGGACCCCCAGCACGATTGCCGCTAAGATCAGGTAGATCGCGCCGCCAACCAGAACTGCCCGCAGTCCCGGTGTGATCCCGTCCCCCCAAGAGTAGATGGTCTGTCCGGCATATTGAATATTCGCGTTCAGGCTGCCGCCGGTAAAATTGATCTTAAATTCAGGTCCGCCGGAAGTGGCTCCTCCCAGAATCGCCGCCACCAATCCCACCAGAATGGCCAACAGCCATTTCCCCTGAAGCGCCGCCCTGGCTTCCTGCCTGAAATCTGCCGCGTATTTCATTAGCTCTCCCTTTCCGCCCCATGGGCTTCCCCACTATATTTCTTTCCTGCAAGGACTCTCACTTTTATAGACGGTTCCAATCCTAATTTTGTTGCATATTTTCCGTCTTTTCTCAATAATTCCATCAAGTGGATGGTCAACAGCCGCTCTCTGACCCCATGGCCTGTCTCTTATACACATCTGACGCTGCCGA
>ENA-OZGC01001609-OZGC01001609.1-human-gut-metagenome-genome-assembly--contig:-NODE-1609-length-12169-cov-4.115816_pt1 | contig 12169 bp, 14 predicted proteins | sample MGYA00245109_ERZ653643 | MGnify/ENA primary metagenome ERZ653643 (study PRJEB26926, sample SAMN06165107) | human gut metagenome | biome: ENVO:00009003; feature: ENVO:2100002; material: ENVO:00002003... | reverse complement strand
TCCAAAGCGCCGTCCATGATCGAGTCGATTTTATAGAGCGTCAGGCCGATGCGGTGGTCGGTGACGCGGCCCTGCGGGAAATTGTAGGTGCGGATGCGCTCATTGCGCATACCGGTGCCGACCTGGCTGCGGCGCTCGGACGTGACGGCGGATTCGATGCGCTCCTGCTCGATCTGATAGAGCTTGGAGGCCAGCATCTGCATACACTTTTCGCGGTTCTGCACCTGACTGCGCTCCTCCTGACAGGCCACGACGATGCCGGACGGCTTGTGGATGAGGCGCACAGCGGAGCTGGTCTTGTTGATGTGCTGCCCGCCTGCGCCGGACGAACGGTAGACCTGCATCTCGATATCCTCAGGCCGGATATCGACCTCGGCCTGCTCCATTTCGGGCAGCACCGCGACCGTCGCGGTCGACGTGTGGACGCGCCCGCCGGACTCTGTCTCCGGGACGCGCTGGACGCGGTGGACGCCGGATTCAAATTTGAGTCTGGAGTACGCGCCCGCGCCCTGAATCTCAAAATCGGCCTCCTTCACGCCGCCAAGCTCGGTTTCGTTGTAGTTTAACAGCGTGACCGTCCAGCGCTTCGACTCTGCGTACATCGTGTACATCCGGTACAGGCTGTGGGCGAACAGCGCGCTTTCCTCGCCGCCGACGCCGCCGCGGATCTCCATGATGACGCTCTTGTCGTCGTTCGGGTCGCGCGGCAGCAGGAGAATTTTCAGCTCCTGCTCCAATTCCTCCAGCTTTTTCTTGTTTGCGGAGAATTCCTCCTGGCACAGCGCTTTCATTTCAGGGTCGAGCCCCTCGGAGAGCATGGCGCGCAGGTCGTCCTGCTCCTGCGTCGTTTTCATATAGCTGCGGTAGGCCGTGATGATGGGTTCGAGCTGCCGCTGCTCCTTTAACAGCTGCGATGCGGCCTTCGGGTCGTTATAAAAATCCGGCTGCGCGGCGCGCTCCGCCATTTCGAGATAGCGCGCCTCGACCAGCTTCAGTTTTTCCAGCATAGGCTTCCTCACAAAATCTTTGTTATGAATATCATACTCTATTTTGCCCGCAGCGTCAAATATCTGAACGGCTTTTGCGCATACTAACAGAAGATTTTTGAAAGGAGCGCGCCATGAAGAAATTGTTCTGCCTGCTTGCGGCGCTGGCGCTGCTTGCGCAGCCGCTGCGGGCTGCGGAGGAGCCGAAGTGCTATCTCGCGCTGACGTTTGACGACGGGCCGTCCGGTGAGCTGACCGAGCGGCTTCTGGAGGGTCTGGCCGAGCGGCAGGTGCACGCGACGTTTTTTGTCTGCGGCTACCGCATTGCGGAATTTCCGGATACGCTTTCACACATCGCCGCAGCCGGTCACGAGATCGGCCTGCACAGCAGCAACCATGATTATATGCAGAAGATGGACTATGAAACGGCGCTGCGCGATCTGACCGGCTGTGCAAAGGCCGTGGAGGACGCCTGCGGCGTGCAGGCGCGGCTGTTCCGTCCGCCCGGCGGGCTTTACGGCGACACGCTTTTAAGAGCGGCAAAGGACGCGGGGCTGTCGGTCATTTTGTGGTCGGTCGACCCGTGCGACTGGAACGAGGCCGCGTGGGACGGCGTTCTGCCGACGGTTCTGTCCGAGGCGCATGACGGCAGGATCATCCTCATGCACGACCTGTCCGCGCACTCGGTCACGTGCGCGCTGCAGGCTGTCGACCGGCTGCAGGCGCAGGGATACACGTTCTGCACCGTCTCGGAGCTGGCCGCGCTGCGCGGCACGGCGCTTCTGCCCGGCGAGGTCTATACCGGCTTTCCGCCGCTGGACGGTTGACGCGGACCGGATTCCGGGGTAAAATAGAAAAAACGCCTGTTTTTCGGCAGGCATCCCCGGGAGGCGTACATATGGAGAAAAAGGACCTCCGCGCGTTCGTCCGCGCGAAAAAACGCGCCATGACCCCCGCACAGGTGGAAGCGGCCAGCGCCCGTCTGGCCCAGCAGCTGTTCCGGCACCCGGCCTATCAGGCCGCGAGGAGCCTGTACGGCTATCTGTCTTACAATCAGGAGGTGCGCACGGCGGCCATTCTGCGTCAGGCGCAGCAGGACGGCAAGCGCGTAGCCGTGCCGAAGGTGTTTGGCGATGAAATGAAGTTCTTATGGCTGGACGATCTGTCTGCCGTCGCGCCGGGCGCATACAATATCCCGGAGCCGGTCGCGGACGGGCCGGAGGCGGACGACGAGACGGCGCTCGTGCTCATGCCGGGCCTCGCCTTTGACCCGGAGGGCCACCGCTGCGGCTATGGCGGGGGCTTTTACGACAAATATCTCGCCGCCCACCCGAAGCACGTGACGCTGGCGCTGTGTTACGGGTTCCAGATGTTTTCCCATCTGGACACGGACGCATTTGATATCCCGGTGCAGTATGTCATTTCCGCGCCGGTCGAGGAGGAAAAAGTGTGAACAAATACATCTTTGTCCTGATCGTCTGTGCGGTCGTGTTTCTCATCTGCTTTCTGATCGATACGCTGTTCAAAGTGATTTTCCCGAAATCCAAACTCGAAAAAAGCAAGCAGGTCGTCCGCCCGCCGAGGAAAAGCGCGGTGGCCGGTGTGATCCTGACCTTCGCGGGCGTCGCAGTGCTGATCAAAAATCTGGCCGGAACGCCGGATACGCTGTTTCTCATCGGCAGCATTGTGGCGATCATCTTCGGCGTGATTTTGCTGTGTACTTATTTTTCTGTCGTCATCTACTTTGACGACGAGGGTTTTCTGTATAAGGCGTGGGGTCACGGCAAAAAAGAGTTCCGCTACAGCCAGATCAGGGGCCAGCGGAGCCTGCTCACGCGCGGCGGCGTAAACACGATCCTCTTTGCCGGCGACGAGGAGATCAATCTCTACAGCGCCATGCAGAACCTGAACGCGTTCCTCAGCAAGGCGTTTTTCAAATGGTGCGCCGCAAAGGGCATCGACCCGGACACCATCGAAAACAACCCCCGTATGGCGACCTATTTCCCCGACCCGGACGATGTGTCTGCGCAGGGGTGAAGCGTTTTTACGGTAATTCTCGGAAAATTCGTAACTTCTCATTGGGCCGACAGAGTCGTCGGCCCCTACAACGACTCTTGCTCTCTCCTGTAGGGGCGGACGACTCTGTCCGCCCGCAGACCGCACCGGTTTTTACGGGAATCTACGGCGAATCCGTGGCTGCCCAGCGGGCCGATGTGGGCATCGGCCCCTACAGGACTCCGGCGAATCCGTACTTCCCTGCAAGTTTTGAACGAAAGGCGTTTTTACAGCAGATATTGAATCGCAGCTATTCACAAATTTGGTGCACCATAACAGGCGGCGCGTACCAAATCGCCCGTAGGGTGAGTACGTGTGTTCGTAATATCTGTAAATCAGATTCCTGCCTGAATCGCACCGCAGGACGCCCCCCGCGTCCCCAAGCGCCCCTTTTCTTCCCTATCTTTTCCGGCAAGACGGAAAAGAATGGGCCGTCGGAGACATCCCGCAGTATTATATTCCCATAAAAGTACCAAACCAGACAGGAGAACTCCCATGAACAACGACCACAGCACCGAGCGGCTGGACTACCAGAGCGGACAGCGGAACGAAAAAGAGCAGCGGGGGGAGTATACGCCCCGGCCGAAGCACCAGATCGTGCTGGCGTGGGTGCTGATCGCCATTGTGGTGCTCGGCGTCCTCGGCATGTGCTACTGGGAAATCTTCGGGAAGTTCTGATATGCGCATTCTTGGCATCGACCCCGGCTACGCCACAACCGGGTTTGGCATTTTGGAGGCCGGGCGCGGCAGCGTCCAGCTGCTCAACTACGGCACCATCACGACACCCACAACGCTTACATTCCCGGAACGGCTCGTGGTGCTCTATGACGATATGGTGCAGCTCATCGAGACAGTCAAGCCGGACGCCGTGGCGGTCGAGGAGCTGTTCTGGGGGCATAACGTCACGACCGGCATCGGCGTGAGCCATGGCCGGGGCGTCATTCTGCTGGCGATCTGCAAATCAGGCGCGCCGCTTTTCGAGTATACGCCCAATCAGGTCAAGCAGGCCGTCGTCGGCTATGGCGGCGCGGACAAGCATCAGGTCATGGAAATGACGCGCCGCATTCTGAAAATGGAAAAGGTCGCGCGGCCGGACGACGCGGCGGACGCCATCGCCATCGCACTCTGCCATGCGCGAAGCTCCACCTCGCTTCTGGCGCAGAAAGGATACCGGTAATGTTTTATTATCTGAACGGGACAATTACGCTGCTCGACGCCAATCTCGCGGTCGTGGACTGCGGCGGCGTGGGCTACGCGTGCCATACGACAAATTATACGCTTGCCCGGCTGCAGCTCGGAAAGCCCGCGAAGCTTTTTACATACTGCAACATCAAGGAAGACGCCTTTGACATCTTCGGCTTTTCCACACGCGAGGAACTGAACTGCTTCGAGCGGCTTCTGGGTGTCACGGGCGTCGGCCCGAAGGCGGCGCTGGCGATCTTGTCCGTCGTCTCGCCGGAGCAGCTGACGCTGGCCGTCATGACGCAGGACGACAAAACCATCACCATGGCGCAGGGCGTGGGCAAAAAGCTCGCGCAGCGCATCATTCTGGAACTCAAGGATAAACTTGGCGCAAGCCAGCTGGAACTGAATACAGCGGAGTTTGCCGGCGCTGGCGTGCTGGCACGCGGCAGCAAGGCCGCGGAGGCGACCGCCGCGCTCGTCGGCCTCGGCTATTCGCAGACGGAGGCTGCGGCTGCGCTCAAAGGCATCGACATTGAGAACCTTTCCATCGAAGACGTGATCCGCCGGGCGCTGCGCGCCGCGGCGCAGCAGTAAGGAGGGCACGGCATGAGTCTGGATTTTTCGCAGAAATACGACGCGCCCATCGTCACCACAAGCCTGACCCCGCAGGACGACGGCGAGGTCAGCCTGCGCCCGAAGCTGCTGGCCGACTATACCGGACAGGAAAAGGCCAAGGGCAACCTTGCCATTTATATTGAGGCTGCCAGACGGCGCAATGAGCCGCTCGACCATGTCCTGCTCTACGGCCCGCCGGGTCTCGGCAAGACGACGCTCGCAGGCGTCATCGCCAACGAAATGGGCGCGGGCATCCGCGTGACCTCCGGCCCGGCAATCGAAAAGGCCGGGGATCTGGCTGCGCTGCTGACGAATCTCGCGCCGGGCGATATTCTGTTCATCGACGAAATTCATCGCCTCAACCGGGCGGTCGAGGAAATTCTGTATCCGGCTATGGAGGATTTTGCTATCGATATCATCGTCGGCAAGGGCCCGTCGGCCAACTCCATCCGGCTCGATCTGCCGCGCTTTACCCTCATCGGCGCAACGACCAGAGCCGGGCAGCTTTCCAGCCCCCTGCGCGACCGTTTCGGCGTGCAGCTGCGTCTGGAGCTGTACACCACGGAGGAATTGCAGCGCATTGTCATGCGCTCGGCCGCGCTGCTGGGCATTGAGATCGAGCCCTCCGGCGCGCGGGAGATCGCGTCCCGTTCGCGCGGGACGCCGCGTATCGCGAACCGCCTGCTGCGCCGCGTGCGCGATTTCGCGCAGGTCTGCCACGACGGCGTGATCACCTCCGAGGCTGCCGACCACGCGCTCGGCAAGCTCGAGGTCGACCGTCTGGGCCTTGACGCCATCGACCGCCGCATGCTCACCGCCATTGTGAAAAACTACGGCGGCGGCCCTGTGGGCCTTGAGACATTGGCCGCGACCATCGGCGAGGAGGCCGTCACGCTGGAAGACGTTTATGAACCGTATCTTTTGCAGATTGGTTTTTTGACACGCACGCCGCGCGGCCGCTGCGTCACGCAGCTGGCCTATGAGCACCTGCATCTGCCGTCTCCCGTGCAGCCTGCCGGGACGCAGCTTTCATTCTGAGTTTTGAGGAGCAATACATACTATGGGTAAATTATTTGGGACTGACGGCATCCGGGGCGTTGCCAATGAAACGCTGGACGCGAAGCTTGCCTACCGCGTGGGACAGGCGGCGGCGATCTCGCTGTGCGACGATCCCGGCACGAAGCCGACCGTCGTCATCGGCAAGGACACGCGCATTTCCTCGGATATGCTGGAGGGCGCGCTCGTCGCGGGTCTGACGGCCTGCGGCTGCAACGCGATTTTGCTCGGCGTTGTTCCGACACCTGCCGTCGCATATCTGACAATCTATTTGCACGCGGACGCAGGCGTCGTCATTTCCGCCTCGCACAACCCGTATGAGCACAACGGCATCAAAATGTTCTCGTCAGAGGGCTTCAAGCTGAACGACGCGCTCGAAGCGCGCATCGAGGAGCTGATTTTGCAGGACGGGGAGCTGCCCGTCAAAACGCACGGGGAGATCGGGCAGGTCATGTCCGGCAGCTTTGCGGCGGAATATTATCTCGACCATCTGGCCTCGACCGTCGAGGGGCTTGAGCCGCTGCGCGTGCTCATCGACTGCGCCAACGGCGCGGCTTCGACCACGGCACGGTACTTATTCGGCCGCTTCCCGCTGGAGGCGGAGTATCTGAACGACAAGCCGAACGGCGTCAACATCAATAGCGGCTGCGGCTCAACGCATCTGGAAGCGCTCTGTGACGCGGTCAAAGCCGGCGGCTATGACCTCGGCATCGCGTTCGACGGCGACGCCGACCGCTGCCTGACCGTCGACGAGCAGGGCTGCGTCATTGACGGCGACAAGATGATGGCCATCTGCGCCGCAGAGATGGAGAAAAAGGGCCGCCTGCACGGCGGCGGCTTCGTCGCGACGGTCATGTCGAACATCGGCCTGCACAAATACTGCGCAGAGCACGGCCTGCGGCTTTTGTGCGCGTCGGTCGGCGACCGGAACGTATTGGAGCTCATGCAGAAGGAGGGGATGCGCCTCGGCGGCGAGCAGTCGGGCCATATCATCTTCCTGGACTACATGCCAACCGGCGACGGCCAGCTGGCCGCGCTGCAATTCCTGTCTCTTATACACATCTGACGCTGCCGACGATATCCTTTCCCACAGCGGCAAAAAGGCCAGCGAACTGTCCGCCTCCGTGCGGCAGTACCCGCAGCTGCTGCAAAATGTCCGCGTGACCTCCAACGAGCAGAAGACGGCCATCATGCAGTCGGATTCCCTTCGCGAAGCGATCCAAAAGGCAGAGGCTGAACTTGGGGAAAACGGCCGCGTGCTGATCCGCCCGTCCGGCACGGAGCCGCTCATCCGCGTGATGGTCGAGGCCGGGACGGAGCAGCAGGCGCAGGCGGTCACGCAGGCGCTTGTGCAGCACGTCGAAAATCTACAAAAATCATCAGAGAAATAAAATAAGTTTTATTTACTATTGACAACCGGAAAAATATCGCATATAATCGCTAGTGTTGGGTAATAAAAATTTCCAACCAGAGCCACGCAGATCTTTCATCACTCCGTTGCACCCTCTCTTCGTGTATGGACCCTGGCAAGATTGACTGGCGCTTTTCCCGGCGAAATCAGGCACGGCCTGATCGCATATACAGCCCGATCGCATACGAGCGCAAGCCGCAATTGCAGGGCAAATCCATTTTTTATCGCAAAAGAGAGGTAACAAAAATGTTCGAAGACAAGACGTTGGTCTGCAAAGAGTGTGGCAAGGAGTTCGTTTTCACCGCCGGTGAGCAGGAATTCTACGCAGAGCGTGGCTTCCAGAATGAGCCGCAGCGCTGCAAGGCCTGCCGTGATGCCCGCAAGAACGCAACCCGCGGCCCCAGAGAGTACTACACTGCTACCTGTGCTGCCTGCGGCGGCGAGGCACGCGTCCCGTTCGAGCCGAAGTCCGATCGCCCGGTTTACTGCAGCGATTGCTTCGCCCGCATGAAGGCTCAGGGCTAAGCTCTATCTGCCAACCAGAGATCCGCACCTGACCGGGTGCGGATCTTTTATGCGCTTATAACGGCCATTCGCGCTTTCTATGGCCGTTTCGCTTGCAGATGCGGACGGCGGTATGATATAATGCACCGGCGGGCGACCCGCAAGGGCGGACGACTCTGTCCGCCCGCAGAATGCGGTGGTTTCTCGGAAATCTCCGATGAATTCGCAACATTTTAAGGGCCGGCAGAGTCGTCGGCCCCTACAGAAATACTGCGCAGATTTACAGCTGCCTGCCGGGATCGTGCGTGTTTTGGAATGCGGATAAGCGGATTCAGGATATCCCCTACAGAAAGGATGATTTTTCATGCAGTATGATGTCATTATCATCGGCGCAGGCCCCGGAGGAATTTTCTCGGCGTATGAGCTGTCGAAGCTCTGTCCGGAGAAGAGGATCGCCGTATTTGAAGAGGGCCAGCCGCTCGAAAAGCGCAGATGTCCCATTGACGGGAAGACTGTCAAGCACTGCGTCGGCTGTCCGACGTGCGCGATCATGAACGGCTTCGGCGGCGCGGGCGCGTTTTCCGACGGAAAATATAACCTGACGAATGACTTCGGCGGCACGCTCTATGAATATATCGGCAAGAAGCAGGCCATGGAGCTGATGCACTACGTCGACGAAATCAACGTCAGCCACGGCGGCGAGAACACGAAGCTGTATTCCACGGCCAACAGCGCGTTCAAGACCCGCTGTCTGCAGTGCAATCTGCACCTGCTCGACGCGTCCGTCCGGCACCTCGGGACGGATATCAATTTTGTCGTGCTGAAAAATCTCTTTGCCGAGCTGGCGCCGAAGGTCGACTTTTACTTCCGCACGCCCGTGCGGCAGGTGCTGGCAACGGACGGCGGATATGAGATCGTGACCGATAACGGAAGCTTCTCCTGCAAGCAGTGCATCGTCTCCGTCGGCCGCAGCGGCAGCAAATGGATGGAGAGCGTGTGCCGCGAGCTGAACATCGAGACGAAGTCCAACCGCGTCGACATCGGCGTGCGCGTCGAGCTGCCCGCCGAGATCTTCAAGCACCTGACCGACGAGCTTTATGAGAGCAAGATCGTCTACAAGACCGAAAAATATCAGGATCTCGTGCGCACGTTCTGCATGAACCCGAAGGGCGCGGTCGTGACCGAAAACACGAACGGCATCGTGACCGTCAACGGCCACAGCTATGAGGACCCGGCCAAGCAGACCGAGAACACGAACTTCGCCCTGCTCGTCTCCAAGCACTTTACCGAGCCGTTCAAGGATTCCAACGGCTACGGCGAGTCCATTGCACGGCTTTCGAATATGCTGGGCGGCGGCGTGATGGTGCAGCGCTTCGGCGATCTCATCCGCGGCCAGCGCTCGACGCAGAAGCGCATCGACAAATCCTTCGTTACCCCCACGCTGACGGCTACGCCGGGCGATCTGTCGCTGGTCATCCCGAAGCGCATTCTCGACGGCATCATCGAGATGATCTACGCGCTTGACAAGATCGCCCCCGGTACGGCGAACGACGATACGCTGCTTTACGGCGTTGAGGTCAAATTCTACAACATGGAGGTCTCCGTCGACGAGAATCTGGAGACGGCGCACAAGGGCCTGTTCATCATCGGCGACGGCAGCGGCATCACGCATTCCCTGTCCCACGCCTCCGCCAGCGGCGTCTATGTCGCGCGGCACCTCGCGGCGCAGAGCACGGAGGCTCCGACCGCGCCATAGACCATCAGCCGCTTCGCCGCCCGGTAAGCCCCATCGTAATCCTCGCCGCCAAGACGCTTTCCGACGATCACGCCCGCAGCCTGCGACAGGCCGCACAGCGCGCCGATCGCCAGTCCCTGTATGGGCGCGGTCAGCGTCATGGCGGCGCTTTGCTCCGTGCCCATGCGGCCATAGATGGCCGCGTAGACGTTCTCGCCCAGACTCCAGCTCGCCTCACAGACGAACAGCGGCAGCAGCGCGGACGCGAGAAAGCCGTCGCGCAGCGTATGCCCCTCGTACTTCGGATGGTCGTTGACGAACACGCCGATGATCCCGGAACTGTTGCGGGCCAGCAGGATGCCCGCCATGCTGGGGATGTACCGCCGCTTTTCGAGCAGCGCCGTCACGCGCTGCACCGTCTCGTCCGAGACCTTGTTCGTCTTCCCGTGGATCACGTTGGAGACGGTCGCCGTGCTCAGGCCCAGCTCCTCCGCGATATCACAGATGCGTACACGCTCCTGCATAGGCTCTGCCCCCGTTTCTGCCCCTATTTTATCCGCCCTGCGTAGAGAAGTCAAAGGCGCAGACGGCAAAAACGCCGGATTTCGGAAAAAGATACTTGTGTTCTGCGGCGGTTTCGCATATGATATGTATGCTGACCGCTTTTTGATCTGCGGCGGCGGAAAAGAGGAGCCTGTTTTGAAAAAACTGAGCGTTTGTGTGCTGTTCGGCGGCGTTTCGTCGGAGCATGAAGTCTCGCTGCGGTCAGCAGAATCTGTGCTGAACCGCTTGGACAAAGATAAATATCATATTTTCCCGGTCGGCATCACGAAGGACGGCGACTGGATCCTGTTCGGCGGCAAGGATTACGGGATGCTTCCCGCCGGAACGTGGCAGAACTGCGAGGAGAACCGCCGCGCGGCGCTTTCCCCCGTGCGCGGACAGGGGCTTTTGAGCTTTGAAAACGACTGCGTCGTGCGCGAGCGCATCGACGTGGTCTTCCCCGTGATGCACGGCGAAAACTGCGAGGACGGCGCGATCCAGGGTTTACTCCAGATCGCGGGCATTCCCTATGTCGGCCCGCGCGTCGCGGCCTCCGCCGCCTGTATGGATAAGACCATCACAAAGCTGATCGCCGACGCCGCAGGCGTCCGGCAGGCAGCGTGGCAGCTCGTCACGCGCGAGGGCTTTGCCCGCAGCCGGGAAGCGGCGCTGAGCGCCGTTGAGGCGCGCTTCGCCTATCCCGTCTTCGTCAAGCCCGCCGGAACCGGCTCGTCCGTCGGCGTTGCAAAGGCAAAGGACCGCGCCGCGCTGGAAACGGCGGACGCGTGGGAATTCGTCTCAAAGCAGACGGAAGGGCTGGATACCGTGCTGGGTGAGCGCGGCGTGAACCTTTCCGAGGGACAGCTGCAACGGCTCGCCATCGCCCGCGCCCTCCTCCGTGAGGCGCCGATCCTGATTATGGATGAGGCGACATCGGCACTGGACGTGGCTACCGAATCCCGTGTTCTGCACGCGGTCATGAAAGCCGACCCGCGGCGCATCTGCCTGCTGACTACGCACCGCGCCAGTATGCTTGCGTATGCCGACCACATCATTCAGGTGGACGGGGACGGAAGCTTCACGGAGATTGATCCCACGCCGTACCGGCAGCAGACAACGGTCTGACAAAAAACTTTGCACAACAAAACAACAAAATATTAAAAACATAATTATGGGAGGAAACTGCAATGACTTACAAACTGAAGGACGGATTCGTGCTGAGAAAGGTCGGTCCCATGTACATGGCGGTGCCGTTTGGCACGCGCGCTTCCGAGCTGAAGGGAATGGTATCGCTGTCCGAGACCGGTTACCTGCTCTGGAAAGCGCTGGAAACCGGAACGGATACGCTGGAGGGACTGGTCGCGGCACTGCGTGCTGAGTATGATGTCAGCGAGGAGCAGGCGACGGCGGATACGCAGGCGTTCCTCGACAGCCTGCGCGAGCAGGGAGTTCTGGAAGCATGAGACCCGAAGAGCATAAGCTGGAGGATTTCATCGGACCGTTCAATATTCAGTTCCTTGCCATGCGGAAATGGTGCAAGGAGACGCGCAGTCCGTTTTCGCTGACGCTGGAGATGACCCCGCTGTGCAATTTCAACTGCCCCATGTGCTACGTTCATCTGAGCCGCGCGGAAATGGAGAAGCGTGGCAAGCCTTTGAGCGCAGCGCAATGGCTGGAGATCACGCGGCAGTTCGCCGAAATGGGATTGGTCGCCGTCAATCTGAGCGGCGGCGAGCCTTTGACTCGCCCGGATTTCTGGGAGATATACGAGGGCATTTCCCGGCAGGGCATTTATCCGTCCCTGTTCACCAACGGCGCTTTGCTGGATGAGCGGGCGGTCGAGCACCTGCTCCGCTTCCCGCCGCGGGGCGTCAAGCTGTCGCTGTACGGCGCCGATAATGAGACCTATGCCGCCATGTGCGGCGACCCGCACGGTTTTGACAAGGTGAACCACGCCATCGACCTTCTGCGGGCGGCGGAAATTCCCTTGCAGGTGACGTCTACGCTGGTCAAGCAGAACAAGTCCGACCTCTGTCTCTTATACACATCTCCGAGCCCACGAGACTACGCTGCATCTCG
>ENA-OZGC01001604-OZGC01001604.1-human-gut-metagenome-genome-assembly--contig:-NODE-1604-length-12210-cov-5.872398_pt1 | contig 12210 bp, 6 predicted proteins | sample MGYA00245109_ERZ653643 | MGnify/ENA primary metagenome ERZ653643 (study PRJEB26926, sample SAMN06165107) | human gut metagenome | biome: ENVO:00009003; feature: ENVO:2100002; material: ENVO:00002003... | reverse complement strand
GAGATGCAGCGTAGTCTCGTGGGCTCGGAGATGTGTATAAGAGACAGGTGCTGTGAGTGTAGGTGTAGTTGCCGTAGAAGCCGAGGCATTTCAGGGCTGGTGTTATGAAACCGAAGTCGCGCTGATAAGCCACTTCCACACCATACACACGGGCGTCGTAGGCGTTGATGTTCTGAGTCACCGCAAACTGCTTGTCGGCATTGTCGCCCGAGAGTCCGAGGTCGCTGCCCAAGTATTTGTTGGAAGCCCACTCCACGTTCACGTTCTTGATGTCCTTATAGAAGAGTCCCAGGCTCACCAGTCCCACACTCTTGAAGTAGTGGTCGGCAGAGAGGTCGATGTTGAGCGCTCTTGCCGGCTTGGTGCTTGGATCGCCGATGGTAGCCTCCTCGTCGGCAATATTGAAGGTCTTGTTGGCGATAAGTGCCGAATACTTAGGACGCGAGATGGTCTTGGTGATGGAGGCTCTGAGGCTTCCGTCGTCCGAGTATTTGTACTTCAGCAAGAGGCTTGGCAGGAGGTCTGTATAGTGACTCTTGATGTCGCCTGTGGGCTTCATGGTTGGGTCGCCGTCCTCGGGAATGTCCACATTGTAGCCGCTGGTCTTCAGGTCGGTACGCTCCACGCGCAGACCCAGGGTGGCTGAGAGTTTCTTGCCTATCCTCTGGTCGAAGCGCAGGTAACCGGCTGTTATCTGCTCGCTGATCTTATAGTTGCCGGCTTCCTCCTCGTAGTTCTCTGTTCCCTCATACTGGCTGAAGTCGATTTTGCCCAACGTGCCGATCGAGATGAATGGCGAGTTGGCAGGATACTGGCTGCCCGGCATGAAGCCGTCGCGAATCTGCAGCGAGGTGTTGCTGCGCCAGTCGTCGCCCAGCACCTCCTCGGGGTCGTAGTCGAAGAATGAGGTGGTGCGCTTCTTGTTCTTGCTGGTGTACTTGACACCAAACTTCAGGGTGTTGCCGTAGAGCCCCTTGCAGAGCGGCAGGGTGAAGTTGAGTCGTCCCTTCCACTCGTTCTCCACGATGTCCTGGTTGGAGTTGTTGAGCTCGTCGAGCACCCAGTGGCTGTCGTCGAGTGATGGGAGCGATTTGGCGTAGTAAGGCTGCTTGTCGCCCACGTCCTGGAAGCCGTCGCCGAAGTCGATAAACTCGGTTTCACTCTTACCATATTTATATTTATAGGAAGCATAGCGCTCGTTGGGTCGCTCCTCGGTGGCTCGCGAGTAGCTGGCAGCCCAGTCCATCTTCAGGTTGCCCAGCTGGTGCTCTCCGTCGAGGGTGTAGTCCATGGTCTGTTGCAACTCCAGTCGGGCGTTCTTCTGGTCGGACGAGCCCGCCTTGGTCTGTAACACGACGCTCTGCTTGGAAGCCTTGCTGTTCAGCTTCTTGTAGCTGATGCGGTAACGGTTCTCCCAGTCGCTGCGACGATTGTAAATGCCCTTGAACGAAATCTTGTGCAGGGGGTTGAACTTATAGTCTAAAGCCAGGGAGTAGCTCTGACGCTCACGGGTGACGTAGTACTGGCGCACCTGAGCCTCCTTCAGCTCTATCTCCTTGTCGTCGTTCTCCTCGTATTCGAACTCGGTATTGTCGGAACCTCCGGGAGCATACTGATAAGAGGCAGAGGCCATGATGCCCAGTCGGTTCTGGAAGAATCGGTTGCCCCATGTTGCTGCCAGGTCCCATTGTGGTTTGCCGCTGATCCATGTGTAGCCTGAACCGACGTTGAAGTTGAGCACCTGGTGGCTGGGGGTGTTTTTGGTCACGAGGTTGATTTCGCCACCGATGGCGTCGCCGTCCATGTCGGAGGTCACCACCTTGTTCACCTCGATGGTCTGAATCATGTCGGCAGGAATCAGGTCGAGCTGCACGTTGCGGGTGTCGCCCTCTGCCGAAGGCATTCTGTTGCCGTTGACGGTCACCGAGGTAAGGTCGGCAGAAGTGCCTCTCACCTGTCCGAACCGGGCCTCACCCTGGTCGTACTGCACGTTGATGCCGTTGATGCGTTTCAGGGCGTCGCCGATGTTAGAGTCGGGGAACTTGCCCACCTGGTCGGCGCTCACCACATTGGTCACACCCATGTTCTCCTTCTGCATCTGCAGGGCCTTGCGCTGACCGTAGAAGGCTCCGTTCACCACCACTTCCTTGAGTTCGTTGCCCTCGCTCAGGATGATGTTTCGCTCCACGTTCTTGCCCACCAGCTTGATGACGTAGGTCTTGGGCGAATAGCCCACGTAGGACACCTTCACCTTGTAGGTTCCGGGCTTCATGTTGGGCAGGGTGTAGAAACCGTTCACATCGCTTGTTACTCCTGTATGCAAATCTTCCACCATGATGGTTGCTCCTGGCAAAGCCTGATGCTCTGCGTCGACAACACGTCCGCTGATGACTCCGCCCATCAGGACATTGGTTTCGGGTTCTGTCACGGCGACTGCTGCGCCTGTGGCTGTCAGCATCAGGGCCGAGAATAATACTTTCTTGAGATTCATAAAATTTTCCTGTATAATGATTTTTTGATTTGAATTTACTTCTTCACCTTTTCTATGGTGTGGATGATTTTTCCGTCCTTGTCGATCATCGACATTCGGAGCTGCTTCTTGTCGGCTGAAATAACCGAGAAACCGTCGGCTGAACTGCAGAACACAGTACCATCGGTAGGCTTCACGGGACGGGCCAGAGAAGAAGAGGAGTTGACCACGTAGTCGATGTTGTCGCCCTTCTTCTGGATGTGCTGGAAGTTGTGGATGTGTCCGCAGGCGTAGATGGCCACATTATTATATTTATGGAGTACGGGCAACAGGCGGTTCTGCATGTCGAGACGCTCGCTCTCCTTCTTCGTGGTGTAAGCATAGATGGGATGATGGCCCACTACAATCACCCAGTCTTCCTTGGCATTCTTCAGGGTCTCGTCGAGCCAGGCGAGCTGAGCCTCCACATCCTGCTTGCAGGCATCGGGATATTTGACAGAGGCCTTGCGGTAAGAGTCGATGAGAGGAGTGGTGTCGAGGAACACCACGCGAAGGGTGGTTCCCTTGTGGTCGAACACCTTGGTGTAATATTTCTCTCTCATCATCCAGCGGCGGCTCACCTTGCCGTAGTCCATGAAAGCCTGTGTGTTGCCACGATACTCATGGTTGCCGCAAACGGCGAACCAGTCGAGCATCAGTTCGGGATGAGAGTAAACCCATTCGTAATTGGTGAGCCACAATGGGTCCTGGGTGGAAGCCACTCCGTTGAAATGATGAATGTCGCCCGCTGCAATCACGCACTCAGGACCTACCACGTCGGCCATCTCGCCCATCAGTTCGGCAATGGGTTTCTGGTCGTAATAGCCGTTGCGGCCCATGTCGTTGGTCATGTAGAGTGTGATTTCGCCCTTCAGCTTCTGCCATTCTGCAGCATTCGCCTTCCAGTTAGGATTCTGCTGAATGGCGGTCGCCGCACTCTGCGAGCAGGTGGTTACTGCCGTGTTTTGAGCCTTTGCTGTCAAGCCGCCGCCCAACAATAATGCTGAAGCCAAAACCACAGCTGCCATTCTCTCTTTCATCACAGCAACTCTGTTGCCATGCTTTCCCGAAATTTTCTTTTCCATTTTCTTTTTATTAAAATATGACTATTAAATATTCTTTGTTGAATTCCGGGTGCAAAAGTACTGCTATCATGTGTCAATAAGGTTACAACGATTTTAATTAGGCCATAACGAATGCTACAATGTCGTTACAGGAGTTCTACAGGGGGAAACCATGCACCCCTTCTCTATATATCTACCGACGATCAACCCGCCGATGGGTTCAGATGTTACAAAAATCAGTTGCTGTAAGCACTCTCGCCATGCTCGAAGATGTCGAGAAGCACACGCTCGATGCTGCTCGTGTCGTACATCACACCACGGTCCCAGGGCGTGCTGCTTATAGGAGTAGTGTCTTAACCCCTTAACTCCTTTAACTCCTTAACTCCTGAATAAAGACAACTTCTTTAATTTCTTTAACTTCCCCATTTGCAAAAATTGAGTGATTATTTTGTACCTTTGCAAATTAAAATAACGCATTCTACACAACACATTACACATTTTCAAGAAAAGATGGGAGACAAAATAACAAGAATGGAGCAAGGAATGCAACGACGCACAGAACTGCTCTTGGGAAAAGACAATCTTGAGAAACTGCAGGCAGCACGCGTGCTCATCTTCGGAATAGGAGGTGTGGGATCATGGTGCGCCGAGGGACTCGTGCGAAGCGGAGTGCGCCACATCACCATCGTGGACAGCGACCGCGTCTGCGTGACCAACTGCAACCGACAGCTCATGGCCACAAGCCGCACCATCGGACAGGTGAAGGTCGACGCACTACGCGAACGCCTTCTCGAAATCAACCCCAACGCCAACATCACAGCCTATCAGAAAATCTACGAGGCCAAGACAGCCGACGAGTTCCACATGGAGGAATACGACTACATCATCGACGCCATCGACTCGCTCAAGGACAAGGCCGACCTCATTCTACGTGCTACAGCCCTGCCCCGACACATCACCTTCGTCTCCTCCATGGGTGCAGCCCTGCGCTGCGACCCCTTCATGATCAGGAAGGCTGAGTTCTGGAAGATAGAGGGTGACCCCTTGGCACGGGCCTTGCGCAAGAAATTCAAGAAGGACAAGACCTTCCCCCGCCGCAAGTTCCAATGCGTATACAGCGAGGAGAAACCGATGCAGAACCTGGGCGTGAACAAAGCCTGCGGCACGGGAGGCTGCCTCTGCCCCAAGGCCAAATTGCTCAGCGGCGAGAGAGGCACAGAGACTGCCGTCTACGACGCTCCCGGCGACCAGCAGTTAGTGGAGCACGAATGGTGTTCGACGAAGGCGCAGATCAACGGCTCGCTCTGCCACATCACCGCTTCCTTCGGGATGGCAATAGCAGGAATCGTCATCGGAAAAATCATCAACACCCCAAACTGATTCGCTTCCATCAAAACTCAACATACGACCCCCATAAAAAACTGCACGCAAACAAGGATTCAGAAACAAATTGTAACTTTTTTGAGCAAATCCTTGGCAGTTTGATAGAAATTGTTTACTTTTGCAACCAAGTTTTGTCTCGGCCCCGGTCGTTTCGGGGGTGGCATTACATTACCAAAATAAACAAGCAATGAAAGTATTAAAATTCGGCGGAACATCGGTTGGTTCCGTAAAAAGCATCCTCAGCTTAAAACGCATCGTAGAGAATGAGGCAAAGAAACAGAGTGTTGTAGTAGTCGTGAGCGCCCTCGGAGGAATCACAGACAAGTTGTTGCAAACCTCACAGCTTGCCCTCAAAGGCGACGAACAATGGAAAGAAGAGTTCGACGCCATGGTAGACCGTCACCACAAGATGATCGACACAATCATCACAGACACCAAAGACAGAGAAAACTTATTCATTTCGGTTGACTCGCTCTTCGAACAGTTGAAGAGCATCTACTTCGGCGTCTACCTCATCCACGACCTCAGCGAGAAGACACAGGATGCCATCGTGAGCTACGGAGAAAGGCTCAGCTCGAAAATTGTGGCCACACTCATACGTGGCGCCAAGTGGTTCGACTCGCGCAAGTTTATCAAAACGGAGCGCATCGGTGGAAAGCACACCCTCGACAGCGAACTGACCACCCAACTGGTGAAAGACACCTTCGACGAGCTGCCCCGCATTTCGCTCGTGCCCGGCTTCATCAGCCGCGATAAGCACACAGAACGCACCACCAACCTGGGACGAGGAGGAAGCGACTACACAGCTGCCATCATCGCCGCAGCACTCGATGCCGAGGTGCTCGAGATATGGACCGACGTCGACGGATTCATGACAGCCGACCCACGTGTCATCAAATCAGCTTATACCATCAACGAACTGAGCTACATCGAGGCCATGGAGCTTTGCAACTTTGGAGCAAAGGTCATCTACCCTCCTACCATCTACCCAGTTTGTGTCAAAAATATACCTATCAAAGTCAAGAACACCTTCAATCCTGATGCCCCAGGCACCATTATCAAGAACAAAATTGACGGCGACCAGAAACCCATCAAGGGTATTTCGTCTATCAACGGAACGGCTTTGATCACCGTTACAGGTCTGTCGATGGTGGGTGTCATCGGTGTCAACCGACGCATCTTCACCGCCCTGGCCAACGAGGGAATCTCCGTGTTCATGGTGTCGCAGGCTTCGTCAGAGAACTCTACCTCTATCGGTGTGCGCGAGCAGGACGTAGACGAGGCTGTACGCGTGCTCAACGAGGAATTTCAGAATGAGATTGCCGACGGAGCCATGTTCCCCATGCACGCAGAATGCGGACTTGCCACCATCGCCATCGTGGGCGAGAACATGAAGCATGCTGCAGGTATTGCCGGTAAACTCTTCGGAACTCTCGGACGAAGCGGAATCTCGGTCATCGCCTGTGCACAGGGCGCTTCAGAAACCAACATCTCGTTTGTCGTCAAGAGCGACTTCCTGCGCAAATCACTCAACGTGCTGCACGACAGCTTCTTCCTCTCTGAATACAAGGTGCTCAACCTCTTCATCTGTGGAGTGGGAACCGTGGGCGGAAAGCTGATAGAACAGATCAAGAACCAGTATGCCGACCTGATGGAGCGCAGCAAACTGAAGCTCAACGTGGTGGGCATCGCTTCATCCAAGAACGCCATCTTCAACCGCGACGGACTCGACCTGGAGAACTACCGCGAGGAACTGAAGAACTCAGACCCCAGCACACCCGAGGTGCTGCGAGACACAATACTCGCCATGAACATCTTCAACAGCGTCTTCGTTGACTGTACTGCCAGCAAGGACGTGGCTGCCCTCTACCAGAGTCTGCTCGAGCACAACGTGAGCATCATCGCAGCCAACAAGATTGCTGCCTCAAGCGAATACGAAAACTACGAGCGACTGAAGAAAACCGCCATACAGCGTGGCGTGGTGTTCCGATTCGAAACCAACGTGGGTGCTGGTCTGCCCATCATCGGAACCATCAACGACCTGCGCAATTCGGGCGACAAAATCCTTAAGATTGAGGCTGTTCTCTCTGGTACGCTCAACTTCATCTTCAACGCCATCTCAGGCGTAGTACCATTCTCGGAGACCGTACGCATGGCCAAAGAGAAAGGCTACAGCGAGCCCGATCCACGCATCGATCTCAGCGGAATGGACGTAATACGCAAACTCGTCATCCTCTCTCGCGAGGCTGGATACAGAGTGGAACAGGAAGATGTGGAGAAGCACCTCTTCGTGCCCGACTCTTACTTCAAGGGCAGCATAGACGACTTCTGGAAAAAACTGCCAGAGCTGGATGCTGACTTCGAGGCCAAGCGCAAAACTCTCGACCTGGAGCACAAACGATGGCGATTCGTTGCCACCCTCGATGGTGGAAAGACAAGCGTTGGCCTGCAGGCTGTAGGCCCAGAGCACCCATTCTACAACCTGGAGGGAAGCAACAACATCGTACTGCTCACCACCGAGCGCTACAAGGAATATCCTATGATGATTCAGGGCTATGGCGCTGGTGCCAGCGTAACAGCGGCAGGTGTGTTTGCCAACATCATGAGTATCGCTAATATTTAATATTGTCTTATCAGATAGAAAGGATAACAATTATGAAGCATATTATCATACTTGGCGACGGCATGGCCGACCACGCTGTAGAACGACTGGGAGGCAAGACTCTCCTGCAATACGCCAACAAACCTTATATGGACATGCTGGCAAAGAAAGGAAAGACTGGACGACTGGTAACCGTACCCGACGGATTTCATCCTGGATCTGAGGTTGCCAACAGTTCTATCATGGGATACGACCAGAACGAGGTTTACGAGGGACGCGGACCGCTCGAAGCTGCAAGCATCGGCTACGAGATGAGTCCTAACGACTTCGCTCTGCGCTGCAACATCATCAACGTGAACAATGGAATCATCGTGACCCACAACGGCGGTAACCTGGAGACAGAAGACGCCGACGTACTCATCAAGTACCTCAACGAGAAGCTTGCCAGCCAGTATCCCGGCATCGTGAAATTCATCACCGGAATCCAGTATCGACACCTTCTGATCATCAAGGGCGGAAACAAATATGTAGATTGCGCTCCTCCTCACGATCATCCTAACGAAGCGTGGAAACCGCTGCTGGTGAAACCGATGGAAGGTGTTGACGAGGCTCTTCTTGCCGGCAACAGCGACAAGACTCCTGCCGAGGATGTGGCTGAGAACGGCGGTATCCTGAGCGACGAATATCGCATGAGTGCCCAGCAGACAGCCGACCTTCTGAACGAGCTGATTCTGAAGAGTCAGGAAATCCTGGAGAGCCATCCTTTCAACGTGGCGCGCAAGGAGCGTGGCGAGCGCATGGCAAACATCATCTGGCCTTGGGGCGGAGGTTATCGTCCGCACATGCTCACCCTCTCGCAGATGTATCCGCAAATCAAGAAGGGTTCTGTGATTTCTGCAGTAGACCTGATACGAGGCATCGGCCATTACGCCGGGCTGCGCAACATCATCGTTGAGGGCGCTACCGGTCTTGCCAACACCAACTACGAGGGAAAGGCAGCAGCAGCTATCCAGGCGCTGAAGGACGGCGACGACTTCGTTTATGTGCACGTAGAGGCAAGCGACGAGGCTGCCCACGACGGCGACCTGGAACTGAAGCTCAAAACCATCGAGAAACTCGACCAGCGACTCATCAAACCTATCTTCGACGAGGTAAGCACTTGGGACGAGCCAGTATGCATCGCCATCCTGCCCGACCATCCTACTCCGGTAGAGATCCGCACCCACGTGAAAGAGCCCGTACCGTTCATCATCTACTATCCCGGCATTGAGCCGGATAGCGTAGAGAAGTATGATGAGGTAAGCTGCGTGAGAGGCTGCTACGGACTGCTGCAACTGCAGGAATTCATGAACACATTTATGGCAATCAATTAAAATCAAGAACAGAACTTTCGCATGTGGTTCAAGAACGGGCTGAAGGCCCAAAAGCTCCTATAAGCAGTACGCCCTGAACCAACGGTCACCGGCCGAAGGGAAAGGTAAAGGGCAGAAGCTCATAGCCCAGGGCAACGCCCTGGGTATAAAGGCAATCAGCGATGCGCCCTGTAAGGGCAAAAGCTTTAAAATACACCTAATAAAACTTTAATACATCAATCTATTTTAATCACGGAATACGAATTTTCATCATATTCCACCTTATATAAATCCAAAAATGCTTTATATTCCTCTGCAAACGAATGTCTGGCATGGTGCTCTTTCTGGTTGTCAATATATTGTAATGTTTTATCTACAACGGATTGACTGATGGAATATGCTGCATAACCACCCTGCCATGCGAAAAAACGATAATAAACCGGATCGAAATCCTTTATCCATCTACTGCTGTTTCGCTTGATTTCCTCAACAATTTGGGAAATCGTGACATCTTTTGATAATATGAACAACACATGAACATGATCGCCAATACCACCAGCCTTTATCTCGGTGCATCCCGATGTTTTTACAAGTTTGCCGATATATTGATGAAGTCGTCCCAAATCATTTTCACGGATTTTGGGACTCGTTGATTTGATGTGGAAAATCAAATGGATGTAAATCTTTGATAAGGATTGCGCCATAATTTTAAAGCTTTTGCCCTTACAGGGCGTTAGTTGTATATCATTAATACCCAGGGCGTTGCCCTGGGCTAAGAGCTTCTGCCCCTTCAGGGCGTGCTGGGTAATTTCAACCGTATAGAAGGGCGTGCTGCTATGGGTTGCTTGGCGTTCAGGGCGTGCATGAACCACATACGCAACTCCGTTACCTTAAGTAAACTCCCGAAATCTGCCAATTTGCGTTTGCACAATATGCCACTATAAATTGTGCATATAGGCCCGTTGATATTGACTATATTTATCATCTAAAATTCCGCTTTCAGCTGCTGCATCTGCTCAGCCGACAGACCAGTAATTTCCATCACCGACGCTGCATCCATTCCCTTTGCCAGCATCTTTCTGGCAATCTCAAGGCTTCGCTGCTCCATGCCTTGCTTCATGCCTTGCTTCATGCCCTTCTCCATGCCTTGCTTCATGCCTTGCTTCATGCCCTTCTCCATGCCTTGCTTCATACCCTCAGCGATTCCTTGGCGCTTGGCTGTATCCACGGAATTCTTAATGTCACGATAAGCCTTTTTACTGGCTTCATACTCCCGCATTTCCAGCGGAGAAAACTTGGCTATCTCTGCTTCCTCGAAGAGGCGGTCGAAGACCTTGTCGCACAGTTCTTTAGGTCGTTGACTAAGCTTATAGAGGTTCTTCAGTGCATAGAGCCACTTCTCGTAAAGCGTCTGCAACTCATCCAGCTTCTTATCGAACTTCGCAATCTCGACATAAATGAACTCAAGCTTGTCATAAAAGACCTTGTGAGTAGCTGTGTCGCACAACTGCACATGATGGCGGATTTTTTCCTTGTCGAAGGCATCGTCGTTCATGCTGAAATTGAGCAACGCAACGGTATAGACATGATTCAGTTTGAAATCCCAGTCATCCCCCTTGGGTGCCTGTTCTCGAATAGGAAATGTGGAATAGAACAGGGAGCGGTCCTTGAAATACGTCTGATAAGCGTTCTGCATCTCAACGATGAACTTCTCACCGTTTTCGCCCTCACAATATACATCAAAGATGGCTCTGCGGTCGGTATATACATCTCCCACATGCTCCGGGTTAAGATACGACACGTCCTTCACAACCTGTTTGCCATTAAACAAGCTGTTGAGAAAACAAATCAGCAAATCCTTATTGGGAGCCGATCCAAAAATTCGCTTGAAACCAAAGTCGGTTAGCAAACTAATATATCTTTCTTCTACCTGTTCCATTATCGTTTGTTTTTTAAAATCTTATGCAAAGATAGCACTATCGAGCGCAATGAAAGCTATCTTTCAGATTGCCCAATACAGGATATCTTATGCAAAATTACGTTTTTATTTTGAAACCAACAAGGATTTATCTAAGAAAGTTGCTTCAAAAATCTGAGGAATCTGCGTGAGAGCTTATCTGTCCCTTCCTTTTAATTCAGTTACCTTAAAAAACTTCCTTCCAATCTACCAAACCCTTTCCCCTATCATCCAGCTCTATGGCCAGGGCGATGACCTTGCGCTTGTCGGCCTTGAAAGGCTCGGCATACTGCTTGGCTCTGATTTGCTCTGCTGCAGCATCCACACCACCATTGTCGCTCAACTTCAACTCCAGGACGTAGATATACTGGGTGGTTTCCACCACCATGTCTATCCTGCCCGTAGCAATCATCTTTTCCACTTCCACCCTGCAACCGATGGCATTGAATATGGTGCTCATAATCAGGCGATAACGCTCCTCCATGTCCATACTGGCGAGCTTCTTGTTGCTGTAGGGCACATCCGCAATGAGGGCTTTCAGGCATTTCATGGCTTCGGGAAGATTGCCAAGTTGAATGGCAAGCAACAAATCTGATTGAATTGATTGGATATCAGAGTTGCCTCGCAGAGTCAGGGCAGGCAACACAGTCTCATAAAGCGCTTGTCTTACCTCACTGTTTGGGAATCCCAGAATATAAACACCCATCTGGTAACCCTTTATCGTAAGGTAACCGGACTGATAGAGAAACAGTTCAGCTCCACCACCTGTCACATCAGAGGTCTCGATGGTTTGCCGAAGAATGGTACAAGGGTCAAAATTACGAAGTTTGAGTTCCATATTATCCACAAACTTAGGCAACATGGAGGTTGCACCCGATGAAGCCCAGTAGTTCTTCAGGTCAGAATCTGACAGGGCATTGATAAGACTGAAGGGATTGAATACATCCACCATGTTGCGGCGACTGAAATGATAGCCATCATAGTAGTCTGTCAGTTGTGCCACAGCTTCGTCGAAAGTCCAACCTTCGTATTCTGCCAATTTATTGATTTCCGGCTTGAAATCACGTAAGACTTCTTCCTTGGTAATACCGCAAATGGCGGCATAGTTTGGCTCAAAACTGATGTTGCTCAGATTGTTGAGTACAGAGAAGAGAGAGATTTGCGTAAACTTGGTGATACCTGTGATGAAGACAAACTTCTCGTATTTGTCATCTGCCTTGAGGATGGCAAACACCTCACGATAAACAGCAGTACATGCTTCATGCTGCGGAGTTTTCCAGGAATGTTGCAAGGGCTGTCTCTTATACACATCTGACGCTGCCGACGATCGCATAAGTGTAGAT
>ENA-OZGC01001603-OZGC01001603.1-human-gut-metagenome-genome-assembly--contig:-NODE-1603-length-12210-cov-7.026162_pt1 | contig 12210 bp, 10 predicted proteins | sample MGYA00245109_ERZ653643 | MGnify/ENA primary metagenome ERZ653643 (study PRJEB26926, sample SAMN06165107) | human gut metagenome | biome: ENVO:00009003; feature: ENVO:2100002; material: ENVO:00002003... | reverse complement strand
CAGATCATGCACGCTGCGGCGGCCTCGCCGCCGGCGAGCACCTGCCCCTCGGCGCCGATGTTCCAGAAGCGCATCTTGAACGCGGGCGTCACGGCCAGCGAAATGCACAGCAGGATGGCGAGATTCTGCCCCAGGATCCAGATCTTGCGCGGCGAGCCGAACGCGCCGCTGAACATGGTGCCGAACACCTTGAGCGGATTGAGGTGGGTGCACAGCGTCGTGATGAGCGCGCACAGCAGCAGCGCCAGCACGATGGCGATCGCGCGGATGCCCCAGGCCTGATACCAGGGCAGCGTGTCGCGCTTGACGATGTGGAACAGCGGTTCCCGGACTTTGTTATGCATGGGCTTCGTTCCCTCCCAACTGCGTCATCATCATGCCGACGTCGCGCTTGGTCGCGCCGCGGCCGGGGACGATGCCGCTGACCTTGCCGCCGCAGAGCACGAGGATGCGGTCGGCCAGCTCGAGCAGCACGTCAAGATCCTCGCCGACATAGATCACGGCGACGCCGCGCTCCTTCTGCCGGTTGATGAGGTCATAGATCGTGTAGGATGCGTTGATGTCCAGGCCGCGCACGGCGTAGGCCGTGAGCAGCACGGTGGGGGCGGAGGCGATCTCGCGGCCGACGAGCACCTTCTGCACGTTGCCGCCGCTCAGACGGCGCACCGGCGTGGTCACGCCCGGGGTGTTGACGTCGAGCTCCTCGACGACGGTCTCGGCCAGCTTACGCGGGGCCTTGCGGTCGGTGAGGATGCCGTGTCCCTTGCGGAACGAGCGCAGCATCATGTTGTCCGACAGGTCCATGTTGCCGACCAGACCCATGCCGAGGCGATCCTCCGGCACGAACGAGAGCGCCACGCCCATCTCGGCGATGCGCAGCGGGTCCTTGCCGAGCAGCTCCTCGCGCGTGCCGTCGTCCTCGACGTAGCAGATGCTGCCGCTCTCCGTTGGCTGCAGACCGGCGATGGCCTCGAGCAGCTCCTTCTGGCCGCAGCCGGAGATGCCCGCAATGCCGAGGATCTCGCCGGAGTTGGCGGTGAAGGACACGTCGTCGAGCTTGACGATGCCGTCAATGCTGCGCACGGTGAGGTTCTTGACCTCGATGCGTGGCTTGGGGTCGACGGGGTCGGGCCGGTCGATGTTGAGCGTCACGGCGTGGCCGACCATCATGTTCGTCATTTCCTGCGCGTCGGTGTCTTTGGTGAGCATATCGCCCACGAACTGGCCGTGGCGCAGCACGGCCACGCGGTCGCTGAGCGCCTCGACCTCGTGCATCTTGTGCGTGATGATGACGATGGCCTTGCCGTCGTCGCGCATGCTGCGCAGGACGGCGAAGAGCTTGTCCGTCTCCTGCGGGGTGAGCACGGCGGTCGGCTCGTCGAGGATGAGGATGTCCGCGCCGCGATAGAGCGCCTTGACGATCTCGACCGTCTGCTTCTGGGACACGGACATATCGTAGATCTTCTGGTTCGGGTCGAGATCGAAGCCGTAGCGCTCGCAGATGCTGCGGATGCGCGCGGCCGTGGCCTTGAGGTCGAGCTTTTCCTCGAGACCGAGCGTGATGTTTTCAGCGGCAGTGAAGACGTCGACCAGCTTGAAGTGCTGGTGGATCATGCCGATGCCGTAGCGGTAGGCATCGCGCGGGGAGCGGATGACGACCTCCTCGCCGTCGATGAGGATCTGTCCCTCGTCGGGGAAGTAAATGCCCGAGAGCATGTTCATGAGCGTGGTTTTGCCGCTGCCGTTTTCGCCGAGCAGCGCCAGGACCTCGCCCCGGTAGATATCGAGCCAGACGCGGTCATTGGCGACGACGGAGCCGAAGCGCTTGGTGATGTCGCGCATTTTGACCGCTGCAATCTTGTTGTCCAATATGGTGTCCCTCCCGAAATGCCGGCGGACGCCGCACGGCGGCGGCGCGCTTTAAAGTACATATGAGGGAAGGCCTGGGGTGACAGGCCTTCCCTCTGCGGTGGATTCAGATATCAGCTGCCAAAGTTCTGGTCAAGCAGGTTGATGCCGTCGATCTGCACGTTGAAGTACGGAGCGGCGCGGAACTCGGACTCGTGGAAGTAGCCGTCCTTGATGGCCTCGGTGTCGCCGGTGTTGTCAGCGTCGGTGTCGACATCGGCCATGTAGCTGGTCAGGGGCGCCTTGTTGACAGTGAAGGTGGAGGTGTCAAAGACGTGCAGGGTGCCGTCCTCGAGCTGCTTGGTGACTTCCGCGATCTTCTCGGCAGTGCCCTTGGCAGCGGCCTTCTCGTTGACATCGGTCAGCACGACGGAGCCGGTCTTGAGGGTGCCGGTCCAGTCGGAGTCGAGCGCAGTGCCGTCCTGGACAGCCTTGATGACCATCTCATAGTACGGGGTCCAGTCGATGCGGGAGGAAACGATGAAGGTGTTCGGGCAGGCGGACTGAGTGCTGCCGTTGTAGGACACGTTCGGGACGCCGGCCTGCTCGCAGGCGGTCGGAGCGCCCATGGAGTCGGCGTGCTGGCTGATGAGCTTGCAGCCGCCGGCGATGAGCTTGTTGGCAGCTTCCTTCTCGAGGGCCTCATCGTACCAGGAGCCGGTGAAGGTGACGTCCATGGTCACGCTCGGGCACACGGATTTGGCGCCCAGATAGAAAGAGGTGTAGCCGGAGATGACTTCCGCATAGGTGAAGGCGCCGACGTAGCCCATCTTGGCCTGATCGGCGGTGAATTCACCGGCCTCGATCATTTCGTTGAGCTTCATACCGGCAGCGACGCCGGCGAGGTAGCGGCCTTCATAGATGGAGGCGAACGCATTGTGGTAGTTGCTGAGCTTCTCGGTGTGCGCCTTGGTGCCGGTGGCGTGGCAGAACTGCACGTCCTTGAACTCCTTGGCGGCCTGGATCATGAAGTCCTCGTGGCCGAAGCTGTCGGCGAAGACGACGTTGCAGCCGGCGTCCACGAGCTCGGCAGCGGCATTGTAGCACTCCTGACCCTCGGGAATATTGGTCTTGATGATGTACTGATCCTCGCTCAGGCCGGCGTTCTTGCAGGCGGCCTTGGCGGCGTCGATGAAGTTCTTGTCGTACGTGGAGTTCTCATCGTGCAGGCAGATGAAGCCGACCTTCACGGCCGCCTTGTCCTGCTTGTCATTCTGGGGCTTGTCGCCGCAGGCGCACAGTGCGAACACCATGACGAGCGCGAGCAGCATCGCTACGAACTTTTTCATTCTCAGCTCTCCCTTAAATATTGTTTGTATTTATCTGCATTGCTTGCGCAAAGAAGATACCCCTCAGCCGCCAAAAAAGCGCATTGGCAGGCGCAGCCGGTCACGGCGCTCCTGCCAATGCGAAACCGGGAAGCGGCACACGGCCGTCTCCCACGGAACATTTCCCATCGATAGTCCGGCAATTCACGGTGCCGGGTAGAAACGCCAAGCCATAACCATTGGTCTATATCGACTGCTATATATCTGTACCCGAAAAACGGGAACATTAATAAGTTACCATTCCCGAACCGCGTTGTCAACCGTCGAAACGGGTGAATTTCACACTTTTGAAACATTTACCCCGTCGATTTGCACAATCCGGTCAGCAGAACACGATGCCGGCCTCCGGATCCATGCTCTGCACGCGGGCGAGCGACTCCACGCGGTAGCCGCGCGCGCGGATGCGTGCACCGCCGGGCTGGAACGCCTTTTCCACCGCGATGCCCGCGCCGACCACCGTCGCCCCCGCGCTCTCGATGAGCGTGATGAGCCCGTCGAGCGCCGCGCCGTTGGCGAGAAAATCATCGATGACGAGCACGCGGTCGCGCGCCGAGAGATACTCGCGCGAGATACGGATGGTGTTGTCGTTGCCGTGCGTGAACGAGTGCACGACCGTCGTGTACGCATCGTCGGAGACGTTGCGGCTCTTGGTTTTCTTGGCGAACACGACCGGACACCCGAACACGAGCCCGGCCACGGCCGCGATGCCGATGCCGCTGGCCTCGATCGTGACGAGCTTGTTCACGCCGCAGCCGTCAAACAGCCGCTTCCACTCCTCCGCCATCGCCAGAAACAGCTTCGGGTCCATCTGATGGTTCAAAAACCGGTCGACCTTCAGGATCTCGCTGGATTTGACCTCGCCCTCGGCGAGGATGCGCTGCTCGAGAAGCTGCATAACGCTCCATCCTCCCACAATCACTAAGATGCCTTTTATCGTAGCACCCGCGCGGGATGCGCGCAACCGTTTTTCGCAAAAAATCCGGCAAATCGCCGAATGGACGGTTTTTGTCCGAACGGCGGTTGACTTTCCCGTCGATGTGCGGTATCATCTGTTCCTACAAGTAGGAAAAGTATGAATTCCCGCAATAGGAGGCGAGGCTATGCCCGGAGGGAAACACGTGCTCGGTCAGAGCCGCGAGCGCCACATCTTCGGCACGGTCAAGGTCGGCGAAAAGGGACAGATCGTGATCCCGAAGGAGGCGCGCACGGTCTTCGGCATTCAGCCGGGAGACACGCTGCTCGTGCTCGGCGATGAGACGCGCGGCATCGTGGTCACGCGGCCGGAGGTCATGCGCGACGTGGCCGCAAAAATTTTCGACGAATCTGATGAACAATAATTAAGGAGACGAACGATGAATACAGAGTCCATGTACACCGCGCTCGGCATCACGCCGGCGGTGCACCGCTTCGGTGAGGAGATCCTCGCCGGTCTGCGCGCGCGGTTTGACGAGATCGACCGCGTCGCAGAATACAACCAGTGCAAGGTCATCGGCGCGATGCAGCGCAACCGCGTCGACGCGACGCACTTCGCCGCCACCACGGGCTACGGCTACAACGACGCCGGGCGCGACAATCTCGAGCGCGTCTATGCCGACTGCTTCCACACGGAGGCCGCGCTCGTGCGCCCGCAGATCACCTGCGGCACGCACGCGCTGACCGTGGCGCTGAGCGCGAACCTGCTGCCCGGCGACACGCTGCTCAGCCCCGTCGGCGCGCCGTATGACACGCTCGAGGAGGTCATCGGCATCCGCCCGAGCGCCTGCTCGCTCAAGGAATACGGCGTGCACTACCGGCAGGTCGACCTGCTGCCGGACTACGGTTTTGACTATCCGGCCATCGAGCAGGCGCTGCGCGGCGGCGTCAAGCTCGTGACCATCCAGCGCTCGAAGGGCTACGCCACGCGCCCGACGTTCTCGGTCGCGCAGATCGGCGAGCTGATCGCGTTCTGCAAGCGCATCGACCCGAACGTCATCTGCATGGTCGACAACTGCTACGGCGAGTTCGTCGAGACGATCGAGCCGTCCGACCTCGGCGCGGACATGATCGTCGGCTCGCTCATCAAAAACCCCGGCGGCGGCCTTGCGCCCATCGGCGGCTACATCTGCGGCCGCAAGGATGTGGTCGACCGCTGCGCCTTCCGTCTGAGCGCCCCCGGCCTCGGGCAGGAGGTCGGCGCGAACCTCGGGCTCATGCCGGCGTTTTATCAGGGCTTCTTCCTCGCGCCGACCGTGACGGCCGGCGCGCTCAAGGGCGCGGTGTTCGCGGCGAACGTCTATGAGCGGCTCGGCTTCCGCTGCATCCCGAACGCGACGGAGACGCGCCACGACATCATCCAGTGCGTCGAGCTCGGCTCGGCAGAGCACATGGTCGCCTTCTGCAAGGGCATTCAGGCGGCCGCGCCCGTGGACAGCTACGTCGACCCCATCCCCTGGGCCATGCCGGGCTACGACTCGGAGGTCATCATGGCCGCCGGCGCGTTCATCCAGGGCTCGTCCATCGAGCTGTCGGCTGACGGCCCGATCCGCCCGCCCTACGCCGTGTATTTTCAGGGCGGCCTGACGTGGTATCACGCAAAGCTCGGCATCCTCATGAGCCTGCAGAAGCTCGTGGACGCCGGTCTCGTTACACTTGATCAACTGGAGGAGAAATAAAGTATGTGGTTCTGGCTTTCCCTGATTGCCCTGCTGTGCTGGTCGGGCTCGGATCTGTTTTCCAAAATTGGCTGCCGCGACGCGGACGACAAGCTCGCACACCTGAAGATGGTCATCGCCGTCGGCGCCGTCATGGGTCTGCACGCGGCGTATGAGATCTTCATCGGCGGCGTGAGCATCTCGTGGCACGTCATCTGGACGTACCTGCCCGTGTCGCTGCTGTACATCGTGTCGATGGCGCTCGGCTACATCGGTCTGCGCTACATTGAGCTGTCCATCTCGTCGCCGATCTGCAATGCCTCCGGCGCGGTGGTGGCGGTGCTGTATCTGTGCTTCGGCGGGCTGGACGAGGATCTGACCGGCGGGATGCGCGTCATGGCGCTGGCCGCCGTGGCGCTCGTGTGTCTGGGCGTGATCGGACTGGGCATCGTCGAGTCGCGCGAGGATGATGAGCTGCGCCGCGCGCGGCAGGCCGCCTCGAACTACCGCTACGCCAAGAGCTGGCTCGCGCTCGCGCTGCCGGTGGCCTACTGCCTGCTCGACGCCGCCGGTACATTTGCCGACAGCCTCGTGCTGCGAAGCCTCGATCCGGACTCGGCCAACTGCGCGTATGAGCTGACGTTCCTGTTTGCGGCAGTGGTGTCGTTCGTATATGTCAAGCTCATCCGGCACGACCGCTTCCAGACCAAGCGCGAGGCGCCGAAATATATCGGCGCGCTCTTTGAGACGGCCGGTCAGTTCGCGTACATCTACGCCATTGCGGATGAGGACCACGTCATGTACGCCGCGCCCATCATCGCGGCCTACTGCGCCGCGTCCGTGCTCTGGAGCCGCATCTTCCTGCGCGAGAAGCTCTCGTGGCGGCACTATCTGATGCTGGTGCTGATCGTCGCGGGCATCGTGCTGCTCGGCATCCTCGATATCTGAATGCAATCTTTGCGCACAGAATCCTCAGCCGTCCATGCGGCCGCTCCACTCCGGAGCGGCCGCGCAGAGCCCTGACACGTCAGGGCTCTGCGCATAAGACCAGATTCGAGGCGGGCCTTACCCCCTCGAGCTCCCCCGCTGCTCTATCCGCGCCCCTCGCGGCGCAGATCTTCAATCATCCAAGCGGCCGCTCCACTCCGGAGCGGCCGCTTTTTTGTCAATCGCGTAACGCTTGCAATTGCACGCAGGTGTCTGCTATAATGAATAAACATCTGCGTGGAGGGCGCAGTATTTTGGTGAAATCTGAAGGATCAGGAGGGGTTTTGTGGATACAGATATCAAATCCAAGCGCGGTGGCTGGGGCAGCAACTTCGGCTTCCTTATGGCCTCGATCGGCTCGGCCGTCGGCCTTGGCAACATTTGGGGTTTCCCGTATAAGATGGGCAAAAGCGGCGGTGCCGTGTTTTTGCTGTTTTACCTGGTGCTCGTCGTGCTCGTGGGCGTGACGGTCATGCTCGGTGAGCTCGCGCTCGGCCGCCGCAGCGGCAAGAGCGGTGTGAGCACCTATCGCGCGCTGTCGAAAAAGTACACCTGGCTCGGCTATGCCGGCGTGCTGTGCGGTTTTTGCATCATGTGCTTCTACTTCGTGCTCGGCGGCATCGTGCTGCGCTATGCGGTTGGCTACTTCCTCTCGCTCTTCGGCGGGAGCACGTTTGCATGGTCCGGACAGGGCACGGACTTCTTCGGCTATTTTCTCACGGATACCAAGAGCATGATCCTGTTTTTTGTGCTCTACATCCTGCTCAACATCATCGTCGTGTCCGGCGGCGTGCACGGCGGCATCGAGAAGTTCTGCAACATCGGCATGCCGGCGCTGTTTTGCCTGCTCGTGTTCATCATTGCCTACATCGCCTGCCAGCCCGGCGCTGCCGAGGGCTACAAGTTCATGTTCCGCCCCGACTTCTCCGTGTTCAGTGACCCGAACGTCGGCTTCGGCCGCGTGCTGAAAAACGCCGCCGGGCAGATGTTCTTCTCCCTGTCGATCGGTCTGGGCGTCATGATCACCTATGGCTCTTACCTCGGCAAGCAGGAGCACCTGCAGCGCAACGCCTTCATCGTCTGCGGCGCGGACACGCTCATCGCGCTCATGGCCGGCATGGCCGTCATGCCCGCCTGCTCCGCCTTCGGCGTGGAGTACGGCGCCGGCCCCGGATTGCTGTTCGCCTCGATGCAGACTGTGTTCTCCCACATGGGCAGCGTCGGCAATCTCATCGGCTTCCTGTTTTACCTACTCGTGCTGATCGCGGCGCTCACGTCGTCGATCTCCATGCTCGAGCTGTGCACGGCCTACGCCGTGGACAAGCAGATCGAAAAGGGGCTCACGCCCAAGCGCGCCAAGCACACGTCCGAGGTCGCGGCGCTCGTGTTCATCGCGGGCTCGCTCGTCGCGCTCGACGGTCTGGGTGCGGGCGTTGCCGGCGGCGCCGCCGTCGAGACGCCGGCCACCCTGCTCGGCCTGAGCGTGCGCGGCTGGAACGATTGCTGGCTCGACCTGTACGACATGGTCGCCGAGGGCATCCTCATGCCGCTCGGTGCGCTCGTGATGACGATCCTCATCGGCTGGGTGCTCAAGCCAGAGGTCGTGCAGCTCGAATGCGAGCAGAGCGGCGTGAAATACCGCGCGGCGGGCTATTTCAAGGTCTGCTTCAAATTCATCGTGCCCGTGCTGCTGGCGTTCATCCTCTTCTGCCAGCTCACCGACTTCTTTGGTCTGAACATCCCCGGCCTGAGCTGAACCCCGCATCACAAAAAGTTCCGTCAGCGTCTGCCCCAACGGGCGGGCGCTGACATTTTTATAACCTTTGTTGAAAAAGCGAAAACGCTCTGTTATACTGGGCTCCACTGCCATTTTTCGTCCGAAAGGAGCGCTGCGCCATGCGCAAAACGGCTGCCTACGCCTTCCATCACTCGATCCCGATCCTGATCGGCTTCTTCCCCGTCGGCATCGCCTACGGGCTGCTCATGCAGCAGGCGAGCTACAACTTCCTGTGGTCGGGCGCGTGCAGCCTGTTCGTTCTGGCGGGCTCGCTGCAGTTTCTGATGGTCACGTTTTTTGCCGGTGGCGTGTCGCTGGCCACGGTGGCCGTGCTGGCGCTGCTGCTCAACAGCCGGCACATTTTCTACGGCCTGTCGTTCATCGACAGGTTCCGCTCCTTCGGCCCGTGGCGCTGGTTTCTGATCTATTCGCTGTGCGACGAGAACTATTCGCTGCACTGCTCGCACGATTTCGGCCCCGACGTCAACGAGAAGTGGGCCTACGTGCTCACGGCCGCGCTCGTGACGTTTTACTGGGTCGCGCTGTCCATGCTCGGCGGGCTCGTCGGCTCGCTCATCACGTTTGACACCACGGGCATCGACTTTGCGCTCACGGCGCTGTTCACGGTCATCGTGGTCGATCAGCTGCGCGGCGCGCGCACGTGCATCCCCGCCGTGGTCGCGGCCGTGTCGAGCATCGGGGCGCTCCTGCTGCTCGGGCCGGACAAGTTCCTGCTGCCGTCCCTGCTCGTAACGGTCGCGGCGCTCACGCTGCTGCGCCCGGTGCTCGCGCCGAAGTATGCCGAAGGAGGTGCGCAGGCATGACCCTCTCCGTCGGACAGAGCATCGCCATCATCGCGGTCTGCGCCGCGTGCACGTTTTTCGAGCGCTGGCTGCCGTGGCTGCTGTTTGGCCGCCGCGCCGTGCCGAAGGTCGTGGAATACCTCGGCAGGATCCTGCCCATGGCCGTCATGGTCTCGCTGCTGGTCTACTGCCTGCGCGGGATGCAGTTCACCGCCGCCGGGGCGTGGGTGCCGCAGGTCATCGCCGTCGGCGTGACGGCGGGTCTGCACTGGTGGCGGCGCAGCACGCTGCTGAGCATCGCCGCCGGCACCGTGTGCTACATGCTGCTCGTGCAGCTCGTCTTTTGATGCCAAACCGGGCGTCCCAGTCGGGACGCCCGGTTTTTGGTTGCACTTGGCCTGCATATCCGTTATAATATAAGGTCTTATCAGAATCTTCTCCTGCAGCGAGGTCTGCCTATGAAACACGACAAGAAAAAACAGCGGCTCTCGATCGGCCTGCTGACGCTCGGCGCGGCAGCGCTGGCGATCTTTTCCGCCGCAACGCTCGACGCGGGCGACGTGCGCGCCTCGCTCGCGGCGCTGATGCCGGGCTGGACGGCTGCGATCGTCGGGTGCATGCTGCTGTACTACCTGTGCGACGCGCTCAAGTACCGGCTCATCACGCGCGCGTTCGGCTGCGCACAGCCGCTCGGCGACAGCATCGACGTGTCGATGGTCGGCTTTTTCTACTCGGCCGTAACGCCTGCGGCCGCCGGCGGTCAGCCGTTTCAGGTGCTGCATATGCACCGCCGCGGCATCCCGACCGGCACGGCCACGTCCGTCATCTGCACGGTCTACAGCCTGTGGAACATCGCGCTCGTGACGCTCGGCATCGTGGGCATGTGCCTGTGCGGCGGCAAGCTCGCAGCGCAGAGTGCTGCATGGATCCCCGTGCTGACGCTGGGGCTGCTCGTGCACGCGGGGCTGCTGTCGCTCGTGCTGCTCTCGGCCATTTTTCCGAAGCCGATGTCCGCGTTCGGCACGGCGTGCATCCGCTGGCTGTACCGGCGCAGACCGTTTGTGCGCCGGGGCGCAGACCCCGCGGCAGCCGCCGAAAAGTGGTGCAGCTTCGTCGCAGAATACCATGACGCGTTCGCCGCCGGCATCCGCCACCACGGCAAGCTTGCCGGGGCGCTCGCGCTCGCGCTGCTGCAGTGCACAGCGTATATGTCGGTCGCCTACTGCACGTATCGCGGCTTCGGGCTGCGCGGCGTGCCGTTCTGGCAGGTCACGGGCACGCAGGTGCTGCTGTACATCGGGGCGAGCTGCTTTCCCATGCCGGGCGCGTCCGGCGCGAGCGAGGGCACGTTCTACCTCGCCTTTTCGCCGCTGTTCGGCGACTATCTGACGACCGCCATGCTCATCTGGCGGCTGGCGTCGTACTATCTCACGATCGTGCTGGGCTACATCGCCGTCGTGGCCGAGCGCGTAACGCTGCGCCGCGCGGAAACGTGAAGGCGCAAGCGGCAGGCCGGAGGAACTTCCTCCGGCCTGTCGTTTTTATATTTTCGTCTCGGTGCGTCCGCGCAGCCTGCGGAAGGTATATACCCAGTTGCAGCTGCGGCACGCCTCGGCATACGTTTTGCCTGTGGCAAGGTAGCACAGAGGCTTGACGGTCGCCACCGTTTTCGTCACAGCAAAGCACGCGGCAAACACCAGCAGTGTCACGCCAACCGTGCCGCCAAACGAACGCGGCGACACGCCGACGGAATAGAGCATGCTCAGGAAGATGTTGTGCATGAGGTAGATCGCCATCGACAGCGACACAACAGAGCCCAACGCAGCCCTGACCCATGCGCGCGGCGGCCGAGCAGGTAACCGAGCACAAATGTGGCCATGTGCCCGCCGAAGATCTTGAGCTTTCCGAAAATGTCCAGATCGACATACTGCGCCGCGCCGTCCGGAAGCACCGTCAGCAGGACCGTATGTGCCGACACTGCCGCCGCCAGCACGAACAGATACACCCGCCCGGACTTGCCGAGCGTCCGGATCCCGCCGTAGAGAATCGGCGAGAGCACGTAGAGCGCGATGAGCGTATACAGATACCAGAAGTGCACCATCGCCGGCCCGTTGAGCGCCGCGACGAGCTGCGCCCGGATGGCGCCGGGCGTGAGCGTGTGCGCCAGAAACAGCTGCCACAGCACGGCTACGACCGTCCAGCCCGCGAGCGGCACGACCAGCCGCGGCAGCCGGTGGCGCAGCAGCACGGAAATGTCGGCCGTTTTCCGGCTCGTCATAAGCAGATAGCCCGACATCATGAAAAACAGCGGTACCGCCGTAAAGGCAAGTGACGTGCATACGTTGAGCAGATGCCAGCCGGTGTTGATGCCGGCGCGCAGCGGGCCGGCCGCCGTGTGCATGAAAATGACGCTCAGCGCCGCGATGATGCGCAGCCAGTCAAAATACCCCACGTGCGCGCGTTCGTTCAAAGCAGTTCCCTCCCGGCCGCGCGGAACGCACGGCCCTCATTATATGCGAAAAAAGTTTCCCATCCAGGAAAAAAGTCGGAGCGAACGATATGCAGTCCGCTCGCATCGCCCTGCCGCGCCGCTCCGGATGATCCGCTGCAGGCCGACGCATCTCAGATGTGAGCCCAGCGCAAGCGGGTCACAGCTGAAAAGGAGGAGCGACGAAATGAATGAGCTCCGGCTTTGCCAAAAAGTCGGAGCGAACGATATGCTGTCCGCTCGCATCGCCCTGCCGCGCCGCTCCGGATGATCCGCTGCAGGCCGACGC
>ENA-OZGC01001594-OZGC01001594.1-human-gut-metagenome-genome-assembly--contig:-NODE-1594-length-12259-cov-9.198378_pt1 | contig 12259 bp, 9 predicted proteins | sample MGYA00245109_ERZ653643 | MGnify/ENA primary metagenome ERZ653643 (study PRJEB26926, sample SAMN06165107) | human gut metagenome | biome: ENVO:00009003; feature: ENVO:2100002; material: ENVO:00002003... | reverse complement strand
GGTCTGAAATCTGAGTCCGCCATCCCGGCTGAGCAGTTCAAAAACGCCCAGGGCGAGCTGGAAATCCAGGTAGGTGACGAAGTTGACGTTGCTCTGGACGCAGTAGAAGACGGCTTCGGTGAAACTCTGCTGTCCCGTGAGAAAGCTAAACGTCACGAAGCCTGGATCACGCTGGAAAAAGCTTACGAAGATGCTGAAACTGTTACCGGTGTTATCAACGGCAAAGTTAAGGGCGGCTTCACTGTTGAGCTGAACGGTATTCGTGCGTTCCTGCCAGGTTCTCTGGTAGACGTTCGTCCGGTGCGTGACACTCTGCACCTGGAAGGCAAAGAGCTTGAATTCAAAGTAATCAAGCTGGATCAGAAGCGCAACAACGTTGTTGTTTCTCGTCGTGCCGTTATCGAATCCGAAAACAGCGCAGAGCGCGATCAGCTGCTGGAAAACCTGCAGGAAGGCATGGAAGTTAAAGGTATCGTTAAGAACCTCACTGACTACGGTGCATTCGTTGATCTGGGCGGCGTTGACGGCCTGCTGCACATCACTGATATGGCCTGGAAACGCGTTAAGCATCCGAGCGAAATCGTAAACGTTGGCGACGAAATCACTGTTAAAGTGCTGAAGTTCGACCGCGAACGTACCCGTGTATCCCTGGGCCTGAAACAGCTGGGCGAAGATCCGTGGGTAGCTATCGCTAAACGTTATCCGGAAGGTACCAAACTGACTGGTCGCGTGACCAACCTGACCGACTACGGCTGCTTCGTTGAAATCGAAGAAGGCGTTGAAGGCCTGGTACACGTTTCCGAAATGGATTGGACCAACAAAAACATCCACCCGTCCAAAGTTGTTAACGTTGGCGATGTAGTGGAAGTTATGGTTCTGGATATCGACGAAGAACGTCGTCGTATCTCCCTGGGTCTGAAACAGTGCAAAGCTAACCCGTGGCAGCAGTTCGCGGAAACCCACAACAAGGGTGACCGTGTTGAAGGTAAAATCAAGTCTATCACTGACTTCGGTATCTTCATCGGCCTGGACGGCGGCATCGACGGCCTGGTTCACCTGTCTGACATCTCCTGGAACGTTGCAGGCGAAGAAGCAGTTCGTGAATACAAAAAAGGCGACGAAATCGCTGCAGTTGTTCTGCAGGTTGACGCAGAACGTGAACGTATCTCCCTGGGCGTTAAACAGCTCGCAGAAGATCCGTTCAACAACTGGGTTGCTCTGAACAAGAAAGGCGCTATCGTAACCGGTAAAGTAACTGCAGTTGACGCTAAAGGCGCAACCGTAGAACTGGCTGACGGCGTTGAAGGTTACCTGCGTGCTTCTGAAGCATCCCGTGACCGCGTTGAAGACGCTACCCTGGTTCTGAGCGTTGGCGACGAAGTTGAAGCTAAATTCACCGGCGTTGATCGTAAAAACCGCGCAATCAGCCTGTCTGTTCGTGCGAAAGACGAAGCTGACGAGAAAGATGCAATCGCAACTGTTAACAAACAGGAAGATGCAAACTTCTCCAACAACGCAATGGCTGAAGCTTTCAAAGCAGCTAAAGGCGAGTGATTCTCTGACTCTTCGGGATTTTTATTCCGAAGTTTGTTGAGTTTACTTGACAGATTGCAGGTTTCGTCCTGTAATCAAGCACTAAGGGCGGCTACGGCCGCCCTTAATCAATGCAGCAACAGCAGCCGCTTAATTTGCCTTTAAGGAACCGGAGGAATCATGACCAAGTCAGAATTGATAGAAAGACTTGCCACCCAGCAATCGCACATTCCCGCCAAGACGGTTGAAGATGCAGTAAAAGAGATGCTGGAGCATATGGCCTCGACTCTTGCGCAGGGCGAGCGTATTGAAATCCGCGGTTTCGGCAGTTTCTCTTTGCACTACCGCGCACCACGTACCGGACGTAATCCGAAGACTGGCGATAAAGTAGAACTGGAAGGAAAATACGTTCCTCACTTTAAACCAGGTAAAGAACTGCGCGATCGCGCCAATATTTACGGTTAAGTTTTTACTCAAACTTGAACGCGAGAAAAGCACCTGTCGGGTGCTTTTTTCATTTCTCTAATCTGGAACTGGAAGCTGCCTCGCAGAGTTTTGAACAGTTTTCACCCTCTCGTTAAATTCTTCTGAACGTGCCTCGGGGAACGCAAAACTCCCACCAGACAACCGCTCAACAAAGTTGCACACTTTCCATAAATACGGAGGGGTGCATGAAAATAACGACAGTCGGCGTATGCATAATTTGCGGAATTTTTCCGTTGCTGGTTTTGCCCCAATTGCCTGGGACATTAACCCTTGCGTTTCTGACTGTCTTCGCCTGCGTACTGGCATTTATTCCTGTTAAAGCCGTCCGTTATATCGCGCTGACGTTGCTGTTTTTTCTTTGGGGCATATCAGCGGCAAAGCAAATTTTGTGGGCAGGAGAAACCTTAACTGGCGCGACGCAGGATGCAATAGTTGAGATCACTGCTACTGACGGCATGACCACTCATTACGGTCAAGTCACTCATCTACAAGGTCGACGTATATTCCCTGCGCCAGGCCTCGTGCTGTATGGCGAATATCTCCCGCAAGCGGTTTGTGCCGGACAACTATGGTCAATGAAACTCAAAGTTCGTGCAGTTCATGGCCAACTTAATGATGGCAGCTTTGATAGCCAGCGTTATGCCATTGCCCAGCATCAGCCGCTGACCGGCCGCTTTCTGCAGGCAAGTGTCATTGAACCGGATTGTAGCTTGCGTGCACAGTATCTGGCGTCATTACAAACAACGCTGCAACCCTATCCGTGGAATGCGGTTATTCTTGGTTTAGGTATGGGGGAACGGTTATCCGTTCCCAAAGAAATCAAAAATATCATGCGCGATACTGGAACGGCGCATTTAATGGCGATATCGGGATTGCATATCGCTTTTGCGGCGTTGCTGGCTGCCGGACTCATTCGCAGTGGACAAATTTTTCTGCCTGGGCGCTGGATCCACTGGCAAATGCCATTAATTGGCGGAATCTGCTGTGCTGCTTTTTATGCCTGGCTGACGGGAATGCAACCTCCTGCATTTCGTACCGTGGTGGCGCTTGCCATGTGGGGAATGCTTAAGTTAAGTGGGCGACAATGGAGTGGCTGGGATGTATGGATATGTTGTCTGGCGGCAATTTTGCTGATGGATCCTGTTGCCATTCTCTCGCAAAGTTTATGGCTCTCTGCCGCTGCGGTCGCGGCACTGATTTTTTGGTATCAGTGGTTTCCCTGTCCTGAGTGGCAGCTGCCGCCGGTATTGCGTGCGGTTGTTTCCCTCATCCATCTGCAACTGGGAATCACCCTCCTGCTTATGCCCGTGCAAATCGTCATATTTCATGGCATTAGTCTGACCTCGTTTATTGCAAATCTATTTGCAATTCCCCTGGTGACATTTATCACGGTTCCATTGATCCTCGCCGCGATGGTTGTGCATTTAAGCGGGCCGTTAATCCTGGAACAGGGGTTATGGTTTCTTGCCGACCGGTCTTTGGCTTTACTTTTCTGGGGGTTAAAGAGTTTGCCGGAAGGGTGGATCAACATTGCTGAACGTTGGCAATGGCTAACATTTTCCCCATGGTTCTTACTGGTGGTATGGCGATTAAACGCCTGGCGAACGTTGCCAGCAATGTGTGTGGCTGGAGGCTTGCTGATGTGCTGGCCGCTGTGGCAAAAACCTCGACCTGACGAGTGGCAAGTGTACATGCTTGATGTCGGGCAAGGGCTGGCAATGGTCATTGCGCGAAACGGCAAAGCGATTCTCTATGACACGGGACTGGCCTGGCCCGAAGGGGATAGTGGGCAACAACTGATTATCCCCTGGCTCCACTGGCATAATCTTGAACCGGAAGGCGTTATTCTGAGTCATGAACATCTGGATCACCGGGGAGGGCTGGACTCAATATTGCACACATGGCCGATGTTATGGATCAGAAGTCCGTTAAACTGGGAACATCATCAGCCCTGTGTGCGTGGCGAAGCGTGGCAATGGCAAGGATTGCGTTTCAGCGCGCACTGGCCTTTACAAGCTAGCAACGATAAAGGAAATAACCATTCCTGTGTGGTTAAGGTTGATGACGGGACGAATAGCATTCTTCTAACCGGTGATATTGAAGCCCCCGCTGAACAAAAGATGCTAAGCCGTTACTGGCAGCAAGTGCAGGCAACATTGCTTCAGGTACCTCACCATGGCAGTAATACCTCATCATCGTTGCCATTAATTCAGCGAGTGAATGGAAAAGTGGCACTCGCATCGGCATCGCGCTATAACGCATGGCGATTGCCCTCCAACAAAGTTAAGCATCGCTATCAACAACAAGGTTATAAGTGGCTTGATACTCCACATCAGGGTCAAGTGACGGTCAATTTTTCAGCGCAAGGCTGGCGGATTAGCAGCCTCAGGGAGCAAATTTTACCTCGTTGGTATCATCAGTGGTTTGGCGTGCCAGTGGATAACGGGTAGAATATGCGGCTATTTCAACAAATGCTGGTTTTTTGAATGCATAACGACAAAGATCTCTCTACGTGGCAGACATTCCGCCGACTGTGGCCAACCATTGCGCCTTTCAAAGCGGGTCTGATCGTGGCGGGCGTAGCGTTAATCCTCAACGCAGCCAGCGATACCTTCATGTTATCGCTCCTTAAGCCACTTCTTGATGATGGCTTTGGTAAAACAGATCGCTCCGTGCTGGTGTGGATGCCGCTGGTGGTGATCGGGCTAATGATTTTACGTGGTATCACCAGCTATGTCTCCAGCTACTGTATCTCCTGGGTATCAGGAAAGGTGGTAATGACCATGCGTCGCCGCCTGTTTGGTCACATGATGGGAATGCCAGTTTCATTCTTTGACAAACAGTCAACGGGTACGCTGTTGTCACGTATCACCTACGATTCCGAACAGGTTGCTTCTTCTTCTTCCGGCGCACTGATTACTGTTGTGCGTGAAGGTGCGTCGATCATCGGCCTGTTCATCATGATGTTCTATTACAGCTGGCAACTGTCGATCATTTTGATTGTGCTGGCACCGATTGTTTCGATTGCGATTCGCGTTGTATCGAAGCGTTTTCGTAACATCAGTAAAAACATGCAGAACACCATGGGGCAGGTGACCACCAGCGCAGAACAAATGCTGAAGGGCCACAAAGAAGTATTGATTTTCGGTGGTCAGGAAGTGGAAACGAAACGCTTCGATAAAGTCAGTAACCGAATGCGTCTTCAGGGGATGAAAATGGTTTCAGCCTCTTCCATCTCTGATCCGATCATTCAGCTGATCGCCTCTTTGGCGCTGGCGTTTGTTCTGTATGCGGCGAGCTTCCCAAGTGTCATGGATAGCCTGACTGCCGGTACGATTACCGTTGTTTTCTCTTCAATGATTGCACTGATGCGTCCGCTGAAATCGCTGACCAACGTTAACGCCCAGTTCCAGCGCGGTATGGCGGCTTGTCAGACGCTGTTTACCATTCTGGACAGTGAGCAGGAGAAAGACGAAGGTAAGCGCGTGATCGAGCGTGCGACTGGCGACGTGGAATTCCGCAATGTCACCTTTACTTATCCGGGACGTGACGTGCCCGCATTGCGTAACATCAACCTGAAAATTCCGGCAGGGAAGACGGTTGCTCTGGTTGGACGCTCTGGTTCAGGTAAATCAACCATCGCCAGCCTAATCACACGTTTTTACGATATTGATGAAGGCGAAATCCTGATGGATGGTCACGATCTGCGCGAGTATACCCTGGCGTCGTTACGTAACCAGGTTGCTCTGGTGTCGCAGAATGTCCATCTGTTTAACGATACGGTTGCCAACAACATTGCTTACGCACGGACTGAACAGTACAGCCGTGAGCAAATTGAAGAAGCGGCGCGTATGGCCTACGCCATGGACTTCATCAATAAGATGGATAACGGTCTCGATACAGTGATTGGTGAAAACGGCGTGCTGCTCTCTGGCGGTCAGCGTCAGCGTATTGCCATCGCTCGAGCCTTGTTGCGTGATAGCCCGATTCTGATTCTGGACGAAGCTACCTCGGCGTTGGATACCGAATCCGAACGTGCGATTCAGGCGGCACTGGATGAGTTGCAGAAAAACCGTACCTCTCTGGTGATTGCCCACCGCTTGTCTACCATTGAAAAGGCAGACGAAATCGTGGTCGTCGAGGATGGTGTCATTGTGGAACGCGGTACGCATAACGATTTGCTTGAGCACCGTGGCGTTTACGCGCAACTTCACAAAATGCAGTTTGGTCAATGATCGAAAAAATCTGGTCTGGTGAATCCCCTTTGTGGCGGCTATTGCTGCCACTCTCCTGGTTGTATGGCCTGGTGAGTGGCGCGATCCGTCTTTGCTATAAACTAAAACTGAAGCGCGCCTGGCGTGCCCCCGTACCGGTTGTCGTGGTTGGTAATCTCACCGCAGGCGGCAACGGAAAAACCCCGGTCGTTATCTGGCTGGTGGAACAGCTGCAACAGCGCGGTATTCGCGTGGGGGTCGTATCGCGGGGATATGGTGGTAAGGCTGAATCTTATCCGCTGTTATTGTCGGCAGATACCACCACAGCACAGGCGGGTGATGAACCTGTGTTGATTTATCAACGCACTGGCGCGCCCGTTGCGGTTTCTCCCGTGCGTTCTGATGCGGTAAAAGCCATTCTGGCGCAACACCCTGATGTGCAGATCATCGTAACCGACGACGGTTTACAGCATTACCGTCTGGCGCGTGATGTGGAAATTGTCGTTATTGATGGTGTGCGTCGCTTTGGCAATGGTTGGTGGTTGCCGGCGGGGCCAATGCGTGAGCGAGCGGGGCGCTTAAAGTCGGTTGATGCGGTAATCGTCAACGGCGGTGTCCCCCGCAGCGGTGAAATCCCCATGCATCTGCTGCCGGGTCAGGCGGTGAATTTACGTACCGGTACGCGTTGTGACGTTGCTCAGCTTGAACATGTAGTGGCGATGGCGGGGATTGGACATCCGCCGCGCTTTTTTGCCACGCTGAAGATGTGCGGCGTACAACCGGAAAAATGTGTACCACTGGCCGATCATCAGTCTTTGAACCATGCGGATGTTAGTGCGTTGGTAAGCGCCGGGCAAACGCTGGTAATGACTGAAAAAGATGCGGTGAAATGCCTGCCCTTTGCCGAAGGAAATTGGTGGTATTTGCCTGTTGACGCACAGCTTTCAGGTGATGAACCAGCGAAACTGCTTGCGCAACTAACCTCGCTGGCTTCTGGCAACTAGTTACGCCGCGGCAGCGTTCGATTGATGGAGTCATGAATGTCGCTGCCGCACCTCTCTCTTGCTGATGCGCGTAATCTTCACCTCGCCGCGCAAGGCCTGTTAAACAAACCCCGCCGTCGAGCATCGTTGGAGGATATTCCGGCAACGATCTCCCGCATGTCCTTGCTGCAAATCGATACCATTAATATTGTTGCCCGTAGTCCATATCTGGTGCTTTTCAGTCGTCTGGGAAATTATCCTGCCCAGTGGCTGGATGAGTCTCTGGCGCGTGGCGAATTAATGGAATACTGGGCGCATGAAGCCTGCTTTATGCCGCGTAGCGACTTTCGTCTTATTCGCCACCGCATGCTGGCACCTGAAAAAATGGGCTGGAAATACAAAAACGCCTGGATGCAGGAACATGAGGCGGAAATTGCACAGTTAATTCAGCATATTCATGATAAGGGGCCGGTACGTTCAGCCGATTTCGAGCATTCTCGTAAAGGTGCAAGCGGCTGGTGGGAATGGAAGCCGCATAAACGGCATCTGGAAGGTTTATTTACTGCCGGAAAGGTGATGGTGATTGAACGGCGCAACTTCCAGCGCGTTTATGATTTAACCCACCGAGTCATGCCTGACTGGGATGATGAGCGCGATCTCGTTTCGCAAACAGAAGCAGAAATCATCATGCTGGATAACAGTGCGCGTAGCCTGGGAATATTCCGCGAACAGTGGCTGGCAGATTACTATCGGCTGAAACGTCCGGCACTGGCGGCGTGGCGCGAAGCGAGGGCTGAACAGCAGCAAATCATTGCTGTGCATGTTGAAAAATTGGGCAATCTTTGGCTGCATGCTGATTTGCTGCCGCTACTCGAGCGTGCGCTGGCCGGAAAGCTCACTGCAACGCACAGCGCGGTACTTTCGCCTTTTGATCCTGTTGTCTGGGATCGCAAACGCGCAGAGCAGCTTTTTGATTTTAGCTACCGGCTGGAGTGCTATACCCCAGCGCCGAAACGTCAGTATGGCTATTTTGTTCTGCCGTTATTACATCGTGGGCAATTAGTTGGGCGAATGGATGCCAAAATGCATCGCCAGACAGGCATCCTTGAAGTTATCTCTCTGTGGTTACAAGAAGGCATTAAACCAACGACAACGCTGCAAAAAGGGTTACGTCAGGCGATTACTGATTTCGCTAACAGGCAGCAGGCAACGCGGGTGACATTAGAACGCTGCCCGCAAGGCCTCTTTACTGATTGCCGCACCGGCTGGGAAATAGACCCCGTCGCATAAATGATTATGATAAGATTTATGCATTCATAACCCGATCCATCTGGAGGAACTATGGATCATCGTCTGCTTGAAATCATTGCCTGCCCGGTTTGCAACGGAAAACTTTGGTATAACCAGGAAAAACAAGAACTTATTTGCAAACTGGACAACCTGGCTTTCCCGCTGCGCGATGGCATTCCAGTGTTGCTGGAAACGGAAGCCCGCGTGCTGACTGCTGATGAGAGTAAATCATGAGTTTTGTGGTCATTATTCCCGCGCGCTACGCGTCCACGCGTCTGCCCGGTAAACCATTGGTTGATATTAACGGCAAACCCATGATTGTTCATGTTCTTGAACGCGCGCGCGAATCAGGTGCCGAGCGCATCATCGTGGCAACCGATCATGAGGATGTTGCTCGCGCTGTTGAAGCCGCTGGCGGTGAAGTATGTATGACGCGCGCCGATCATCAGTCAGGAACAGAACGTCTGGCGGAAGTTGTCGAAAAATGCGCATTCAGCGACGACACGGTGATCGTTAATGTGCAGGGGGATGAACCGATGATCCCTGCGACAATCATTCGTCAGGTTGCTGATAATCTCGCCCAGCGTCAGGTGGGTATGGCGACTCTGGCGGTGCCAATCCACAATGCGGAGGAAGCGTTTAACCCGAATGCGGTGAAAGTGGTCCTCGACGCTGAAGGGTATGCACTGTACTTCTCTCGCGCTACCATTCCTTGGGATCGTGATCGTTTTGCAAAAGGCCTTGAAACCGTTGGCGATAACTTCCTGCGTCATCTTGGTATTTATGGCTACCGTGCAGGCTTTATCCGTCGTTACGTCAACTGGCAGCCAAGTCCGTTAGAACACATCGAAATGTTAGAGCAGCTTCGTGTTCTGTGGTACGGCGAAAAAATCCATGTTGCTGTCGCCCAGGAAGTTCCTGGCACAGGTGTGGATACCCCTGAAGATCTCGAGCGCGTTCGCGCTGAAATGCGCTAATTTCACTTCACGACACTCCAGCCAATTTTGGGAGGAGTGTCGTACCGTTACGATTTTCCTCAATTTTTCTTTTCAACAATTGATCTCATTCAGGTGACATCTTTTATATTGGCGCTCATTATGAAAGCAGTAGCTTTTATGAGGGTAATCTGAATGGAACAGCTGCGTGCCGAATTAAGCCATTTACTGGGCGAAAAACTCAGTCGTATTGAGTGCGTCAATGAAAAAGCGGATACGGCGTTGTGGGCTTTGTATGACAGCCAGGGAAACCCAATGCCGTTAATGGCAAGAAGCTTTAGTACGCCCGGAAAAGCCCGACAACTGGCATGGAAAACCACCATGCTGGCAAGAAGTGGAACTGTCCGTATGCCGACTATTTATGGTGTGATGACGCATGAAGAACACCCCGGCCCCGATGTCCTGCTACTGGAGCGGATGCGTGGTGTTTCGGTGGAGGCACCAGCCCGAACACCAGAACGCTGGGAACAGCTCAAAGATCAAATCGTTGAAGCCTTACTGGCCTGGCACCGTCAGGACAGTCGCGGTTGCGTCGGCGCGGTCGACAATACTCAGGAAAATTTCTGGCCCTCATGGTACCGGCAACATGTTGAAGTGCTATGGACCACGCTCAATCAGTTCAATAACACCGGTCTAACGATGCAGGATAAGCGGATCCTGTTTCGTACTCGCGAATGTCTTCCGGCATTATTTGAAGGCTTTAACGACAATTGTGTGCTGATTCACGGTAACTTCTGTTTACGCAGCATGCTGAAAGATTCGCGCAGCGATCAGTTACTGGCGATGGTCGGGCCGGGACTAATGCTTTGGGCACCGCGAGAATACGAACTGTTCCGACTAATGGATAATTCTCTGGCGGAAGATTTGCTCTGGAGTTACCTGCAACGCGCGCCAGTGGCGGAGTCGTTCATCTGGCGGCGTTGGTTGTATGTGTTATGGGATGAAGTTGCGCAACTGGTTAATACCGGACGATTTAGTCGGCGCAACTTCGATCTGGCATCAAAATCACTCTTGCCGTGGCTCGCCTGACGGACCTTTCAGCCACTGCCAGATGCGGCCAAGCGTTTCATAGCCAACACGATCGCTATGCATCAACCAAACCGGAGAAGGGATTGCCCGTTCCCACGGATTAAGCGGCGAGTCGATGGCCAACTGATTCGCTGGGGCTGGTAGCGGATTTAACCCTTCCTGCTGAAAAAAGATCATCGCCCGCGGCAGATGTGATGCGGAGGTCACCAGCAGGAAAGGGGCGTCACCAATCGCCTGTTTCACTGCCGCAGCTTCTTCTTCGGTATCTTTTGGCAAATCCAGAGTGATAATTTGCTCGCGCGGCACGCCCAGCGATTGCGCAACTCTGGCACCTACTTCCGCTGTACTCACCGTATTGGTTTTTGCTACGCCTCCCGTGAAGATCAGTTTTGATCCCGGATTTTCGCGCCATAAGCGAATACCTTCATTCAGGCGAGGCAGACTGTTATTGATTAAATTCGAGCTTGGTGCCCACTGCGGGTTCCAGGTATAACCACCTCCGAGCACCACGATATAGTCCACTTTTTGCGAATTATTCCATGTCGGATAGGTGCTTTCGATGGGACGCAGCAGGCGGTCGGCTACCGGTTGCAAACTCAATAACAAGAGCGCCAGCCACCCAATGCTAATAAAAATCTTCCCGGTTTTTTGAAAACGGCTAAACCACAGCAGCGCCAGGCCAGCGCCAATAATCAACAACATCAGCGGAAGTGGCAGCAACATATTGCCAATCACTTTTTTCAGTGTAAAAAGCATCCTTTCTGGTTCCTTTTTTAACCATATAGCAAGGGATCGCCAGCGATATTACACCAGACGGGTTCATTCTCGCCGTGGCTGTGACAAAATAGCGTCTTTATCAGAAAACGTCTTAGCCAACCGGTGGAGAAAGCAATGCAGGATCGCAATTTTGATGATATTGCGGAAAAGTTTTCCCGTAACATTTACGGCACCACCAAAGGGCAGCTTCGACAGGCTATTCTGTGGCAGGATCTCGATCGCGTGCTGGCGGAAATGGGCCCGCAAAAACTGCGTGTGCTGGATGCTGGCGGTGGAGAAGGGCAGACCGCAATCAAAATGGCCGAGCGTGGGCATCAGGTCATTTTATGCGATCTTTCTGCGCAGATGATCGACCGCGCAAAACAGGCGGCAGAAGCAAAAGGTGTGAGCGACAACATGCAATTTATACATTGCGCCGCTCAGGATGTTGCTTCGCATTTGGAAACGCCCGTTGATCTGATATTGTTCCATGCGGTGCTCGAGTGGGTGGCCGATCCCCGCAGCGTATTACAGACCCTGTGGTCAGTGTTGCGTCCAGGCGGTGTGTTGTCGTTAATGTTCTACAATGCGCACGGCTTGCTGATGCATAACATGGTCGCCGGGAATTTTGATTACGTGCAGGCGGGAATGCCGAAAAAGAAAAAACGGACGCTTTCGCCAGATTATCCACGCGACCCGGCGCAGGTTTATCTGTGGCTGGAAGAAGCTGGTTGGCAAATTATGGGTAAGACAGGCGTTCGCGTGTTTCATGATTATCTGCGCGAGAAGCACCAGCAGCGCGACTGCTATGAAGCATTACTTGAATTAGAAACGCGTTATTGCCGTCAGGAACCGTATATTACCCTGGGGCGTTATATTCATGTCACCGCGCGCAAACCGCAGAGCAAGGATAAAGTATGAGTGAATTTTCCCAGACAGTCCCCGAACTGGTTGCCTGGGCCAGAAAAAATGA
>ENA-OZGC01001588-OZGC01001588.1-human-gut-metagenome-genome-assembly--contig:-NODE-1588-length-12311-cov-19.842689_pt1 | contig 12311 bp, 9 predicted proteins | sample MGYA00245109_ERZ653643 | MGnify/ENA primary metagenome ERZ653643 (study PRJEB26926, sample SAMN06165107) | human gut metagenome | biome: ENVO:00009003; feature: ENVO:2100002; material: ENVO:00002003... | reverse complement strand
CTCCGCAGATGCGGTAGTTTCCCCCGGTGATGTGCAGCGGTTTCCCGTGGACAAGACAAGCTGCGATCTTGCGCCGTGCGCTTCCGTAAATCTCCTGCACGGTAGAGCGGGAAATGTCCATTTGCGCGGCACACTGCTCGTGGGTTTGCTGCTCCAGGTCAACCAGCCGTATGACCTCGTACTCGTCCAGCGTCAGCAGGATCGGCTCTCTATCCCCACATCCGTCGGGACAGAATGTATCGACTTGCGGCGCACCACAAATCCGTCGGCACCGTGGCGGTCTTGGCATGGACGCTTTCCTCCTTTTGTTTTCGGTATATACCGATTATACAACGTGATTAGAGAATTGTCAATAAGAAGTGAGCGTTTTACCACCCTGGAATTTGAAGGTCATTCGTCCGTCGGCGTGAACGGTCACTGTGTCAATGACTGTCAACCAGAGCTTTTCGTCAAACTCGGTGAGGGCATCCAATTCCTGCACCTCGAACATAAATGCTCCGATGGCTTCTGCTTGGGCTTCCCGTGCCGCCTTTGTGGCGCGGAGCTGCTCAAGCTGTGCCTTGGCTTTTTCATACCGCTCTACAAACCCATTGTACCGGGCGGCGTATTCTTCCTGGTTCTGTGCCGTCTGCGAATTCTCTGCAATGCAGCGTTTTGTCAGTTCGGTCACCACATCGATCTCCTCAAGCAGGCTCTCGATTTCTGTATCAATGCCTGTACAGTCTGTCAGGGTGGCTTGCATCAATCGGCAATCCTCAAGGATGTTGTCTTTGCTTTCGATGATAGCGTTAAGGGCGGTCACGAACCGCGCTTTAATGGTTTCCTCGTCCAGATGCGGCGTTTCGCATTTGTGCTCACCCTTGAATTTGCCGTTGCATTGCCAGATGACCCTGCGGTATTTTGAGGTCGAGTTCCAGACTTTTGAGCCGAAGTAGGAACCGCAGTCCCCGCAGACGATGCGGGAAGAAAAAATGCTCTTTCCGCTGTACTGGCGGCTGATCTGCTTGCGCCGCGCAAGCTCCGTTTGAACTTTATCGAACTCTTCCGGCGTAATGATCGGCTCATGGCTGTGTTCCACATAATACTGCGGCACCTCTCCCTCATTGACCTTCCTCTTTTTCGTGAGGAAATCGACCGTGAAGCATTTCTGAAGGAGTGCAGCGCCCTTGTATTTCTCGTTTTGAAGGATGCTTTCCACTGTACTGGTCTGCCAGCGTTGTTTTCTCGATGGAGTCGGAATCCCATCTGCTGTCAGTTCCTTTGCAATGGCCCCCGGCGTCAACCCCTCCATGAATCGAGTATAAATCCGGTGGACAACGATTGCCTCCTCCGGAACGACTTCTGGAAAACCGTCCGCTCCTTTGCGATAGCCGAGGAACTGCTTGTATGGGAGGTTGACCTTTCCATCGGCAAACCGTTTTCTCTGTCCCCAGGTAACATTCTCGGATATGGAGCGGCTTTCTTCCTGTGCCAAGCTCGACATGATGGTGAGCAGCAGTTCGCCCTTGCCGTCAAAGGTGTAGATGTTCTCTTTTTCGAAGTAGACTTCTACGCCTTTTTCTTTCAGTTTGCGGATGGTAACCAGGCTGTCAACCGTGTTTCGGGCGAAGCGGCTGACCGACTTTGTGACGATGAGGTCGATTTTACCGGACATGGCGTCGGCGATCATTTCATTAAAGCCGATGCGATGCTTGGTATTCGTGCCGGAAATGCCTTCGTCGGTGTAAACCTTAACAAACTCCCATTCGGGATTGCGTTTGATGTATTGCGTGTAGTAATCCACCTGTGCCTCGTAGCTGGTGAACTGCTCATCGCTGTCTGTGGACACTCTTGCGTATCCTGCGACCCGCCGTTTTTGTACAGCCACCTTGGAAAGGTGCGTCAGCGGATTGATGGTCGGCGGAATGACTGTGACCGACCGTGCTGCTGTTCTGCTCATTCCTTTTTCCTCCTTGCCTGTAATGCCCGCTGCCGTGCCTTTTCTTTCATTTCAGGCGTCCAGCTTTCTGCTCTGGAGCGGTCTTTCCATCGTTTAACGATTTCAGAACCGTCGTCCATGCAGTACACGACCACATTGTTTTTCTCTGCTCTGATTGCCGCTATTTTGCTTCTGACCATATCGCTGTCGATGCTGCCCTCTCTCAGCACCTCGCAGGTGAGGACTTCGAGCGTTTCTTCTGGAATCCGCTTAGCGGCACATTCAGATTTACCTTTGGTTTGGAATGTAGTGCAATTCCAGTAATGCTTTTTGCGGTAAGTGACGCGCTTATATGTGTTGCCGCACAGTCCGCAGTGAATCAGCCCCGAAAAAACTGAACGAGTCGGTTTCTTGCGGTTGGCAGTCTGCTGCGCCAGCATTCTGAGCCGCTCCTGTGCCTTATCAAATGTTGCCTGGTCGATGATTGGCTCATGCGTTCCCTCGGCATAGTACATCGGAAGCTCTCCGCGGTTCGGCAACAGCTTCTTTTCAATGTGGTTGTTGCGGTATCGCTTTTGCAGGAGCGCATTGCCGAGGTACTTTTCATTGGATAAGGTATTCCGCATCCGCTCCGCACACCATGTGCCGCCGAGAACGCCTTTATGTCCTCTGGCATCAAGGTCACGACAGATGGAACTCATGCTCTCGCCACCGTTGAACCGTGCAAATATTTCTCGGACGATGGCAGCGTCCACCTCATTCACCCTTATGCCGTCCGGCGTGATGTCATAGCCGAACAAAAAGCGGAGATTGACGATTTCTCCGTTTTCAAAGGCTTTTCGGACACGCCATTTCTGATTTTCACTGGCTGACAAACTCTCTTCCTGTGCGTAGGATGCCAGAATGGTCATCATCAGCTCACCGTCCGTACTCATGGTGTGGATGTGCTGCTCTTCAAAGAATACATCTACGCCCAGGCTTTTCAGTTCTCGGACAGTCTGAAGAATCGTCACCGTATTTCTGGCGAAACGGGATATGCTCTTCGTAATAACAAGATCGATGTTCCCTTGGCGGCACTCCTCAATCATGTGCTGAAACCCAGCTCGTTCTCTTTTTGTGCCGGTCACAGCCTCATCGCTGTAAACGCCGCAGTACATCCACCCGTTGTGGCTCTGAATCATTTTACTGTAATAACTGACTTGAGCGGACAGCGAATGCAGCATGGCATCCTTTCCTGTGGAAACACGGGCATAAGCGCAAACACGCAAAGCTTTCGGCTGTGCGGGTATTAGGGCATCGACCCTTTCTACAACTCTCTCCATGTGGTTCACCCCCCTTTGGTGTGTGACATATTACCTCTAAAAACACGATATATCCAGCAATTTCAGCGGAATAAACTACACGAAGATATGCCGTATTTCTCGGCTATAATTGTATCGATCTTAGCGTACTCTTTGGCTGATATCAGCCCCTTGGAACGCATACTCCGGGCGAGTGCCATCGCCATCTGGTAGGCAAATAGGCACTTATCGTAATCACTCATGGTCGGCCTCCTTCCTGCGGAATTTCAAATAGCAGTCACGGGAGCAGAACACCCGATGGCTGTTGCCATAGCTTTCAAACTGCTTCCCGCAATGTCGGCAAGTGAGTGTGTAGTACGCTTTTCGCTGCACTCTTTCGGGATGTGCGTTCCACCACGCCATTCGGCAGGCATCGGAGCAGAACATCCTTTTCCGTTTATGCGGCGTCTGCTCAAGCGGAGTCAGGCAGTTTCGACACAGGGCATTTGAGCCCGGTAGCTCTTTGATCTGCACAGGATGCCTGGCGCAAAAGGACTTTACTGTGTTTAGCGGTAGCCCTGTTATAGCGGATATTTTCTTATACCCGTAGTCCTGGTGTTGGAGTTCCACAATTCGTGAGCGTTCCGTGTCTGTCATAGTGATACCTCGTTCCTGAGAAATAGCGTTTCTCGCTATACCCAGAGAAAAGGCACTTTTGTCAGGGTAAAATGGGCAAAAAAATAACGCCCTCCACGGAAAAATCCGCAGAGGGCGTGTGATAGGTTCGGTTTACTTGTTCGGAATCTTCAGCTTCATGCCGCTGTAGATGACATTGCTTTTCAGCCCATTCAGGCTGACGATTTCCTTATAGCGGTTGCCGTTGCCGAGATACTTCTTGGCGATTGCCCAGAGGGTGTCACCATGCACCACGGTGTGGATGCGGTAATCCTCGGAGGGTTTCGTGCCTGCCACGGCAAGTGCAGAGGTCTTGACCGGCGACATGATAGCGTACCTGCCGGACTCGTCCTTGTTGATGACCGTGCGGTCGCCGCTGACCTCTACCACATACCAGCGGAGCTTCTTCACCCAGCCGGGAATGGCTTTGCCGTTATAGTAGGTGCTGCCCGTGATGGTCACGAGGTCACCGGCCTTGATACCTACAGGTGTGGGCTTGACCGTGTCGGCAGGTTTTACATCACCGCCGAGAGCTGCCGTGACCTTGGATGCCAGATCACCCATACGGGCATACATCCAGTTGCCGGGACAGGATTTATTCGCAAACCACCGATGGACGGTCAGAACCATCTCGTCGGATTTCGGGGTGTAGTTCAGCGTCTTGGCCTTATCTCCCAGCCAGAGCAGCTTGGTTTTGCCGTTGCGCTTGCAGATGTCGGTGCAAAGTTCAATGAGCCGCTGGTACACCACATCCTTAAAAGCGTAAGGCTCGGTGTTGTCGCTGGCACACTCGATAGTGACGGCTCTCTGGTCATTAGCATTGGAGGAAGAGCACCAAGAGCGGTTTTTCTCCTCCACATACATTCCGACCCTGCCGTCCACGCCAATGCCGTAGTTGCTGCTTGCCTGCCGTGAGGTCGGCAAGAAGATGTTGCCGAGCGTTTCAACTGAGCACTGACCCACCACGCAGTGCGGTGTGATGCGGTCAATGCTGTGGGTGCGCTGCCCGGAGTGGTTCGGGCTGAGTTTGGTGTAGGACACCAGAGAGCTGTTCGTGTAAGCCATATTATTCATCCTCCTTTTCACTGCGGTCATGAAGCTGCTCCAGCACGGATTTCAGCTTCTGCGGGATGGGCAGTCCCAGGTATGCGGCGTTTTCCAACAGGGACACGCCCTCGTTCGATAGGTAGAAGAAAATGACGGCGGTACGCATCACCGAGCCGCTGCCGATGACGCGGGTGTCGAGAATATGCCCGATGCCGACCAGGGCGAAGATGAGCACCTTTTTGAAAATGCCCTTGAATCCTACTTCGCTGGACAGCTTCTTGTCCACCACGGCACACATGATGCCGGTGATGTAGTCGATGACTACGAAAGCCAGAAGCGCATAAAGCAAGCCGTCACATCCTCCCAAGAACCATCCGAGCCAGCCGCCGATACCGGCGAACACCACCTGAATGGTCGTCCAGAATTCTTTCATGTTGTTTGTCCTCCTTTGAACGTTGAATTTGTGTATGAAAAAAGGCGCTCTGCCGAGTGCCTTGATTCCGAAAAAGTTATGTTACTGCGGTCAGCGACACCGTGTGCCACGAGGACCATGTGCCGCCATAGTTCCCTCGGATATACATCCTTGAGCCGTTATAGACGGTGTACCGCTGCTGAATAAAGTAGCTCTCCGGCAGAAAGACCTCCAGCATACCGATTGTGGTGGTCGGAAAGTGCTTTTCCGTGGAAGCGGAATACGCAAAATAGTAGCCGGGAGTCTTTACATTGTTGAGGTCGGTGGTCGAGCCGTCCACTCTGCCCATTTTGCCGTGGACATTGACGCCGTTCATGTGGATACTGCCGTCTACATCCAGCGTGGCCTGCGGGTTCGGCGTGTTGATGCCGACCTTCTTTTTCCGAAGCGCAATGAGCGGCGTACCCTGCGGAACAGTAAAATACAGATCCAGACTGCTCAAGGAATAGAGCTTGTCTTGGATCTGTAGATGAAAGTCGTAGGAGCTGTTTGCATCCAGACTGCATAGTTCCAAATTGGAGTAGCTGAAAGAGGTTCCGCTTTTTGTCGTGCCGGAATAGATGCTGGTGTAGCTGCCGTAGCTGCTCTCACTGGTTTTCTTGTAACGATACCGCACATAAACCACGCTGTTTTTCTGCGTCCCGTCTACGGTCACAGCGGAAATAGAACCGCTGAATTTGAGCTGCATTTCCGCTTCAATGTCGTTGGTTCGTCGGAGCGTCACCGAGGATACCTTCGGCTTTGCGTATGGGATGACCGTAATAGTTTGGGAAACGCTGGCGGTATAACCGCGGGAGTCCGTGACCGTGAGCGTGACCGTTACGCTGCCGGACTTGGCGATTTTTCCAACAGATAAGGCAGAGCCGGTAGTGTTAGAGGATGACAGCCCATTGCAGGAAGCTGTGTAGTTGGAAATACTGGCACCGTTTTTTGCAGTTGCCGTTCCGGGCGTGACCTTGAGGGTCGAGTAGTTCTGAACGAATAGCTGGTCGTTGCCTGTGAGGTTTTTTGTGGTCGTGTAGCTGTCGGCGTAAGTGAACCCATCCAACGCTGGGCCAGAATTTGCCGCTGTGGTCTGCACCGTAGCAGTCTTGCTTGAGGTGCTGCCGATCTGCGTTGAGCCGCTGAAGGAGGAAACGGCAAAGGTGCCCGTGAAGGACTTCATCGAGGCCATCCAATTGAGCAGCGTGGTTCTCTGTGCTGATGACAGGGTGACCGAGCGATTTGCCGTACCCTTCGTCCATGCAAGCCCGGTAACGGTCAGGATGGTCGTATTCCCGCTTTTGATCGCCAGAGAATTGATGTAAGACGGTTCGTACACGGTGACATTGAGGGTGATGGTCACTCTGGCATTGTCTGCGGTCACTGTGTTGACGCTGTTCACCACCGCACCGCCCAGCGTCTTGACCGTGGAGCTGCCGGAGGTGCCATAGACTTGGTTGTACTGCCGCCTTGCTCTGACCCTCACCGTGTAGCTTGTATTCGGTGAGAGCGAGGACAATGTTACGCTGGCGCTGGTGGATGCCGTCGTTGAGAACTGCGTCCAGCTCGAACCGCCGTTTGTGCTGTACTGCCAGATGTCCGCCGTGGCAGAGGATGTCGCGGAGATTTTGAACCCGTTTGCCGTGACATTCGAGGTGCTGAAGGTCACGGTAGGTGCAGAGCGGTCAATGGTAGTCAGCGTCATGCTGCCGCCGTATTCCTGTGAACCGTAGATATAAACACGGGTCGAGAAACCGACCGCAATCGTTTTGCTGCCGTTGCTGTTGTGAGCTACAGTAATCGTGCCACTGACAGAACCTTTCTTTGCCGGGAAAACACGGTCATCCCAATAGGTACGGTCCTTTGAGTATACGGTCGTACCATTGATCGTTACAGTGGTCGTGTCAATGGTGTAGTAAGTGGATGCGCCACCGGTAGAGGTCAGCGTCCAGGAAAGTGTCGAGCTGTTACCGACCACATTCACGCTTTCTGAAATGTCCAGTTGAAGATAGCGCCCATCGTATGCCGCGCTTTTCCAAGTTGCCATAGCTTTCCCTCCTTAATCCAGAATGACGATGTTCAGCCCTTCGGACGCCGTCGGCATCGGGACAAACTTCGTTTTGCCCACGGTCAGCTCGCCGTCCACCGTGGTTTTCTTGGTTTGCGTTTCGTCCTTGTTCAGGGTGAAAATCACCTCATCGTTGTAGTAACCGGCGAACTCCGTGTTCGTGATGACCGTCCGCTGAGACGATGCGCTGTTGGATACCTCGATGCCCCGCTTGTCGATCTTGACCTCCTGAGTGTAGATCTCGTTGGGAGCAGGCGTCCACTTTCGGGGGATCGCTCCTTCGGAGATCATGATGTCGGCGAGATAAATGGACGCATCCCGACAGTAGCAGTAAATACGCAGCGTGGGGTCGGTCACATCCGTGAGCGTTACGGAGTAATCCGTCCAGTCAAACGTCGTGGACTTATTGAACAGGTACTTGGTTTTGTTCCCGTTGTAGGTCACATAGAAATACCCGGACATGGTCGAGGTTTTCTTCGCCCGGACAGAGATCGTATAAGTGCCGGGAACCACCCCTCGGATGTACTGCGACAACGAGGAGTATACGCCCAGCACAAAGCAGGAGTCGGAAATGGTGTTGTTTTGCGTATCTGTGGAGGCATCCGTTTTCACCGTACCGGAGTAGCTCCAATCGTCCGTGATGCCGTTCAACCCGGAGGAATTCTGCACATAGTTGATGCCGCCGATGTACTGCTCCTGCATGGTGACGGACAGTCCATCCACCGTGTGTTCCAATTCCGAAACACGGCTTTCGGAGTTCAGCACCCGTTCCTCCAGGACGCCCTGGTCATTGGACACTGTTTCCACCGTTTCGGTGAGGGTCGCCACATAGCTGTTCAGCCCGTCGATGGTCTGCTGGAACTGTGCGTCCTTCTCGGTCAGAATGGAAATGGTGGTGCGGATCGTTTCAATGTCGTTCTGCACCACCCATTCATTTCCGTCCCATATCTTCGTTTCCGGCGGGGTCACGGAAGTATCCACCCAGAGCTGCCCCTCATAGGGGTTCTCCGGCGGCGTGTCCGAGGTGACCACATCGCAGAGACTGATAATCGTGAACTGTGCCGATGCGATCATCTCACCACCTCCTTAAAGTGCCACAACGACCATAAAGGTTGCCTTGGTATCCACATCGGCGCTGGACACCGACAGGGTCTTGCCGGTCTTGCTGCCGTTGGTTCCCCAAGAGGTATCGACTACACCATCCTTGTTGTACTTCGTCCAGGTGTAACTGCCGTTTCCGGCTGCGTCCACCTCGGAGCCTGCCTGATAGCAGACGGCGGTCAGCACAGTCGTGCCCTGGCCGTTCTTGAACACATCGCCGCCCGTGGAGGTGACGATGATCTGCAACGGGTCGGAGTTGTCGATGAAGGTCGCCACATCGAAAAACTTCGTGTTATAAGAAGCGGATGCGGAATCCGTGTCCTGGGCACAGCACTTGAACACGGCGTAGCTGTTTACCGCTGCGGCGTAGACCGTGAGGGTATTGGTGGCCGTGCCGGTGTATTTGTCGGCGGTATCCGAGAGCTTGCGCCAGCCGATGCCGAAGTCCGCATCATAGCCGGTGGAAGAGGTAGCAGTGACAGATGCGTCCATGACCGCCCACTTGTAGCTGACCTTGGTGGTGTCCACCGTAGAGCCACGCCACAGCTCGGCCTTGGCGGTCAGACTGGCGACCTCCTCATTCTTGAACACATTTCCGTTGGGTGTGGTGAGCAGCAGGTCGACGATGCCGGAACCGTTGACCACACGGGAGAAGGAAATGGTCAGTGGATGGGTCAGCGACAGACCGGTGCTTTCGTCCTTGTAGGTGATGACACAGCGGTAGTCGATGCCGGGCAGCTCCGCCATGACATTGGCCTTGACCGTGAGGATGTGGCTCTTGGCACCACTGAGGGCGTAGTTCGTGCCTGCGGTGATGGCTGTGTTGCTGTCGCCCACATACCACTTGACCGAGGTGACATTGGCGGTGGCGATCTGGTCGGCGGTGGTGCCGATGACATACAGACTGGGTGTCAGAACGAGGTTCTTCGTTTTCCAGTCGGGGGTGTAACTGCCGTTGTCGGGGTTATACATCTGAGTCTTGGCGAGGTTTGAGCCGATGTACCCCGTCAGCGTCAGTGCGTCATTGTAGTCGATGATGGTAAACTGGCCTTGTGCTTTGCTCATGTGAGAAGCCTCCTTTGAAGTTGTTGTATCTGAACCGGACACTGTGCCGGTTTCTGTTGTGGGTTCTGCGGTTGCCATAGTAAATTCCTCCGTTATAACAGACTTTGCCTGGTCGTGGTGTCGATGAGGTCACAATAAAAAGTGGCGCGGACTTTGACATCCGCACCGGTGATGACCACGGACTTTGCGCCGCCGAAATGCTGCTCGTTCCAGATCTTGTCCGCTTCCGTATCCTCCGACACCCTTGTCCAAACAAACTGGTTGGCATCCAGCGTGTCGGTGATGTCCTCGTCCCAAGAGTACACCTTGGCAGAAAGCAGCGTTTTCACATTGCCGTTTTTGAAGATGTTCCCGTTGGACGAGATGATGACCAGTCGGAGCATTTTCTGTTCCTCGATGGTGGTAATGCGGTCGCTGACCTCGGTGACCTCCTTGCTGGTGGCGTAGGCACGAAGCACGACCTCGCCGCTCTCCAAATCCCACCAGGACGAGCCGTCCTGCGACTGGATGACACCGGCCTTGATGATGTTTGCCACCAAAGAGCCGGAAGTGATGAAGTCAGCAACGATCTGACCGTCCGCCGTGATGGCGGTTTCGTAGGGGCCGTTGTAGCCGTTACGGGAAAAGCCCAGACCGCCCACATTCCACCTCCAGACGTTCACGGCTTCGTCAATGGAGGGAGCGTCCAAAATGAGCAGCTCATAGGGCTGTCCGTTTTCCTCGCTGGTGTGGATGACCACATAACCGCCGCTCTGGCCGGTGATAAGCCCTGTAGCCTTGCCGATGGCGGTTTGGAGCAGCTTTGGAAAGCGTCCCACCGTGGATTCCACCTTATCAACCGAGGACTGCACCTCGGAGATGGTGGTGATCATGCTGGACTTGCTCTGACCGAGGGAAATACTCTTGTGCCGCTCGGCAAGGGTGTCGTATACGGTTTCGATGACCATAGCCGACACGCTGACACCCAGAAGCGAGTGCCGGATGGTGACGGTATCACAGAGATTGACCCGCTCCAGCAGTGCCGAATACTCCGGCTGTTTCCAGAGCGGCTCAAAGGACACCTTCACCGTGGGAATGGTCGCTCCCAGCGGATTAGCTTTGATGTAGCTGTTGGCTTTGGCTCTGAGGGCATCCTCGGTTACAACTCCGTCAAATTGGTCGGAGAAATCCATGATGAGCGTTTTCGCCCGGACGATCTCCGAGGTCACAATGGGGAGCGTTACCTCCGGCAGCGTGACCACCGTTTCGGTGTCCCAGCCTTCCGGGGTGTACACGGCATACGGGAGCAGTGCAGTATACACGCCGCTGTTGTCCTCGTCCTGCTCCAATGCGGTGAGGTTCTTGCCGTATTCAATGACCACACCGGTTTTCTGCCCACGGTGGGAGTGAAACTTCACCGTGAAGTTGTCCCACTCAAACTCACCGTACCATTTGGAGAGCATGGAGCCTTCCGTACCGCCGAGGCAGGCACGGACGCTTTTCGGTTGGGTGACGGAGAATGCCTTTGCATCCGAGTAATCCGTCCAACCCGTGAAGCGTGTATCCCCGGCAAGGAGCTGCGAGAGAATGAGCTGAGGAGAGCGACTCTCGGTCGAAAAAGGCAACACCGGCACATTGGCAAGGTCATAGGAGATGTGCTGACCGTAGATGGTGACGATGCCGTTGAGCGGCTTTGTGATACGGTAAATTCGGAACGCCTGGTCGGCGGCGGTGTCGTTGGGCTTTGCCTTAATGATGCACTCTTTGGTGATAAGCCCATAGTGCTGACCGCCGACCGGGTATTTGAGTAGGCACTCAAACACACCGTTCCGCTCCTCTGTCACTTCGCAGGAAATGGTATCCGTCAGCACACCGAGACCGAATGAGGAAAAGTCCGCAGCGTTGGGCAAATAAAGCACCGGGATCATGAAAACCACCTCCTTCCGGGCATAAAAATACCACCGGGGATTTCTCCACGGTGGTGTGATAAAAGTGATTCGTTTGTTGTTCGACAAACCGGAATTGCTCCAAGTTTTCTCGGCTGCACCTTCTTGCTCTTCGGACGAGGAGTCTCCCTCGTTCAAAGAGCTCGGTCAAATTTCTGTTTAACGATTTCTTTTTCCGGTATTCTCTGTCCCTCGGATTTCCTCATGATAGAAATAATCCACGATCACCGGATGTCCCTGCGGGACTCTTCCATAAGGCATTTCATTATCCGCAAAGGGACAATCATACTTCTTAGCCATTTCCTCAGCTTTTACTTCAAGCGCTTCAAAGTAGCTGCGGTTATGCTTGTTATAGATCTCATCGTAAAGCGGTACAAGATCAGGATATTTTCCGGCGATATAATCCATGATCGTCTTTTTGAAGCCGCCCCGAAGATTGAGGTTTTCGAGCCAGAACAGATCGCACTGATCCTTTACCCGCTCAAAGATGGCTTCAAAGTCCGTGATCCCGGGGAATACCGGAGATACGAAACAGACTGTACGGATACCTGCATCATATACTTGCTTCATAGCAGCGATGCGCCGCTCAATGCTCGAAGCAGAGTCCATATCGTTCTTGAAATTTTCATCCAGTGTGTTGATCGACCATGAAACGGTCACTCGTCCAAGGTTCTTCAGCAGATCAATATCCCGTACCACAAGATCAGACTTTGTGCAGATCAAAATATCTGCGTCACTGCCGATCAGCTGCTCCAGAAGTTTTCTGGTATTCCCGAAT
>ENA-OZGC01001585-OZGC01001585.1-human-gut-metagenome-genome-assembly--contig:-NODE-1585-length-12377-cov-5.784856_pt1 | contig 12377 bp, 10 predicted proteins | sample MGYA00245109_ERZ653643 | MGnify/ENA primary metagenome ERZ653643 (study PRJEB26926, sample SAMN06165107) | human gut metagenome | biome: ENVO:00009003; feature: ENVO:2100002; material: ENVO:00002003... | reverse complement strand
CCTGAACGGTTTCGCCGTCTATAACGAATTCAGGCAGCGGAGCGCCCTTGAAGCTGATGCCGAGCACCACAAGCAGCACTACGAATACGGCACAAGCTACAAAATAGGCTATTTTTGTACCTTTTTTCTCCATTTGAAAGGTTCCTCCTTTTATTGCGGCAATGGAATCCGCATTTATGCCCCTTATTAAGCAAGGGGAAACATAGAAACACAATTAAAACTAAGAATTAACGCATCCTTTACATCTGATAAAAGCATTTTAACAAAATCTGAACGAAATGTAAACATGCTGTGACAGGCTTTTTTCGAAAAATATTAGTGCGTGAACAGAAAATCAATGCGAAGCAGACAACGGAACAGATAAAAATGCCCTGAAACAGGCGAAAATAGAGAATACAAAATTTCTTTGACGGCAGAAAAATATTTGAGCAGCTGGGTGATGATTAAACATAATCTTTACGCAAACTTTATGAAATGCAAGAAAAGAGCGCCATGTAGGTGCTCTTTTGCTTAGTATGAACTTATACTGATTAACGTATGCGTGTATCTCCGGACGGCACATCCGGCCTTTCGGCCGGACGGCCGGAGCTTATGCGCGTAGAGCCCAAGTCATCACCGGAACCGGAACTTATGCGGGAATGCAGCGCAGCCTGGCGCTTCGCTTCCTCCTCCAGCTGGGCACGCATCATCTTTTCGCGCTGAGCACGGCGGCGGGCTATGCGCTTACGTTCCTCTTTTTCCTGATGGTCAAGTATTATCAGCGCTATGCCTGCAATCACTGTAAGTATTATAAGCACTATCAGCACCGTGCGCAGCGCGGAGGATATTGATCCGCCTACTTCGTTGAGAACGTCTTCTTCCGTTGTGACGGATGGGGTAGAAGTGGGTGCGGCTTCAACGCCTACATAGTCCGCCTTTATATATGCATTGTATGTATATATATTGCCGGAAGGATCCTCTATTTCAAGCTTGAATATAAGGTCGCGCGGGGAACCGACACTCATTTTCTGATTGATGGTCTGCGTGCCGCGGGGTACGGATTCCAGCATGTATAGAAGGCCGTATTCCGATTCGCTCAGCTTCAGGTTTTGCATGTCCATGCTGCCGGTGTTTTCCACGGTGAAGTTAAGGCTTATGGAGCCTGCGGAATCAAGCGGGGAAGCAACCTCTGCCGAGAAGGATATGCCTATGAGCGAAGGGTCTATATACTTCCTGACGACATAGGTTTCGGTATGGTCGGAATAGTTTGTGTTGGTCGCGTCTATGCCGGATATGTTGAAAACCACGTTCCTTGTTTCGGTTGTGGGCACGGTATAGGTAAGCGTGCGGCTTTCGCCTATTGCAAGGCTTATAGCGTCCGAATTTACGGCGTTGCCAAGTTCATCGGTTACCTTTATTTTGCTTATGCGCTGGTTGCCGTTGTTGGTAAGGGCTATTGTGAACTGCTGCCCTTCTTCGCTTGCCGCGCCCTGCGTTACGCTGACGCTTATTTTTGAATTGACCATGCCAAGCGTCTTTTCGCTTCCGGTAACGGTAACGGTGCTGCCGTCCGCGCCTGTATAGGTTACAACCGGCGCGCTTACAACGGTGGATGAACCCATGGTAAATTCGTGAATGTAAACATAAGGCGTGCCGGGTTCAACGGTAATGTCGCCTATCATGGCCTGCCTGCCGCCAATCTCTTTATCCGTGAGGGACACACCGGAAACAGGGGTGATGCCCGAATTGGTTATGGTATAGGTAAGTGTTATCGATTCGCCGCGGGATGCTTGAGATGAACTGGCCTTTACGGATACGCTCAGCGCAGCTTCCGCCAAGCCCGCTCCGCTGTTCAGCACGGTTACGGAGGCAGTGGAGTATTTCTGCTCTCCGTTTTCTGTCCATGCAATGTCAAACCCTATTGGCTGGCCGAGCATGGCTGCGGGTATGGATACGCTTTGGCTGAACGCCGTGGTCTCACCCGGGGCAATGATGACACCGCTCGTTTCAAAGAATCGGGTGCCATTGTTGGAAACGGCTATGTTCTCCATGGCATATTCCGAATCGTTGGCGATGGAAATGCTCAGCTGAACGCTGCCGCCTTCCGCGCCGAGCGCGCCCGGGTCTGACGTTACGTTTATGGATGCGGCCATGGCTACGCTGCCTACAAACAGGCAGGTAAGGCCTATTATAATTGCGAAAACTCTTTTAGCGCGTTTCATCAATATACCTCAAAAGCTTTTGTCATCGGTAAACCGATACATACTCTATTATAACTTAAAAAATGCCCAAACGCCATAGCGAAGGGCAATATGTTTCATTAAGTTAATATTCCGATGGACTCATAGGGGCAATATCAATTCGCACTCTCCCGAAAGCTCCGGTTTGCAGCGGCCGTCGGTGCGCTCTATTATGGCCTTTATAATGCTGTCCGCCTCTTTCTTAGCACAGGATATCGAAAGGCGTATCTCATCCGTAAATTCGCTTTCGGTTATTGCGGCGTTTGACTTTGCTATCAGGCTTTCTATCGCACCGTAGCGGGAATAATCGCACCTGAGTGCTATCAGCGCGCCGGGAATGTGCTTTTCCACTCCTGCTGCCTTAACGGCGTCTGCCGCGCCCGATGAATATGCGCGCACAAGCCCGCCCGCGCCAAGCAGTATCCCGCCGAAGTAGCGCGTTACTGTGCAAAGCACATAGGTCAGCTCGTTTGCTTTCAGCACTTCGAGTATAGGCATTCCCGCCGTGCCGGATGGCTCGCCCGCATCGCTGAAGCGGGTAGTCTCGCTCAGTTCGCCTATCCTGTATGCATAGCAAACGTGCGTGGCGTCCGGATACTGCTTTCTTACTTCATTCAGCCTTGAAAGCGCCTCGTCCTCGCTCCTCACCGGAAAACATTGGGATATGAAGCGGGAGCGGTTTATTATCCGCTCCGTTTTCGCTTCTGTATGTGCTGTTTTATACGGCCTCATGGGGCATTAGCCCTTTATTACGCGCAGGAAGCCCTTCTTGCCCTTTTTCAGTATTATACCGCTTTCAAGGGCGGCGGGGTCTGCCGCGGCGTAAACATCGGTCACTTTAGCGTCGTTCATCAGTACGCCGCCGCCTTCTATCGTGCGGCGCGCGTCACTCTTGCTGGTGCAAAGTTTGCCAAGCACAAGAAGATCGGTAACCCTAAGGCCGGTGGATTCGATTTCGGCATCGCTCAGCTTGAGTGTGGGCATGTGCTCTATATCTCCGCCGCCGCCGAACAGGGCTTCGGCTGCCTGCTGGGCCTTCTTGGCCTCTTCTTCACCGTGTACCTGAGCGGTAAGGGTGTATGCAAGCACCTTCTTAGCCTCGTTTATGTTGGCCGTGGGTGCGGTGAGGGCGTTTATTTCGTCTATGGGCATAAAGGTGAGCATCTTGAAGCAGTTCTGCACGCCGTTATCGTCTACATTGCGCCAGTACTGATAGAATTCGTAAGGGCTGGTCTTTGCGGGGTCAAGCCACAGTGCGCCCTTTTCGGTTTTGCCCATCTTTTTGCCTTCGCTGGTGGCAAGCAGGCCCGTGGTCAGCGCGAACGCGGCGTGCTGCTCCTTGCGCCTTATAAGGTCTGCGCCGCCGAGGATGTTGCTCCACTGGTCGTCGCCGCCCATTTCCAATACGCAGCCGTATTTCTGGTGCAGCATAAGGAAATCGTAGCTCTGCATCAGCATGTAGCCCATTTCAAAGAATGTAAGGCCACGCTCCATGCGCTGCTTGTAGCATTCCGCGGCAAGCATCCTGTTAACGCTGAACAGGGAACCTATGTCGCGCATGAACTCAAGGAAGTTGAGCGAATGCAGCCAGCTGGCGTTGTTTTCTATTATGGCGGCGTTTTCGCCTTCAAAGTTGAGCACGTGCGCCATCTGCTTCTGGAAGCAGGAGGCGTTATGCTCAATTTCCTCGGTGGTCATCATGCGGCGCATGTCGGTCTTGCCGGAGGGGTCGCCGATGTATGCCGTGCCGCCGCCGAGCAGCACTATAGGCCTGTGGCCCGCGCGCTGCATATGCGCCATGGTCATCAGCGCAACATAGTGGCCGATGTGCAGGCTGTCTGCCGTGGGGTCGAAGCCGATGTAGAAGGTCAGTTTCTCTTTGCCCATCAATTCCCTGAGCTCTTCCGGATGGGAACATTGCTTAACAAGGCCGCGTTCCTCAAGTATGTCGTATGCGTTTCTCATTTCAGTCTCCTCAAAAATATGTTATTTGCTTATTATTTTGAATTTATCGCCAAGCCTTTCGCTCAAAAGCGCACCCAGCCTATTGCTGCCGTCCTTATCAAAGCCGGCCTTGTCCACTATCAATGCAAGCGCCTTGTTCGAATAAAGATAAAAGCAGTCGTTCGTTTCGTATGCACAGAGCAGCTTATCGTAATCATAGCTTTGCTCATGCCCGTTTATGCTCATGGTTACGCCGGAATCACGGAAGCGGTATTCGTGCCGGAGATTGATGAACGAAGAACTGTCAAACTTCCGCGCCGGCGCTATATAGAGGAAATAATATCGCCTGCCCAACCAAGCCATGCACGCGATGCTCATGGCAAAAAGGATATATCCTCCGGCGGTCACGGAATACACGGCAGCGGCCAGCGCTATTGCGAAAAGCATAAAGAACACGGCATGCGTACCCCAAGCGATGGACTTGAACATGCGCGCGTCAAAACGCTGAAAGTCCAGCACGGCCTTTTTTGTATATACTGTTGTGTTCATTATATCAGCCAATGCCTGATACTCCTCCTAAAAGCATGGGGATAGTGTATCATTTTTTATCCCTTTTAGCAATACGGGCTTATCCTGTATTTATAATGCTTTTTATTATCTGTTGTAATTTGGCGCACTATGCGGCTATAATAATGCCTATACAAATTATGGAGAGTACAATGTAAATGTACGGCGAATGCGATAAATATTATATGCGTCTGGCGATAGAGCAGGCGAGGGCGGCAATGGCGCTGGGGGAGGTACCGATAGGCGCGGTCATAGTGAAGGACGGCGAGGTGATAGCAGCAGCACATAATATGTGCGAATCAAGCGGCGATCCTACCGCGCATGCTGAGCTTACAGCCCTTCAGGCCGCTGCCGAAAGAATAGGCAAGCGTGCGCTTTGCGAATGCGAACTGTATGTAACGGTTGAACCGTGCGCAATGTGTGCGGGCGCAATAATCAACGCGCGGCTAAAAAAAGCAGTGTTTGGCGCGCATGAGGAGCGTACGGGCTGCCTAGGCAGCGTTATGGATATAAGCGAAGGGTATTTTATAAATTCCGTGCGGGCATACGGCGGGGTGCTTGAGGATGAGTGCGCGGCGCTTATGGGAAGCTTTTTTGGTGATAAAAGGCAATGAAACAAAGTTTATTCACAAACCGGCTACCGAAGGTTCATCTATTATTCTTACCTATGACACATTTTGGGTTTATCATAACGACATCGGAAGCAAGCAAGACTTTTTCTTCCGTATGTGATACCTTCCTGCGATAAGATACCGACTCGGGATGCTCCCGGGTTGGTATCGTCTATTTTGGACAAAACAACGCCCGGAAGAGGTTGCTTCCGGGCATATATGTAAACAGTAATTTTAGCGGTTGCGTTTGATAACTTCTATTGCCGCATTGGCCACGTTTTCCGCCGTGAAGCCGAACTCTTTGAACAGCACGGCGCCCTTTGCGCTTGCGCCGAAGTGGTCAAGGCCTATGCTTGCGCCGTCAAGCCCGACATATGCGCCCCAGGGCTGGGTAGCGCCGGCTTCTATGCTTACGCGCGCGCGTATTGAGGCGGGCAGCACGCTCTGCTGATATTCTTCGCTCTGCTCGCGGAACAGTTCCATGCAGGGCATGGACACAAGGCGGGCGGTGTAACCCTGTACGGAAAGAATATCCGCGGCCTTGTACATCAACTCAACCTCGGAACCGGATGCCATCAATATAACATCGGGCGTGCCCTTGGGTTCGCGCAGAATGTAACCGCCAAGCATAGCCTTGTCGCTGGTATCCTCAAGCTGGGGCAGGTTTTGGCGGGAAAGGGCCATCACGCTGGGCGCGTTAAGCTTAAGCGCGGCGCGGTAAGCGTATGCCGTCTCCTTTTGATCGGCAGGGCGGAACACATATGTGTTTGGCGTTGCGCGCAGCGATGCAAGCTGCTCTATGGGCTGATGTGTGGGGCCGTCCTCGCCAACGCCTATGCTGTCGTGCGTAAGCACATATGTTACAGGCAGTTTCATGAGCGCGCTGAGCCTGAGCGCGGGCTTTACATAATCGCTGAACACGAAGAACGTGGCGCAATATGCCCTAAGTCCGCCATAAAGAGCTACGCCGTTGGCTATGCAGGCCATGGCCAGTTCACGCACGCCAAAGTGTATGTTGCAGCCTTCGCGGCAATCGGGCGCGAAGTAGCCGCTGGTTTTAAGTTCGGTATTGTTGGAAGGGCCAAGGTCCGCGCTGCCGCCGAAAAGGTTGGGCATATGCGCAAATATGCGGTTGAGCACAACTCCGCCGCATGAACGGGTGGCCTTGGGCGCGTCTGCCGCAAGCATTTCATCATCGCTGAACACATCTTCGCTCACTTCGCCCTTGCGCCAGGATTCAAGCTGCGCGGCGAGCTCGGGATATGCTTCGGCATAGCCTGCATACATTTCTTCGTGTTCTTTGCGTGCGCGCGCCCCGCGCAGGGACAGCGCCTCAAAGTGGGCATATACGTCCTCGGGAATATCAAACGGCGGATTCTTCCAGCCAAGGCGCTTGCGCATGTCCGCAATAACATCATCGCCAAGGGGAGAACCGTGCGCGCCGGCTGAACCTTCCTTCAGTGTGCCGTGGGCAATGTCCGTATGCACTATTATAAGTGAAGGCTTTTCGGCCTCTATGCGCGCTTCCTCAAGGGCGAGTGATATGGCGACGATATCTTCACCGTTTTCAACGTTTATTACCTGCCAGCCCATTGCGCCGAAGCGGGCGGCAACGTTTTCGGTAAAGGCTATGTCGGTGGAACCTTCTATGGTGATGCGGTTGCTGTCGTATATGGCTATAAGCTTGTTCAGCTTCTGCGTACCGGCAAGGCTTGCCGCCTCGTATGATGCGCCTTCCATCATGCAGCCGTCGCCCATAAGGACGTATGTATAGTTATCAACAACGTTGAAGCCTTCTTTATTAAATATGGCAGCCATGTGCGCTTCAGCCATCGCCATACCTACGGCCATTGCAAATCCCTGACCGAGCGGACCGGTTGTCGCTTCCACGCCAACGGTGTGGCCGTATTCGGGATGGCCGGGAGTAAGGCTTCCGTACTGGCGGAACTGCTGCATGTCCTCTATGGTCAAACCATAGCCGTAAAGATGAAGCAGGGAATAAAGCAGGCTGGACGCATGGCCGGAAGAAAGGACGAATCTGTCCCTGCCGGGCCAGTTGGGGTGCTTAGGGTCATGGCGCATGTCGCTCCATATGGCATACGCGGCGGGCGCTGCACCTATGGGCATGCCGGGGTGGCCGCTGTTGGCCTTTTGAACGGTGTCTGCCGAAAGCACGCGGATAGCGCTGATAGCCTTGGCTTCGATGGGTCGCATAAACTACCTCCGAGATTGCATTTTTTGTTTGCAGGATGTATTATAGCATATGATTGGAAATGATGGAACGAATTATGCCGTATTATTATTCAGGAATATTTCATGCGGCGCGGAGCGTACATATAAGCAGCTTGCTTAGGCGGCGGGGTTCGATGCGAAGCAAAATTTGCTCAAAAATGAAAAATCGACCTCATTTTAACATTTGTGTCACAGCAATGCGCGTACGGCCGCTTGATATAATGCGTAAAATGCGCTAAAATAAACTATCAGATTATTTAGTGAAGAAGGAGGGAGCTAAATGCCCGGAATCATTAATACGGAACTTGGCACCATATCTATACCGGATGAGATCGTGGCAACCATAGCAGGCTATGCTGCCAGCGAGAATTACGGAATAGTCGGCATGCACGCCAAAACTACCGGCGATCAGCTTTGGAAGCTTGTTGGGGGTGACAATCAGCGCCGCGGCGTGAAAGTCACCTGCGTAGAAGGTGACCAGATCGATATAGATCTGTTTGTTACTATCATATACGGCGCAAGCCTTACCGCCGTTGCGGAGAATGCAATCGGCAACGTGCGCTATCGTGTGGAGGACATGACGGGACTTAAAGTGCGCAATGTGAATATTCATGTTGAAGGCGTGCGCGCCTGAAATTGATAATGCTTTCCATGCGGCGTGAACGCAGGGGAAGCACGGAGGAAACTGATTTGGAAAACATGACCATAGGCGGCGCGATGCTGAAGGAAATGTTCCTTACCGGCGCGGCGCTGCTTGAAAAAAACCGGGCGTATATCGATTCGCTCAATGTGTTTCCCGTGCCGGATGGCGATACGGGAACCAATATGTCCATGACGATGCAGAGCGCCGTCAAGGAAATACAGAATTGCAAAGGCACCAATGTGAGCGATATCGCAGCGGCGGCCTCTTTGGGCGCACTCAAGGGTGCGCGCGGCAATTCGGGCGTTATATTGTCCCAGATATTAAGGGGCTTTGCGCGCGCACTTTCAGGCAAAGAAGAAATGGCGCCGGAAAACTTTGCCGCCGCGCTTATGACAGGCACCGAGGCCGCGTATAAGGCCGTTATGAAGCCCAAGGAAGGCACCATGCTCACCGTTGCGCGCATGATGGCGGAAGCCGTTGCCAAGGAAGCGAACGAGGGCGCAAACCTTTATAAGCTTATAGACGTTATGATAGACGAAGGCGAGCGTGCGCTGCGGCTCACGCCGGAGCTTTTGCCTGTGCTTAAGGAAGCGGGCGTTGTGGACTCTGGCGGCAAGGGCCTTGTTACCATACTTCGCGGCTTTAAAATGGTTATAGACGGGGAGGACGTTGATGAATACGTTCTTGCACCGCAGATGCAGGATACCGCAGGTATAACGGGCGGCGAAGAAGGCGCGGATCTTGAAGCGCTTGACGATATAGAGTTCGGCTATTGCACGGAATTTTTCATAATACATCTTGATGAGTCGTTCTCTGAAGCGGATTTGGACAAGCTGCGCGAAAAGCTTATGAAGATAGGCGATTCCGTTGTTGTGGCCTACGATTCTGACTTCATAAAGATCCATGTTCATTCAAACTGCCCCGGCAAGATACTTCAGCTTGCGTTAAGGCTTGGCGAAATAGACCGCATAAAAATAGAAAATATGCGCGAGCAGAACCGCGAATTGCTTGCCAACATGAAGAAGAACGAGAAAGAGAACGCTCTTGTCGCCGTGAGCATAAGCGACGGTATAGACGAAGTTTATAAGGCGATAGGCGTGAACAATCTCATCTCCGGCGGTCAAACCATGAACCCGAGCATAGACAGCATAACCAAGGCCATACGCCGCGCAAACGCAAGGAACGTTTTTGTGCTGCCCAACAATTCAAACATAATCATGGCGGCCCAGCAGGCCGCGGCCATAAGCGACCGCAACGTTATCGTAATACCAAGCAAGACCATGATGCAGGGACTTAGCGCTGCGCTTGCATACAGCGATGATGTTGACGTTGAAACCAATACGGAGCGCATGACTGCCGCCATAAAGCAGGTGCTTTCCGGTTCCGTAACATATGCCGTGCGCGATACGCAGTTCAATGGCGAAAAGATATCCCAGGGCGATATAATCGGCCTGCTCGATAACGTGATAACCAAGGTTGGCACCAGCGTGGACAGCGTTGCCGTTGAACTTCTTTGCAGCATGATAGAGAATAAGGGCGATGACTGTATGGCCACCATATTCTATGGCGAAGGCGCAGATGAGGACAGCGCGCAGGCCGTTGCCGATGCAGTGAATGAAAAATATCCCGATGCGGAAATAACGGTGCAGTATGGCGGCCAGCCGCTTTACTACTATTATTTCTCCGTGGAATAAAATGGCAGTCGCTCCTATCACGAGCATAAAGGGAATAGGACCCCGCCGGGCCGAAGCATTCGGCCGGTTGGGTCTTTTTTCGGTTGAAGATATGCTGTCGTTTATGCCGCGGGGTTATATTGATTATACTAAAAGCGTGCTTATATGCGAAGCGGAGCAGGGGATGCTCTGCGCCGTTAAGGTAACGATTACGGGCGAAGCCAAAACCGTGCGAATACGCGGCGGGCTTACAATAACCACAGCTGCGGCAACGGACGGGCTGAATAAACTTCAGCTGTGCTGGTATAATCAGCCGTATATGGCGTCTAAGCCCGAAGCCGGAAGGACATGCTATGCCTGCGGCCGTGCAGATAAGCGGCGCGGTATGAAGCTGATGAACCCGCAGCTTTGCGATGAATTGCCCGGCATAGTGCCGCAGTATCCGCTGGTTAGCGGCCTTACGCAAAAAATAATGCGCGGAGCGGCAGCGGGCGCATTGGGAATGTATAAAGGCAGAATAGAGGAAACACTTCCTGAGAGCATAATGGCTGAATATTCGCTTATGCCGCGCGGGGATGCGCTGCTTGCCATGCACATGCCGCAAAGCTTTGAACAGCTTGAGCGCGCAAAAGAGCGCATGGCGTTTGAAGATATGCTGCTTTACGCGCTTATGCTGAGCATACTGAGGTATAGGCGAGAGCAGGGCGGCGGAATTGCGTTCAATATGAAAGGCAAGCTTGAAAGCTTCAAAAAACTGCTGCCGTTTGAGCCTACGGCGGCCCAGTTTAGGGCAATGCGGAATATTTCATCGGACATGGCTAAAAACGTTCAAATGAACAGGCTTGTTCAGGGCGATGTTGGCAGCGGCAAAACTGCCTGCGCGCTTTTTGCCATATATGCGGCCATTGAAAACGGATACAGTGCCGCGCTCATGGCGCCGACTGAGATATTGGCGGATCAGCACTACCGCACGCTGAAAAATATGTTTGGCAGCAGGGCAATACTGCTCAAAGGCGGCATGAAGAAAAAAGAGCGCGAGGAGATAGCCGCGCGCCTTATGGGCGGAGAAGCGCTGGCGATAACCGGCACCCATGCCATAATAAGCGGCGGGGTGGAGATAGCTAACCTTGGCCTTGTTATAGCAGATGAGCAGCATCGCTTCGGCGTCAGGCAGCGCGCAGCCATAAGCGCAAAGGGCAGCGCACCTGATACGCTTATAATGAGCGCAACGCCAATACCGCGCACGCTTTCGCTGCTGATGTACGGAGATCTTGAGCTGAGCGTTATTGACGAACTGCCGCCTGGCAGAAAGCCTATAAAAACGCGAATCGTGCCGCAGGAGAAGCGGGACGATATGTATCGCTTTATCGAAAATGAGCTCAAGGACGGCGCACAATGCTACGCCGTGTGTCCCCTTGTTGAAGAAAGCGAGGCCATGGAAGGCGTGCTCAGCGCAGCGGCGCTGTATAAAGAACTGAGCAGAAAGCTTGATATCAGCATAGAACTCATGCACGGGCGGCTGAGCGCTGCGGAAAAGCAGGCGCGGGCAGCGCGCTTTGCATCGGGCGAAACGAAACTGCTTGTGTCTACGACTGTGGTTGAAGTTGGCGTGGACGTGCCAAACGCCACAATAATGGTAATAGAAAACGCGGACCGCTTCGGTCTTGCGCAGCTTCATCAGCTTCGCGGCAGAGTAGGGCGCGGCAGCAAGGAATCATACTGCTTTTTGCTGAGCGAATCGGATTCAAAAACGGCAAAGGAAAGGTTAAGTATACTGTGCAGCACTACGGACGGATTCAAAATAGCGGAACGCGATCTTGAAATGCGCGGGCCGGGCGAACTTATAGGCGCGCGCCAGCATGGCGAGGATGGCCTTAGCGCGGCTATGTTCGCAAGCAACATGAAAGCATTCAACATGGCAAAAGATGCGGCGGATAAGCTTATCGCAAAAGGCGACATGAGCGATCCGCTTATTAAAAAAGCCGTCATTACGGCGGATGAAAAAACGAAAAATATAGCGCAGAATTAAAACAGAACATAACTGTAAATCTTTATCCACACTTCTCTTATTTACCATTCATAATATCTCCGCTTTGGGCGAAACATAAAGCCAGACAAAGCAAGGAGGTGAAAGCAATGTCACGAAACAGCGTACTGATTCCCGAAGCGAAGAAGGCTATGGATTCCTTTAAGAGCGAAGTAGCCAATTCCCTTAACGTGAACCTGAAGCAGGGCGATAACGGCGACCTTACTTCCCGCCAGGCCGGTTCCATCGGCGGCGAGATGGTGAAGCGAATGATAGCCTATGCCGCTAACAACATGAATAAATAATAAAAGTTATAAAGTTTACAAGGCCGGAAACGGCTGGAAGATATCCGGATACTTCTATTAAAGAAAAGGAGGTGAAACACACAATGGCAAGCAATAAGGAAAACCGCAAGAAGCTGCAGAACTTCAAGACTGAAGTTGCCAACTCCTGTCTCTTATA
>ENA-OZGC01001575-OZGC01001575.1-human-gut-metagenome-genome-assembly--contig:-NODE-1575-length-12451-cov-4.390287_pt1 | contig 12451 bp, 10 predicted proteins | sample MGYA00245109_ERZ653643 | MGnify/ENA primary metagenome ERZ653643 (study PRJEB26926, sample SAMN06165107) | human gut metagenome | biome: ENVO:00009003; feature: ENVO:2100002; material: ENVO:00002003... | reverse complement strand
CGGCAGCGTCAGATGTGTATAAGAGACAGTGACGGAATAGCCGTTCTCCGTCGTATCGACGGTCAGAGCTTCCGTGCCCAGCTTGGCGGTCAGCGTGTTAACGCCGAATACCGCGTCAACGGTGAAGTTCAGCGTATACGCCTGTCCGACATACGCATCGAAGATCGTGCCGAAGTTGACTGCGGGCATGTTGACAATGCCATCGGTCACAGTCACGCCGTCCGCCACGGGATAGAAGAAGAAGGAGTAGATGGTGTAATCCGTGACCTTGCTCTTATCCATGCTGTAGGTCTTGAACGAATCGGAGTAGTACTCCAACCACTGGCTATACCTATTGTTGAACTTCGCCGTGCGGCTCTCCATCTCATAGCCGCCCACGCCGCCGGAGCAGGTGCGGACGAGCCAGTCGGCGTCGTCAGTCGTAACGCCCTCTTCGGAGAAGTCCTTGCTGTAGAACGCGTTGTTGCCGGTGCCGTTGGAGCAGAGGTAGCCATAGGCTTCGCTGTAGAAGCGGAGGTATTCGCCGTTCTGCTCGACGGTGAACACGACAGCGCCGTTCGCCGGGGTGGCCTTGCCGTCCGCGACGGTGGCTGCCGCCTTTTCAATGGACTTCGAATCGTTCTCCGCCGCCAGAACCGCCTGTGCGTTCTGGTTGTAGATCACGAACTTGTCGCCGGGCTGGGGCAGATCGCCGGAAGGCTCATCGGAGCCGCCGTCGTCCACGACCAGATAGAACTGCTGGGCAAACAGCGCCTCATTGCTGCCGATGCTGCCGTAGCTGCTCCAGTTGCTCTTATCGGCGTACCACTCCAGATAATTGCCGCGCACGGCGTTCTGGATGTAATAGCAGCCGGTCGTTGCAGCCTCGGAAACCTTCCATGCGGTGTTCACGTCGTCCAGCGGGGTGCTGGTATACTTCTCAGCCATGGACAGCTTCTTGCCGTCCTTGGTGGAGAACGTGTAAGAACCGTCCGCGTTGACGCCGACCGTCCAGACGTCGGCCTCGGTGTAGCCGGTCAGCGTGCCGTTCGTCAGCGCCACATCCGTGCCCTTGTTGTAGAAGCCGGAGTATTCAGTGGACAGGGCCTTCATGTTAGCCGGGTTGTAGATGACGATCTGCTCGCCGTCCTTGAACAGGCTCTGAACCGGTTCTTCAGCCTTGACGGTATAGGCGAATTGTATTTCGTCGCTGTCGTCCATGCCGGCTTTCGTGGCCTTGACGGTGAAGGTGACAGCTTCCGTTACCTCAACGGGTTCGGTATACTCGATATACTCGCCCGTGGTCTTGTAGGAAATCTTCGCACCCTCAGTCCTGCACTTGAACTCGACCTTCGTTCCCTTTGCTACTTCGCCCGCAGCCGGGGAGGCCGTCGGGGTCGCGACCTGCTGCTGTGTTGTGCCCTCAACCTTATAGATTTTCGGCAGGAGCATACTCTTATTCGAATCCGATGTATAATTCAAAAAGCGAGGATTATTGACATTATACAAAAACCTTCCATATTCCGTATTTGTGCTCGCAATGGTCGCTTCTCCATTCTCGGCAATAGAAATCGTCCATGTGCTTGTGCCTTTATCCGTAGTGTTAAGCGCTTTTGCTGCGTCTGTTGAAATCTTTTTGCCATCAGTTCCGGTCAGCGTCCATTTCCCGTCTGTACCGTTGAGCTTAAAGATCTCAACCTCACTATCCAGTGCCGGAACAGTTGTTTCAACACTGGATAAATATTTTCCGGACATTTTCCCTGCCGCATAGATTTTTTCATTTGCTTCTGCGACAAGGATAATCTCGTCACCATCCTTTAGGGTCGATGCGTCGGTGACCAGAGTCGCTGTCTGCGCTGTCCCCTCTGCCATGGCGACCGGCATGACCGAAAGGACCATGACGACGGCCAGCAGCAGCGCGAGACACCGCGTTGTGCGTTTTTTCATGCTTGCATTTCCTCCTGATTTCTGTTCAAATTCTGAATGTTCATGTTGTGCGCAGGCTCGTCCTGCGCAAAGCACCTTTTTTGAACCCTCCTTCTGCGGATTGATACAGAAACGAAAACGGCTGCCGGTCACGGGAGCCGCAGTCGCAGAGTTCTGTATTTCATAGTATAGCAGTTCCACCCGTTAAAATCCAGTGCCTTTACGGAGATTTTACCGGTTTTACGTAAATTTTACCGGGGATTTTTTGTGGATTTTGTCTATATAATCCCTGAACGGCAGACAAAGCCTGCCCTGCAGTCCCCGCCAGACGGGCAGGAACGCTGTCCGGGAAGCCGGCTGATGCTGCGGATCCGGGCGCCGCGGCTGATAAAACCGCCCCGCCGGGGCATTCATACATAAGATATGAATTGTTCACAAATAATTTAAGTCTGTAGGTATTGACAACGCTGGCAGGCGGTGGTACACTGCGTTTAGCACTCAGGGATAAAGAGTGCTAAGGCGAAAGGAGGAACGAACCATGGAGCTTTCAGACCGGAAAAAGAAGATCCTGCGTGCGATCGTGGATCTTTACATCCGCACGGCGGAGCCGGTGGCGTCCAAGACCATTGCGCAGATGCCGGACATGGATTTTTCCTCCGCGACCATCCGCAACGAGATGGCGGAGCTGACGGCGCTCGGATATCTGGAGCAGCCGCACACCTCCGCCGGACGCATCCCGTCGCCTGCCGGGTACCGGCTGTACGTCGACGAGCTGATGCAGGACTACCGCCTGTCGACCGATGAAACGAAGTCGATCAATCAGGCGATGGAGCTGAAAATGCAGGAGGTCGACAAGGTCGTCTCGCAGGTCGGCAAGCTTGTCTCGCAGATGACGAATCTGCCCGCCTACGCCATGGCGGCGCGTGCCGCCGGGCTGACGGTCAAGCGGTTCGACCTGATCCTGGCGGACAGCGGCAGCTTTATTCTCGTCGTGATGCTGAGCGACAGCTCCGTCAAGAATAAGCTCATCCGGCTCCCGGTCGAGCTGACGGAGGCGGATCTGAAGCTTCTCGGCGCAGTGCTGAACGCAAGCGTCACGGAGCTGACCGCCGAACAGCTCAGCCCCGAGCTTCTGTCCCGCGTGACCAGAAGCGCCGGAAATGCGGCCAGCCTCGTGCCCGTCATCATGGATTTCGTCACGTCGCTTCTGCACCAGGAGCACAGCGAGGTCTACATGACCGGGCAGGCCAAGCTTCTCGGCCAGCCGGAGTACCACGACATCGACAAGGCGCAGAAAATGCTCTCCGCACTTGACGAGGATGTGGTCTCCAATCTTCCCGCCGCACTTTCCCCGGACAGCCGGACGCAGATCCTGGTCGGCCCGGAAAACGTGTCGAAGGAGCTGCGCGACACCAGCGTCGTCATGACGAAGTTCGACATCGGCGACGGGATGCAGGGCCTGATCGGCGTGGTCGGCCCGACCAGAATGGATTACGCGCAGATCACCGCCCGGCTGAGCTACTTCGCCGAGAACCTGAGTCGGATGTTCCAGAAAAACCAGACCCCGGCGATCGAAGGGCCGGAAAATAAGCACAATGACCCGGAGGCATAGATATGAGTAAGAAAACAAACAGCAATCCGGCTTCGGAGGAAAAGGCACAGGCCGCCTCCGCAGCCGAGCAGACAGAAGAAGCTGCGCAGCAGACCGAAGCCGAAGCCGCGAAGCAGTCCGAGGAAAAAAAGCCCGAGGAAGCCAAGCAGCAGGAGGCAAGCGAGTTTGAAAAGGCGCAGCAGGCGCTGGCACAGGAGCATGACAGCTATCTGCGGCTGGCCGCCGAATACGACAACTACCGCAAGCGCAGCCAGAAGGAAAAGGAAAGCCTCTATACCGACATCCGTTCGGAGACGGTCGAGAAGTTCCTTCCCGTGTACGACAATCTCGAGCGGGCGCTGGCGCAGGAGACGCAGGATGCCGCGTTTAAAAAGGGCGTCGAGATGACGATGAACCAGCTCGTCTCCGTCATGGAAAAGCTGGGCGTCGTGAGCTTCGGCGCGGCAGGCGAGGTCTTTGACCCGCAGCTTCATAACGCGGTCATGCACGTCGAGGACGAAGCGCTTGGCGAAAACGTTATCGCGGAGGTCTTCCAGAAGGGCTTCAAGGTCGGCGATAAAGTCGTTCGATTCGCAATGGTAAAGGTCGCAAATTAAAAAGCACCCACGCCGGGGAACCGGCAGCATCTAAATTTGTAAATACAGGCATTCATATAGGAGGAAATTATTATGAGTAAGATTATTGGCATTGACCTTGGCACTACCAACAGCTGCGTCGCCGTTATGGAAGGCGGCGAACCCGTCGTCATCGCGAACGCCGAAGGCAACCGCACCACCCCGTCCGTCGTCGCGTTCTCCAAGACCGGTGAAAGAATGGTCGGTCAGGTCGCAAAGCGTCAGGCCGTTACCAACCACGAGCGCACCGTCGCTTCCATCAAGCGTCACATGGGCTCCGATTACAAGGTCGACATCGACGGCAAGAAGTACACCCCGCAGGAGATCTCCGCGATGATCCTGCAGAAGCTGAAGGCGGACGCCGAGGCATATCTGGGCGGCACCGTCACCGAGGCCGTTATCACCGTTCCCGCATATTTCAACGACGCCCAGCGTCAGGCCACCAAGGACGCAGGCAAGATCGCGGGTCTTGACGTCAAGCGTATCATCAACGAGCCGACCGCAGCCGCCCTGGCCTACGGCGTCGACAAGGAAGCCGAGCAGAAGGTCATGGTCTACGACCTCGGCGGCGGCACGTTCGATGTCTCCATTCTGGACATCGGCGACGGCGTTATCGAAGTGCTTGCCACCAACGGCAACACCCACCTCGGCGGCGATGATTTCGACGAGTGCGTCATGAACTACCTCGTTTCCGAATTCAAGAAGGCAGAGGGCATCGATCTGTCCAACGACAAGGTCGCCATGCAGAGACTGAAGGAAGCCGCCGAAAAGGCCAAGATCGAGCTGTCCGGTGTGACCTCCACGAACATCAACCTGCCGTATATCACCGCTGACGCAACAGGCCCGAAGCATCTGGACGTCACGCTGACGCGTGCAAAGTTCAACGAGCTGACCGCTCATCTGGTCGAAGCGACCGCAGGCCCGGTCAAGCAGGCGATGTCCGATGCCGGTCTGACCGCCAACGATATTTCCAAGGTCCTTCTGGTCGGCGGCTCGACGCGTATTCCGGCCGTGCAGGATGAGGTCAAGAAGCTGACCGGCAAGGAAGGCTTCAAGGGCATCAACCCCGACGAGTGCGTGGCTGTCGGCGCAGCGATCCAGGGCGGCGTGCTTGGCGGCGACGTCAAGGGCCTGCTGCTGCTGGACGTCACTCCGCTGTCTCTCGGCATCGAGACGATGGGCGGCGTGTTCACCAAGCTGATCGACCGCAACACCACCATCCCGACCAAGAAGAGCCAAGTCTTCTCTACCGCCGCTGACAGCCAGACCTCCGTTGAGGTCCATGTCCTGCAGGGTGAGCGTGAGATGGCAGCCGACAACAAGACGCTCGGTGTGTTCCAGCTGACCGGCATCGCTCCGGCGCCCAGAGGCGTTCCGCAGATCGAGGTCACGTTCGACATCGACGCCAACGGCATCGTGAACGTCTCCGCGAAGGATCTCGGCACCGGCGCCGAGCAGAAGATCACCATCACTGCTTCTTCGAACCTCTCGAAGGAGGATATCGACAAGGCTGTCCGCGAAGCGGAGCAGTATGCGGCGCAGGATAAGGCCCGCAAGGACGAGGTCGACACCCGCAACAACGCCGACCAGATCATCTACCAGTCCGAAAAGACCCTGAACGAGATGGGCGACAAGGTCACAGAGGCTGAGAAGGCCCCCGTCAAGGAAGCCATTGAAAAGCTGAAGACCGCCCAGAAGGGCACCGACCTCGCTGCCATCAAGGCTGCGACCGAGGAGGTCCAGAAGGCGTTCTACGCCGTGTCCGAGAAGCTCTATAAGAACGCGGCCCCGCAGGGCGAGCCGAATGCCAACCCGAACGCCGGTCAGGCCGGCCAGCAGGCGGGCGGCAATGACGACGGCGTCGTCGACGCGGACTACGAAGAGGTCAAGGACAACTAATTCGTGAAGCACAGCTTGACAGGGGCGGCGTGACCGCCCCTATCGGCTGTTACCCACCGAATCTGAGGTGAGATAGTATGGCAGATCAGAACAAACGAGATTATTACGAGGTGCTGGGCGTCGAGAAAAACGCGTCCGACGCCGAGATCAAAAAGGCCTACCGCAAGCTGGCCATGAAATACCACCCCGATCAGAACCCCGGCGACAAGACCGCCGAGGAAAAGTTCAAGGAGATCAACGAGGCGTATGAGGTCCTGTCCGACGCCGATAAAAAGGCCCGGTACGACCAGTACGGCTTCGCGGGCGTCGACCCGAATTTCAATCCGAACGCGGGCTTCGGCGGATTTGGAGGCGGCGGCTTCAGCGGCTTCGGGGATTTCAGCGATATCTTCGGCGATTTCTTCGGCGGCGGCGCGTCGTCGTCCGGCCGTAGAAGAGGCCCGGCGAAGGGCCAGAACGTCGTCAGTGAGATCGAGATCAGCTTTGAGGACGCGGCTTTCGGCTGTGAACGCGAGATCACCTTCTCCCGCATCGAAACGTGCAGCACCTGCCATGGAAGCGGCGCAAAGGAGGGCACGAGCCCCCAGACCTGTACGTACTGCCACGGCACCGGCACCGTGCGCACCCAGCAGAATTTCATGGGCATGACCATGCAGTCCAATCAGCCGTGCCCGAAGTGCGGCGGCAGCGGCACCATCATCACCGACCCCTGCACCGCCTGCCGGGGCAAGGGCAAGGTGCGCCACACGAAGACCATCCGTGTCAAGGTTCCTGCCGGCATCGACGACGGCCAGTCCTTCCGCGTGCGCGACGAGGGCAATGCCGGCTCGAACGGCGGCCCGAACGGCGATCTGCTCGTGACCGTTTCCGTGCGCAAGCACCCGATCTTCACGCGTGACGGCGCGAACGTCATGTGCCAGATGCCCATTTCGTTCACGCAGGCCGCGCTCGGCGCGTCCATCGAGGTGCCCACACTCGACGGCAAGGTGCGCTATCAGATTCCCGAGGGCACGCAGACCGGCACGACCTTCCGCCTGCGCGGCAAGGGCATTCCCTATGTCGGCTACAAGACGCGCGGCGACCAGTTCGTCACCGTCGTCGTTGAAACGCCGACAAAGCTCACGCGGGAGCAGAAGGAGCTCTTAAAGCAGCTCGAATCCTCCGTCGGCGACGACGGCCAGCCCAAGCGCAAGAGCTTCTTCGACAAGCTCAAGGGCTGAACCCATCCATAAAAAATTGACGCGCCTGCGGCATTTCGCCGCAGGCGCTTTACGTTTGTCAAGAGGGTTACGATGCACCGCAGTTTTTCTTAAGAGGCTGGACTCTGGACGCACCGGAGAAATCGCCGTAGACCATTGCGCCGGTCGGGCAGACGCTGGCGCACGCGCCGCAGGCGGTGCACTTGTCCCAGTCGATGCGGGCGAGGAAGTTATCGACCTTGATCGCGCCCTGCGGACAGGTCTTTTCGCACTTGTGGCAGCCGATGCAGCCGGAGGAGCAGACCTTTTTGGTGTACGGGCCGTTGTGATAGCTCGAACAGAGCACCTCCGTGCGGATGATATCCGGCACGATCTCGATGATCTTCTGCGGGCACGTCTGCGCGCAGATGCCGCAGCCGATGCACGCCGTGTGGTTGACACAGGCAATGCCGTCCTGCATGGAGATGGCGTTTTTCGGGCAGGCTCTGGCGCAGTCGCCGAAGCCCATGCAGCCGAAGATGCAGCTGCCGTTGCCGCCGTAGAACAGCTTCGCCGCCGCGCAGGAGGGGATGCCCCGGTAATCAGCCTTGACGCTCGTAGCCTCGCACGTTCCCGCGCACTGCACAACCGCGATCTTTTCCACAACGTCCTCAGCCTCCACGCCGAGAAGCGCTGCGATCTGCGCCGCGACTGCATCCGCGCCGGGAACGCAGAGGTTTGTCTTCGTGCCCGGCTCCAGCAGGGCCTTTGCATAGCCGTCGCAGCCGGTGTAGCCGCACGCGCCGCAGTTTGCGCCGGGCAGGCAGGCACGAATTTCGGTAAAGCGCGTGTCCTCCTTGACCGCCATGACGCTCGACGCCACGGCGAGGCCGACCGCGCAGATGAGGCCGATCACAGTCACGGCCAGGATCGGGATCAGAATTTCCATCATAGCCGCGCCCTCCTTAGCCGAACAGCCGGTCGATGATGCCGGTCAGTCCGAAAAATGACAGGGATACGATCGCCGCCGAGACGAGCGTGATGGGAAGCCCCTCAAAGCTCTTGGGCGGCTCCGCCTCGGCCACGCGCGACCGGACGCCGGAGAACAGCACCATCGCGAGGAAGAAGCCAAGGCCGCAGCCAAGCGCGGTCAGAAGCGCTTCGCCGTAGTTCATGCCGTCGGAAATGACGTTCATCGTCACGCCCAGAACGCCGCAGTTTGTCGTAATGAGCGGCAGATAGACGCCGAGGGATTTATGAAGCGCGGGCACATAGCGCTTGAGGACGATCTCGACCAGCTGGACGAGGGCCGCAATGACCAGAATGAAGACGACCGTCTCCATATAGGTAAAGTCGACCTTGCCCGCGAGCAGGAAATGATAGATCGGCCAGGTAACGGCGGTGGCCAGCACTTCGACGAAGATAACGGCCAGCGACATGCCGGTCGCCTGGTCGAGTTTCTTGGATACGCCGAGGAACGGGCAGATGCCGAGGAATTTGACGAGCACATAGTTGTTCGTGATCGCGGCGGTCAGAATGACGAGGATCATGGTCTTCATTTTGCAGCCGCCTCCTTTCCTTCGCAGGCGCCCTTGCCGCAGCCCGGGCAGCCGGCGCAGCCGAATTCCTTCTTCTTGATGGCCTTGCCCTTGGAGATCTTATTGATGAGCGCGATCATGCAGCCGAACACGAAGAAGCCGCCGGGGGCCATGGTCAGAATGCCGATGGGGTTTTCGTGGAACCACGGAACGGGCAGACCGCAGAACGTGCCGCAGCCGAGCGTTTCGCGGATGGTTGCCATGGCGCAGATGGCAAGCGTGAAGCCGAGGCCCATGCCCGCGCCGTCAATGGCGGAATCCACAACGCCGTGCTTGCTGGCATACATCTCGGCCCGGCCGAGGATGATGCAGTTGACGACGATTAGGGACAAATAAACGCCCAGAGACTGATACAGACTGAAAGCATACGCCTCCATGACCAGTTCCACGACCGTGACAAAGCCCGCGATCACGACAATATAGCACGGGATGCGCACCGGGTCGGGAACGATTTTGCGGATGGCGGAAATGGCCATGTTGGACAGGATCAGAACGGCGGTCGCTGCAATGCCCATGCCGAAGGCCGCAATGACCGACGTGGAGATTGCCAGCGTTGGACAGGTACCGAGGACAAGAACCAGCACAGGGTTTTCTTTGATAAGGCCCTTCAGGAAATTCTGTAATTTGCTCATTTCTGCGCCCCCTTTACAATCGCATACGCTTCAAACGCAGTTTCCACGCAGCCGCGATAGGCATTCGATGTGATGGTTGCGTGGGAGATGGCGCTCACGCCGGAAAGCGAGGCGTCCTGCCCGGTATACTGGCCGGTGTAGCTCTCGTTTGCCGTCTGGCCGCCGAGCGTCGTTGTTTCGGACGAGACATCCATCGTGCGGCAGGCGCGGATCAAGCCGTCGGTACCGATGACGCACATCACCTGGATCGTGCCGCCGAAGCCCTTGCCCTCGACGGTAAACAGATAGCTCATGGGGCTTCCGGCTTCGTCCAGCGCGAGATAGGCGCTCACGACCTCCTCCGGAAGAGTCGTCTCGACCAGCTGAAACGAAGCCGCGTCCGGCACGGCGTCGAGCCGCGCCTGCTCGGCTCTGGCCTCCGCGTTCGCCTTGGAGACGGGCGCGGTAAAGTGGTTCACAACAGCCAGCGCCGCGGACGTGAGCAGGCAGATCACGACCAGAACGACGATGGATTTTCGAATTTCTTTCGTGTTTTTCATGCCTTCGCACCTCCCAGCGGCTTGCTCTGCGTCCATCTGGACAGATACGGCGTGAGAATGTTCATAAAGAGGATGGCGAACGACACGCCCTCAGCGTAGCTGCCGTAGAAGCGGATGAGGCACGTGAGCAGTCCCGCGCCGATGCCGAACAGCGCCCGGCCCCAATAGGTCTGCGGGGCGGTCACATAGTCGGTCGCCATGAAGAACGCGCCCAGAAGCAGGCCGCCCGAGAGCACCTGCCGCAGCGCATCCTGTCCCAGAACAATGGACAGCACAAAAACAGTTCCTACAAAGCACACCGGCGTCTGCCAGGTAATGACGCCGCGGATAAGCAGATACGCTCCGCCGAGCAGCAGCGCCAGCGCGCACGTCTCGCCGATGCAGCCGCCGTGATTGCCGAGCAGGAGCGTCAGAAGCTCCGGCTTCTGCCCTGCCGCCAGCTGCGCCAGCGGCGTGGCTGACGAAACGGCGTCCGGGAAGACCCATGCCGTCATGGTCTTGGAGAACGAGAGGAACAGGACGATACGGCCTACCAATGCCGGGTTTGCAAAATTCTTGCCGATGCCGCCGAACAGCTGCTTGACGGCGACGATGGCCACGAGGCAGCCGAACACGGCCTGCCACAGCGGGATGGACACCGGCAGGTTATATGCCAGAATGACGCCTGTTACCACGGCGGACAGATCGCCGATGGTGGATTCCTTATGGCAGAGCCGTTCAAAGCCCCACTCGAAAAATACGCAGGCTGCGGCGCACACCGCCGTCACCAGCAGTGCTCGCCAGCCGAAAATTACGATGGCCGCGATCAATGCAGGACACAGGGCGATGAGCACGTCGCCCATGATCTTCCGGGTTGTTGCGCCGGAATCGATATGCGGGGAAGCGGAGATCACAAGCTTCATTTGACGGCCTCCTTCTTTGCATCGAGCTTTTCGCTCTGCGCCTTGCGCCACGCGGCGAGCTTCGCCTTTGCGAGCTTATTGGTCTGCACGAGCGGCCTGTGCGCCGGGCAGCCGAACGAGCAGCAGCCGCATTCCATGCAGAGGTTGACCTTCAGCTCGGCCAGCCGCTCCATATTGCCCGCCTCATAGGCCGCGACGATATGCGATGGCATGAGCCGCAGCGGACAGTGGCGGATGCACCGGCCGCAGCGGATGCAGGCCGTAGGCTCCGGCAGGACGGCGTCTGCCTCCGTCATGGCGAGGACTGCATTCGTGTTTTTCAGGACCGGCTGGTCGAGGTCCGGCACGGCGATGCCCATCATCGGGCCGCCGTAGAGCACCTTCTTCGGCTCCGCGCAGAAGCCGCCGGACTGCTCAAACACATCTGCAAGCTTCATCCCAATGGGGACGATCACGTTCTTGGGCTTCGCGACGGCGGAGCCGTCGACCGTGATGCACTTTTCAACCAGCGGCATACCGGTCTTGCAGTAGCGGGCGATGTTGGCAAGCGTCGTGCAGTTGAGCACGATCGCGCCCACGTCCAGCGGGAGCTTGCCCTCGGGGACGATCTCGCCGATGGTATTGTAGATCAGCACCTTTTCGCCGCCCTGCGGGTACAAAGACTTGAGCGCACAGACCTCCATGCCGTCCTCGTCCTTCGTAAGCTTCCGGTACAGCTGAATGCAGCGGGGCTTGTTGTCCTCAATGGCGAAAATCACGCGGCGTACCTGTAAAAAGTGCTGCACGAGACGCGCGCCCTCCATCAGCTCCTCCGACCGGTCGAGCATCGTGCGCGTGTCCGAGGTGATATACGGCTCGCACTCCGCGCCGTTGATGATCACGGCCTTGACCTGCTCCAGATTCTTAACGGTCAGCTTGACGACTGTCGGGAAGCCTGCGCCGCCGAGGCCGACCATGCCGCTTTCGCGCACGGCGTCCAGAAACTCCTGCATGGTGTCGAGCTTGGGCGGCTTTAAATCCGGGTCAGGCTCCTGTTTGCCGTCGGCGGCAATGACGACGGTCTGCATGAGCCGCCCGCCGGAGCCGACCTGCTGGCCAATCTTTTTGACCGTGCCGGAAACGCTTGCGTAGACGGGCGCGGAGACGAACCCGCCCGCCTTTCCGATCAGCTGCCCGACCCGGACGCTTTCGCCGGGCTTTACGACCGGGATGGCGGGCGCGCCGATGTGCATGGACATCGGGATTTCGACCGTCTCCGGGATGGGCAGGCGCAGCGCGGCCAGCTCCGCCGTATTCTTGCGGTTCGGCACGTGTACGCCGTGGATGTGTAGTCTCATCCGTTTGCTTCCTCCTCTTGCTTCTTGTCTGCCGGCAGCAGCCCGGCCCTGCCCAGCCGCTGCAGAAGCAGCTGCGTGCAAAGCCCGGTCAGAGCACCGGCAAGAATTGCAGCCGGCAGTAAGACCGGCAGGTAATACCATACAGCGCGCGTCCGCGCAATGAGCGCCGCCGCGCACAGCTGACCAAAATTATGCGCCATCGCGCAAAAAACGCTCAGGATCCACAGCCGCCGCC
>ENA-OZGC01001574-OZGC01001574.1-human-gut-metagenome-genome-assembly--contig:-NODE-1574-length-12459-cov-4.953241_pt1 | contig 12459 bp, 9 predicted proteins | sample MGYA00245109_ERZ653643 | MGnify/ENA primary metagenome ERZ653643 (study PRJEB26926, sample SAMN06165107) | human gut metagenome | biome: ENVO:00009003; feature: ENVO:2100002; material: ENVO:00002003... | reverse complement strand
GAGATGCAGCGTAGTCTCGTGGGCTCGGAGATGTGTATAAGAGACAGTCGCTGGAAAATGCATCCGATGAGGTCAAACTGGCCGTCGATTTAATCATGTTGCTGGAATCGCATCAGATCCCGGCGCAAACCGTGCTGAGCGCGCTGGAAATTGTCCGGCGGGATTATGCAAACAAGTTAAAAAACGCGGAAAGCGGGTCGCAAAACCCAGAGAAGTAGGATGTTGTCTCCGCCAGTGTGCTGGCAGTCTGGTCCTTTGCGCATGACGCCACTGGAGACAATATTGATGGAAAAAGTCAGTCAAACCCCACACGACGCGGTGTTTCGCCAGATGCTCATGCATCAGGCGGTCGCGAAGGATTTTTTGCAGTTGTACCTCCCCGCGCCGTTTCTGGCGATCTGCGAACTGGATTCGCTGCAGCTGGTCTCCGGTAGCTTTGTTGAAGAGGACCTGCGCGCCAGCTATTCCGATATCCTTTACTCACTGCGCACGCGTCATGGACCGGGCTATGTGTACGCGCTGATTGAGCACCAGAGTACCCCGGACAAGCTGATGGCGTTTCGCCTGCTGCGCTATGCGCTGGCCGCCATGCAGCGTCATCTGGACGCCGGCCACGACACGCTGCCGCTGGTGGTGCCGATTCTGTTTTATCACGGCAAAGTGAGCCCCTGGCCCTGGGCCCGCAACTGGCAACAGCTATTCGCCGATCCGGCGCTGGCGAAGGCGCTCTATAGCAATGATTTTCCGCTGGTGGACCTCACCGTAATGCCAGATAATCAGATCGCCCGTCATCGGCGGATGGCCATGCTGGAGCTGCTGCAAAAGCATATCCGCCATCGCGATCTGGCCGAGCTGCAGGTGCCGCTGATTGCGCTGATGACGCAAGGCTATCTGACAGAAGCGCAGCTGAATACGCTGCTGCGCTATATGTTGCAGGCGGGAACCACGGAACATCCGGGGGCGCTGATCCGCACGCTGGCGGCGCAGTCGCCCAGGCATAAGGAGCTGATGATGACCATTGCCGAATGGCTGGAAGAGAAAGGCCGTAAACAGGGAAAGCAAGAGGGTGAGCAGGAAGGTCGAGAAGCCGCCACTCGCAGCATCGCCGCCAGAATGCTGGCGCGCGGCCTCGAACGTCAAACCGTGCAGGAGCTCACCGGGCTGAGCGATGAAGAACTCGCCGCGCTGGCGCCCTGATACAGCAGGGGCGGCTTTGCGCCGCCCCTCTTCGATCAGGACGCGGTGGTGGGCGCCAGATCGTCGCCTTTCCCGTCCCGTTTCACTTCGGTGACTTCATCGCCTTTTTCATTGCGCAGATGAACTTCCAGCTGGTTAAAGGCAATGTTGATGTCATTCTCCCGGCACAGGCGGTCGATGGCGCGGTTGAGCTCATCCACCGTGTAGCTGCGATCGCGCAGTTCTCGAACATACAGACGCAGTTCATGATCCAGGGTACTGGCCCCGAAGGTGGTGAAGAAAACCGCTGGCGCCGGCTCCTGCATCACTTTCGGATGATCGTGCGCGGCCTTCAGCAGCACCTCTTTCACCTTATCCAGGTCTGAGCCATAGGCGACGCCGAGGCGGATCACCACCCGGGTCACGGTGTCGGAGAGCGACCAGTTGATCAAGCGCTCGGTAACGAACGCCTTGTTCGGGATAATCACCTCTTTGCGATCGAAGTCGGTGATGGTGGTGGCGCGAATACGGATTTTGCTTACCGTCCCCGAGAAGGTTCCGATAGTGACCGTATCCCCAATGCGCACCGGACGTTCGAACAGAATGATTAGGCCGGAGACAAAGTTACCGAAGATCTCCTGCAGACCAAAACCTAAACCAACCGACAGCGCGGCCGCCAGCCATTGCAGTTTATCCCAGGAGACGCCCAGCGCCCCGAATACCGTCATCGCCCCGATAGCGATAATCGCATAGTTGAGAATGGTGGTGATGGCGTAGGAGGTCCCCTGACGCATGTTGAGCCGCGACAGCACCAGCACCTCCAGCAAACCCGGCAGGTTGCGGATCAGCGCCCAGGCGACCATTGACGCCACAATGGCGAACAACAAACTGCCCATCGTCACGCTGCGCACCACGCTGGCCCCCGCCTCGGTGCCGTTGTAGTGCCAGAGGGTAATGCTGTCGAGGTAGGCGAAAACGGTGATCAAATCAGACCAAATCGCCCAGAACATCACTGCGAACAGCGCGACCATCACCAACATGGTGATGCGCAGCGTCTGCTGGTTGACCTGCTCGAGAGCGATAGTTGGCTCTTCCTGCGGCTCGGCGCCTTCCGCCCCTTCCTTCACCAGATGTTGACGGCGCGCCAGCGCGCGGCGCCAGGCGATACGCCGCGCCGCCACGCTCAGGCCGCGCAGCACGGTCTGGTACAGCAGGTTCCAGATCATCACCAGATACACGGTCTCGATCCAGCGTCCCGCCAGACGCAGCGTCGTGTAGAAGTAGCCGGTTGCCGTCAGCACCATCAGGGCCACCGGAACGATAGACAACACCGTGATCGTCAGCAGGTGCAGGCTGTGCGACTCTTTATCGCGCCAGCTTTCCCGGCACATCGGCCAAACCAGCACCGCGATCAGCAGTAAGTTGAAGAAAATCACCAACTGCCCCAGCACGTCGTCCATCAGGTTCAGCGGCGACAGTTCGGAAATCACCGACCAGAAATTCAGCGGCAGCAGCGCCAGGCTGACGCGAACAATCTGCCGCCGCCAGTGGCTGGTCAACTGCGCCGGCATATTAAAGTGGTTGACCGCGACGCCGTTCTTTTCCAGCACTTTCCAGCACAGGCCAAACACCAGCCAGAACATAGCCAGCTTTTTACTGTACGCCCACAGCAGTCCGCTAATATTTAACTGCATGGTGAGTAAGATCAGACCGATAGCCAGAATCAACAGCACCACCGGTAAGGCGCGGATCAGATCGATCAGGATCGCCTTCGGCGTATGCAGTTGGGTATCGTTGCGCAGCTGTCCCACCTGGGAAGCAAGCTTTGCCTGATAATCCTTGAGCCACTGCAGACGCCAGCGGATGAGGCCGGCAATCAACAGCAGCGGTAAACCGGCCAGGAAAGCGACAAACACCGCAGGCCACGCTTTTTCCCAGTTCACGGTGATTTTCATCGCCTTAAACTGACCTTTCAGCGCCTCCGGGAAGGCCTTAATCCACTCCCAGTCCATCGGTTTATTGCTGTTCACCCAGAAAATTTGCTGGGTCAGAATTTCCTTCAGACTGCTCGAGACGCTCATCAGCTGCTGCTGGTTGATCTGCAGGTTGATGGCCATCATCAGCTGGTTGCCCAACTGTTTGTTGAACTGATCAAGCAGTTCGCGACGCATGTCGATCACTTCCAGTAGCGCGGCGTGGACTTCATCGTTCACTTCGCTGCTGTGCCCCTCCTCCAGTTTGGCGACAAAGGCATCGCTCTGGAACAGCGCGTCGCGCTGCTGGTTCACCTCAAACTGTTCAAGCCGCAGGTCGGCGATGCGGTTGGTCATATCCTGCAGCTCATCCGCCGACGGTAATGTCTGTTGCTGTTGGTAAAGAATACGCGACAGCAGCAGGCTCCCCCGCAGAACTGAAATTTGCTCTTTAATATCCCGTTCAGACTGCAGCGCGCGGTCGAGCCAGTTTTTGACCTGGATATTGCGCTGCACCAGCTGGTTACCGTTCTCTGTTGCCTGGATCAGCTTCTCGCTGAGCTGATGGTTAATATCCAGCTCCTGCTTGACCAGCGGGTTGGCCTGAATACGCGCCGTTTCGTCGGGGGTAACCGCCTCCTGGGCGGTTTTCTCGGTCAGGGTCAGCCGTTTGCTGTTCACGGCCTCCTGCAGCAGCTGTAGCTGATGCTCCAGCCGGTTGCTCCAGGCGGTGACGTAGTCACGCTGCTTCTGCAGGGTATCCTGCAGGATAGTGTTGCCTTCGAGGCTCTTGCGCTGTTGCTCGATCTGCGCGTTGAGCAATGCCTGTTGAGCCTGCAACAGCACCTGCTGGGTCGGGCGTAGGGTCTCGTCGCCCACCGAGGTGCCATTCAGACGATTGCGGATCTGCTGCAGCTGCTGGGAGGCGTTGAACATCGCATTTTGCACGCGTTCCGGCTGCGTTTGCAGGGAAACCAGTTGGCTGTTATAGGTCGCCAGATCGTTTTGCGCATTCTGCAGATCGTCCAGCGTCTGGGTGACGCGCGACTCCAGCTGACGCAGGGAGAGCGTACTTAGCGTTTTGCGCGTCGCGTCGTCGTTCGGGACATCGCTCAGGTTATTGAGGCTCTCCACCGCCTGGCGCAGCTTCGCCGGCGCCTGCTCGACCTGCTGTCGCAGCTGTGCCGTCTCGCTTTTGATACGCTCGATTTTATCCAGCGTTTCCAGCGTCTGAGTCAGATCCTGCTGGACCAGTTTGTCCTGCGGAGTCAGTTCTTTTTGCTTGTTTAACGTATTGAGCTGGCTCTGCACCTCTGCCCGATCGGGGAGATCCGCGGCGCGGCCCTGGACTGGGCTGAAAAGGCCAATAAAACAGAGCAGCGTGATAATAAAGATGAACGTGGCGCGTTGCCTGGAGATCGTGTGCAGCATAGTTAATATGAATGAATGCAAATGCCGGAGAATACCGGGGGTCGTCGCAAGCGCGCAGAATAGCATTTCTCAGCGCTGGCGAATAGCGGCGGACGGCGCTAAAAATTCACGCCCATCCGCGCGCTACCTTTAAGCTGACAAGCTCTCCGGGCCGCGTAGCGTCGGGCAGAATTGATACATCTCCAGCAGAATAGCGACGTAGTCCCGCGCTTCCGCATGCAGGTCGAACGAATCGGGGGCAAACAGCCAATTTTCCATCAGCCCGGAAAGGTAGCTGCGCATTAACACGGCCGCCCGCCGGGTGAGTAAATTGGCGGGCAGCAGCTTCGCCGCGATGCACTCTTTCAAGGTCTGCTCGATACGCTCATAACTCGCCAGGGAGAGCTGCCGCTGGGCCTGCTGCACCACGGTCATTTCACCGACGAACTCACACTTATGATAGATAATCTCCATCATTAATCGTCGACGTTCTTCTGTCACTGTCGCTTCAAGAACATAGACTAGAATCTCCCTGATAACTGAGAGTGGATCGTTGGGGAATTTTGCCCGATACTCAATTTCGAGATCGCTAATACTGGCGTCTGACAGCTCCCAAATTTCGTTGAATAAATCTGATTTATTCTTGAAATGCCAGTAGATAGCCCCCCTCGTTACACCCGCAGCTTTTGCAATTGTTGCCAACGAGGTAGATGATACGCCTTGCTGCGAAAACAGACGCAGAGCAACATCCAGAATCAGTTGCCGGGTTTCACGTGCCTGTTGTTTGGTTTTTCGTGCCATAGGTTAATGACTTTACAGAGGTTACGTTTACATACATTTGTGAATGTATGTACCATAGCATGACCATAATAGAAAGACTGTAGTGGGTTTGTGGTTGTTTGAGCCACTGAACATTTTGAAATTGGACACTCGAGGTTTACATATGAACAAAAACAGAGGGTTAACGCCTCTGGCGGTCGTTCTGATGCTCTCAGGCAGCTTAGCGCTAACAGGATGTGACGATAAACCGGCTCAACAGGGAGCCCAGCACATGCCGGAAGTCGGTATTGTGACGCTCAAATCCGCACCTCTACAAATAACCACCGAACTGCCAGGCCGCACCAGCGCCTATCGCATTGCGGAAGTCCGTCCTCAGGTCAGTGGCATTATTTTAAAACGTAACTTCGTGGAAGGTAGCGATATCCAGGCCGGCGTCTCCCTGTATCAGATCGATCCAGCCACCTATCAGGCCAGCTATGACAGCGCCAAAGGCGACCTGGCAAAAGCCCAGGCGGCGGCAAACATGGATCAACTGACGGTCAAGCGTTATCAGAAACTGTTGGGCACCAAATATATTAGTCAACAAGACTACGATACCGCCGTTGCGACGGCGCAGCAGAGCAATGCGGCCGTGGTCGCGGCGAAAGCGGCCGTTGAAACCGCGCGCATCAATCTGGCCTACACCAAAGTGACCTCGCCGATCAGCGGCCGGATCGGTAAATCCGCCGTGACCGAAGGGGCGCTGGTACAGAATGGTCAAACGACCGCCCTGGCAACCGTTCAGCAGCTGGATCCGATCTATGTTGACGTCACCCAGTCGAGCAATGATTTCCTGCGCCTGAAGCAGGAGCTAGCCGACGGCCGCCTGAAACAGGAAAACGGCAAAGCGAAAGTGGAGCTGGTGACTAATGACGGGCTTAAGTATCCGCAGTCCGGCACGCTGGAATTCTCGGATGTCACCGTCGATCAGACCACCGGCTCAATCACGCTACGCGCTATTTTCCCGAACCCGGATCACACCCTGTTACCGGGGATGTTCGTCCGTGCCCGTCTGGAAGAAGGGATTAACCCTGACGCCCTGCTGGTACCGCAACAGGGTGTTACCCGTACGCCGCGCGGCGACGCCAGCGTCATGGTAGTGGGTGAAGGCGATAAAGTCGAAGTCCGCCAGGTCACTGCTTCTCAGGCGATCGGCGATAAATGGCTGGTCACTGACGGTCTGAAATCCGGCGATCGCGTTATCGTCACCGGCCTGCAAAAAATCAAACCAGGTGTGCAGGTAAAAGCGCAGGAAGTAGCTTCTGATGATAAACAGCAAGCCGCAGGCAACGCGCCATCAGAACAAACCAAGTCTTAACTTAAACAGGAGCCGTTAAGACATGCCTAATTTCTTTATCGATCGCCCCATATTTGCATGGGTGATCGCCATTATCATCATGCTGGCTGGGGGATTATCGATCCTCAAATTGCCGGTGGCGCAATATCCGACGATTGCGCCGCCAGCAATTTCCATTACCGCCATGTACCCCGGTGCTGACGCCGAAACGGTGCAGAACACCGTAACTCAGGTTATCGAACAGAATATGAACGGTATCGATCACCTGATGTACATGTCCTCAAATGGCGACTCCACCGGTACGGCAACCATTACGCTGACCTTCGAATCCGGTACCGATCCGGATATCGCCCAGGTTCAGGTTCAGAACAAGCTGGCGCTGGCGACGCCTCTGCTGCCGCAAGAAGTACAGCAGCAAGGGATTAGCGTTGAGAAAGCGTCCAGCAGCTTCCTGATGGTTGTCGGCGTCATTAACACCAACGGCACCATGAACCAGGACGATATTTCGGACTACGTGGCGGCCAACATGAAGGATCCGATTAGCCGTACCAGCGGCGTCGGCGACGTTCAGCTATTCGGTTCCCAGTATGCGATGCGTATCTGGATGGATCCAAACAAACTGAACAACTTCCAGCTTACGCCGGTGGATGTGATCAGCGCCCTGAAAGCGCAGAACGCCCAGGTGGCCGCGGGCCAGTTAGGCGGTACGCCGCCGGTGAAAGGCCAGCAGCTTAACGCCTCGATCATCGCGCAGACGCGTCTGACCAATACGGAAGAGTTTGGCAACATCCTGCTGAAGGTGAACCAGGACGGTTCCCAGGTTCGTCTGCGTGATGTCGCCAAAATTGAGCTGGGCGGCGAAAGCTATGACGTAGTGGCGAAGTTTAACGGCCAGCCGGCATCCGGTCTGGGTATAAAACTGGCTACCGGCGCGAACGCGCTGGATACCGCCAACGCTATTCGCGCTGAACTGGCGAAGATGGAGCCGTTTTTCCCGTCGGGGATGAAGATCGTTTACCCGTATGACACCACCCCGTTCGTGAAAATTTCTATTCACGAAGTGGTTAAAACGCTGGTGGAAGCGATCATCCTGGTGTTCCTGGTCATGTATCTGTTCCTGCAGAACTTCCGCGCCACCCTGATCCCCACCATCGCGGTACCGGTGGTCCTGTTAGGCACCTTCGCGGTGCTGGCGGCGTTTGGCTTCTCGATAAACACCCTGACGATGTTCGGGATGGTGCTCGCCATCGGCCTGTTGGTGGATGACGCCATCGTGGTGGTAGAGAACGTCGAGCGCGTGATGGCGGAAGAGGGTCTGCCGCCGAAAGAAGCGACGCGTAAATCGATGGGACAGATTCAGGGCGCGCTGGTTGGTATCGCTATGGTGCTGTCGGCGGTATTTATCCCGATGGCGTTCTTCGGCGGCTCAACCGGGGCCATCTATCGCCAGTTCTCCATCACTATCGTTTCCGCGATGGCGCTGTCGGTACTGGTGGCGTTAATCCTGACGCCGGCGCTGTGCGCCACGATGCTGAAACCCATTCAGAAAGGCAGCCATGGCGCGACCACCGGCTTCTTCGGCTGGTTTAACCGCATGTTTGATAAGAGCACGCACCATTACACCGACAGCGTAGGCAACATTCTGCGCAGCACCGGTCGTTATCTGGTGCTGTATCTGATCATCGTGGTGGGTATGGCATGGCTGTTCGTCCGTCTGCCGAGCTCGTTCCTGCCGGACGAGGACCAGGGTGTATTCCTGAGTATGGCGCAGCTGCCTGCCGGCGCCACCCAGGAGCGTACGCAGAAAGTGCTGGATGAGATGACGAATTACTATCTCACCAAAGAGAAGGACAACGTGGAATCCGTGTTTGCGGTTAACGGCTTCGGTTTCGCCGGCCGCGGCCAGAACACCGGTATCGCGTTCGTTTCGCTGAAAGACTGGAGCCAGCGTCCGGGTGAGGAAAACAAAGTTGAAGCGATCACCGCGAGAGCAATGGGCTACTTCTCGCAGATTAAAGATGCGATGGTCTTCGCCTTTAACCTGCCGGCTATCGTTGAACTGGGTACCGCGACCGGCTTTGACTTCGAGCTGATTGACCAGGGCGGTCTGGGCCACGAAAAACTGACCCAGGCGCGTAACCAACTGTTTGGCATGGTGGCGCAGCATCCTGACGTGCTGACCGGCGTGCGCCCTAACGGTCTGGAAGATACACCGCAGTTTAAAATCGATATCGATCAGGAGAAAGCTCAGGCGCTGGGCGTCTCCATCAGCGACATTAACACCACGCTGGGCGCAGCCTGGGGCGGAAGCTATGTCAACGACTTTATCGACCGCGGCCGCGTGAAGAAAGTGTACATCATGTCCGAAGCGAAATACCGTATGCTGCCGGAAGATATCGGCAAGTGGTATGTTCGCGGCAGCGATGGTCAGATGGTGCCGTTCTCTGCTTTCTCGACCTCGCGTTGGGAATACGGTTCGCCGCGTCTGGAACGCTACAACGGTCTGCCGTCACTGGAAATCCTCGGTCAGGCCGCGCCAGGCAAGAGTACCGGTGAGGCGATGGCGCTGATGGAAGAGCTGGCGGGTAAACTGCCTTCCGGTATCGGCTACGACTGGACCGGGATGTCTTATCAGGAGCGACTGTCCGGCAACCAGGCCCCTGCCCTGTATGCCATCTCGCTGATTGTCGTCTTCCTGTGTCTGGCGGCGCTGTATGAGAGCTGGTCGATTCCGTTCTCGGTTATGCTGGTCGTCCCCTTGGGTGTGGTCGGTGCGCTGTTAGCCGCCACCTTCCGCGGGCTAACCAACGACGTTTACTTCCAGGTGGGTCTGCTGACCACCATCGGCCTGTCGGCGAAGAACGCAATATTGATCGTTGAATTCGCCAAAGACCTGATGGAGAAAGAGGGCAAAGGGCTGATTGAGGCGACGCTTGAAGCAGTACGTATGCGTCTACGTCCAATCCTGATGACATCTCTGGCGTTCATCCTCGGGGTAATGCCGCTAGTTATCAGCTCCGGCGCCGGCTCCGGTGCGCAGAACGCCGTCGGTACAGGCGTAATGGGCGGGATGGTGACCGCGACGATCCTGGCGATCTTCTTCGTGCCGGTGTTCTTTGTGGTGGTTCGTCGCCGCTTTAGCAAAAAATCGGAAGATATAGAGCACAGCCATCAGGTTGAGCATCATTAATCTTCACTCCTGAACAAAGGGCCGCTACCGCGGCCCTTTTTTATCACTGGCTGGCAAGGCACATATTGCCATTGTTTATTTTTCGTTCTGCATTTAATATATATTGATATGGCGCAGGCTATTTTTAGCAGCTTGTTCAACAACTCGGGATCGGCAAACACTCATTTACCAGGAATAATCCTACTATCATTATCCACGGGTCGGCGGTTTCTGAACGCGACAGCTGCCTGCCTTAAACCAATGATTCATAAGATTTCTCTATTTCTCCGGCTGTGGGCCAGCGCCTGCGAAATTAATTCGTCTATTTTTAAGATAATTTCTCGCTGATAATTGTAATTTTTCGTAATAGCACGATGAAATCTGTTGGAGAGTGGATTATAGTTAAATCAGCAGGATTACTCAGTTAGTGTCAGGTCAGTTAGTCGTGTTCATCCCACAACGGTGTTTGCTAGTCGTCGTTTAAACCACTCAAAAGGGGATGCGTTATGGACGAATACTCGCCAAAAAGACATGATATTGCACAGCTACGCTTTCTCTGCGAAACGCTGTATCATGACTGCCTTGCAAACCTGGAAGAGAGCAACCATGGCTGGGTCAACGACCCGACGTCGGCTGTCAATCTCCAGTTAAATGAATTGATCGAGCACATTGCCACATTCGCTCTTAATTATAAAATTAAGTATGCAGAGGATAATAAGCTGATCGCTCAGGTTGACGAATATCTGGACGACACTTTTACGTTGTTCAGTAACTACGGCATTAACTCTACGGATTTGCAAAAGTGGAAAAAATCCGGTAACCGACTATTTCGTTGCTTTGTCAACGCCAGCCGGGAAAACCCGGCCAGTCTATCGTGTTAGAATTATTACAATCAAAAGGTGGAATTATGTCTGATAAGCCATTAACTAAAACAGACTATTTGATGCGCTTACGTCGTTGCCAGACAATTGACACGCTGGAGCGCGTCATTGAAAAAAATAAATATGAACTGTCTGATAATGAGCTGGCGGTATTTTACTCAGCTGCCGACCATCGTCTGGCGGAACTGACCATGAATAAGCTATACGATAAAATCCCGACCTCTGTCTGGAAATTTATCCGCTAATTTACGCGTACTACGTGGTCTGCTGGCCGGACGGTACGGGTCAGCCGCCGCAGGGTATCTTTGTGATAGACATCACATCATTCAGCCAACAGCAACCCTGTAACCGGTTTCTTTTTTATACTGCTACGGCCATCAACAGTCAGGTATAAGGAAGACCCATGAGTGAAGAAAAACGCAAAATGATCGCCGGTGAGCTCTATTTATCTGGCGACCCAACGCTTCGCGCCGATCGCCTGCGCGCCAGACAGTTGTTGCACCGTTATAATCATTCCGCCCCGGATGACCAGGAACAACGTCAGCATATTCTGGCCGAGCTGTTCGCTCGCGCCGGCGATGCGTATATCGAGCCAAGCTTTCGCTGCGACTATGGTTATAATATTTTTCTCGGCGCCGGTTTTTACGCCAATTTTGACTGCGTGATGCTCGACGTCTGCCCTATCCATATTGGCGATAACTGTATGCTGGCGCCAGGCGTCCATATTTATACTGCCACTCATCCGCTGGACGCCGATGCGCGTAATAGCGGCCAGGAATACGGCAAGCCGGTAACTATTGGCCACAATGTGTGGATTGGGGGTCGGGCAGTGATCAATCCCGGCGTGACCATTGGCGATAATGCGGTCATTGCGTCCGGCGCGGTGGTCACCAAAGACGTCCCTGCCTGTACCGTCGTCGGCGGTAACCCGGCGCAGATCATTAAGCGCCTTCCGCCGACAAATCCGTAACTGTTATGCTTTTCTGTAACTGATCTGTTACTTTCTCCGCAGAATATTGCAACATAAAATAGCCTTCAGGCTGAGCCTGCCGCGCCTGGTCCGCCGGGCGCGGCAGGCTCATTGCAGAATTCGAGGACCAAGATGACAGAAATACAACGCCTGCTGATTCACACCATTGACGAACTCAACGTCCAGGAAAAACGCGATAATCGCCCGCGTTTTAGCATCAGTTTTATCCGCAACCATCCGGGACTGTTTGTTGCCATGTATGCCGCGTTTCTGGCGACGCTGGTGGTCATGCTGCGCTCTGAAACGCTGGTAGACTCGGTCTGGTTGCTGGTGGTGCTGTTCATCCTGTTCAACGCCTTTTTCTTCTTTGACGTCTATCCACGCTATCGCTACGAGGATATCGATGTCCTCGACTTTCGCGTGTGCTACAACGGGGAATGGTACAACACCCGCTTTGTCCCCCGGCAGCTGATCGACCGTATCCTGCAGTCGCCAGACGTCGATAGCGAGCAGAAGGCGCAGCTCAAAAAGATGGTCGCCACCAAAGGCGAGCTCTCCTTCTACGACGTCTTTACCCTCACGCGCGCCGGTGCTGCGCAATAAGGCGATTTAGGGTCCGCAGCGCCGGGAGATAGCGAGAAGCAGAGGTATTGCCATACCCAAGCACCAGTCCGCTCCGCGCTCGCTGCGGGTCGAGATAGAAATGACTTAACGCGGCGGGCGCCAGCTGAAACTGGCGCGCCTGCTGCGCAAGCGTCCGGTCA
>ENA-OZGC01001572-OZGC01001572.1-human-gut-metagenome-genome-assembly--contig:-NODE-1572-length-12466-cov-7.328015_pt1 | contig 12466 bp, 5 predicted proteins | sample MGYA00245109_ERZ653643 | MGnify/ENA primary metagenome ERZ653643 (study PRJEB26926, sample SAMN06165107) | human gut metagenome | biome: ENVO:00009003; feature: ENVO:2100002; material: ENVO:00002003... | reverse complement strand
CTTATTGACTGAGCTTTTGGGCCTTCAGGGCGTGCCAACCGTACAGGTTGAAATCGTAGTTATAGGCCTTGTAACTTATTGACTGAGCTTTTGGGCCTTCAGGGCGTGCCAACCGTACAGGTTGAAATCATAGTTATAGGCCTTGTAACTTATTGACTGAGCTTTTGAGCCTTCAGCCCGTACTTAAACTACTTGCGAAACTCGAGTAACTTCTATAACTTCTGAACTTGCGAAACTTAAGTAACTTCTATAACTTCTATACTTGCGAAACTTGAGTAACTTCTATACTTGCTAAACTTCAATAACCAATAAATAGGCGTATAAATACCTGAAAGCATGACAATAAGAAAAAAAGCAATTCAACAAAGCCAAAAGCAAATCACACGCAAACGATTACGTAGAAAATCTGATTTTAGACAAAATGGATTCATTCCTTTTTAACATATTTTTCGTATCTTTGCTGCCGAAAAGAAAGTGCAATCGATTGCACAAAAAATTTCATCGTATAAGTTCTCGACTGCGACCGCTATACTGGGATGTTTAAAACAGACTACCATCAAAAATAACTAAAGAAAAAAATCAGCGGCGCATAGACTTACAGTAGAAGTATGAGTAATATAAAACAGCTAAATAAGCACAAAAACAATAAAAATTAAAGTGAAATGAAACACGAAACACTTACATTCCGCTTCCTCGACATGAGCCGAGGTGGTGTCGCTCGCCTGTTTCTTCTCCTTTTACTCCCATGCCTCAGCGTCATTGGAGTGAAAGCGGCAGATAACGATGGGGGGGGTAAAATTCAATTCTGGCGTCCGCTATTCGCAGTGGGCGATTAATTCGCGACTTCACGATTTCTATGGAAATCAAAAGAAGTTCGGTTTCGATTATTACGATAATAACGGAACTCTAACAAAAGGAGTTACTTGGTACAAACTTGACGGAAAGACTGAAGTTACTCGAACTTTTGATTATGTAGCTGGTCTTGTAGGTAAAGCTTCTCTTGAAGCAGCCGATTTCTATCAAGATTTTGATTGGTCAAAACCTTGGTTCTATGCTGCACAAGGTTATGCTACTGGCACACCTTATGATGCAAATACGGATATGACTCTTGACAACATGAATGCTGCCAAGATGTATTTTCCTATTCTTGCAGGAAAATTAAAGTCTGATGCTGCAACAAATGTTGCTAATACTGCGATAACTGCTGTCATCAATGACATGAAAACCTATAATACAACATACGTTATAGGTAGGGGAAATAGCGCATTGGACAACACTAATGCTAACGATGTACAGAAGTCGATGTTTGGCGGATGGTTCCACAAATCTACAGAATATACAGACCAGATGTGGTGTGATGGTCAGTATATGGGTCCAGCTTTGCTTGCTCAGATTATCAATCATACAAACAAGACAAATAATATTTCCGACAATGACTGGGATATTATTGCTAAGCAATTTTCTATCACATGGACGCAGCTCTACGACAAAAATACAGGTTTGCTTTATCATGGTTTTACTGCAAATCCTGGTGATGATGCGTCTAAATCATGGGCTGGCATCAGCAAGGAAAAAGGAATCTATCACTCTGCATCTTTCTGGGGGCGTGCCAACGCTTGGTATTTCCTCGCATTGGTTGACATTCTCGAAGTAATGCCGAAAGACAATACATACTACAACACTTTCAAAAATTATTTATCCAATCTTGCTACAGGTATAGCCAAGTATCAAGATGAAACTACAGGTTGCTGGTATCAGGTGATGGATAAGGCTTCACTTCCTGATAATTACCTTGAGGCATCTTGTTCTTCTATCTTTACTGCCGGTTATCTCAAAGCTATCCGTCTCGGACTTCTCGACAAAACAACTTACGAGCCTATCGCAAAGAAGGCATACGAAGGATTGGTAAATCAATTCATGGTTTATGACAATAAAGACAACAGTACGATTCAGTTGGTTCATAGCTGTACTTCTGCTGGTCTTGGAGGAAGCAACAAGCGTGCTGGAAATGATAATTATTACCTGACAGGTAAAGATGCAAGTGTTGTAACATCTTCTGACCCAACAAGTCAATATTATTATACCGAGGGCAAGGTTCTCGGTGGCTTCATTATGGCTGCAACAGAGTACGAGCGTGCTTATCAGAACCAGGACAGCAAGCAGATTCTGTTTGCCAAGGACTTGGCTCCAAGCTATGACTTCACTACTACTACTGAAAGAGAACTCGATGCAACTGCATACGGTGTTGATAACGTTACCGTTTCTTATCAGTGGTATAAGGATGGTAGTGCAATCGCAGATGCCGCAGATGCCAAATCTGCTATTTATACTCCAACAGAAAAAGGAAGTTATTACTGCATAGCTACTGCTAATGGTAAAACTATTAAGACAAGCACAACAACAGTAAAAGCCGAAAATAACTCCAATACTGATAATGGTAGCACAGATAATAATGGTGGTAGTGATAATGGAACAACATCAGGAGAAATTTTCTCTTATACCATTAATACATCACAGACCGCTGCTAATACTCCATATACCGCAGAAGGTGGAACTGTAACATTAGGAGCAGCTAAAGTTGAGGCCAAAAATGGTTATAGTTATAAATTGGACAAAGATTTTGATCAAGATAAATCAGTATGTATAAAAATAACGTTGTCTGGGACGAAGTTGCAAGAAGGTGATATTATAAAGATATCCGCATATTCAGCAAAAGCTGGTAAAGGAGGTTTGGTAGCATATACAGGTACAACCGAAGGTTCTTCTTCTGTAAGTCTTGGCAACATGACTAAAAAGAGTGAAGATATTAGTTATACTGTCACTGCAAGCGACATTCTGAATGGTTTAAGTACATTCTATATTTATAGAAAAACTGATGAGTCAACTTACGTTAAGTCGATTAGTATCACTCGTGCCAACACACAGGTAGCTCTTACTGCATCCTTCTCTCCTGCAACAATATCTGCAAAAGAAGGCGATGTTGCAAAAGATCTTCCTGCTCTTACTGTCGAGGCAGGCGAGACCACTTTGACAGCAAAAGACTATACCGTAACCTATGCTTCTGACAATGATGCAGTAGCAAAGGTAGAGAATGGTAAGGTAACCATTGTTGGTGAAGGTGAAACAAACATCGTTGCCACCATCAAGCCTACAGATACAAACAAGTATAAAGAGTCTTTTGCTACATTTGCCGTTAAGGTAGAGAAGAAGCAAACTACAGTTGATCCAACCGAAAGCGGGGTTATCTACGACTTCCAAAACTCTATTGGTACAACTACTATTGGAACAAACTGCACATCAACTAATGGTATTATAACGTTTAGCAGCAACTTCAGTGCAAAGGACGGAAAGTACATCACTATCAAGCCAAATAATGGCGGCTTCAAAGCAGGTGATGTGATTACGCTGAAAGGCTATTGCGACAGCCAGAATCTTTCTGGTGTGATTATTTATTCTAATGTAAATGGTAGCAGCATCTTTAAGTCAAACATCTTGGCTACATCTGCTGATGGTGGTTCTGAATTTACTTATACCATTGAAAAAGATTGCGATGCACTCTATTTGGGTCGCTATGGCGGTGGTACTACTTGCTTGGAAAGTCTTCAGGTAAAGCGCCCTGCTTCATCTTCTAATAAGACTCGACTGACAGCTTCTTTCGAGCGCAATGCTGATGTGGTGGTCAACACTACCAAAACCGCGACTTTGCCAACTCTTACTGTTAAAGTCGGAGAGGCAACTCTTACTGCTAATAAAGATTATACTGTAGTTTACAAGTCGAATGCAGAGAATGTAGCTACTCTGAGTGATAATAATACCATTACTATTAAGAGCTTAGGTATCGCAACCATCACAGCAACAGTTACTCCTATAGATGCAAACACTTATGAAGGAACTACAGCCACTTATCAGTTGAGCGTAAAGGCTCCTTCTCCACTCAACGTTTCCGTAATGGATGTTACTATCAACACCACAGATGCGGAAGAAGAGCAGCCTGTCATCAAGGTTTATGGAGATAATGACAAGTTGCTGAAGTTGAATCAAGACTACACCTTGTCTTTTGAGGTTAGTGGAGACAATAATGTGACTGTTGATGAGACTGGAAAATTCTCAGTTACGAAAAATGCTGAAAACACAGCATTTATCAAGGGAACATCTCTCATTACCGTTACTGCGACTCCAAGAACATCACTTGGAAGCAATTATATTGCAGGTACTCTCCAGTTCTCTTACTCGGTATCAGAAGGTAAGATCAAGCCTGTTTTCTTGGATTCATTCAAGAATATCACCATTAATCTGCACCAAGATAGTAAAAATAGAACTATCACTGTTCCTCTGATTCACGATGGTGAAGATGTAAGCAGTTATTTCAAATACACTTACACTATTACACCTACAGACAACACCTCAAGTGTAACAGGCAGTACACTCAATTTCACTCCAGAAACTGCAGGTACATATACTGTTACAGTAAGTGCAACACCAGATCCTAATGGTACAAATGACTATAGTGATGTCTATGATAGTCCTGATCCTATTTCATTCAAGTTGGATATAAACAGCACGCATCAAGTTATCGTCGTTACACCTGATCCTGCAAGCATTCAAATGTATGCAGGTACTACACAAGTAGCACCAGACTTGACGGTTAAAAAAGGAAATGCTACTCTTGCCTATACAGAATACAACACCTCGTGGTTCTCTACATCTCCTGGTGTCGTAAAGGTAGATGCAAAAACAGGAAAGATAGAAGCAGTCAGCGAAGGTACAGCTAACATCCGTGTTGTTGTCACTGGTGATAACTTAGAAAGCACCACAGCTTTAATAACTGTAGAAGTTGATGACCCTGCTATGTATCGTGTAAAGGGGCCTGGAATTGGTGAAACTTATGGTAACCAGACAAGAATGTGGAACCAGGACAAAAATATGTCTGTAGTTCTTGGTGGATGGTTGTTCTCTGATGATGTGAAGATAATAGTAGCAACTCCTAATACTTCGAAAGAAGGTCTGTCAGCAGGATATTATTGGGGTCCAGGAGCAACCAAGGCGAAATGGAAACTTACAGGTTTCGACTACTATGTTGCAGGTGACAATAACAAGAATGCACGTCAGGAGAATGGCTCCAACGCTCTTCCTGAGACAACGTATATCTATAGTGCTGACTTCGTGAAATATAAAGGAACCATCAAGGACAATATGTTTAATGTTCCTTGTTCAGGTTCATACCTTGAGTTCAATCCTGTCACAAACGGAAAGGTAACAGTACACATTTTCCAGAATGGTGCATTCGATGCTAAGACAGAAAAAGATAATACAAAAATATATCAGTACAGACCTCAGCGCCGTGTATTCGTAATGGATGAAGCAGGTAACTTTGTTGAATCTACAGCTCATATCGAATCTACAAATGGTAAGCCTACAGGTGGCATTCAGACTATTGACAAATACACATGGGATTTGGATAGTAAAACTCTAACTATAGAAGATGTGAGAAGTCACTTCAAGGGCATACCTACAACATTTGACATGACAGCCGATGGTTTCAAGAATAATGTTTACGAAAGTCTCCTAGATACACAGAAAGTTCCAAATGCAGCTGCAAATGATAGAAAGGGTTCTCATGGATGGTGCGTATTGGCTGACTCACCTGTCACCTATACCTTTAATGTAAAGGCAGGTAAGACCTACTATCTCTACAACTTCGGTTCGAAGATTGGCTTCTATGGCTTCTCATTCGATGAGGGTGAAACTAAGCCAACTGTTGATGAGGTATCTTATGCAGATAATCAGTCCAATACTATCACGGCAACAGCGGCTGGTAATGTGGCAAAGGTTACAGTTAACCGCAAAATGACAAAAGGTATTTGGACAACTTGCGTTCTTCCTTTCAGTCTCAACAGACAGCAGGTTGATGCAATCTTCGGTCCTGCTTATAGTGCAGCATATCCTCAGGGAACTCAGATTCTCTACTTCGACCGTGTAGAGAATGGTAAGGTTTACTTTGTACGTCATGCTTACAATACCATCGTGGCCAACAAACCATTCCTTATCAAGCCAAGCAAGGATGTAGAGAGCATCAGCACCGCTGCTGCAACAGAATATCCTTACGTAACTATCGAGGCAACCAAAAACGAAAATGGTAAACCTGACGATTGGTGTACTGGCAATGGCTATAAATGGGCTTCAAGCTACAGCAACGATATGACCGTACAGGTAGGCGATGGCTTCATCAGTAAGGATGGTTTGTTCAAGAACTTCGTTGGAGAGAGTGGAACACTGAAAGGCTTCCGTGGTTATCTGAAACGTCTCGACACACAAACTAGTGCTAAGCCTATCATGTTGCAGGTGGTAAACAGTAGCAATGTAGATGGCGACAATGGTGAGACTACAGGTATCGAAGACTTGATCATTGATGCTGACGGACAGCTGATGCCAGCCAACGGAAAGGTATACAACATCAACGGACAGTTGGTTAGCGAGGATGCCAACAGCTTCCAGTCACTGCCAAGTGGTATCTATATTATTAATGGTAAAAAATATATTAAATAAGAACGATTATGATCATGAATAAAAAAGTATATTTACAACCACAGATAAAATGTGCTCCGTTACCGATGGAAAACTTGCTGGCAAGCTGGTCGAAACCTGAGACAGAAAGTAAGACTGATCCAGATAATCCTCCGATTGGTCCTGGTAACGGAGGCTTAGGCGGAAAGGATGATTTGGGCTCCAAGGAGCACTTTAACGACTTTGATTCCTGGGATTCCTGGGATTAAGAACTACCAATAATAGAAACAAGAACAACGAGGGAGCAACCTAACAGGGTTCGCTCCCTCGTTTTTTGCAGTTGAAATTTGGGTAACATTCAAAAAATTCGTAACTTTGCCGCCTGAAAATAAGAACAACATGACATATCCAGATAATTTTGAACAAAAGATAGGATTCAACGAGATTCGTAACCTGTTGCGTGAGCGATGCCTCTCCACCCTGGGCAAGGAACAGGTGGAGAAGATGCACTTCAGCTCTGATGCCGACGAGGTGAACGAATGGCAGTTGCAGACCCGAGAGTTTCGCAGACTCATGGAGGAGGTGGAAGACTTCCCCCTGCAATACTTCTACGATGTGAGAGAGTCAATTGTACGCATCCGCGTGGAGAACACCCACTTAGAGGAAGACGAGCTCTTTGACCTTCGCCGCTCGCTGAGCACCATCGACGGTATCGTAAAGATACTCAACCACAGCGATGACGACGAGGCCGAACAAGAAGACGGTTGGCGCAGAGAGAAGAAATATCCCTACCCTGCACTGCATCGCCTGTCGGCTGATGTCATGTCTTTCCCACAGTTGGTACAACGCATCGACCAAATACTCGATAAGTTTGGCAAGATACGTGACAACGCTACCCCCGAGTTGCTGCAGATACGCCGAGAGTTAGCAAAGACCGAGGGCAGCATCTCCCGCACGCTGTACGGCATACTGCGAGCAGCACAGAGCGAGGGAGTGGTAGAGAAAGATGTCACCCCTACCCTGCGCGACGGACGACTCGTCATCCCCGTCATCCCTACCCTGAAACGTAAGATAAAAGGTATCGTGCACGACGAGAGTGCCACGGGAAGAACGGTATTCATTGAGCCTACCGAGGTGGTGGAAGCCAACAACCGCGTGAGAGAACTCGAGGGAGAGGAACGCAAGGAGATCATACGCATCCTCACCGACTTCACCAACAAGGTACGACCCTTCTCGCACGAGATATTGGACAGCTACCGATTTCTTGCCATCATCGACCTGATACAGGCCAAGGCAAAGCTTGCAGAGACCCAGCAAGCCATAGAGCCTGAGGTGGAAGCCCACCCACACGTAGACTGGACCAGAGCCATTCACCCGCTGCTCAGACTCTCGTTGGAGAAGAAAGGCGAGAAGGTGGTGCCACTCGACATCATGCTGACACAAGAGAAGCGCATCCTCATCATCTCAGGTCCTAACGCCGGAGGAAAGTCGGTATGTCTGAAGACCGTGGGACTGCTGCAATACATGCTGCAGTGCGGACTGAGCATCCCCGTGAGCGAGCGTTCGAAGACGGGCGTGTTCCAGAACATCATGATCGACATAGGCGACGAACAGAGTCTGGAGAACGACCTGAGTACCTACTCCTCGCATCTGCTCAACATGAAGAATATGATGAAGGCTGCCAATGGCGACACCATCATCCTCATCGATGAGTTTGGTACAGGCACCGAACCTGGCATAGGCGGAGCTATCGCCGAGGCTGTGCTCGACCGCTTCTGCCAACAAGGTGCCTATGGAGTCATTACCACACACTATCAGAACCTGAAGCATTTTGCCGACAGTCATGAGGGTGTGGCCAATGGTGCCATGCTCTACGACCGCCACGAGATGAAAGCTCTCTTCCAGTTGGCTATAGGCAGACCGGGGTCTTCCTTCGCCATCGAGATAGCCCGCAAGATAGGTCTTCCCGAAGAGGTGATCAAGGAGGCCAGCGACATCGTAGGCTCCGAATACATACAGAGCGACAAGTATCTGCAGGACATCGTTCGCGATAAGCGCTACTGGGAGAACAAGCGACAGAGCATACACCAGCGCGAGAAAGACATGGAAAAGACTATCTCGCGATACGAGAGCGACATAGAGGACATAGAACGAAGCCGCAAACAGATACTCGCCAAAGCCAAACAACAGGCAGAGGAACTGCTGAAGGAGAGCAACAAAAAGATAGAGAACGCCATACGCGAGATACGCGAGAAGCAGGCAGAGAAGGAGGAGACCAAGCGCATACGTCAGGAGCTGGACGCCTTCAAGGAAGAGATGCAGGACATCGACACCAAGGAGAACGACGACAAGATAGCCCGAAAGATAGCACAGATACAGCAACGCAAGGAACGACATGCCAAGCGTAAAGCCGAAAAAACTCAGAACCAAGAGAAGGCTGCGGCGGCCCTGCGCAGTGCTGTCAACAAGACGCAGCAGGAAAACCGTCCTCTATCAGTAGGCGACACCGTACGCATCAAGGGACTCTCCACCATAGGAACCATAGAGAGCATAGCGGGCGATATGGCTACTGCTGTCTTTGGAGGTATGCGTACCAAGATGCGCCTCAACCGTCTGGAACATGCTGTCGCCACCACCGAGACCGACAAGACAGAACAACGCAAGGAGAACTTAGGCTCATATGGCATCAGTACCGAGACACGCAACACGATAGACAAGCACAAGACCAATTTCCACCAAGACCTCGACATCAGAGGTATGCGTGGTGATGAGGCGCTCAATGCCGTGCAGTATTTCATCGACGATGCCATCCTTGTGGGTATGCCCCGTGTGCGCATCCTCCATGGTAAGGGCAACGGCATCCTGCGACAACTCATCCGTCAGTATCTGAGCAGTGTGCCCAATGTCACCCACTTTGCCGATGAGCATGTGCAGTTTGGCGGAGCAGGAATCACGGTCGTGGACTTTTAGAGGAGTTAAAAGAGTTAAGACCACGCCCTGAAGGGGCAGAAGCTCTTAGCCCAGGGCAACGCCCTGGGTATAATAGCAATCAGCAAGGCGCCCTGTAAGGGCAAAAGCTTTAAAACTCCTGGCAATAATATAAAGCTTTTGCCCTTACAGGGCGACAGATTTGCGTCCAAAGCAACCCAGGGCGCTGCCCTGGGCTAAGAGCTTCTGCCCTTTCAGGGCGTGCCAACCATACAGGTCAATAGTGTTTTGAGATTCTGTACTAAAACATCTGTGCCACACGCTTCACTCCTGCTACCAAGGCATCAACCTCTTCCTTTGTATTATAGAGCGCAAAGCTGGCTCGAACGGTTCCTAAGATGCCATAACGGTCCATCAGAGGCTGAGCACAATGATGACCTGTACGAACTGCAATGCCAAGACGGTCGAGAAGTGTGCCCATATCCATGTGATGAATATCGCCTACAAGGAAACTTACCACAGCATCCTTGCCTTCTTGCTCTCCAAAAAGTCTGATTCCATCGATGGTTCGCATCTGTTCCATACAGTAGCGTGTAAGTTCTTTCTCGTGCTGGGCAATATTGTCCATACCAAGAGCCGACACATAATCGATGGCTTTGGCCAAACCATGAGTAGCCACATAATCGGGAGTTCCTGCCTCAAACTTGAAGGGCAACTTCTCGAAAGTGGTCTTTTCGAAGCTCACACTCTCTATCATCTCGCCACCTCCCTGGTAAGGAGGCATACGGTCAAGCCATTCTTCCTTGCCGTAGAGCACGCCGATACCTGTAGGTCCATATATCTTATGACCACTGAAAGCGAAGAACTCGCAATCCAAATCCTGTACATCGACCTTGAAATGAGGTGTGCTCTGAGCTCCATCCACCATCACGGGCACATCATGCTCATGAGCTATCTTGATCATCTCTTTCACAGGATTCACAGTACCGAGCACATTGCTTACCTGGGTAATACTGACTATCTTGGTACGTTCGTTGAACAAACTGGCGAATTCATCGAGGTTAATCTCACCTTTATCGTTGATTGGGATTACACGGATGGCAATGCCTTTCTTGGCTGCCTGCAACTGCCAAGGCACAATATTGGAATGGTGCTCCATAGTAGAGATGATCACCTCGTCGCCCTCGCCCATAAACTCATCACAGAAAGAGGAGACAACGAGATTCAGACTCTCGGTAGTACCACGGGTAAAGATGATTTCCTCTACTTTGGGAGCATTGATAAACTTGCGTACTGTCTCGCGGGCAGCCTCATGAAGATCTGTAGCCTGCTGAGAAAGGTAATGCACACCTCTATGCACATTGGCATTGACGTTAAGATATTCGTCACGCATAGCATCAAGCACACATAAAGGCTTCTGTGTAGTAGCAGCATTATCGAGATAAACCAAAGGCTTGTCGTACACCGTTCTCGAAAGTATCGGGAAATCGGCTCTTACTTTGTTAATATCATACATAATTTTAAGGAGTTAAGAAGTTAAGGAGTTAAAGAAGTTAAGACATCGGTAAACCTGTTTTCAAAAGGAATCTCAAACAATATAACAATTGTCTTAACTCCTTTAACTTCTTAACTCCTTTAACTACATATTATTACTTGCAAAGCTTGCATCCCTCACACTTGTTGAGTTCACCACGGAAGCGTTTTTCTACAAGATGATGCAGACGGTCGCGTAATGGCTCCAGCTCCATCTTGTCGATGACTTCGTTGATAAATGCAAACTGAAGAAGCAACTTTGCCTCCTCAAGGCTTACACCGCGCTGCTGCATATAGAACAAGGCAGCATCGTTAAGCTGACCGACAGTGCTGCCATGCGCACACTTCACATCATCGGCATATATCTCCAACATAGGCTGGGTGAACATACGGGCAGTCTTGGTGGCACAAAGATTCTGATTAGTTTCCTGAGATGTTGTCTTCTGAGCACCATGCCGAACCAACACACGACCAGCAAAGGCTCCTCGGGCCTCACCATCGAGTACATATTTATAAAGTTCATTGCTGGTACAATGTCCCACCTGATGATCAATGAGCGTATTGTTATCCACCACCTGATTCTTATCGGCAATGACACAACCATTGCAGAAACATTCTGCTCCCTCGCCCTTGAACACCAAGTCGAGGCGGTTGCGGGTGATACCATTATGAAGGGTAATCACATTATGGTTCACACGGCTGTTGGCCTGCTGCTCTATATAAACATTGCTGACACGACGGTTCTTGTAATGAGTCTCCTCAAGACAATAAAGATCAAGACTCGCATTCTCGCCTACAAAAGCCTCAATAACCTGTGTGGCAAGGAAATTCTTGTCGTCAGCTGCATGGTCGCAGAAAAGGAACTTTGCCTCAGCACCCTGCTCCAAGACGATGAGAACACGACGGTTCACCATCAGGTCGACATCCGAGCGAAGAATATTGATGACCTGCACAGTACGCTCCACCTTTACATTCTTTGGCACATAGATGAACAAGCCATCCTGAGCCAAGACTGTATTCAGGGCAGTAATGCCATCCTCGTCTGTTTTGGCAATCTTAGCATAGTATTTCCCGATGAATTCAGGGTTTTCTGCAGCAATCTTGCTCAAAGAATCCACGATAACGCCCTCTGGAAGTTCTACCTTTGGAAGAGCTTTGTTATAGAAAGCATCATTAACCACGAAGTATAGCGAAGTACTGAGATTGGGCACATCACAACGGAAAGCCTGATAAGGGTCTACAGGAATCTCCAGTCGATTCAGGTTCAAACCATAGTCGGGCTCGAAGATGGCACTCATATCTGTATACTTGTATCTCTCCACCTTGCGAGAAGGAAAGCCCAAGCGACGGAAGTCCTCAAAAGCTGCATCGCGCACAGCATTGAGCACCTCGGCACTGTTCTTCTTGATCATTCTCGACGAAGACTGATACAAGTCTAAATATTGTTTTTCTGAATGCATAATATTCAATTTATAATTAATAAACAACAATGAATAAACAG
>ENA-OZGC01001567-OZGC01001567.1-human-gut-metagenome-genome-assembly--contig:-NODE-1567-length-12500-cov-6.465890_pt1 | contig 12500 bp, 10 predicted proteins | sample MGYA00245109_ERZ653643 | MGnify/ENA primary metagenome ERZ653643 (study PRJEB26926, sample SAMN06165107) | human gut metagenome | biome: ENVO:00009003; feature: ENVO:2100002; material: ENVO:00002003... | reverse complement strand
AGGATAAATCGCCAAGTATCCAGTATTACTTTGCCAAGTATCCTTGCTTCGTTTTTCACCCGATTTCATTGGACACGTTTTCTCTCCATGTACTGAACCAGTAGTCAGTATCGCGAAAGCCATACGGATTCTGTTGTCACTTCCCACTTTGAGAAAGCACTTCGGTCAGATTTTACGGCTGGAGACGATGCAGGAGAACCATTATCCGGGCAAAATACTCTGGCTGCGGAAACATTTCGCCTTTCCAGCCCTTTCTTTCAAATAGAATTAGTAACTTTGCTAAATCAAGGTATTAACTCAAGCGAAACAATCAACTATGCCAACAAACAAGGACATACAAAACGAGAAGGCTCAGTCGGACCGATATGCCAAATCCTATAACCGGTCGGAGGGAAACTATAGGAAGTCTTATTCCAAACGTTCCGCCGGGGATGTTCCTCCATCAGACGGTGGAGACAAGAAGCCCAATGGAAACAGGAATATGGGGGACGGACCAAAGCCGTCTGCATCCATTCATATCAATTACCTGTGGCTGTTTGTGGGCTTGGCTATATTGCTGGCCATTGCCATCTATCTGGGCAGAAACATTACGCTTTCCCACGCAATGATTCCAAAGGAAGAGGAAGTGGCAGCCGACAGTTGTGCTGTGGATGAGGATAATTCTCTCGAAGACTATGAGGACGAGGATACTATGCTGTACGACCTTATAGATGACGATAAGGAGGAGGCAGAGGTTGAAGAGGAGAAAGGAGATGAAGAGAAGGCGAAAGCAGTTGACAAGAAGGAGAAGATAGAGAAGAAAAAGGAGGAGACTGCAGTTGATAAGAAGGAGAGGACTCCTGCTCCTCTGGCATCTGCCCCATCGGCCAAGGCTGACAAGCAGAAGCCGGAACCATCTCCCCATAAATCCACTCCCACGAAACCACAGAAGAGGGAGAAATCGACCTTGGAACTGTTAGAAGAGAAAAATCATGCCGATGTGGTCAAGCAGGCCAAGCGGGCTGGCGTGAGCACTGAGGGTTCTACCCTGGAGATACTGGAGAGAATCAACCATGCTGATGTAGTCAAACAGGCCAAGCGGGCTGGCGTAAGCACAGAGGGTTCTACCTTGGAGATACTGGAGAGAATCAATCATGCCGATGTAGTCAAGCAAGCCAAGCGGGCTGGTGTGAGCACTGAGGGTTCTACTCTGGAGATACTGGAACGGATCAACCGAAAAGCTTTGGAGGGGCTATAAACCCCTTCATTGGCTTCCTCGCCAGGACAAGGGCAATCACCACAGCCGTCAGCCCGGCTTCTACTCCGGCCTCTTAGACGATTGCCTTTCCCCCTGCCGATATCCAGAAGCAGAAGAAGGTATCTGGGCGAAGATGTACGCTTTCTTTTGAGAATTCCCTCGGCATTCCGATTTTTCTCATTACCTTTGTAGCAGACATCAAGAGCAGTCGCTATGATAGCGAACTCACCAACCGAGCAATGGCTTGCCACGGTGGTAAAGGTACGATGTGGAAGAATCAGACGTGCCGGGGGGAGATGATTCCCGCGAGCGTCAAAACAGTATTTCAACTTCAAAAGAAAGTCATTATGGAAGATTCATTATCACAGTACGCAGCCCGTTTTGCTGCTGCATCCCTCACTTCATTGGTTGATTCGTTCAACTCCCAAGTTGGCAATCGCGGCTGGACATCTGCTCGTGCCTGCCACGACACAGCCCTCATCAGAGAATTCAAGCGTCGTGGCATCGACGTGTCATCTGTCAGTCATGGGAATTCCATTTCGTTTGCCCACCATGTACAGTTGGCAGGCAACCGCCTGGTCATTATAGACTAACAAGCCCTCAGGCTACCACACCCTAAGTCCGCTCCTGCCGTCTGCTCTTGGCATCAGCGGACTTATTGTATGCCAAAACATACTAATGTGGAACCCATAACGCATTTCTGCAGAGCACAAAGCCATGAAACTCACAGAGAAGACAAGAAGCAAAGCCACACAATCGTTAATTTGAGTTAATCTCACGAACATTTCCTCTGATTTCCTTTTCCTTTTCAAAACATCAAACTACATTTGCGAACGAGCAAACAAACTGAATACCATAAAAAAGCATATAAACATCTTACCATCTTAAAACTGCATCAATATGAAAAACCACATTCGCAACCTCATTCCGCTTATTGCGTTGGTGTTCATCTCGCTGGCATGTCAAGCGCAAAGAAAACGCGTGACTGCTTCTGAGTTTCGCAGCGGATGGAACCACCATATTAGCCCAAGATGCTTTGAATCAGAGCGTGCGTATATAGAATATAATGGTATCAAATATGAAATTTCCCCAAGAATTATAGGCTATTGTGCGGTAGAACAAGAAGTGGATTTTGCCTCACACATTGAGATAGCCGACAGCAGCATCAAAAAAAATACAAAGCACTGAAGCGTACGGAGTTATCCCTATCAGAAACGGGAAAGGGAAATACGAAGCAGTATGCATGTTCCTAAACCTTGGAGAAGAACTTTGCAAGAAACCTGGCAATACTCTCTTCGTGAGAGTTAAGGCAAAAGTGAGGCTCAAACATAAGCGAGCACCCATTGTCATCACCTATAAATTCTTCGAAGGCGATGAAAAGACTGTCCATGCACGTGAAAAAAAAGAAAGATGGTCATGCCGTAAAAAGGACAGTTGAGAATGACCTCTTTTCCACCACCTCTCAACTCATAGCACCTTACAAAATGCTATTGAGCAGGAAACCGGTCAATGGAAATGGCGACCACATGCCTTTCCATTGACCGATTTGCATGAATATCATTCCTTGAGAAGCTTCATTATACGTTCTGCCCTACTCTCCAGACTCTCACTGGCATCCTGCCAAATGATGGGAGTACCGCGTCGCTCCATGCCTCGGAACCACGTCATCTGCCTCTTGGCAAACTGATGGATGGCTATCTCCAGCTGGCGCAGCATCTCCTCACGCGTGAGTTGGCCCAGGCAGCAAAGGGTCAGGTATTTGTATTCCAATCCATAATACATGAGGTCTTCGGCAGGCACATGCCGGAGCAAACCTTCCACCTCCTGCAACATTCCCTGCTGCATGCGGTCGTGAAGCCTTTGGGTAATCTTCTGCCTGCGCAGATCGCGGTCGATATTGACGCCTATCGTAAGGCTACGCAACGAGGGGAATTCCCTTTCGTCTATCTTGTGTTCACGATAGTATTGCTGTATCTCGATGGCTCTGATAGCGCGCTTGGGCGTATCTACATCAGTGGTATTGTGCAGAGACTTGTATGTGCTGAGCAGCTCAGTGAGTTCCTCCAGCGAACGTCCCTCAAGTTCCTGGCGCAACTGAGGGTTCTCGGGTACAGGCACCATCTTGTAACTCTTGAGGACGGACTCGATGTAGAGGCCCGTTCCACCACACAGGATGGGAAACTTACCCCGGCTGCGGATGTCGTTATAGGCATTCCAGAAGTCCTGCTGGAACTGAAAGAGGTTGTATTTCTCGCCCGCATCGGCTATGTCTATCAAATGATAAGGGATGCTCACACCCTCTATCTCATAATCGGCAAGGTCCTTTCCCGTGCCGATGTCCATCCCCCTATACACCTGGCGGCTGTCTGCGCTTATGATTTCGGCATTGCCCATCATGAGAGCCAGACGTGTAGCCAGACTGGTTTTGCCCGATGCTGTGGGACCAAGAATGGTTATGATGTCGTATTTCATTGTGCTTCTTGCGCTTGTATGCTTTGGTTATCATTCATCTTGAGGCTGTTGGAGACTCTTCTGCGGCTGGCTGTCCGCTTCGAGGAACACTGTCCCCTCCATCTCCGTCACCCCTTTCTTCTTCTTGTTCTCCCTGGCTCCAGCCTTGAGCAGGTTCTTGGCTGCAGTGATGATGCTGCGTCCGTCGCTTGCTGTAGTGGTTCTGAGCAGAGACATCTTCTTGAGTGTGTCGCCCATAGCAGACTCCACATCGAGGAACCTCATGCCGAAATCCTGAATACGCTCTATCACTATGTTGGCCGCATCCATCATCTCCTGCTGGTTCTGCAACTGCCTCACCTGTGTCCACATCATCTCCAGCACCCTTAGGTTCATGTACATGCTCTGCGGTCCCAGAATCATCACCCCCTGATTGTAGGCATCATGCCAGAGTGTGGCATCATTGAGCAAAGCCAGGCTGAGCGCACTCTCGATGGGAACATACATGATGACGAAGTTCAGCTTGTTGTACCCAGCCGGCAGATACTTGGAATAGTCCTTGCGTGCCAAGCGGGTTACCTGCGCCCGCACACTATCGATATGTGCCCGCAGGAAAGCAGTACGCTCTTCGGGCGATTCTGCATTCATGTAGCGCTCATAGTCGGTGAGCGACATCTTGGAATCCACCACCACGTGCCTGTTATTGGGGAAGTGCAGGATGAAGTCGGGTATCAGTCCCTTGCCTTCATCGTCCTTCAAAGCCTTTCCAAAACGGTCACGAAGCGTCTCCTGCGTATCGAACTGCTCTCCCTCGTGCAACTCCATATCCTCGAGCAGTTGCCTGAGCTTCAGTTCGCCAAAGTTTCCCTGCACCTTCACTTCACCTGTAAGTGCTCTGGTAAGCCTGTCTGCAGTTTCGCCCAAAGCCGAACTCTGTTGCATGTTGGCCTGTATGGTGGCATCCAGTCGGTTGAGTGCCTGGTTCTGCTGTTCCTTGTTCTTGTCCAATGCCTCGCGCATCTCCTTCAGACTGCGGTTTAGCGGGTCGATGATGAGAGACACCTGCTCGCGGTTCTTCAGCGCCAGCTCCTGTTCCCTCTCCTTCAGTATCTGCTCCGACGTAGCCTTCATCTGTTCCCTTATCACGTCGGCCTGGCTCTTCACCTGCTGCTGGTTCATCTCCTTGAGGGTTGCTATCTGCCGCTCGGCATTGAGCCTCACCTCGGCCAACTGGTTTTCGTAGGCACGCTTCCATTCCTCCATCTGACGCTGCAGAGACTCCTGGCACTCGCGCTTCTGTTGCTCGTTACGCTTCTGTTCCTGCATGATGAGGCGCTCGGCATTATCGGCTCTGTTGCGCTGCACTTCACGCTCTGCCGTGAGAGTCTTCACCTCTTCGGTCATTTCCTGGATTCTTTGCTCGCGTACCGAGAGCAGTTGCTTTGTCTTCTGCAACTCGTCCTCCTGCTTCTTCCTCAGCTCTTCCTGACCGCCGGGAGCCGCCTGTTTGCGTCCTGCCAGAAAGCCCAGCAGGGTCATCAACACAACTGCCGCAACGAGTGCGACCAGCAACATATTCATTTCCATCTCGTTTGTCTTATCTATACAGAAACCTCGCGTGAGACCACACAAATGTACCGCTTTTCTGCGAGATGGCTCTTCTGGAAAGAGCGGAATTACGCTTTCTGCCCCAAGAAGCATAGTCCGGGCGACATCTTTTTGGGCAGCAAATGATGGAGGAGTGAGATAAAAAGCGTAATTTTGTGTATCAACATATATATATAATGAGTAAAACAGACAACAAAAGCCCCTTTGGGCATCAGATTTCCCGCCGCACCTTCCTTTGTGCAGGAGCGGCTGGTGTGGCAGGAATAGGCGTCCTGTCGGTAGGTGGAAAAGCTGCCTACGACTTCATGAAGACAGTGGATGTGAAGGGCCGCGTGCTCATCATTGGCGGAGGAGCAGCAGGATGCAGCATGGCTGCCAGGCTGACGCGACGCATAGAGCATCCCGACATCACCATCGTTGACCCCAGCGACCGCCAGTTCTACCAGCCTGGCTTCACCTTCATAGCATCCGGCATCTTCCAGCCAGACGAGGTGTGGCGACCCCAGCAGGAGTGTCTGCCTAAGGGGGTAAAGTGGGTAAAAGACTCTGTGGTGACACTTGACCCCGTAAAGCAGGTGGCAGTTACAGCCCACGGCAAACAGATCACTTATGATTTCCTGGTGCTTTGCCCGGGACTGCAACTCGACTGGTGCCAGGTGGAAGGCATCTCACGTGAGACTTTGGGACAGGGTAACGCCCACAGCATCTACGACTTCCAGGGCGCCCAGAGGTACTGGAAGGCGATGCAGGAGTTTACCTCCAAAGGAGGACGAGGCATCTTTACCGACACCTACACCAAGCACAAGTGTGGCGGTGCACCCAAGAAGATATGCATGCTCACCGAGCATATGGCACGCAAGAAAGGCACGCGCGACAGTGTGCAGCTCGACTATTTCTGCTCGGAGAAAGCACTCTACGATGTACCTTACTATACCCCACGCCTGCTCCAGTTGTACGACCAGCGAGGCATCAACCTGGAAGTGAACTGCCGCGTGAAAGGCATCGACACCCAGGCCAAACGTGTATATCTGGAGCGTCATGAGACTCTGAAGGAAAAGGTATGGGACCAGGAGGCAGGCAAGGAGGTAGAACAGGAGACTCCCGTAGTGACTCCCTTTGCCGAGGATTACGATATTCTGTCCTTCGTTCCACCACAGTCTGCACCCGACTTCATCAAGGAGAGCGGGCTCTCATGGCAGGAAGGCAAACTGGCCTCAGGAGGCTGGGTGGAGGTGGATAAGGAGACGCTGGTGCACACACGCTTTCCCAACATCATCTCGCTGGGCGACTGCGCAGGCATACCCACCAGCAAAACCTCTTCGGCCATACGCATGCAGCTGCCCATTGCAGAGGGCAATCTGCTGGACATCATGCAGGGCAAAGAGCCCACACACAGCTACAACGGCTATGCGTGCTGCCCCATTGTGACCGACTATGACCACGTGCTGCTGTGCGAGTTCGACTACCAGAAGCGCCCGGTCATCACATTCCCCTTCTCCATTCAAGACATGTCGAAGGAGCGCCGAACAGCCATGTGGCTCAAGCGTTACTTCCTCAAGCCCATGTACTTCAACGCGATGCTCAAGGGTTACATGTAAATATGATGCTCTGCTTGAACGACCATATAGAGGCAATGGACGGCGATGCTCTCCAAAGGGCACTCGCCTTCCTGCCCCTGTGGCGACGGGAACGGGCGCTGGCATACAGGCATCCCGAAGGGCAACTGCTTTCTGCCCTGGCTTATATAGAACTCTGCCGGGCGCTGGCCTTACGTGGTGAGCGAGTGCAGAAACCGCGTTTTAAGTGTAACGCTCACGGAAAACCCACTCTGCCTGAATGTCCTGGCCTGCACTTCAGCATGAGCCATTGCCGCCTGGCTGTGGGCTGTATGGTGAGCGAAAAGCCTTGCGGGCTGGACATAGAGAGCATACGTCCGCTCAAGCCAGCCCTTGTACAGCGCACGATGAACAGGCAGGAACAGGAGCAGATAATGGCCTCTGTTTGTCCCGAAATGGAATTCATCAGCCTGTGGACACGTAAGGAGGCTGTGTTCAAACTCCTGGGTACGGGCATCACCGACAACCTCCCGCACATCCTCTGCGAGGCTCATGAGCGCGGAATACAATTCAGCACCATCTGCAATCCCGCACGAGGCTACGTGCTCTCCACCGCCCGGCAAGACAGATGACAAAATGTGTATGACAAATGTCACAACATCGTAATGGTGAAAAACACGCAGGGTGAACAAAACGACCTAACTTTGCCGACGAAAAGATAAACACACGAGAATATGAGAATACTGGTAGTTGATGACGAGCAAGACCTTTGTGAGATTCTCCAATACAATCTGGAGACCGAAGGATACGAGGTGCATACGGCCAATTCTGCCGAAGAAGCGCTCAGCCTGCCCCTTGAGACATTCAATCTGATACTGCTCGACGTGATGATGGGCGAGATGTCGGGCTTCCAGATGGCTCTCAAGATGAAGGAGAATCCTGTCACCGCCCATGTGCCCATCATATTCATTACTGCGCTTGAGGGTGAAGACAGCCTGGTGCGAGGACTAAACATCGGAGCGGATGACTATATGGTGAAACCGCTGAGCGTGCGTGAGGTGAAGGCCAGAATAAAGGCCGTACTCAGGCGCAGCGCCAAGCCCGAGAGCGAACAGGTTGCCAAGCAGGACAACTATACCTTCCAGGGACTCACACTCAACAGGGATGCCAAGTCGGCTTCTATAGACGGGGAGCCTGTGGCACTGACCAAACTGGAGTTTGAGATGCTGTCGCTCCTGCTCAAGAACATGGGCAAGGCATTCAGCCGGGAAGAAATGCTTGACCATTGCTGGCCCAAGGATGCCATCGTGCTGGACCGCACAGTGGATGTCAATATCAACCGACTGCGCAAGAAGATAGGCCCTTATGGCAAATACATCAAGACCAGAGTGGGCTTCGGATACACCTTCGAGGGATAATACAGCTACGCGGGGATAACAGGCTGTAGCTGCAAACCTTAACACGGAGACAAACTTATGATCAAGTCCAAGAGTTTTCAGAAGAACATGTTCTTCAGCGTGGGTACTGTCTTTGTACTCTTCGCCCTATGCTTCAGCATATACCAGTACAGGAGGGAGAAGGAGTACAAGATAGACATACTGCACGCACGGCTGCAGATGTACAACTATGAGATGATGCACTCTCTGCGCCGCGAGGGGTTGCTCAACCGCAAGACCTTCATGGCCTACATAGCCAAGCACAACTACGAAGGTATGCGCGTGTCGGTCATCGACAGCACCGGCCGGGTGGTGATGGACAGCTACGAGAACAACACAAAAGGGCTGGAGAACCATCTGAAGCGACATGAGGTGGATGAGGCTCTACATCGTGGCAACGGTTTTGCCATCAAACGTCTGTCGGCCTCCACGCATGCCACTTACTTCTATTCGGCCACCAACTTCGGCGGTCTGGTCATCCGTTCGGCAGTACCCTATTCTGTAGAACTCACCCAGGCGCTTCAGGCCGACAACACCTATCTGCTCTTTGCCTTCATGCTCACCATTCTGTTGGGCTTCATTCTCTACTTCCACACCTCGCGCATCAGCCGTCACATCAGTTGTCTGCGTGAATTCGCACGCAAGGCAGAACAGGGTGAAGAACTGGATCACGAGTTGGAACGCAGTCTGCCGGATGATGAGTTGGGCGACATATCCCACACCATCATCATGCTCTACTGGAAGCTTCACCATGCAGAGGAGGAGAAGTTGCGCATCAAGAAGCAGCTCACGCAGAATGCAGCACACGAACTCAAGACACCGGCAGCCAGTATCAGAGGATTTCTGGAGAGCATCATCGAGAACCCCAACATGCCGCAGGATACTCGCCAGCATTTTCTGGAAAGGTGTTATGCCCAGAGCCAGCGTATGTGCAAACTGCTTCAGGATATGTCGGCACTCACCAAGCTTGACGAGACACAAGAGCGCATCGAACAAGGAGCCGATCTGCCCGAGATGAAGCAGCAGGTGGATGTGTCGAAGGTAATAGACAATGTGCTGGAGGACACCTCGCTGCAACTGAAGGAGAAAGGCATCGAGGTGGTGAGGAATACGCCGCACGAGATGATAGTCAACGGCAACCCAACGCTCATCTACGGCATCTTCCGCAATCTGGTGGATAACTCCATCGCCTATGCCACAGGAGCAACCAGGATTTGCATCGTAGGCATCGAGGTGGAGGAAGGTGACCGACACTCCTATGAATTTACGGTAAGTGACAACGGCCAGGGCGTTTCACCCGAGCACCTCCCGCACCTCTTCGAGCGCTTCTACCGCGTAGAGAAAGGACGCTCACGCAAGTTGGGCGGCACAGGACTGGGACTGGCCATCGTGAAGAACTCCGTCACTGCACACGGAGGAACCGTCACTGCCGAACTCACTCCCCATGGAGGACTCACCATCCGCTTCACTCTGTCAAGTTGACATGAGTATCGGGCTTCCCCAGGCATCCATTCGTCTCACCTGAGGAAGCCCTCTTTATATATAATTTGATTCATATTTCGGGAATCCTTGACTCGCCATTTTTACATCTATATAATTCGCAGATATGAGCTAGTCCATCAGATTCGTCAACCGCAGTTTCAAGCATTTCTTCATCCATGATGTCGAAGACTCTTGTGATGGAAGCTACCAATTCAAGGATGGTTCCAATATCCTTTCGGTGATGGTAAATTCGAGGCTGTACAAGGAAAACAATTGATGAACAAGGAGATGTAGGCTCTTTCGACACTTCCTGTATATCTTCAAATCAGGAAAGAAGTTGTCCATAACCGTCCAACCCAAGGCTGGACGGTAGAAGAAGCAAGCTTACTTTGCCAAGTCAGTATATATTCTCTGACCGTCCAGCCTTGGGTTGGACGGTGGAGGTATGCAATGCACCTGCCCTGGAAGCTAAATGAATCCTGCACATAAGACATCTACTTTTCGCTCACAAATAAGTTGGCCTCGCATTGTCAATGCCGAGCACCCCCTTTCCGTCCTTAAAGACTGGCACTGTTCTTTGTTGTCATCTTACAATGATTCAATGATGCAAATATAATTAAAGTCAATGAAACGCAAGCATAAACAAGCCTGTATTTTTTGCGAACGAAAAGTGCATTGCTTGGCTTCAAGCCAATATCCAGACAACAGAAAAACACCCACGATAAATAATTTAGCCAGAACCGTTCACGTTGTTCGATAGAATTTACTATATTTGCATAATACTTAGCTGCGCTCGGCAAATTGAGAACAAGTTATCTTCGCGCTCGTTTGCAAAGTATTTGCGTCATATCATTTGTCAAGATGTGTCGCGATGGACAGAAAGCAGAACTGTGTCTATGCATAACTTCTGAATGCGGAGGTGAACAACCTAATGTGTTTGGAGGCAAATGATTATTGATTAAAAGACTTGAATATGATTAAAGATATAATGAACCACAACGCGGATGCGGCTGCGGGACTGAAAGAATTGGAGACACTAAGGAAGTATTTCCCTCAGTGCTTCCATTCTGATGGTGAATTTGACATAGAAGCTTTCAAGGCTGCATTGCCTGGCGGTACCACTATCACCGACGAGACCAGCGGATTCAACTGGCTTGGCAAGAACTATGCCCGTATGCTTACCAACATGGACACCACTACCCTCATCCGTCCTGATGAGGAGCATAACGTAAAGCCTGAGAACAAGGACAGTCAGAATGTGTATATTAGCGGCGATAATCTAGATGCTCTGCAGCATCTGGTAAAGTCGTATAGCGGCAAGGTGAAGGTGATTTATATCGACCCACCATACAACACTGGCTCTGATGGTTTTGTGTACAACGACAAGTTCAACTTTACTGCAGAGGATTTAGCGAAACGCTTGGATGTTAGTCCAGAGCGTGCAGAGCGCATCCTTTCTATGACTCGCCGTGGAAGTGCCAGCCATGCGGCTTGGCTTACCTTTATGTTGCCTCGTTTGTCATTCGCACGCGATTTGCTTACTGACGATGGTGTAATCTTTATCTCTATTGACGATAATGAGCAGGCCAATCTGAAAAAACTGTGCGATGAGGTGTTTGGAGAGGAATGCTTTATTGCAAATATTTCGTGGCAAAAGACTTATTCTCCTCGAAACGACTCGAAGGGCATTCCAACAGAAACGGAGTATATCTTGGCATATGGTAAAAATCCTGAATGGACACCAAAGAAGCTGCCAAGAACAGAGGAAATGGATGCCAAATATGGAAATCCTGATAATGATGTTACTACATGGACAAGTTCTGATTGTTTTGCTCCTGGTGCTAAGACGCATCAAGGAATGGTTTACGCTATTCAAAATCCATTCACTGGTGATTTGATTTACCCAACAATGAATAGATGTTGGTGTTTTGATCAAAAGGAAGTGATGAGAATATTGTGCGGTTGGTGCGAATATGAGTTGAAAGACATAAAAGATGAAGCCCAACGCGCTAAGATTTGTGGAATAGATGCTAATGAAGTAAGAAAAGACATCAAAGGAATTGTTTTGAAAAACAGTTTGGTGGATTCAAAGAAACAGGCAGAAGCTGTCTTGAAAAGAGGGCAATGGCCACGTCTCTATTTTACGAAAAGTGGAAAGGGAGGGATACGTCGCAAAACATACCTTGATAATGTAGAAGGCAAGATGGTCACTAATCTTTGGCCTTATGCAGAGGTTGGGCATACAGACGAAGCCAAAAAAGAATTAAAGGCTTTGTTTGATGGAGAAATTCCATTTGATACACCAAAGCCTACAAGACTGTTGTTGCGTATTTTGCAAATAGCTTCAGACGAAGGTGATATTGTACTTGATTTCTTCTCTGGTTCTGCTACAACAGCACATGCTGTGATGCAATATAATGCTCAAGCAGATGATGGAAACAAGCGTAAATTTATATTAGTGCAGATTCCAGAAAAAGTAAAAAATAAATGGGGAAATCTTTGCACGATAGGCATGGAGCGCATCAAGCGAGCCGCCAAGAAAATTAAGGAAGACAATCCACTCTTTGCAGGTGACCTTGGCTTCAAGCATTACACTTTGGAAGAGCCGAAGGAGGACGCACTGATGCAGATGGAGCAGTTTGACCCATCTAAAGACATCATTTCACCATTAGAAGTTAATGACTTCGGCCTGGAGGCTGTTCTTCGCACATGGCTTGTTGCTGACGGATA
>ENA-OZGC01001565-OZGC01001565.1-human-gut-metagenome-genome-assembly--contig:-NODE-1565-length-12510-cov-6.553272_pt1 | contig 12510 bp, 7 predicted proteins | sample MGYA00245109_ERZ653643 | MGnify/ENA primary metagenome ERZ653643 (study PRJEB26926, sample SAMN06165107) | human gut metagenome | biome: ENVO:00009003; feature: ENVO:2100002; material: ENVO:00002003... | reverse complement strand
GAGATGCAGCGTAGTCTCGTGGGCTCGGAGATGTGTATAAGAGACAGATATCCATACAGCCTACGATAAATTCGAATGCGGAATGTGTGGCGAAAAGCTGAAATCTGCTCATAAGAATTATGTGGGTCCCACCAAGGTGGCTCTCTCCCTCATCTATTTAATCCCTGGCAAGGTTGAAGAAAAACGCGAAAACGATGTGCCTCAGATTATCGAGACCATTCAGCAGCCTAAGCAGAACGTATTGAAGCCGGTGCTCCAGTTGCAGGCAGTAGTAGCCGAAGCTCCGAAGATTCGCCATTTGGATAAGCGAGCCTATATCGATTTCCCGGTGAATAGGATAGAACTGCGTGCCGACTATCGCTGCAATCCAGCCCAGTTGGATAGCATCATCACCACCATCAAGGCATTGAAGGCGGATAAGAACCTGCAGGTAATGGCGATCAATATCCATGGTTTTGCTTCGCCGGAAGGCACGTATCAGCACAACGATTACTTGGCAAAGAATCGTGCCCGTGCTCTTACGGAGTATGTCCGCAAGATGGTAGAGTTGCCTGACAGCATCTTTACGGTAGCATCTACCGCTGAGGATTGGGATGGCTTGCGTGAATATCTCCAGCAGAGTGATTTGGAGAAAAAGCAGCAGATCTTAGCGATAGCGCAGGATGAAACCCTGACCCCAGATGCCCGGGATGCGAAAATGGAGAAACTATATCCTGCACAGTATCGCACCCTGCTCACCCTCTGCTATCCTGCTCTCCGCCATAGCGACTACCACATTACTTATAAGATTAAGCCATTCGATGTGGAGGAGGCAAAGCAGATCATGAAGACCAAGCCGCAGCTGTTGTCGCTCAACGAGTTGTTCATGGTAGCCCAGACCTACGAGGTAGGTTCCAAGGAATTCAATGAGGTGATGGAGCTGGCAGTTCGCATGTATCCGGAGGATGAAACCGCCAATCTGAATGCCGCCATTATCCGTCTGAATAATGGCGATGCCGATGCTGCCAAGCCATATCTGGATAGAGCCGGCGATTCCAAGGAAGCCGATGCAGCAAGAAAAGCGTATGAAATGATGACGATTCAATAATGCTGCGATTAATAGAAATTATATATAATCAATAAATAAAAAGATATTATTATGAAGAAATTTACGATGCTTTCATCAGTGCTGGCTTCAGCACTGATGCTGGGGGTTGCATCCTGCTCTAGCGAAGATGTTGCCGGCGGTGATGCACAGAATGGTAAGGGGACTACTTCTTTCCTTGCTGTGAATTTAAAGACTGTTGGCAATGCTCCAACTGGTAATGCTCGTCAAACCCGTGCGAATTCCCCAAAAGGGGAGACGTATGAAGATGGCGAAGGAAAGGAAATGCAATAAAGAGTGTACGTTTCTACTTCTTCAATGCCGATGGTACACCTTACATTCTCAATAATGTGAATGGTAAGGGGAATTATATTGATAGAGAAGTCAAAGTTAATCCGGGAGACCAGTCTCAAACGGTAGAGGGCATTACTGAAACTGTTTTGGTGTTGGATGGTGAGAACCATGTGGCTCCAGCCTCTATGTTGACAGTTATCAATCCAGACATCAATCCAGGATTATTAAAAGATGGTGCACCTTTGCGTTGGTCTGTCATGCGTAAGGAATTGGTAGGTACCAAGTTTTATGATGATGATCATTTCATGATGAGCAACTCTACTTACCAGGAAGCAGGAAATGACCTTTGTACAACTCAGTTGACTGGTAAGACCTATGCTTCTCAAGATGCTGCACAGAGTCATCCTGTCAATGTATATGTAGAGCGTGTCAATGCCAAGGTGAATGCTAATGTTGTTGGCTCTAATTTTGAAACAGAAACAGCTGATGTTATTCTTGACGGCGTCACAATGAAGGGCAATCAGAGAACTAAGGTAGGTGATCTTTCTCTGGCAAAAGAAGATGGTACTTCCGATAAAAAGGAAATCTTTGCTTACATTGTAGGCTGGGGATTGGCAACTGAAAATGGAAGGGCAGAGTTGTTTAAGCAGATTGATACTCAGAAATTTACAGATGAAATTCTTGGTATCTATCCATGGTCAAGTGCTGATTATCATCGTAGTTTCTGGGCACTCAGTTTTCCTTTTGGTGGAACAGGTGAAGGTAAAAATGAACCTCTAAATCATCCGTTCTCTGAATATACAAATAAATTGGGTGAGGCTGTCTATACATTGCCTAATACACCTAAGGAAGTTATAGATGATGCTCATGCTTATGATAATAATTTGACGAAATTCGTGGTTGCTGCTCGTCTGGCATACAAGGATGGTGATGGTAGTTTAAAGCCTGCCGAGATTTGTGAATATAAGGGACAGGAATTCTTGGGAACAGAAAATTTGAAGAATACCTATTTAAATGAGATTTCGCGTTTCTATAAGAAGGTCCCTGCTACTGTTGCTGGTGAGCCAGATAAATATGTAAATCTGACTCCTTCTGATATTACCTTTACAACAACTGCTCCATCAGGTACTGAAGCTAAGAATTACGTGGTCTTTGCTGCGTTGGCAAATCCAAACATTACCTTGTACGAAAAGAAAGGTGGTAATTGGGAAGTGGCTGACAAGGCCGTTGTGAACAAGATGTTGCAGGAAGCCCCTGCAGAGGTGAGAAAAGGTGGTATGGCATACTATTATACAACTATCAAGCACCTTGGCGAAGTAGGTAAGTTGGGAGAATATGGTATTGTTCGTAACCACTCTTATCAAATATCTCTCAATTCTATCAAGGGATTTGGTACTCCTGTTTATGACCCTAATAAGATTATCGTTCCAACAATACCAAGTGATGATAAGACCTATCTTGCTGCAAAGATCAATGTCCTCTCTTGGCGTGTAGTACCATCTACGGTAGATTTGGACAAGACAGAAAAGAAATAATAAGATTTATATAAATGAAGAAGATTATAAATGATATCAGAAAGAAGGGAAGGCTGATGATGCTCTCTTGCTGCACCATCCTCGGTTTGCTGCTCGCATCCTGTGATTATTGGCACGATAGCTACGAGGGATGTGAGGAACTGCTGAAGACTCATCTGAAGGTGCAGTTCATCTACGATATGAACATGAAGTTTGCCGACGCTTTCCCTCATGAGGTGAAGAACGTCACACTTTATGCTTTCGATCAGCAGGGAAAATTGGCTTATGTCAAGACCGAGGCTGCCGAGAAGATTATCGCCGAAGAGGGTATGAACATCGACGACCTGACTCTTGGTGTCTATGATCTTCTCGTTTGGGCACAGGGCGAAGAGCGTTATGCTGACTCCTATACTTTTGGACAGGCAAGCGTAGGCTCTTCAGCCTGTGATGTGCTCAAGGCTACGGTGAATCGTGCCGATAAGGGAATCATCGACCATGATTTGACTCCGCTCTTCCATGGACAGTTGGCTAAAGCCAATCTCACTAAGATGGAGAAGGGGGGAACGAGAATCGTCAAGGTTTCGCTTACCAAGAACACCAATCATTTCAAGGTGGTTTTGCAAAACCTGTCGGGAGTAAATCTTAATGCCGATGACTTCATTTTCCAGATTACCGATAACAATGGTAAGATGGATTACGACAACAGTTTGATGGAGGATGAGATGCTTACCTATCATGCCTGGTCTGCTTATGCAGGTTCGGCGGGAATCAACTCTGGCACCAGTGAGCAGACATCAGTGGCATGTGCCATTGCTGAGCTGACAACCAACCGATTGGTAAAGGGACATGACATGCGCCTGCGTGTATATAATAAAGCAACGGGTACAAGCATCATCAATATTCCATTGATAGACTATGCCTTGATGGTGAAAGGTAATTACAATAAGTCTATGAGCGACCAGGAATATCTGGATAGACAGGATTCCTACGACCTTGTATTCTTCATTGACGAAAACCACAAATGGCAGGCTGCTTCAGTTTTCATCAATTCATGGAGAGTGGTGCTGAGCACGGCTGATATGTAATCAATAATTATTGTATTTAATCATGATGTATGAGATAAAAGGAATAAGATATGCTGGGGGGCTGCTTAGGTTCCTCGTATCAATAGCGATGGCTTGGCTAGGCTGTATTGCTTTGGTCTCATGCGACCAAGGAGATACAAATGCAGGGGAAGCGGAAGCAAATATCACGCTTACCCTTTGCTTGAAAGGTGCAGATAAAAATAGTAATACAAGAATGGGGCAACCTTTTGTAAAACCACTGGCTTCTAGAGGAGAAGAAGATAAGACTGAAGATCCGGAAACGGAGCTGGAAAACAATATCGACTTTAGCAGATTCCACGTCGTTTTCTATGATGCAAATCATCGTATGGCTGGAATTCTGCAAAACATGGTGCTCATTCATATGGGCGGTAATATCTACCGGTTGACAGGCTCTTTGCCTGTGAGCAACAAGGTGCTTGTGGGTAATCATTTTGAAGGAAAAATGGTGGTTTATGCCAATTTCAATATGAGTGAGGCTGACTTGCAGAAAGACTACAACGATACGGATATCGCCCAGAAGTCGTTTAATTACGAAGCCAATCCTAAGTATCTGCCCATGTGGGGCGTCAAGAAAGTTGCCTTTACACTTGCTGCCGGCAAGCTTCAGGATTTCTCGGATATCGACCTGCTGAGGGCGGTAGCCAAGGTAAAGGTGAATCTGAGTAATGACATGAAGAAAAATGGATGGAGCATATATAGCATGCAACTCATCAACTATAATGACAAGGGATATTGCATGCCTGAGAAATATGCTGAATGCGAACAGACAGCATCGCTTACTCACGAGGAGTTTGAGAATTTCCTGGTTTCAAAACAAACTGTTGGCATTACGATGACAGATGATGTTCCTATCTATCTGCCTGAATACCAGAATAATGGTAAGGAAGATGCGGATAAATGTATCATCAAGTTGAAACTGGCTAGAAATGGAACCGTTGAACAGGATGCACCAGGCAAAGAGAAGGAATACACCTTGCGTTTCATTGGTTATACAGACACTGGAGCGGAAGGTACAACCATCAATGATATTGTACGCGACCATTATTATACTTTTGAGGTGTATAAGGGCAGCAACGGTCAGAATCTCGTGAAGTTGACGGTGAGGAAATGGAATGTACGTGATCACGATGAAATCGTGATGTAACTTCTATGAATAATAAATAAAGTATTAATAAGAAATTATAAATCAAGCAATTGATTGTTGGATTTTCAAAACATGGCAAAGATATACTATTATATATGTATTTGGGCAGTATGCTTGCTGGCGGCTTGTTCTGCCGGTGATGATGCAACTTCCTTTCCCGGTCAGGCTGATGCCGAGAACCGGGTAGGGGTGATGTTGCAGCTGTCTGCCTTATCTTCCCAAACTTCGCAGTCTTCCCGGTCTTCTCTGACCAGGGCGGCTTGGGAGACGGATACCGAAGCTTTGCCTGGAGAAATGATGAAAAGCTGGTTTGTGGTGGTGGTACAGAATGGAACGATAGAGAAGATTATCACTTCCGATTTGAAATCTGGTGTTACTGAGGTGGAGAAAGACCAGGTCTTTGTGGAGCTGAATAAGGGCGAGACAACCTTCTATTCTTTTGCCAATATCAAGCCTGAAGATATCGGGTTGGATGCCAGCACATCTGTTGGGCAACCGCTGCCTGCTGGTTTTGATGAAAAGACTTATCAGATGGATGGCAACTGTCAACGCTTCCATCAGTTGATGACGCCTGACTTTCAGAATGGTTATCCGATGAGTAATAAGCAGGTGGTGAATATAACTGATAACCAGCAAGTCATCGATCTGGAGGTCATCCGTATGGTGGCCAAGGTACAGCTCTCCATTACCAATGCCACGGATCATGCCATCAATCTGAAGACCATCACCCTTTCGGATGTTACCCTGAACGGTAAACAGAATATCAAGCTTTTGCCAAATGTGGATTCGGCAAATAAATTGAAGGGCGTGAATTTACCTGATGGTGTGGCAAAGGGAACCATCACGCTGACGGCTGCCGAAAACGATGGTATAACCATAGAGGAAAGAGCTACGCAAACGGCTTGTTTCTATATGAACGAGAGTTTGGTAGATAAGGGCGCAGATGGTGGCAACCGGTATTTTATCCTTTCGCTTACTACGGTAGATGCGGCTACTGGCGCTACCAGTAACCATCGTTATGCCATGCTATCATGGAATGAAATCCGGCGCAATGATTATCTGAAGATTCCTATCAAGCTGGAGGATTATCAGATTAGGTGGCAGGTGGAGGCATTCTCGCCAATCGGGGTATTGCCGAAGGTAACGGATGATGGCGAAAACCTTTCGCTTGACTTCGGTTATTATGGAGAGTTTCATATCAAGCCCGAGGTCATCAAGTTGAGCCGTACTGGTTCTCAGGCCCTTTCAGTGAGTGAATGGCAGATGGGAACGGATGCAACAGGTTCTGATGGCTGGAAGCTGCAGGAGCAGAATCCGCAGGGAGCTGATGGTGTAAACATCTTCGATGCTTCGCCTTCTTGGATACCAGTCACCTATCGTCTGGAAGGTGAGATGGGCAACCGTACAGGTTCTGCCATCTATACCATGAAGATTCTAGTCTGGCAGAAGAATGGATTGGGATTGAATCCTGTCATCTCCCGCAAGGTTCGCTTTACAATGAAGCATGTGGACCTGACCCGTGCAGGAAAGAATACTGAAAAAATAGTATTAAACACAAAGACTTTTAGCAATGAAGGCATTTAAGTTTTACATATTTCGCATCAGTCTGGCAGTAATCTTCGGGTTACTGCCTATGACTATGTTGGCTGGTGACAAGCTGACCCATTTCGAAGGTATTGCCAACAAGAAAGGCGATTATAATTGGAATGGTACACAGAAATGTCACGAACTCACTTATTATTATTATGTTACCGAGGGGCAGAAAGGGTTGGTCCTTGCACTCCCTATGTCCATCAATATCTCTGACTTGGAACCAAGAGGTTACTATCGTTGGTATGATTGGAAGACTGATGCCGCATCTTTGCGCCTGACTAAGGTGGGCTATCGACTCTATAGTTTTGATAATGGTAAAGGACTTTATGCTGTTTGCCTTCAGGTAAATCCTGCTCAGAATACTGTTGGTGTAACTTATTCTGCTCCATCTGGCTCGGCTTATGATTCCTGGGAGGCTGATACCATAGCCTGTGATGTGAGTAGATACCATGATGGTATCACGGTGGGAGGGGGAACCGATTTCCGCCACGAACCAACCCTTTCTATCCGATATAAGTTTGTTATCCGGAAGGCATCATGGATAGCCGACCAGCTTAGAAGAGCTGTTGTTGATTCCCGTACGGGTACACGTACTTTTGAGGATAATCAGGATGTAACTATTGGTATTAACAGTACTGACAATGGGAAAAGCGAGGCAAACCTTCGCTTGAACTACAACAATGTAAACCGATATTATTTCTATCCGCTAACCGATCAGGCTTTCAACAATAAACATATTTATTATCAGTCGGGTAAACAGGCAGAGAACAAGTTTGAAGAGAGTGATTTCAGCAATAAGCTTGTTCAGGCTGATGCTGTAAAGTGGAGAATTTATGATGAGACGAATACTTATTATTGTGAGATTGATCCCGAAGAACAGCTGCGATTTGTAAAAATCAGTCCCTATAAGTTAAATGATAGGGATTGGACTCATATAACTACAGGTAACAAGGTAAGACCGGGTTCTTCTCAGCTTCCTAAATTCAAGACGATGAGCCGCTTCAATGTGGTTGCTTATCTGGGAGCAAGTAACCAGTGGTGCCCTGTGGCAAACTTCAGCTGTCGTTTTGCTGAGGAATATCCGGTGCTTTTTGATGATTTGAATACCGGTGCCCCTACTCGTACCCTCTCTTACATAGAAGATCATTATGTAAAAGTTACCGAGCCGATTTCGTTTGATAATCTGTCGGATGGAATGACATACGATGCGCCAACCAAAGACAACAATGTAGCTCCTAATCCAAGTAAATGGGAATTGCGCAATTATGGTTTCGTTTATAAGGATTTGGCAACTTATTCAAAAACTGCCGGTTGGTGGTTTAATGATTGTACCAATGCGCCGGTTCATGGTGAATATGGAGTTTACAAGACTGCTGGTGTAAGCGGTATCTCCACTTCAAACGAAGGATATAAGTGGTGGTATGGTGACAACATGAATTTCTATGACAGAACCTATGGATTGACTACCGGTAAACAGGCTGGCTATTTCCTTTATGTGGATGCCTCGGATGAGAGCCGAGAGATTGCCAGTGCCGAGTTTACTGCCAATCTGTGTAGTGGTACAACCTTTATCGTGAGTGCGGCAATAGCAGACCTGACGCTTAGTGGGCAAACTGCTCCACAGGTTATGTTCAAGCTTTATGGTGACAATGGCGACCGAGTGGTAAGGCAGGAAAACTTAATCCATTCTTTTGCCAGTTGCGACATGAAGACGGTGGTGAATAATTATCGGTACGGCAAGTGGTATCAGGTTTATGCCAAGGTTACCTTGCGGGATAGTGAGAATCTGCGTAAGTTTCATAAGTTCCTCGTCACGGTGGATAACTATTGTCCTTCAACAAGCGGTGCCGATTATGCCGTTGATGATATCCGCTTTTATCAGAAGCGTGCTATTGTTGATGTCATCCAGAATCAGCCTGTATGCGATGATGTAGCATCGGCTGCTTCCGTGAAGTTGAAATTACGTGCGGTATATGAAAGCTTGCAATCTCGCGCCTATGTAGATCGTGATGGAAAGAGTAAGGTTTACTATCGCTTCGTGGATGAAAAGGGTGAACCGGTTGACCTTGACTATGGTAATGGTGGAAAGAAATATGGAGAATGTGATTTCCATTATTATCAGAAAGACTTGAAGGCTGGTGATACTGAGATAGTGAATGGTGAAACCTATTATATTCTGGTAGATAAGGCTTTCAAATTACCGTTAGGTAAGAAACTCTATGTGTCTGTAAACTTTGACAATCCTGAAGATGCCAACATGTGGGGAAACCGAAACGTGGTGTGCTCCAGCTACAGTGAATTGTTTGAAATGATGAAGCAGACGGTGATGATTCGTGATGCCGAGAGTAAGGTGATTGCTGATTATCGAGTAAGCTGCGACCGGACGAATGCGGATGTCACCATGAATGCAGACCTGCATACCACCGACCCATACGTGGGTGGAGGTATCACCATTACTGGTGTGAAATATGATTGGTTCATCGGTAGTAAGGAGGAGTTCAATAAGACTCATCTCTTGGAGGCTCTCCATGCTTTCCGTGATAAGAATAGTACAGGTACTAATCCTTGGGATGTGCAGAATTCGGGAATCAGTGAAGATTATAAGGCAGAAATAAAAAAGTATATCGACAATGGTAAATTGATTTTGGCTGCAACCTCTCAGCTGAAGAAGACTTTCGAGTTTGGTACGCATACACTCTGTTTGTTGCCTATCACCAAGAATGGAAATATCATCACCATCAACAATGTGGATTACCAGATTTGTCCTGATCCTATCGAATATAAATTCCGGGTGCTGAAGGATGGACCTCGTATCAATCTTGGTTTCGTTGATGGAAAATATCCTAACGACCAGCGCATTGTGCGCATCGGATTGCCGCAACTCAAGGACATGCAGCAGAAAAAGAAGTTCCTGCAGATACCAATCAGCAGTACCGAACCTTTGAGTAATTCTTCTGGTCCTGTTTCTTTTGAGTTTAATACGGAAGATGGTATTAAGGTGCTGATGGACGGCACCAACGACCCTATGTGGAAGAACAATGCCGATGTATTGGGAAAGAAAGACATCTTCACGATTACGGTTAACAGTTTGAAGCATCTCAACAAGGAGACGGAACAGCGTACGCTTGACCTGAAGGTCTGCGATGATTATGCCCAATACTTACACGAAGGCTATTGGTATGACCTCTCGTTCAGCTTTATGCAGAAAAGTGGCACAGCTAGCACCGATGTTACGAGCTGTCCGGGTACTACCTTCTTCCGCATCTATGTGGTGCCGGAGTTTGCTACCTGGGCTCCTGCAGCCGATGGTGGTATGAATAACAACTGGAATAACGACCTCAACTGGCGCCGTTCTACCAAAACAGAGCTTTACAAGTCGGATGCCGATACCTATCCTGTATATGGAACAACAGCAGGCTATAAGGAATTGAAGACTCAGCAGGCATTCGTGCCTATGAAGTTTACCAAGGTAACGATACTTACACCTTATTATAATAATGGGTATTATCCGCTCCTGGGTTATCTGCAAAAGGGTAGTGATGGTTTTCTCAACAAACTGAACAATGGTGCATCCACCGCCACCGACTACATCCAGTATGATATGATGGTGGATGACGGAAGCAAGTTGGGCTATGGCGCAACCACTCCGGGGCGCAACTATTCTTGCGTGAAATTCTATGGAAATACCTGCGACCAGATCTACTTCAAGCCGGGAGCAGAGGTCCGTAACCAGCACTATCTGGTGTACAACAAGGCATGGGTAGAGCAGGAGCTGAGTTACAATCGCTGGTATCTCTTCGGTTCGCCATTGAAGAATATGGTGGCAGGTGATATGTATGTGCCTGTGAAGACGGGACGCCAGGAGACGGAAGCCTTCCTGCCTATCACCTTTGATGAGGCTGTTAACAATCGCACCAAGATGCCGTTCTACCAGCGTTCCTGGGATAGAAGCGATACCAAAGAATACAGCACTGATGTCAACTATGATGCCTACGACTACAGTTCGCTTCCAGTGAGCGTGCCAAGTACGATAGGTTGGAATACCCAATATTGGAGTCATGTTTATAATGCGGCTTCGATGGTCTATTCGCCAAAGGTCAATACCGATGGTTCCTATGCTTCCTTAACCGGCTTTGCAGTGAAGGTGGGTGATAAATATACGTCTGCCGGCATTTCGGGAAAGGCACTGGTAAGATTGCCAAAGGACGATGAGACATACGATTATTACGACCCGTCAACGGGTAACTTGGGGGGTGTGAAGCATGACATCGTTAGGACAGATGATGGCAAGGGAAACCTCATCATTGCTTCGGTAGAACCTTCGAGCAAGGAAGGGGCCATTGGAGCTGTAGATGTAACTCTGGCTGCAAATACCCATCAGGGAGCAGGTGATGGAAATTATTATTATCTCACCTACAACCCGTATATGGCAACGCTGGATATGAAACGCTTCTTTGCCAATGCCAGAAACAAGGCGGCTCTTGGAGAAGACAATGTATCTTACTGGGTTGTGAATGACAATGAGGCCAATGGATTCAATACAATTACATTGAATGGGGAGACGGATGGAAGAATAGCGCCTATGCAGGCTTTCTTTATCAAGTCGAAAACCGCTCAGCCTACCATCCACTTTGATACAAACATGACGGTGGATAAGGATGTGACCAAGGGTGTTGATATTGCGGGTGAGGAGCAGAATAGCAGAATCAGATTGCAGGTAGGCAAGGGGACTGCGAGCTCTTCGTATCTGATATTGAATGCTGATGCGTCGCAAGAGTTCGATGGCAGGGAGGATACCGAATTGCTCGGAGATGACTTGTTGTCGGATGTACCTGCTGTTTATACGGTGGCTTCATCGCAGGCTGTCATGGTAAACTCGCTGCCGGAAATCTACTATGTTCCGCTGGGTGTTGTGGCTAAGAAGTCTGAGCTGATGAGCTTAAATGCTCAAGGAGCAGGTCGCCTCTCTTCTCCTCTCTATCTCTACGATGCTGCCACCCGCAAGTATCAGGAACTGAAGGAGGAAGAGGAGGTGAAGGTAATGGCGAACGAGCACGGCAGATACTTCCTCACCCAGACTCGCAGTACCACTGGCATCGAAGATGCTGAGGTGGACGAGAGTGACGTGAAGATCTATTCTCCAGCCCGGGGATTGATCGTCGTATCCAAGGTTAGGGGACCTCTATTAAATAAGGTGGAGGTTTACACCCTCGATGGAAAACTGGTGGCAGCGAAAAAGGCTGCAGGTGCTGTTTCTGTCAGCATCCCGGTTTCCTCTTCGTCCCAGACTGTCTATATTATCAGAGTATCCTTGATGGATACGCAGACTGTAATAACAAAAAAGCTTTCTCTCCGTTGAGAGAAAGCTTTTTTGTGTTAAACTGAGAAAAAAGAAGAATCCCACCGCTCTTGCGAACGATGGGATTCTGTTCTGTTAAGCAATGTGTCTGCCTAAGCTGATTACTTACGAAGACCGAGGGCCTTGATGATAGCACGATAGCGATTGATGTCGCGATCATACAAGTAATCGAGCAATGCACGACGCTTTCCTACAAGCTGTGTCAACGCACGTGTTGTAGTATAATCTTTACGGTTCTTCTTAACATGTTCCGTCAAATGAGCAATACGGTATGAGAACAATGCTATCTGGCTCTCAGCTGAACCAGTATCAGAGTTAGACTTTCCGTACTTGCTAAAGATCTCTTCTTTTTTTGCTTTGTCTAAATACCTGTCTCTTATACACATCTCCGAGCCCACGAGACTACGCTGCATCTC
>ENA-OZGC01001564-OZGC01001564.1-human-gut-metagenome-genome-assembly--contig:-NODE-1564-length-12523-cov-3.832611_pt1 | contig 12523 bp, 13 predicted proteins | sample MGYA00245109_ERZ653643 | MGnify/ENA primary metagenome ERZ653643 (study PRJEB26926, sample SAMN06165107) | human gut metagenome | biome: ENVO:00009003; feature: ENVO:2100002; material: ENVO:00002003... | reverse complement strand
GCGTAGAACTTGCCGGGATGCACGCGGCTGGGCACGAGATAATCGCGCGCGCCTTCGGGCGTTGACTTGCAGAGCATCGGCGTTTCAATGCAGGTGAAGCCGTCGCCGTTCAGGTACTTTTCCGCCGCCATCTGCACCTGATGCCGGAAGCGGAGTGCCTTCTGCAACTGCGGACGGCGCAAATCCAGATAGCGGTACTTGAGCCGCAGTTCCTCGCGCACCTTTGCATCCTCGTCCATCGAGTACGGCAGGGGCTGCGCTTCGCTGAGGACAACAAGGCGCTTTGCCAGCAGCTCCACCTCGCCCGTCGCCAGACGCGGGTTATACGTTTCTTCGTCGCGGTGACGAATTTCGCCCTCCACCTGAATCACGCTCTGCATATGCAGCGTTTCCGCATGGTGGAAGTCCTCCGGCGGCAGGTACTGCATATTGCAGACGACCTGCGCAACGCCCTCGCGATCCTTCACATCCAGAAAAATCACGCCGCCCATATCGCGCCGATTCTGCACCCAGCCGCACAGCGTCGCCGTCTGTCCCATATGCTCTTTGCGGATTGCGCCGCAGTAATGTGTCCGCTTCATGGTCATCCTCCTTGCTTTTTTCATACTATTTCCGGATTCACCTGCACCATCTGCTTGCGCCTTTTTCCATCTGCCGTCCGCTCATTCCATTTAGCGTAGCGCTGCTACGCTGCATTTCATTCGCGTTAGGCAGAAGAAAAAATTCGCGGCGCATCTTGGTGCATTTTCATCCGGAAATAGTATCAGATATAAAAAAACGCCTTTCAACCCCAACACATGGGGCGAAAGACTTCTCGCGGTACCACCCAATTTTCCCCGGCGCGCGCCGGAGCATCTCTGCCGCAACGGTCAAAAATGACGATTGCGCGAAGCTGTCACGGGCTTCCCCCGTCCGTGCCTACTAAGCAAACGCTTTTCGGGCGGCGGCTCTGAGCTGTTTCTTCCCCGGTGTCCGCCTGCCGCACTCGCACCTGTTCGCGGCTCTCTGCAAAAGCGACTTCCCGGCTACTGCTGCTCTTCATAGCCTTGTGGAGACTTGCGTCTCTGTTGAATTGCGGTTATCATACCATCTTTTCCGGCGCTTGTCAAGCAAAAAACATTGGGAAAACAATTGCCGGACACAAAAAAAGGGGCTGATGACCCCTGCAAACGCAGAAATCACCAGCCGGAAATGTTGATTATTCCACCGCCACGATGCGACCGTCGCCGTAGGGGTTGGCGTACTGTTCGCCCACCACGCCGCCGAGGGTGGTCGTGATGTAGGTAATCAGCACCTGATTGTCAACCATCATGTCCTCGCCCAGCACTTCGCAGCCGTCGAACATGGTGTAGCCGTCGCCATGGCCAAGCAGCATGTAATTGTGGGATGCCAGCGTGTAGGTCTTGTCCAGTTCAAGGGGCTGACCGCCGACCATCACGTTCTTGACGCGGTATTCGCCCGAAACGCGCGTAAACATGCCGTTCTCGTCCTTTTCAGCGGAGGACGCGACGCCCGTGTGAATCTCGTAAGTCAGACCGGAGACCTGCAGGAAGCCGCCGTTTTCGCTCGGCACAGCGCGTGCGCCCCATTCCAGCGCGTCCAGCACCTGCTGACCCGTCACGCGGATGACGCACATGGTGTTGCCAAAGGGATGGACGCTGTAAATGTCGTCAAGCGTGATGTCGCCCGCTTCAATCTGCTTGCGGATGCCGCCGCCGTTGACGAACGCAATGTCCGCGTTGGACAGCGCGCGGTACGCATCGGCGCACAGGTCACCCAGATTCGTTTCGGCGTTGCGGACGATGCGGACGGGAGGGCCTTCCGCCGTCACCGCGACGGGGTCATTGACGTAGAGCGGCACCTGAGAGGTCGCAACGACGGTTTGACGGATTTCGTCGAGCTTGGCGACCTGCGCCGCCACTGCGTCCGCCGCATCGCCCGTCAGATTCAGCAGCTTCGGCGCGGCAATGTCCACCGTCCAAGTGTACAGGCCCGTCGTCAGCTTGCCGTCCTTGGCGATGCGCAGATAGCCGACGGAGGACAGCTTCGTGCCGCAAGCCGCGCGCAGCACCGTCTTGCCCTCGGCGTTCTTGACTTCGTTGCAAGCCATCGTTTCGTGCGCGTGGCCGTCAAGGAACGCATCAATACCCGTGGTATGCGTGATGACCTCGGTGCTCATGTAGGGCGAGCAGCTTTCCTCAATGCCCATATGCCCCATGGCAACGACGTACGTTGCGCCTTCCGCGCGCGCCGCATCCACCGCGGACTGCACCGCCGCGTAGAGCTTATCGCCCGTTTCATCCTGCATGAAGCCGTAGATGAAGTTGCCCGCATCGTCCTGGAAGTAGACGGGCGTGGAGGATGTAATCGTGTTCGGGGTAGTCATGCCGACAAAGGCGATTTTCACGCCGTCAAATTCCTTGATGACGTAGGGCGCGAAAACCAACTCATCGCGGCAGGTGAAGTTTGCGGAGATGTAGGGGAATTTCGCCTGCTTGGTCAGTTCGAGGAAGTTCTCCATGCCGTAATCAAATTCATGATTGCCGGGGATGGCGATGTCGTAGCCGACCGCGTTCATCAGCTCAATGATGGCGCTTCCCTTGGTCAGTGTGCCGATGGTTTCGCCCTGAATCGCGTCGCCGTCATCGACAAGCACCACATGGTTGTCTGCCTGCAGGCTGTTGCGCATATTCGCCACACCCGCGTAGCCCCAGCCCTGGTCAATGCCGCAATGAACGTCACTGGTAAAGAGCACCACAACGTCCTTGGTCAGCGCGGGGGCTGTGTCTTCCGCGAAAGCAACGCCGCACAGCAGCATGGCGAGCATCAGCAGAACCGCAAGAAACTTCTTCATTCGGTTTTCCTCCTAATCGTATTGTCCAGACAGACCTCCCTGTCTTTATCTTCATTATAACGCATGTGATGTGTTAAAATCAAGCAGTTATTCATCATTTTTGCGTAAAAACTTTGCGTTCTATCTGTCCACTGCGCTCCATATGCTCTTTCTGCAAGCGCAGATGCGCCCGGAAGGAGGCTGTTCACCCTTGCGCAGACTCCTTTCGCTGCTGATTGTTCTGATTTTTCCGCTCTTTGCCGGGCGCGTGCGGAGCGCCTCCACCGCCTGCGCCATCCACGTTGATGTGGAGCAGAAGATGCTGACGCTGTTCTGCGGAAGTGAAATCGCCGCGCGATACCCGATTGCCACCGGCGCGCGGGATACGCCGACGCCGCTGGGCGTATTCCGCATCAACCGGCGCTTTTCGGGCGAGATGGGCGGTTTCGGCACCTGCTTTCTGGGCTTGAACGTCCCGTGGGGCGACTATGGCATTCACGGCACGAACCGCCCGGAGTCCATCGGCACAAACGCCAGCCACGGGTGCATCCGAATGCGCGTCGCCGATGCGGAAGCTCTCTATGCGCGCGTACCCAACGGAACGGTCGTCGTCATTGAATGCGGCGCGTACGGCGAACTCGGCGGCAGTCTGCGGACGCTGAAAAATGGCGACCGCTCCAGCATGGTTCGTGCCGTGCAGCGGAAGCTCCGCGCGCTGGGCTTCTATTTCGGCACACCGGACGGCATTTTCGGCTCGGCGACGCAGCGCGCGGTGGATAAAGCGCGCAAAACATTCAGCCTTTCAGCGAACGGGCTGGTAGATTGGGCGCTGTACCAGAAATTAGGGCTGACGCTGTTTGAATAGGAGGGATACCATGAATTGGGATGAAACACGCGATTTTCTCTCCCCATGCTTTCCGGAGTGCATCCGGGATGAATTGGCGATGCTGCTGCCGGGCGAACTGCGCGAAATCCGCATCCGCGCCGAGCGTCCCGCCGTGTTCGTAACGGCGACGCGGACGGCGAAGCTCGACTGGATTCCCGGTCAGATGCAGGTAGAGGCGCTGACAGAGGCGCTTTCGGGACACAGCCTGTTCGCGCGCGCAGACGAAACCCGGCGCGGCTACCTGACGCTGCGCGGCGGCCACCGCATGGGACTGTGCGGGCACATCACGCGCAAAAACGGACAGAGCACGCTGCGGGACATTGCGTCTGTGTGCATCCGCATTGCGGGCGAATGGCAAGGCTGTGCCGATGGTCTCATCAGCCGCTTCCCTGCCCTGTTTCCGGGCAAAACGCCGTCGGTGCTCATCATCGGCGCACCCGGCAGCGGCAAGACAACGCTCCTGCGCGACCTGACGCGGCAAATGGCGGATACGATGTCGGTTCAAGCGGCGCTGATTGACGAGCGCGGCGAACTGGCGGCGTGCGTGGACGGCGTGCCGCAATTGGACGTGGGCGCATCCACCGACGTATTGGACGGGCTGCCGAAAGCAGAAGGCGTGCCATGGTTCATCCGCTCAATGGCGCCTAACGTGATTGCTATGGACGAACTGTCCGGCGCGGAGGACGCGGCGTGCGTGATGGACGCGTGGGCGTGCGGCGCGTCGGTGCTGGCGACGGTGCACGGAACGGCGCTGGCGGAAACGGCGAATCGCCCGGCATTATCGCCCCTGTTCTCCCGGCGGTGCTTTGACCTGTATGTGCTGCTTTCCAGCGAGGGCGGCGGGAAAATCACCGCGCTGCACGACCGCTGCGGCAGCCCGATTCCACAGTCATGACGCGCCTGCTGTTTCCGATTTGCGCGGCGCTGCTGTCCACCCTGGCGGGGCTGCACCTGTCCACGCACCTGCGGCAGGAGGCGCAGCGGCTGGCGCGCTGGGGCGAAATCCTCCAGCACCTGCACCTGCTGATGGCGTCATGCGCATACTCGCTGCCGGAAGTGTTTCGCCTGTGCGCGGATGGGCATCATCCGCCGGATGCGCTACTGCGTCAGCTTGCGGACGAATTAGAGCGAACGCCGCTGTCCTCGCCGGGCGCGCTAACGGACAAACTGTGGAGTCCGCCGGGAAGCGAAAAGGACATCATCAGCCGAATGATGCACCTGCTCAGCCGCGGCAGCCTCGAAAGCCGACTGCTGGCGGTCGAAAACGCGCGGCAGGAGGTGGCGCTGATGCACGAGAAAGCGGCACGCAAGGCGGACAAGGACGCGCGGCTGTATCAGACGCTGGGCTGGATTGGCGGGCTGTGCCTATTGCTTATCCTGATGTAAGGGGGAAAGTTCCATGCAGCTTGACCTGCTCTTTCAGATTGCCGGGGTCGGCATCCTCACGACGGTCGTGGCGTCGGTGCTGAACAGCTCCGGGCGCAGTGAGCTGGCGAATTTGGCGACGGTCGCCGGGCTGGCGATTGTGCTGCTGATGGTCGTGTCGCTTTTATCGCAATTGTTCACCAACGTGCGAACGATTTTCCAGCTTGGATGAGGGCGCGGGATGGAGACGGCGGGAAAACTGGCGGGCTTTGCGGTCTGCGCGGCATTGGTGGCGCTGATTCTGCGTCGTCTGCGGCCGGAAGCCGGGTGGGGCGTATCGCTGGGCGCGGGCGCAATCGTGCTGCTGGCGGCGCTTCCGGCGCTCTCGGCGCTGGTGCGCGGGATTGCGTCTTTATCCGCCATGAGCAGGCTGGACGACAGCTTCATGCAGCAGCTGCTCAAAATCGCCGGGCTGTCGCTCCTGCTGGACTTCGCGGCGCAGACGTGCCGGGACGCGCAGGAGGAAGCCCTTGCGCTGAAAGTGGAGTTCGCCGGGCGGGTGCTGCTGCTCTCCAGCGCATTGCCCGTCTTGCAGGCGCTGTTGTCGCAGCTTGTGTCCTTGCCGCTGTCTTGACGGCAGGCGCATCCGCAGAATCGGGCGAGGCGGAATCGCTTTCCAGCGGCATCGACACCATCGTATCCGCCTTGGACAGCGCCGCGCTGGAATCCGCCCTCTCCGACGACGACCCCTTCGCGCAAACCGGCGGTTTCCGGCAGACGCTGGCCGCCATTGCGCGCGGCGAAATGACCATCGACTTTCAGCAGACCGCCGATTTGCTCTCGCGGCAGTTCTTTTCTGCCGTGCGGCAAAGTCTCTGGCGGCTGACGCGGCTGATTGCCCCCGCGCTGCTCTGGGCACTGCTGAAGCAGTTCAGCGGCAGAAGCAGCGAATGCGGGCGCATCGTTGTGCAGCTGTTCGTGTGTGTGTTTCTCACGCAGGATTTGAGCGACCACATCACGCTGGCAGTTACGACGGTGCAGCAGATTTCCGCGGGGATGCAGGGGCTGCTGCCGATGCTGCTGACGATGATGGCGGCAGTTGGCGGGAGCGCGGGTTCGGCGCTGATGCAGCCGGCGGTGGTGGCGTCGGCAAGCGCGATGACAAGCCTGATTTCCGGCATAACCGTGCCGCTGGCGGTCGCGTCGGGGGTATTGTGTATGCTCTGCCATTTGGGCGACGGAATCCGCGTGCAGCGGCTGGCGGAATTTACGCAGCAATGCGCGGTGTGGTCGCTGGGCATTGGGTTCACGGTGTTCATCGGCGTGCTGACGACGCGCTCGGTAACGGCGGCGGCAATTGACGGCGTGACGCTCCGCACGGCGAAATACGCGCTGAACAACCTTGTCCCGTTCGTCGGCGGGCTGTTCGCGGACACGGTGGACACGCTGGTCGGCTCCGGGATGCTGGTGCAAAGCGCCTTGGGCGTGACGGGGCTGATCGTCATAGCGTCCCGCGCGATGCTGCCGCTTTGCCAAACGCTGGCCGCCGCAATGCTCTACAAGCTCGCGTCCGCGCTGATGCAGCCGGTATCCGACGGTTCGCTCGCCGGGTGCATCCACGATTTCGCGAAGGTGCTGATGCTGCTGTTCGTGCTGCAATTGTCCGCCGCGGCGATGTATTTGATGCTGATTGCGCAGCTGATTGCCGTCAGCGGGTTCACGATGATGCTGCGATAACGAGGTGAATGACGATGGAAGCGCTGACCGGGTTTGCGGTGCTGTCGCTGCTCTCTTCGCTCCTGCTGTCTCTGCTGCCGGAAACGAGGCTGAAAAGCACGGTGCATCTGGTGGCAAGTCTGCTGCTGCTGCTCTCGTGGCTGACGGCGCTGCAAACGCTGTGTACACGGTTTTCGCAGCCGGAAAGCAGCGCTTCCGCCGCGTCTCCCCTGTCTGAAACGGCTGATTTTTCCTTTGCTGATGCGGTGGATGCCCTGTCGCGCCAGCCATCCGCGCAGGAGGACGCCCCATGAACATGACCCGCTTCCGGGAGCTGCTTCGGCGGGACGGCTGGCTGTATGCGGCAATCGCGCTTTGCGTGGTGCTGGCGCTGTCCGTGAGTGCAATCAGCGGCAGCAGCCCCGACGAGGAAACCCGTATTGCCCGCGTGCTATCCGAAATCGCGGGGGCGGGCAGCGTCAGCGTAACCATCTACACGGAGGACAGTCACCCCTGCGGCGCGGTGGTGGTGGCGTCCGGCGCGGAGGACATTGCCGTCCGCCTGCGCTTGCAGGAAGCCGTGACGACGCTTCTTGGGCTGGACAGCAGCCGCGTCGCCGTGTATCCGCGAAAAGGAGGAAACACCCCATGAAGCTGCAATCCCTGCCGACATTCCTTGTCCGCCGAAAGAACTGGCTGCTGATGGCAGCGCTGGCGCTTTCGCTCACTGCGGCGCTTCTGCTGCGCCCGTCATCCCCGCAGGCGCAGCGTGTGACGCTGCCTATGACATCCGCTGAATCAAGTGCATCGCCCTTGGAGGCATTCCGTATCAGCCGAGACAGCGCCTATCAGCGCGACATGGCGGCGCTGGAAACCCTCATCAGCAGCGAAAACACTGACCGTGCTGCACGGCAAAGCGCGGCGGAAGAGCTGCAAGCCTGCGTTGCGCTGCATCAGGCGCAGTTAGCGCTGGAAGGGGCGCTGCTGACCTCGGAGCTCGCGCCGTGCTGCGCTGTGGTGACGGACGGGAGCGTCACCATCGTGACGGAAAAGCAGGAAATCACGGAGCAGGACACCGCGCTGGTGCTGACGCTCGTGCAGGTGCATACAGGCGTTCCCGCGTCAGGCGTGCGCATCATGACGGCACAGTGAATTTCGTAAAAAGCCGGTTTCACTTTGCAAAAAGCGGGGTATACTGTCTTTGTCAGGAAAGCGCGGATTGACGCGGCTGCATTCCTGTGCTATAATGAGGCATCTCTTGCAAGGAGGGATAACTTCATGGAAAGAACAGGAACGATTACCGCGGTTTCCGGCGACACGCTGGAAGTCACCTTCTGCCGCCCCGGCGACTGCGAAAAATGCCACGCCTGCATCGGCGGCGAAAAGAAGCATGTGCTGCTGGTGAAGGGCGAAGGGCATGTGGGCGACGCGGCGGTGGTGTCGCTGCCCGAACAGACGATTGTCAAAGCCTCCGCGATGGCGTATCTTTTGCCGCTGGCGGGGCTGTTCATCGGTATGCTGCTGGGCGCGCTGATTGCGCCGCAGAGCGAGACGGCGGGCAGTGCCATCGGCGGTGTGATCGGGCTGGCGGCGGCGCTCATCGGACTGAAAGCAACGGAAAAGAAGCGCAGTGAGTCCGGGGAATATGCGCCGAAGCTGCTGCGCGTGATTTCTGCCGCAGACGCGCTCAAAAACTGACATTACCATTGAGAGAGGATGTGTTTTTATGGCCAAGGAACTTATGAGCAGCGAATTTTCTTCTTTTGTGAAGCAGGACAAGCCCGTTTTGGTGGACTTCTGGGCAACGTGGTGCGGCCCGTGCCGGATGCTCGCGCCGGTGGTGGAGGAGGTTTCCGCCGCGCACGCGGATGACGTCGTCGTCGGCAAGGTGGACGTGGACAAGTGTCCCGAACTCGCCCAGCAGTTCGGCGTGATGAGCATTCCGACGCTGATTCTGTTCAAGGACGGTCAGGTGGTGGACACGCTGGTGGGCTATCACCCGAAGGCGGCGCTGGAGGATCTCATCAAGAAGGCGCTGTGAGTTTCTCTTATCCAGAAAAGCTTTCTGTCGCAAGGGCAGAGAGCTTTTTTCGCGTAACAGCGCGCAGCGGAAATGTAAAAATCCGCGGGAGGGCGGTTTGTCCCTTCCTTTTCGCGCAAAGGAATGCTATAATGAAGAAGCTGCATATGGGGACCAATATGTCTTGCAGCATTCAATGCTCTAACAAAGGAGAGAAATCACGATGAAACGCCTGATGAGTCTGCTGCTGATGCTCTGTCTGCTCATCCCCTGTCTGACCGCACCCGCGCTGGCGGACACCCCGAAGCCGATTCCGACGATTGATTATGACAGCATCCCCGAACCACGCGAAGGGCTGCACCACTATCTGCTGCTCTGCTCTGACCAGTGGACGAACAAACTCGTGAACACCGACGGCATCGTGATTGTCACACTGGACACGGTGACGCACCGCATCATGCTCACGTCGATTATCCGCGACGCGCTGGTGGAGCGCCCCGACGGCGTGATTGGGCGCATCAACTACATCGCGCGCAATTCCGGGCCGGAAGCGCTGTGCAAGGTTATCAGCCAGCACCTGGGTATCAAAATTGAAAAGTACATTCTGCTGAATTTCCAGATGATTGCCAACATTATTGATTATCTGGGCGGCGTGGATATCACAGTCAACGCGTCGGAGGCGGCATATCTGCGGCGCTATCCGCTTGACCCCGGTCAGACCGAGCCGACGATGGCGCAGGCGGGCACTTACTGCTTCACGGGGCGCGCGGCAGTCATTTACATGCGCATCCGCAAGGCGGGCGGCGGCGGCGATTTCATGCGCACACAGCGCGCCCGCACGGTCATGTCCACCTTGGCAGACCAGTGCCGTACCTTTACCTACGATCAGGCGCGTGACCTTGTGGACGTCATCATGAAGAACAATCTTCAAACGAACATGACGCTCGACGACATGATTGCCGCCATGGAGCAGGCGCTGAAGCTGCGCACCTGCGTGATTGAGGAACTGCGCATCCCGCAGGACGACGCGGTGCACCCCATCAGCTACGCGGGCATGGCGGTGCAGGAAGTGGACTGGGTGATGAGCCGCGAGGATATGTCGAACTTCCTCTCCAGCGGCTGGCTCGTCATTGACGACAACGACGAGGACGACCCGATTGATTTCTAATCCCTCAAAGTTTTGACATAAGAAGGAGTTTCCGCCATGAAGTGTCCCCAATGCGGTCAATGGAACCGTGCTTCCCTGCCCAACTGCATCCGCTGCGGCGCGCCGCTGAATCCGGAAAGCGCCGAAACGCCCGCGTGGCAGGAGCAGTTCCGCAAGGAAGACAAAGAACCGAAGAAGTACATCCACGTCGACGAGGACGGCGCAGTTGACGAATCCAGCGACCGACGGGATGAACTCGCCACGGACATGACGGAGCTGAAAGAGCGCAAAGTACGCGGCGCACGCCGTCTGGAGCGGATGAAGGAAGAAGCCTCGATGCGCTCCGCCCCTTCCGGCGCGACCACCATCCACATGCATTCCTCGCGTGAATCGCTGATGAATGCACACGCTGGGCGCGTCCGCATGGTCGGGCACGAAGACGAGCGCAACGCCTCTGCGCAGAGCGCGGCGATGGCGGACAACGTCGTCCCCCAGCCGAAAATCTGGCAGGACACCCGTGGATACGACCCGCTCGTCACCATGCTGCAGGAGAACACGATTCCATCCGCCCCGCCGCGCATGAACGAAATGAAATCCTACCGCACGCGCGGCAAGGGCTTCCGGGTGACGCTGCGGGTGCTGATTATCCTGCTGGTTGTGGGTCTGGTCGGCGTCGGCGGATTCTTCGCGCTGTCCCATCTGGGGCTGCTGAACACCTCCAGCGGGTCGAACGCATCCATCACGTCCAGCATTGTGGATGATTTGGCGGCGCACACGGTGCTCATTCCCGGCGAGGACGGGCAGCAGATTTACGTCGGCGCGCCGATGCAGGCAACGTACCCCGTGGTGGACGGCTTCGCGACGGTCGAGATTCCGGATTACCTCTGGTATCGCGACTTGCCGAGCGTCGGCGTGGAAAACGAGACGATGCATGTGACGCTCAAGGCGTTCCTGAAAACCGCGAACGGCCGGCAGAAGGCGCTTGACCCCATTGAGTACGACATTTCCATTCCGCTCAGCCCAATTGCGCTGGTTTCACCGGAATCCATGCGGCAGGAAGTAACGACCGCTATGTACTCCGTGCAGCTGCAAGTGCGTCCGGGCTCAACAGTGACGGTCAACGAGGTAGACATTTCCGACACGGTGAGCGAGGACGGTCTGCTGATTTACAACGCAACCGTTCAGCCCATTGGCGACAATGTGTTCAAATTCCGCGTCCGTGCGCCGTACTGCCGCGAAAACGCGCTCGACCTCACCCTCTACCGCGAAGTGCAGGAGATTCCGCTGGACTTGGCGGTGACGACATACGCATCAACGAGCAAATCCACCCTCGAAATCTCCGCGACGACCAAACCCGGCGCAACGGTGGACGTGCTGACGCATCACTCCGACCTTGACATTACGAATCTGGATAAGACGGGCGAATTCAAGTTTGTTGCCATCTTCGATAAAATCGGCGACAACACGATTACCATCACGTCCTCCTATCCGGGCAGCAAGACTTCGCGCGTGGACTACACCATCTATTACGTTCCGAATCAGGACGTATACACCCGCAAAGCGTGGCCGCTGAACAACTCCGCCGAATACTCCGAGCTGATGTCAAACATCACCTACCGTTCCGAGCATTCGCAGGTGTATCTGGTCGTCGGTACGATTGCCGAAATCATCTCCACCAAGCCGCAGACAGCCATCGTCTACACGGGCGAGGACGGTCAGAGCCGCCCCGTGGTCATTGAGAACAAGTCGAAAACCGACTGGGCGGTGGGCGACTACCTGCGCATCTACTGCGACGCATATGGCACATACAGCGCCATGCCGTGGCTGATTGCGCGCTATACCTATCAATAACCCTGGGGAGGAAACAGTATGGCTTCCTATGACCTTCTGATTATCGGCGCGGGGCCCGCCGCGTGGAGCTGCGCCATGACCGCCCGTCAGCGCGGATTGACGACGGCGGTCGCGTGCGCGCAGTCCGCCACCAGCTGGCTTCAGCGCGCAGAACGCATCGACAACTACCCCGGTCTGCCGCAAATCAGCGGCAAAGAGCTGCTTTCACGCTTCCGGGCGCAGGCGGCGGACATGGGCGTTATCATCATCGAGCAATTGGCGCGGCAGATTATGCCAAGCGGCGACATCTACATGACACTGGTCGGCAACGACATCATCGAGAGCCGCGCGATTGTGCTGGCGATGGGCGCGGCGCGTCCAAAGCTGCTGCCAGGCGAAGAGGACTTGCTGGGGCGCGGCGTAAGCTGGTGCGGCACATGCGACGGCATGTTCTACCGCGGCAAGAAAGTGGCGGTGCTGTCGGCATGGACGGGCGGCGTGGAAGAAGCGGAATTTCTCGCCGGACTGGCATCGGAGGTGGATTACTACCTGCTGGCGCAGCACGCGCAGCCGGAAAATCCGCCGTACCGCCTGTGCGAGGGCAAGCCGCAGTCCATCCGGCACGAAGCAAATCAGCTGGTGCTCAAGACGGACGCGGGCGAATACCGCTACGACGGCATCTTCATCTTCCGCCCTGCCGTATCGCCGGACACGCTGCTGCCGGGG
>ENA-OZGC01001543-OZGC01001543.1-human-gut-metagenome-genome-assembly--contig:-NODE-1543-length-12674-cov-6.926460_pt1 | contig 12674 bp, 9 predicted proteins | sample MGYA00245109_ERZ653643 | MGnify/ENA primary metagenome ERZ653643 (study PRJEB26926, sample SAMN06165107) | human gut metagenome | biome: ENVO:00009003; feature: ENVO:2100002; material: ENVO:00002003... | reverse complement strand
GGTTGGGCAGACATACATATGGTAAAAGGCGTTTTTGTACGCTTTGGTTTTGACGTGTAGGAATCTGGCAGTTCACAACACAATTTGTCAAAAACAAAGCAATGCAGAACACCTCATGAGGTGTATTATATACAGCCCTCATTGGCTTCGGACGATTCTATTGTTCGTTGTCAAGAGTGCTTTATATATACTTACACTGGCGTGGGGCTTTCGGCCTAAATGAGCGAAACAGGGACTTCCGAATGCATCACATCCAAACATTCAAACATCCAAGATAGAGAGCGACAACCACTTTCTCGAAGCAGTTGTCGCTCTTCTATACGCTTTTACGATGAGAATCGTAGATTTGTACTTGTGTATCCGGGAACTATCTAATTGTTATCTTTATTGACAGCTCGCCAATCTTTACGACAACGATTGGTTCTGTTAAAGTACATGAGGCCATGCCACCTGAAGCCTTTGCGTTTCCTATCAATTTGCCATCTATGGTGTATAGGCTTATAGTCTCTCCTTCATCAAGGCCGGTTACAGAGATTACGTTGTCGTGTGATGACACCATGATACCACGAGTTTCTGTTTGCTTGATACCTGTTGAGCTTCCATCATTTGTAGGTAGCCAGTATATCGTGGCGTATTCAGAATCGGACTTTTCATAATGCTCGGCAGTGGCATAAGCAGAAATGTCATAGGCTGCAACAAGACTAACCTGACCATCATCTGCAAGAGCGTCTGTTACGATATCTGCCGAAGAGACAGAGTAGTGAACCTGTGCTCCTGGTGTGTTACAGGCAAACAGAAGATTCCCGTCAGAATATGCTATTGACGGAACCTCGCACAGCGGATGTTCAGCGTCACCAGTCCAAGCATAGATTTTTGGATAATTGTTACCTATTGCTTTCTTGTAATCTTGCAGATAATCTTTGGGTACATACAGAGAAGCTGTCTTAACCAAGTCGCTTTCGTTGATCTTAGGTACCTTTCCGAGAAAGCGAACTGTTTTTATATTGTAGCAATGGTAGAAACTTCCTTCGCCGAGGTTTTCGACAGATGCAGGTATGACAAGACTTTCAAGATTAGTACAATTTTCGAAGCATCTGGTGCCAAAATTTGTGAAAGACGAAGGAAACTCCAAGCTTGTCAAACTTACACAATCCGAAAAACAAAAACCGCCAATCGATGTGACGCTGGAAGGAAACTCAATATGTGACAACTTTGTGCAACCCTTAAAGGCTTCATTGCTCAGATTGGTAATACTGGATGGAATAACTATTCTTTCCAGGCTTGAGCAACCAGAGAAACTTTCGTAGGTTATTGTAGAGAGTGTAGATGGTAGGCTTACATCCTTCAGGTTAGAACAATTCTTGAATATACAACCTTCAATAGATGTTACAGAGGAAGGGATGGCGATGGCCTCCAGACTGGTGCAACCACTAAAGCAAGCATAGCCAATCGAGGTGACAGAGGATGGTATATCGACATTCACTAATTGTGAACAACCCTGAAAACATCCGTGGCTTAATGAAGTGATAGATTTAGGGATGTCGATATTCTTAAGTCCTGAATTTGAGAAACAGTTTTTACCTATGGTGTTGACAGACGAAGGAATTGAGATGTGTTCCAGGCTGGTGCAACCTTCGAAACAGTATTCGCCGAACAACGTGACTGTTGATGGGACGTTTATTGTTATTAGGCTGGTACAACCAGAGAAGCACTTTCCTGGCAAATCTTTGACAAATGATTTATTGTTAACGGTTGTCAAACTGATACAATTTTCAAAGCAATTACCCCCAATAGAAGTTACAGAGGATGGAATGGTTATGCTTTCCAGACTTTCACAATTTTTGAAGCAGTAAGCTTGTATGTATTCTACATAAGGGGGTATTTCTATACTTTTCAAACTGGAACAACCAGAAAAGCAACTGCTTCCCAAATGGGGGACATGACGTGGTATATCTATGGCTGTCAAACTTGAACAACCATAGAAACACCAATCTCCAATTAAGGTTACAGTAGATGGAATTCTGATACTTCTCAAATTTTTTCATCTCTCAAAACAGTAACCAGGCAGGCTTGAAATGGAAGATGGAATCTCAATACTTGTCAAGCCTGTGCCAGCAAAACACCCTTGTGCTATTTCTGTGACAGCAGCAGGAATCTTTATACTGGCAATGCCCGAGCAGCCAGAAAAACAGTACTCTCCCAAACGAGTGACTCCAGAAGGAATTTCTATACTTGTCAAACTGCGACAATTTGAGAAAGTATATTGTGATATTGTTTTGATAGCAGACGGAATATTGACACTCTTCATCTGTTCGCAATCAGCAAAGCAATATTGTCCTATTTTGCTAATTGTGGATGGGAGCGTAACACTTGTTACTGTTTTACAATTTTGAAAACAGCGGTCATCAATTCCTGTTACCTTGTATGATTTACCATCGCTCGCCTTTACTTTGCTGGGTACAACAATGTCTCCTGTGTATTTCCAAGTTTCGTTGGATGTTAATATGGCCTCGTCGTTCCGGAGTTGATACCTGTACTCATCTATAATCTCATACTTTTGAGCAAAGGAACTACATGTTCCCAAGATAAGCGCAAGAATGGCGAGAACTCGTCTCATGAATAAAGTTTTCCTACCCCTTTGGAAGCTGTGTGTGAGGGGGGGGGGTAAAATAAATGTTTGTCATAATGCTTGTTTGTTAATTATTAATAAAGTCTTCGCGATGACAAAGGTACATTTGTTTTTTGTTAATAACAAACATTTTGCGTTTTTTATGGGAATATTTTTGTCCACGTCTGCTCTTTGTTATTATTTACGCCTTCATGCGCATTTTTCCATATAGCCCTCAATCTCGGACTTTTGCAGACTTACATGTACATCTCCGCGCGTATCATAGGAAAGGCAGATTCGCTGATGGTAATATCGAGGCTGTACAAGGAAAGCCGATTGGCGAACAAGGAGATGAAGGCTTCTTCGGCACTTCCAGTAGGTCTTCAAATCAGGAGAGAAGTTATCCTCCACCGTCCAACCCAAGGCTGGACGGTCAGAGAATATATACTACGATGCAAAAGTATCCAAGCTTCATCCACCGTCCAGCCTTGGGTTGGACGGTGGCGAAGAGAGTCTTCTCCATCCAGAAGACAAACAAAAAGTGCACCAGGAGTCTTCTCTCCTAATGCACTAATTGGTATTTGTTGGACGAAAATGCTGATATCGTCTGCCGAAGCAGTCAAGATGCCTGGCAAAGTATGCCAACATGCGTTTTAGGGGCAGGAAATCTGCCTTGCGTTATCAGGCAACAGGAGCGGCTGTTTATCTCAGCCCCCAGGCTCCCAGCACCAGATTGCTCTCCACCTGAAGCTCTATGTCATCGGGGAGGTTACAGAAGAAGTCGATGCCGGTACGCTTCTCCAACTCGTCGATGCTGATGGCATACTTGGCAAAGTCGGTGTCCTTGTTGGCCTTGTGCTCCATCCAGAAGGCGATGGCCTTGTAGCCTCCCTGGGTCTTCTCGCCATTCTTGCAGAGGATGGCCATATAGAAGTAACGGGGTACCGGCACGCTGTTCTTGGCCAGCGAATACTGGCCTTTGCCTATTGTACCGCCCTTCACCACGTAGAGGGTATCGCGGAAGGAGTTCTTGTCATACTCGTTGCGCAGACGGTTCTCCAGGTTGTACCAGATGCCGCGCTGATTAAACCCTGCCAACTGAGGGTGCATATTGGACAGATAGAATGTCTGTCCATTGGCCTCCTTGGAGTTCAGGCGGTCGGCCGAACCCAGCATGTGCCCGCGGTCATAGCCATTGCGTGTGTGATCATCAAGAGTTGTCTGATACTGCTTGGGCAGCAATGGGTCGGGCTGGAAAGGACCACTGGAGCCCGTGTAGCCATTGAAGCTCTCACCATTTTTCCAGTTGCTGCGGTCCCACCTCACCTCTTGGGAACTCAGACCAACGTACCACTGGTAGGCGGTCCAGCGGTTTGCCTTCAGTGTGCAGTCGTACTCCATGCTGTAGTTCACCACGCCATTGCTGAGGGTATGCACCACAAAGAGGTTCTGCGTACCACCCTGCAGACGGGGCATCTCGAGCCTGTCGGCCACCTTCTGCACATCAGTGGCAGACGACTCAGTGCGGTAGAGTGCTTTCTTCTGGGTGACAAGTCCGGCGTTGCTGTTGGCATTGGGAGTGCCGCCAGTGGATGGTGCCAACGGATTGTCGTCATTGCATGCGGCAAGCAATACGGCTGCCAGCACAAACAGGATTTTCTTCATCATATAGTCTTAGTTCATCCGGAGCCTTCTGGAGTGAAAAACGGCAAAAGGTGCAGATACATGCGCATGTATCCACACCTTTGTCTGTATGCCTTCCCACACGGGCCTATGGCTCGGGTGAGGGGTATTACTTCTTTGAACGAGCGTAACGGCTCATGAACTTATCAACGCGACCAGCGCTATCCACCAGCTTGTTCTTACCTGTGTAGAAGGGGTGAGAAGTGCTAGAGATTTCAAGCTTAACCACGGGATAAGTCTCTCCCTCGAACTCAACAGTATCAGAGGTCTTGCAGGTTGAGCGGCTCAGGAACATGTCGCCATTGCTCATGTCCTTGAACACAACGGGACGATAGTTTTCGGGATGCAGTCCTTTCTTCATTTTTCCATTTCTTTTTTTGTGTCCCCGAGTTCCCTGCCTTGCGTCAGGAAGTGGATAAGGGACGGATTAAACTAAATTTCAGGGTGCAAAGTTACAGTACTTTACCTTATCTGCCAAATGTTTGGGCAGGAATTTGCAAAGTCTTTAGAAACAAGAAGGAGCGGCATGATGGAAACTTGTACCAATCATGCCGCTCCTATGCCAATCCTTATATATCTGGGAAAGACTTCATTCCAATAGCGAGAGTATGACCCTGCCGATTGGACGATTGCCCCATATATAGAGAGAGGTGTCCGCTTTACTTGATGCCGAAGAAGATGATACGCTTGTCAGAAGTTACCGTAATGGTAGCATCCTGAGCCAGCTCTATCTCATACTTGTCTGCATCGGTCACAGAAATGGTGTATGGAGCATTGCCAGTAGCACCGGTGTTGCTCTTCACTGTCACGGTCTTCACTACCTCAGAACCATTGCTGAAAGTCACATCAGCAGAGGCGGTACCCTTCCAAGCCACCGCATAGAAGGTGTGCTTGCCAGCAGGCATTGTCAGGGTGAAAGAACCAGGCTTACTAGCAGTACCAATCTTCAGAGTCTTGCAGTCTTCCACACCATTGATGGTAGCCATACCATTGTCATAGGCATTGGTACCCAATGTGTAGGCGAGGTCAATAGAGAACTCGGTCACTTCGCCGGGCTTCTCCTCACCGCCAGGAGTGCTGCCACCGCCCTCACCCTCGGTCTTGCCGTTGAGGGATACCAGGTAAGCACCAGGAGCATATTCGGGAGTGTTGCCCTTGAAGTTGACTACCTTACCGCAAACAACCACCTCGTCGCCCGCCTTCAGGTCGGTCAGAGCACTGAAGGGAACATTGCCCAGATTGTTGCAATAGAATACCAGCAGGCTGTTGTTCACGTTCTTGTCATGCATCTTGAACTGGATAGAGCCAGAGGTACCCAGCTTTACCACCTCAGAGATAACGCCCTTGGTATAAACCAAAGCCTCAGGCTTTTCGTCTGCAGGGAGATTCTGGATGTAAGCGAGAGCACCTGCCACGTTGTAGGGATCATTCTCCACACCTGTACCAGCGGGAGTTCCCTCTATGGGCTGGTCGGGTGTCTCATCGCCACCACCTACTTCATGGATAGTAACATCTGCATTCTTTATTTCGGGAGTAACGGTACCATCAGCCTTCACATACTTGAGCAGCTTGCCAGTGATGGTTACCTTAGAACCTACAACAAACTTCTCTACGCCCTCGGGGAGGTTTGCATAGAAAGCGTTGAATACCTTGCCACCATCCTTGGTATCTGCAATCCAGAATGACTGCTGGTTTCTGCTGGGCTCACCGAATACATCAGTGATGTAGCCGGTCACTGCATAAGTCTCTGCAGAAGAAGCATTGTCGGCCAAAGCATTGCACAGCTCCACAGCCTTTGCACAAGTAACCTTGGTGGCCTCAGTACCAGGCTCATCGCCACCGCCTTGCTCCTTGATTACCACGATGGGGTTCTTCACCTCGGTAATCACTGTACCATCAGGCTTCACATACTTGAGCAGTTTGCCGGTGATAGTCACCTTGCTACCTACGGTGAACTTCTCTACGCCCTCGGGGAGATTTGCCCAGAAAGCCTGAACCAGCTTGCCACCGTCCTTGGTGTCAGCCAGCCAGAAAGACTGCTGGTTGTTGCTGATTTTGTCAAATACATCTGTGATGTAACCTGTAATCACGTAAGTCTCAACAGACTGGGCACCATCGGTCAACTTACCGCACAGCTCCACTGCCTCGGCACATGTGATTTTCTTCTCTGTAACGACAGTAGTGTCCTTGCCGCCTTCACCGCCACCTGGATTAGGATTGTAAGGAGCTGGAGTGTCGTCACAAGCCACCATAAACATAGCGCCAGCCAGTGCCAGAGCCAATGCCTTAAAGATCTTTTTCATTGTTTTAATTGGTTTTATTGTTAAGTAATACGTATTCGTCTGTCTTGGCTCGCTTATTCAGCCACCTCGATATCAGCCTCGCTGCGCAGGATGAGCTCCCACTTGTTGTTGAAGCGCTTCCATATACCTGTGAGGTTGAGCTTGCCTGTGGGCACCACAGCATTGGCAAAATCGCTGTAGCAGCTGGTATAGACCATCATGTTTGCGTTCTCGCCCTTGAAGTAGAGGCTCACAGTGTTGTTCTGTGCATTCTTCTTGTTGGCCCATGTGAGCTTGCCGTCAGCACCGTTGATTTCCACTCCGGTCACTGTCATAAGCTTGCCGCAGTTGGTGTTCATATCGAGTGCCTTGAGCTGGGCAGTCGTATAGCGGGGTATCTGGATATCGGTCTTCTTAGTGGGCAAAAGACGCACATGTGCTGCCCACAGGCTGGATGCCATGCGGCTCACATAAGGCTGGCTGGTGGCATTCTTCTGATAGGGCTGGCCTATCTGAGGCTGTGAACCATAACCGCCAATATAGAGTCCCTTGGTGTCGATGACGATTTCCTGACCCACGGGCAGGTAACCGAAGAGGCTGCCCTCGCTGATGGCAATGATAAGTGCATCGCCATTCTTGTCCTGCACAGCAATGCTGTTGTAGAGGTTGCCCTCGATGTCATTGCCGGTCACATAGCACTTCAGGCGGCCTTCCTGTGTCATCTCTGTCACGCTGTTGTTCGTTGCATAGGCAGGATACATGCGTCGGATGTCGGAGATGGTAATCATGCCAGCCGATGTGGTGTCTATCTCATTGTTGCCGTAAGGTGGGTTCTGGTTGCTGGGAGCATCCCAGTCACCGTCCATGCAGGCTGCCATCAGCATACCGCCAGCCAGCATACATGCGGCGAGGAGAATATTCTTGGTCTTCATATTACGTTGTTCTGATATATATTATATAATGTATATAGGCCGCAGATTAGAAGCGGTAGTTGAAATTCAGCATGAAGTTGAAGCCCTGTGCATAGTACTTCTTCGGGTTGCGAGAGAAGGAGTATGTGCGCTGTGAGGTGGCTCCTGTAGTGCTGTTGACGCTGTAATTGGAGCGGCTCTGCTCATATCCGCCAGTGGTGATGCCACGATTGTTGAGGATGTTGGTGAGCATGAGGTTCACGCTGAGAGGCTTGTGAGCCACGCGGAACTGCTTTCCGATGCTTGCATCCAGCATGAATCCGCCGTCACCCTTGGCCTGTGAAGGCACGTCGAAAGAGCCGTCATTCTGCTGCAGACCTGCATTGACCATGTTTTGTTCATAGCGACGGTTGGTGCTGTAAGCGAGATAGATGCGGTCGTAGTAGTTGCCTATCAGGCTCAGGAACCAGCCTTTCACGCGGTAGTTGAGTCCCAGACTTGCAGCTGCCAGAGGTGTTCCGCTCTCGTGCATACCCTTGTTGTAGCACACGTCAGTCTTGCGCTCGGCGCTTGTGCTTATCATATAGGTCACATCGGTGTTGCTTGCATACTCTGCCTCAGCCCATGTGCCGATCAGATTGATGTCGAACGAACTGGTCACCTTGAATGTCAGACCGAGCTCTGCACCATAGTAGTTCTTCTCCACACCATTGAAGCTGTTGTAGGTGAAGGAGTTTACATCGTCATTGTAGAAGTTCTGCCACTCGGCTCCATCATAGCTGTGGGTGAAGTAGCCGGTAAGGTTGGCACGCAGCCAACTGCCATTGTAAGAGTAGCCCAACTCGGCTGAAGCAATCTTCTCATTGGACAGGTTCTCCACGAAATTGTTGTTCATCTCGGGGCTCTCGAATGCTACGCTGGCCTGAGGAGCACGTGCCTCATAGCCCACACCCAGGTTGATGGCGTTACCCTTACTCAGATTGAGGGTTGTTCCCATCTTGAAGCCGCCATCGAGGAAATAGCCTGTACCGCTCTTTCCATAGCTATATCCGGCACACATACCATTGTTCATGTAGCCATTACGCCACATCTGAGTGCCGCCTATCTTGGCTGTGAGGAAGTTGTGACTGATGCCCTTGTCCTTGGTGATGCCAGCCCAGATGCGTGCGCTCTGGTTCCACAAGTCGTAGTCATAACGCATGCGGTCGCCCTCACGCACCACTCCGTTGGGGTTGTTGAGGTCATACTGCACACGGGGGTCGCTGCTGGCATACTCGCCGATAGCATATGTGTTGAGGTTGTGGAAGTTCTGTGCACCCAACATATCCTCCATGGTGGTGTAATGCATACCCTTGTTGGAGGCCAGCTGGACACCTGCGCGGAACTTGGTAGTGCGGTTGATGTCCCAATCGAAGGTGCTTCCCAGGTTGGTCACCATATGATCGTTGTGCTTTGCTTCTACCCAATACACAGCATCCTTGCCTGTGGAGTTGAGCTGCTGGTTGGTATAGTAGAGCTTGTCCCAGTTAATCTGGCGGTTACGCTTGCTGGCTGTCCAGTAGTCGTAGCTCTCCTGCCATCCTGCCCAATCGGCATTTGCATCCTGTTCCCATACGTTCACATTGTTGCTGGGGAAGTTCTTCCAGTAGTCAGGAGCAGGGTTCTGGCCGTTGTAGTTCAGCTTGGTGCTGCTGTACATGGCGTATTTGAAGAATGCGCTGGTGGTCAGCTTCATGTTATCCTTTATCTGGAAATCCCATGTGAGCAGTGCACTGGGCTCGAAGTTATTCACCACGCGGCTGTTGCGCTTCTTGCCGCCCTGGTAACCCCAGTAGGGGTTGTACTGGCGGTTATCAGCCAGCCAGTAAGCCTCGTCAGTACTGGCACCCTGCTGGGCACGCTCTGTGGGGTTGCCCCAAGTGGCCAGGTTGAGTGAATGCTTTCCGTTGAAAACCTTCTGCACGCTGAGGAAATAGGCCAGGCTATTGTAGAAGTTGCCCTCCACATTGCTGGTGGCCATATCAGCCCAGCGATAACCCACGGTGCCCATGAAAGCCCAACCCTTCTGGCTCAGTCCGCTGGCATAGGTGTACATGCCGCGCAGGGTGTAGTTGCGATTAGCGCCCGAGAGGGTCACCTTGTTACCTGCTGCATAGTTGCTGGCACGGAAGTTATAGTTGTTGCTGCCGCCCAGACCGGCCATGCTAAAGCTGTTTGACTCAAAAGGAGACGAAGCGTCGATGCTGCGTGTAGCGTCATTCATGCCACCCACAGTAGAATAATTGAACTGTCCGGTCTCGCCGTTGTTGACATTCACACCATTCATATACACGTCGCTATAGCGGCTGTTATAGGCGCGATACTTGAATCTCGCGGGGCTCCACAGATATCCTACGTTGCTCGTATAGACATTGCTGTTTGAGCTCATCATAATCACATTCTGTGTCATGTCCTCATCCTCACCCAACTGCGACTCTGTGAAGACAAAGGCGGCATTGTCCTGCTTCAGGTCCTTCTCCGTCTCCGAAGTATTCACCTGTGCATTAGCCTGCAAAGCAGATGCTGTCAGCAGCACTGCCGTCAGAAATTCCTTTCTCATATCTTATTTTTTATGTTGTCAGTTTGTCTAAGCAGTGCAAAGTAAATAAAAATATTGCATTCCGCGTAGGATTTCTCTCAAATTTAACCCACAAAACACAAAAATACCTTGTAGAGCGGGCTTTTCTGACTCTGAAATGTCAATCTGGCGTATATATAATAAAGGTACGCGCGCGCGAACAATATTATTATAATTCTGTAGGAGCAGAGAAAAAGGAGACAGATGCCTTGCTGTTTCGCGAAAAGGAATTACCTTTGTGGGAAAAGGAATACGTTAACATGAGAACTACAACGAAAATGAGAAAGGCATTCCTGCTGCTTGCGCTCCTGATGGTCATCGTGCCATCGGCCTTTGCGCAGAAGAAGTTCGGATGCTATGCAGTGGGCTTCTACAATCAGGAGAACCTCTTCGACACCATCCACGATGCTGGCAAGAACGACTATGACTTCCTGCCTAACGGCTCGTATCACTGGAACAAGATGAAGTATGAGCACAAGCTCGCCAACATGGCCAAGGTGCTGCTGGAAATCGGACAGGACAAATTGCCTGGCATAGGAGCCAGCGTAATCGGACTGTCCGAGGTGGAAAACGACAACGTGATGCGCGACCTCACCAACCAGCCCAAGATGAAGGAGAGAGGCTTCAAGTACGTCCACATCGAGGGCCCAGACAAGCGCGGTATCGATTGCGCTCTGCTCTACAACCCCCGCTTCTTCACTCCCGAGAAGAGTTGGCTGCAGCCCTACATCTATGAAAACGGCGATACCACACATGCCACACGCGGTTTCCTCACCGTGCAGGGCAAACTGGCAGGCGACGACATCACCTTTGTGGTGTGCCACTGGCCAAGCCGAGGTGCCGAAGGCAAGTTCCGTGACTGGGGCGGCAAGCAGGTGCGCCACATGACGGACAGCATCATGAAGGCCGATCCCGACATGCGTGTGGTAGTGATGGGTGACATGAACGACGACCCCGACAACACGTCAATGGCCAAATTCCTGGGAGCCAAGAAGAAGATGGAAGACGTGGGCAAGCACGATTTCTTCAACCCCTGGTGGACCATTCTGCGCGACAAGGGACAGGGAACACTCTCCTACAAGGGCGGTTGGAACCTCTTCGACCAAATCGTGATGAGCCGTAACCTGCTCGATGTGAAGAAGTCAAAGGACTACAAGCACCTCACTCTGCACTCCTGGCACATCTTCCGCCGCGACTATCTCATCCAGCAGGAAGGCAAGTACAAAGGCAGTCCTCTGCGCACCACAGCAGGCGGCGTATGGCTCGACGGCTATAGCGACCACCTGCCCACAGTGACCTACTTCGTAAAGGAACTGTAAGCCCATCAGGCACACAAAAAGCCATAACGGAGAAAAAACGCGCCCTCAGGCGAGCCTATTCCCCATATTTGTGCTAATTTTGCAGTGCCGTAAGGCAAAGAGGAGAAAAAGACAAACAGATATTCCAATAATATTAAAACTTCAAAGAAATGACAAGTTACAAGGAATTGGGTCTGGTGAACACCCGTGAGATGTTTGCCAAGGCAGTGAAGGGTGGCTATGCTATCCCCGCTTTCAACTTCAACACTCTGGAGCAGATGCAGGCTATCGTGCAGGCTGCAGTGGAGACCAAGTCACCCGTTATCATGCAGGTGTCTAAGGGCGCACGCAACTATGCCAACGGTACCATCCTGCGCTACATGGCTCAGGGCGCTGTTGAGTATGCCAAGGAACTGGGCTGCGAGCATCCCCAGATCGTGCTGCACCTCGACCACGGAGACAGCTTCGAGCTCTGCAAGGACTGCATCGACAACGGTTTCTCCAGCGTGATGATCGACGGTTCTTCTCTTCCTTACGAGGAGAACATCGCCCTGACAAAGAAGGTGGTAGAGTATGCTCACCAGTACGACGTTACCGTTGAGGCTGAGCTGGGCGTGCTGGCTGGTGTAGAGGACGAGGTTGCCTCTGAGGTTTCTCACTACACAAAGCCCGAGGAGGTAGTTGACTTCAGCACACGCAGCGGCTGCGACAGCCTGGCTATCTCTATTGGCACAAGCCACGGAGCCTACAAGTTCACTCCCGAACAGTGCACACGTGACCCCAAGACAGGTAAGCTCGTGCCTCCTCCATTGGCATTCGACATCCTGCACGAGATTGAGAAGCAGCTCCCCGGATTCCCCATCGTGCTCCACGGATCATCTTCAGTTCCTCAGGACGAGGTAGATACCATCAACAAGTACGGCGGCAAGCTGCCCGACGCAGTAGGTATCCCCGAGGAGCAGCTGCGTGAGGCAAGCAGAAGCGCAGTGTGCAAGATCAACATCGACTCTGACTCTCGTCTGGCTATGACAGCTGCTATCCGCAAGCACTTTGTGGAGCATCCCGGTGACTTCGATCCCCGTCAGTACCTGAAGCCTGCACGTGAGAACATGAAGAAGATGTACATTCACAAGATTGTGGATGTGCTGGGCAGCAACGACAAGCTGTAATCCATCGCTCACTGGCACGGCATCGTACGTGCAAGCAAGCATAAACAGCAAGAGGGTGTATCAAAATTCTGATGCACCCTCTTTTCGTACCATGCTGTAAAACATA
>ENA-OZGC01001541-OZGC01001541.1-human-gut-metagenome-genome-assembly--contig:-NODE-1541-length-12680-cov-9.543366_pt1 | contig 12680 bp, 8 predicted proteins | sample MGYA00245109_ERZ653643 | MGnify/ENA primary metagenome ERZ653643 (study PRJEB26926, sample SAMN06165107) | human gut metagenome | biome: ENVO:00009003; feature: ENVO:2100002; material: ENVO:00002003... | reverse complement strand
CTTTGCAGAAGTCATCCGCAATACAGAAAATTTCAGTAACTTTGTCTTCGGTGATTATAGCGATTATTGTTTGTAAACTTTTGATTTTAAGCACATTAAAGTTACAATAAATTTCGCTAATCACCAAATTTTCAGACACTTATATTTCGTCGAACTCACGTTAAATAGAACTTATAATAAAAGGAGTAAATGAATAAAGATAATCTTAGAAATACGTTTGGAGCACTTCTCTTAGGTTGCATGTTGGGCAATGTTGCTACAACAGCTAACGCTCAGAGGGTGGTGTTTCCGCAGCAGAAGCAGGCTGGAGTAGCTGCATTGAAGGCAGAAGCCCAGAAGTATGTACTCTCAAATAGTCTGTTGGAGGCTTCTTATTCTGTTGTTGACGGCAAATTGCGCTTTGATGGATGCAGCGCTATGGACTTGTTGCCGTCAAATGATCTGTTCAGTGTGCGCCTTGCCGACTGCACTGAGTTTGCTTCTTCGGATATGAAGCTCGTGAGCGTTAAGGGCGAAACATATACTGCTGATGCAAAGGCAGCCAAAGGTTCAGAGCGTTTCAATGGTAAGGGCGTAAAGGCGGTATTCACTCGTGGCAGCATCAAGGTGGAGTGGCGTGCAGTGTTGCGCGACGGCTCGCACTATCTGCGTACAGAGATGAGCATTTCATCAGACAAGGACGTGTGCATGGACAATATCAAGCCTATGATTTATGCCGTTGACAATAGCAAGGCTAAGTCGGCTCCCGTTGTTGTGGGCAACACTCGTGGTGCTGTACTGTTGAGCAACAAGATATTTGCAGGTCTTGAGACTCCTATGGGTGTCAACACTAATAATGTAGACCCTGCCGACATCGCTACTATCAACAACCGCGACGTAGTTCCGATGGTGGGCAACTGGGTGCGTCATACCACACTGAATGCCGGCAAGACATGGAACGTAAGCAGTGTTGTAGGTCTTGTGGCTGAGGGTCAGCCACGCCGTTCGTTCCTTGCATACAGCGAGCGCGAGCGTGCTGCTGCATGGCATCCAATGACAATCTACAACTCATGGTATGAGCTTAACATCGACCGCAACAATGCTCCCGGCAACCGTGGCAAGTACGACGCTGAGGATAAACTGAACCTTAAGGGCGACTATTCGGAGAATATGACAGCCACACAGTGCGAGGACGTAGTGAGCAACTGGAAGAAGAAGTTCTACGACGTTTACGGTAAAGCTCCCGTAGCATTTGTGTTCGATGACGGATGGGATGCTTACGGCACATGGACATTCAACCCTAACTTCCCCGAAGGATTCAAGAAGGTTGACGCTATGGCTCGCGAGATGGGCGTAGGTATCGGTGCATGGCTCGGTCCGGTTGGCGGATATGGAGCAAGTGGCGAATATCGCCGTGGTTACTGGCGCGGACGTGGTGGTATGCAGCTCAGCAACCCTGCCTATTACGACTACTTCGTAAAGTGCTCAAGCGACATGATTGACAAGTACGACTTCCGCTTCTTCAAGTACGACGGCATCAGCGCTCAGTTCTCGGCTGTAGGCCCGGACATGACCGATGCAGGACTTGAGAACTGCGAGGCAATCATCAGCATCGAGAACGATGTTCGCAAGAAGCGTAAGGACATCTTCTACAACACTACCGTTGGTACATGGGCTTCACCGTTCTGGTTTCATGTGAGCGATGCTGTATGGCGTCAGGAAGGCGACTTTGGTACTATTGGCGTTGGTGACGACCGCGAACAGTGGATTACTTATCGCGACCGCCTTGTTCATCAGAACTTCATCGACCGTTCGCCCATCTGTCCTATCAATACATTGATGACACACGGTGTAATCCTTACCCGTTTCGGTGCAGTGTCTAAGACAATGAACTATGACGGCATTGTGCGCGAGATGCGTTGTGCATTCGGTTGTGGCTCGTCAATGGTTGAGCTTTACACCGACTACAAGCTTCTCGACGAGATAAAGAACAATAAGGGCAAGAAGGGCACACTGTGGAAGCAGCTTGCTGATGGTATGGACTGGCAGCAGCGCAATGCTGATGTATTGCCCGACGTACATTGGGTAGGCGGCAATCCTTGGGACGGCAAGAAAGCCAACATCTACGGATGGGCAGCATGGAACGGCAAGAAGACAACGCTTGCTTTGCGCAATCCTGATGTTGCAGGCCAGACCCTAATAACAACCCTGCGCAAGGTGTTCGACATTCCTGCTTATATCAAGACAACCATCACCCTTCGTAGCTCATACGCCGACCAGCGCATTGGTAAGGGAGGCATTGAGGGGCTGCCCGTAGGTAAGGCTACCGACATCGACAAGCAGATAACTATCACTATGCCTAAGTCGTCGGTATTCGTATTCGAGGGCGTTGACAATGGTAAGTTCGACTTTGGAGAAGCCAACAAATAAATATTAATGGCAATATTTAGTTTATAGGTAGAAAGGGAGGAGAACCAATAGGTTTTCCTCCTAATTTTTTACACGGTTTTATCCACTACAGCGTATTTATTGGATAAAAAGCAGAAATCAACGACAATATTGACAATAACAGTTATATAACATACAAAGGAACGCAAAAAAGCTGTTCTTGCTGTTTATATGGGAGCATAGACAATCTTACTGCTTGTAAGTTAGGATTCGCTTTGAGAAGATTCGTTAGTGAATTAGCCCTCACATTGCCCTCTGCCTTCACCTCAATTGGCAACAGTTTTCCCTTATACTGTATTACAAAATCCAGTTCCAGACGTGAGTCATCTGTCTTATGGTAATATATCGGAGAGATGTTCCTGCTCTTCATTTCCTGTAATACATATTCTTCTGTCATTCCCCCTTTATAGTCAGAAAAGATTTGGTTATTGACAAGAATTTGTGCAGGGTCAACATTGATAATAGCGCTGAGAGAAAGTAAGATTCTCTCAACGTTAAAATCCTGTTTGAAAACCTGCTCAACCAATTCGTTTTTGCGGCATATAATATATGCCTCTTTGGCATATTCGCGTTTGGCAAACTCACGTAAAGCCCAAGTCTTTCCCACTTGTATCGCTCCATTCACAATCAGAGGTTTACGGTCTTTACGCTCTTTCCATTCTTTAAGTCGTTGCAATACAAGTCTTTCCATAATGTTGCTTACATTTTTCTGCACATGATTTGTAAGCAAAGATACATTTTTCTGCACATAAAAATGGTCGTTGAGTACATTTTTCTGCACATATTTCTATAAACTTAACATATTGATTTCTTATATTCCTGTTTTTATCCATTAAATTGCATCGTAGTGGATAAAAAACGGCTTTTTTATCCACTACAGCGTATTTATTGGATAAAAAGCTGTATATTTGCCATAGTTAATGTGCAATATACGAGCAAATATGAATAATATCATACAAAACCAGCGTAAGGAACGTGATGAACTATTGGCGCGTCCTTATCTCGTACGCAAGTCGAACACGGATACTTCTGTTCTCCTTGCCAATCCGATGATAAAACTTATCACCGGTCCTCGACGTGTCGGCAAATCTACATTTGCCCTGCTGATGTTGCAAGGCAGAAACTTTGCATATCTCAACTTCGACGACAACCTTCTACTGTCAGGTTGGGACGAGGAACTTGTAATGCGCACTCTCGACGAAGTGTACCCGGGCTATGAATACTTGTTGCTTGACGAGGTACAGAATCTGAAAGACTGGGACGTATGGGTGTCAAAGCTATACCGCCGTGGCAAGAATCTTGTCATTACGGGCAGCAATGCCAAGATGCTGAGCGGCGAAATGGCGACTGTGCTCACAGGACGTTATCTGCAAGTGGAAATGCTGCCATTCAGCCTTTCTGAAACAATGGAATGGAAGGGTGTTGTCGCCAAGGACAGCAACGACACGCTACATGCTGAGGCTACTGTGATAGCCGACGACTACTTGCGCAATGGAGGTTATCCCGAAACTATTGACATGCGCAGCATCACACGCAGCTATCTGTCTACATTGTTCGACTCAATAATATGGAAAGACGTGGCAAAACGTCACAATATACGCAACATTACCGACCTTAACAACCTCGCTCTTTATCTGTTGTCCAATTTCTGCAATCCGCTTTCAGCTAACGATATTGCCAAAGAACTCTCAATGACGAGCGTGACGACTACCCGTAAGTTTATGGACTATCTGCACGAACCGTATTTGTTCTATTATTTGCCTCGGTTCAATAACAAACTTAAGCTGATGAAAAAGGCTGCTACCAAGGTGTATGTCATAGACAATGGATTTGTAACGTCTAAGGCTTTCAATATAAGTGAGAACTTGGGACGCTTGTTGGAGAATGAGGTGTTCATAGAGCTGCTACGTCAGGGTTTCAAAGTAGAGATTTCGTTATTCTACTATCGTTCGCGCAACGACCGTGAAGTGGATTTCGTGACTCGTAATGGCGCACAAATCCACCAGTTGATTCAGGTGTGCTACGACATGACCTCGCCTAAAACAGAGAAACGCGAGATTACAAGTCTTATAGAATGTGCCGAAGAATTGAAATGCAACAATCTCTTGATCATCACGAATAATGACGAGAGGGAAATAAATAAAGACGGATACAACATCAAGGTTGTGCCGTTTGTTAAGTTTGCATCAGCTTATTGATAAACCTCCGCTACTTGTATGCTTGCTCAGGCTACGGCGAGGACGCCATAGCCTCCTATTGTTTGAGCGTTTCAGTATTTTTAGGTATTGCACATCAATTCATATTTTAGTTCCTTTGTAGGCTCATGTTAAGGATAATGTTTAATTATTGATATTGAAAAAATCCGACTGGCGAAGAAGAAGTAGCCAAGCCGTATGCTTTAGGCAGACGATATTGGCAGAAAGTTTTCGTTTGTTAATTTCATGTAATTACAGAAAAATTCTTTTGGGTATACAATGTAATGAGTTATTTTTGTATCTGTATAGGGAGTTTTTGGGATAATGCATAATTTCGACAATAGACGTATGAGGTTAGCATGGCTGCTGATGTTGGTGTATTTGCCAATCTTGTCACTCATGAAGCTTATTATTTACATCATCTTTTTTATAATAAAATGAAATCAAAGAATTATCAGTTGATGCTCCTTTCGGGCGCATTGACAGTCTCATTTGCGGCTCATGCAGCCGGAGTCAACAACAAGAGTATTGTGACGGACGACAACAGAGGCGTTGCTGCCTCTACCAGTAAAAGCGACGTTACGGACGAACCCGTAAAGAATACTGATGCCAACGTATACGGACACGTGAAGGATGCCAAGACGGGCGAACACCTGCCTTACGTAGTAATCCATATTAAGGGCACTACCATAGGCACGACAACCGACAAGACCGGCCACTTCTTCCTGAAGAACCTGCCTGAGGGCTCGTTTGTCATAGAGGCTAAATATATGGGGTATACCACCCAAAGCCAGAGCATAACCATCAAGCAAGACACCAGCAAGGAGCTGAACTTCACTCTTAGCCCGAGCGATTTTAGTCTCGACGAGGTGGTGGTTTCTGCCAATCGTAACGAGACCAAGCGCCGACTGGCTCCCAACTTGGTGAGCGTGATTGGTGGCAAGCTCTTCGACATCACACAGTCGACCTGCCTGGCGCAGGGACTCAACTTCCAGCCGGGCGTGCGCACCGAGGACGACTGCCAGAACTGCGGATTCACCCAGGTGCGCATCAACGGTCTTGACGGTCACTACTCGCAGATACTTGTTGATTCGCGCCCGGTATTCTCTTCTCTGAACGGTGTGTATGGTCTGGAGCAGATTCCTGCCAATATGATTGACCGTGTAGAGGTGGTTCGTGGCGGAGGCTCGGCTCTCTTCGGAGCGTCTGCCATAGGCGGCACCATCAACATCATCACCAAGGAGCCAACGCGCAATTCGGCTTCCTTCGGCCATACATTCATGTCGCAGGGCGGTTCGAACAGCTTTGACAATGTGACTACGGGCAATGTCTCGCTGGTGACCGACGACAACAAGGCTGGTGTATACGCCTACGGTCAGACCCGCACCCGACAGGGTTACGACCATGATGGCGATGGCTACACGGAGTTGCCGGAACTGGACAGCCAGACATTCGGTCTCAATTCCTATCTGCGTCTCAGTCCTTATTCCAAGCTGAGCCTTCAGTATCACGGCATTCACGAATTCCGCCGTGGTGGCAACAAACTCGACCAAATAGCCCATGTGGCTAATGTCACCGAGCAGGTGGAGCACAACATCCAGGGTGGCGGACTCACCTACGACTACTTCGCTCCTGACGAGAAGAACCGTCTGTCGGCTTATTTTTCGTTCCAGACCACAGCCCGCAAGAGCTATTATGGCGGTATCGGAGAGGGAACCGAGGAGGATATTGAAGCAGCCGAAAAGGCATACGGCACTACCCACGACTTTACTTACGTGGCAGGAACTCAGTATGTGCACTCGTTCAGCAAGCTGCTCTTCATGCCGTCAGACCTCACCCTCGGTGCTGAGTACAACCACGACGGGCTGAAGGATGTAATCCTCGGCTACGACCGCCACTTCAAGCAGGATGTGCGCATCGGAAGTTTCTTCTTCCAGAACGAGTGGAAGAACAAGCAGTGGAGTTTCCTTCTGGGTGGCCGACTGGACAAGCACAACCTGATGGATCACGTCATCTTCTCGCCGCGTGCCAATCTGCGCTTTAATCCGACAGAGAATGTGAACCTGCGACTCACCTATGCTGGCGGATTCCGTGCTCCTCAGGCATTCGACGAAGACCTGCATGTTGGCGTAGTAGGTGGCGAGCGACTGGTTACGGTATTGGCAGACAATCTGAAGGAGGAACGTTCAAACAGTTTTAGCCTTTCAGCCGACTTGTACCATAAGTTCGGCTCGGTGCAGACCAATCTCCTTATAGAGGGATTCTACACCGACCTGAACAATGTGTTTGCACTTCGCCAGCTCAACCATCCCGACGCACAGGGCAACACTGTGCAGGAACGCTACAATGCCTATGGTGCCAAGGTGTTCGGACTTAACCTGGAGGCTAAGGCGATGTTCACCCGCTGGTTTACGCTTCAGGCAGGACTCACCCTGCAGCAGAGCCACTACGACGAGGCGATTGCGTGGAACGACGAGGTGCCTGAGCAGAAGTACAGGAAGATGATGCGTACTCCTAACACCTATGGCTATTTCACGGCAAGCTTTACCCCAGTGAAGCGTTTCACGGCATCGGTTACGGGCAATTATACGGGCAGCATGCTCGTTGGCCATTCGGCTGGTTCGGGTGTAGAGGAGCCAGTGGCTGTGAATACTCCTAAGTTTATGGAGGTAAACATGAAACTGGCTTACGACTTCCCTATCTATAAGTATCTCACGCTACAAGTGAACGGTGGTATCCAGAACATCACCAATGCTTATCAGAAGGATTTCGACAAGGGTTGGAACCGTGATTCCGGCTACATATATGGTCCTTCGCTCCCAAGAAGTTATTATGTAGGAGTGAAGGTTAGCTACTAATGAATTGTAAATAAAAAAAGCGGGTGTTCCAAACATCATTTTGTTTGGTACACCCGCTAATTGTTTTCTACTGTTCTGTCCAGTCAGGATTCTGCGCTATGCCGTGGTATTTGATCTCGCTCCATGGCAGAGGCAGGTAGTACTGTCGCTTGGTGAAGTATCTTACCTTCTCGGGCGACTTGTTCAGATTGCTGATGGTGTACTTGGTGGTTGTCACGTCGCCATTGGTAGTCACGTCGACGCGCATGGCCTTAAGCGGATTTGACGCTCCGTTCAGCTTCTCCTCGGCTATTCCCCAGCGTAACAGGTCCCAATAGGTGGTCTCCTCGAAAGCCATCTCCACGCGGCGCTCGTTCATGATGCTCTCCATTGTGACGTTGTAGATGTCGGGCATGTGTACACGCTGACGAGTCTTGTTAAGATACTCCTTGGCAAGGGCGGTATTGCCCAGATTGTAGCACACCTCAGCGTAGTCGAGCAGAGCCTCGGCATAGCGCCAGATGATGAAGTTCTGCTTGCTGCCGTAAGTGTCGTTGTTGTCGATGGCCTGACTCTTGTCGACAAACTTGCCCATGTAGTAGCCCGTCTTGCTGACACCAGCCGAGTAAGCCGAGCCGTAGGCTGTGAGGTCTACGCCCGCCTTGTTGTCGGTGTAGTGGATGTCCATCACGTGGTTGCGGTAGGTGCATCCGTCGTACAGGATGTTGGCATAGAAACGGTAGTCGCGGTTGTCGTAGGGATGCTCGGCATCGTAGGTCTTGCCAGCCTGCATGCCGTACTCGTCCACGTGGTTCTGTGTGGGAGTGTAGGCAGCCGTGTTGCCGGTGAAGAAGGGCGAAGCTGCATCGCGGTCGAGCTTGTGTCCGAACTTGTTTGCGAAGTCGCCGTCGTCAGAGTGCTGCACCTCCAATATCGACTCCTGCGAGTTCTTGGTGAGGAATATGTTGCGATACTCCTCGCGTATGCCGTCTTGCGTAGTCGAAGTGATAGGAATGAGGCTGTACTGACGGAGGGCGAACAGCTCCTCGTAAGCCTTTTTTGCCTTTTCGAGCATGTTGCTCGACTGGTCGTCGGCAAATCCCAGGTAGGTCTTGTCGGCTTCCTTGTTCTGGAAAACCTTGCTCGAAGCCCACAAGTAGGTCTTGGCCTTGAGCATCAGTGCAGCGCCCAGTGTGGCACGTCCCGTCTCCGATGCGGCATGCACCTGCGGCAGATACTTGGCTGCCTCGTCGGCCTCGGCTACTATGAAGTCGACCATCTGCTGATAGCTGGCACGTGGAAACTTCTCTTCCTTAATGAGCGGGTTGTAGGTATGGTCTATGATCATCACGCCACCGTACATTCGCCACAGCATATAATAGTAGTATCCACGCATGAAGTGTGCCTCGCCAATGATGCGGTTCTTCTGATCGCCGTTGCTCACCTCGCCCAGATTCTCAAACAGGGTGTTGATAGACTGTATCTGTGTGAAGTACTTGCTCCATTGAGCGGCAGCCCAGTTGGTTATCTGTGTTTCGTTGCCTTTCAGTATGTCGCCGTATCCTGCGTTGAAGTAGTTGCTCTTGCCCACAGTAATCTGGTCGCCAAACCACGGCATGAAATATCTCGAACGGCTCTTGGCAAACGATACGCTCGGCACGTATATGTCGAAGCCGTTGCTCATGTTGCGATACCATGAGTTCTCGTATTCGTCGAGCAGCTGTGGGTTTTTCCATATCGACTTCTCTGAAATCTGATTGATAGGAGCGTCGTTGAAGAGGCTGTCGCAGCTGGTGGTGAGTGTAGTGGCTGCAGCCAGCGCAACGACCGATAGTATTTTGTTGAAACGTATATTCATATTCTATATGTTCTGTTAGATATAGTGTGATGACGGTCGGACGGTTAGAAGCCCAGATTGAGCGACACACCGTATGAGCGCTGGATAGGATAGCCGCGCAGCGACTCGGGGTCCATGCTCTTCAGACTGCTTATGGTGAACACGTTGCTTGCCTGCAAGGCTATGCTCATCGACTGGAGGCTTATCTTCTTGACTATGTTGCTGGGGAATGAGTAGCCGAGGTTGACCAGCTTGAGGCGCACGAAGTCGCAGTCATGAATCCAGAATGTCGACGTCTTGCGGTTGTTGTCGTTGGCTGTTGCTATCTTCACGCGTGGATAACGGGCGTTGGGGTTGCTCTCGCTCCAGCTGTCGGTGAGGTGATACTTCTGGAACTTGGGCAGTGTGCCGTTCTCCAGTGTGTAGTAGTCGCTAATCTCATGCTTGTATCCCAGTTCGCCCTGGAACATAGCGTTGAGGAAGAATCCCTTGTACTGCATGCCCAGTCGGAAGCTGATGTCCATCTCGGGGTAAGACGAGTTCTTGACGTAGATATAGTCTTGCGAGTTGAGCTTGCCGTCGCCGTTCTGGTCGATATACTTGATGTCGCCCGGTGCCAGCGTAGAGTTGCCGCGTCCGTCCTGGTCGAGATCCCAGTTGTCAATCTCCTCCTGGCTCTTAAACAGTCCGGCAGCCTCGTACATGGTCCATACCATGCTGCTCTTGCCCTTGCGGCGCAGGTTGGGTGTCTGGCTGCTCTCGTCGCCGAAGTCGAGATACTTGTCGTCGCTTTTCGACAGATTGAGCGACATGTTGTATTTGAACTTGCCGATGGTGTTCTTATGAGTGATGGTGAAGTCCCATCCCCATGCCTTCAGCTTACTGAAGTTCATCGAAGGATAGGCACCGTCTGTACCGGTAGAAGGCGGGAAGAGATAGCTCGGGGCAGATGTAATCTTGTTGGTCTGATAGCGTACGAAGTAGTCGAACGACATACCTATGCGTCCGTCCCAGAATCCCATGTCCACTCCGAAGTTGTAGTCGTGGGTCTTGCCCCATGACAGTTCGGTGTTGGGGTAGGTCATCATTGTGAAGCCCGGACGGAACACACCCGTAGTAGAACCCTTGCTGCCGAAGCTGTAGCCGTAGCTGGGCGACTCGGTGTAGTTCTTCAGATAAGAGTAGGCACCTACAGTGCCGTCGTTGCCAAGCCATCCGGTAGAAGCTCTGAGCTTGAAGTTTGACAGCACCTTCTGGTTCCATGCCTTGAAGAATTCCTCGTTAGACACAACCCACGAACCTGATATTGAGGGGAAGAAACCCCAACGGTTGGACGGAGCGAAATTTGTTGAGCCGTCAACGCGGAAGCTGAACTCGGCAAAGTACTTGTTTGAGTATCCGTAGTTGAGACGTCCGATCATTGATGCGCGTTCGTTGATTGACTCGTCGTCCGATAGTGTAGAACTCTTGGCTGTGCCCATAGTCTCGGGCACCGAAGTCTTGTCGAGGTTCTTGCCACGCATATACTGGTTGTTCAGTCGCTGATAGTTCACCACGAATGTTGCGCCTACGTTGTGCTTTGCAGCAAAGGTGTTGTTGTAGTTGAGGCCTGCCTCGTACAGCTGACTGTTGTAGAAGCGGTCGGTCTGTTCAAGAGTTGTCTTTGCTTTGGGGTAGACTGTGTTCTTGTCGATGGCAAACTCCTCTGTTGTGGCGTTGTAGGTGTACAGCGTTACGGGTGTGTCATAACGCTTTTCGATGCGGTGGTTGTCGTCGAATGTGCCGCGCAGATAGGCGTTGAGGCCCTTTATCCATGGCAATTGCCAGTTAAGATTGACATTGATGGTACTGATCTTGGCGTTGTCCTTGATGTATCCGCCCAGTCCACGCAGGTTGATGAGCGGGTTTTTGCCGTCGAGACTCGCCAGTTCTCCGTTCGTATATTCAAACACCTGGAGCGGAGAATAGCTGTAGGCAGCATCGAGTGTGGTGTAGCTACTGTTCTTTGACTGTGAGCTTGAACCGCTATAGTCTACCGACAGTACAAGTCCCTTTGTCAATGTAGCGTCGAGTTTCATCGAATAGTTGAGTCGGTCGCGTCCAACGCCGCTATACAGACCCTTGGATGTGGCATAACCCAGCGACAGATAGTACTTTACAAACTGGTTGCCGCCACTTGCCGACACGGCGTGAGTGGTAGAGTAGCCCGTCTTGTCGAGATAGTCGAGCAGGTCGGTGTCGCCATAAACGTTAGGGTTGGAGTGTGTGCGTATTTGCTCAAGCTGCTCGGGGGTGTACGGAGTGAGTGTGCTTGAGGCAGTATTCTCAATAGCCTTGTTGCGCAACTGGGCAAACTCGTAGGCGTTGAGAAATTCTGGCAGCTTGGTAGCTTCCTGCAGATTGTATTGTCCGCGATAGTTGACGCGCAGCTTCTGGTTGGCGTCGGCACGTTTGGTCTGAACCAGGATTACGCCGTTGGCAGCACGCGAACCGTACACGGCAGCGGCAGCGGCATCCTTGAGCACGGTGATGCTCTCGATGTCGTCGGGGTTGAGGTCAGACAGTCGGGTCTCGCCGTCGGAGGTATTGGTGCCGAATCTTGGCACGCCATCGATTACGAGCAATGGGTTGGCGTTGATACCTCGTATGTGCATGTCCGATTCCTTAGCGGTGCTGGGGTCGCCCGTCGACGCCATCACCTGTAGTGAGTCTACCTCGTGGTCGAGCAACTTGGGACTGAACTACAACCTCCCAATCAACAAGCACCTCATCAGTATGCTTGCCAACTGGACCGTCAGCGAAGACCGCAACAACTATGTCAACCTCTTTGCTACGGGCTATCCCGACCGTCACATGGACGACTTCATCTTCGGCAACAAGATGTCGACCAATCCGAGCGGCTCGGAGTCGTTGTCGCGTGCAATGAGCTTCATCGGACAGGTGTCGTACAGCTACGACAACCGCTACTCGTTCGACTTCAACCTGAGCGAGGACAATTCTTCACGCTATGCCAACAACAGCTTCACTCCGTTCTGGTCGACCGGTGTACGCTGGAATGCCTATCGCGAGAAGTGGCTCGAGGGCCGTATCTCCAACCTCGTGTTCCGCGCCACATACGGTATTACGGGCGAACAGAGCTCCAACCCGTACGAGACACTTGAGTTCTATACCTTCACCAACACCATGAAGCCTTACAACTCGTTCGCTTCACTGGGTGCCGTGCTGCAGGGACTCAACAATCCCGACCTCAAATGGGCTAAGACCGACCAGTTCAGTCTGGGCGTAGACATAGGCTTCTGGAAGAACCGCATCAACGCCACATTCAACTATTACCCCAGTTCGGGATAAAAAATAGTTCATAAAAAAGTTGGTAGTCTCACAAAT
>ENA-OZGC01001492-OZGC01001492.1-human-gut-metagenome-genome-assembly--contig:-NODE-1492-length-13054-cov-12.646357_pt1 | contig 13054 bp, 10 predicted proteins | sample MGYA00245109_ERZ653643 | MGnify/ENA primary metagenome ERZ653643 (study PRJEB26926, sample SAMN06165107) | human gut metagenome | biome: ENVO:00009003; feature: ENVO:2100002; material: ENVO:00002003... | reverse complement strand
TGCCGGATAGGAACGGCAAAATTTTTTACACTTCTATTACTTCTTTATCACACATTAGTAAAATCCCAGGGCATGAAACAGCTCATGGCCGGGGGCGGCGTGGCACTCATCGGCGTTATCCTCGTACCCCTGCTCAAAGGCCTGTTCGGTTAATCGCCCGCACAAATCCTTCGCGGCGTCCGCCCCTCTGGGCGGGCGCTGCGGGAAAGGAGGGTAAAGCCCATTGGATTTGATATGGCAGAAATTCACCGAATGGCTGAAGGAGCTGCTGGTCAGCGGCATCATGGACAACGTGAACGGACTGTTTGACAACGTGAACAGCCGCGTGGCGGGCATCGCCGGACAGGTGGGCGCTACGCCCCAGGGCTGGAACAGCGGCGTCTACGGCATGATCCGAACGCTGTCGGACAATGTGATTTTGCCCATCGCGGGCGTCGTCCTGGCCTTTGTCATGACACTGGAGCTGATTCAGCTCATTACGGAAAAGAACAATATGCACGACGTGGACACCTGGATGTTCTTCAAATGGATATTCAAGACCGCCTGCGCCGTGCTCATCGTCACCAACACATGGAACATCGTCATGGGCGTGTTCGAAGCGGCTCAGAGCGTCGTAAACAGCGCGTCGGGCATCATCGTATCGGACACGTCTCTGACGCTCAACGAGCATATCGCGGGATTTGAAGCAAAGCTCCTGGATATGGAGGTCTGGTCGCTGCTGGGGCTGTGGCTGGAGTCCGTGGTCGTGCATCTTTCCATGTGGGCGCTGACCATCTGCATTTTCATCATCTGCTACGGCAGAATGATCGAGATCTACTGCGTGACCTCCATCGCGCCCATCCCCATGGCGACCATGGCCAACCGGGAATGGGGGCAGATGGGCCAGAATTACCTCAGAAGCCTGCTGGCGCTGGGCTTTCAGGGTTTCCTCATCATCGTCTGCGTGGCGATTTACGCGGTGCTGATCCAGAACATCGTGGTGGAGAGCAGCGTCTCGGCGGCCATATGGACGTGCATGGGGTATACGGTGCTGCTGTGCTTCACGCTGTTTAAGACAAGCTCCCTTGCCAAGAGCCTGTTCCACGCTCACTGACGGAGGTGATGAAATTTGGCATACGTTCCCGTACCCAAGGACTTGAACGCGGTGAAAACCAAGGTCATGTTCAATTTAACAAAACGGCAGATTCTGTGCTTTGGCGGCGGCGCGCTCATCGGCGTACCGCTTTTCTTTCTGCTCAAGGGGCATATCGGCAGCAGCGCGGCGGCCCTTTGCATGATGCTGGTCATGCTGCCCTTCTTCCTGCTGGCCATGTATGAAAAGAACGGTCAGCCGCCGGAGAAGCTCATCCGCAACATCGTGCAGGTATGCTTCCTGCGTCCCAAACAGCGCCCGTACAGGACGAACAATTTCTACGACCTGCTGAACCGGCAGGATATTTTGGATAAGGAGGTCTACGCGATTGTCCACAAACAAAACCCCCGCAAGAAAGCTCACACGAGCCGAGCGAAAGCAGATCGACGCGGCGATTGTAAGAGCAAAGCGTCAGGATAAACGAAAGAAGTCCGCCCAGGACAGCATCCCCTTTCAGCGGATGTACCCCGACGGCGTGTGCCGCGTGACGGACAATTACTACACGAAAACCGTGCAGTTTCAGGATATCAACTACCAGCTCAACCAAAACGAGGACAAGACCGCCATTTTCGACGGCTGGTGCGACTTCCTCAACTATTTTGATTCCTCCATCCGCTTCCAGCTCTCCTTCATCAACCTCTCCGCCACGCGGGATACCTACGCCCGGCGCATCGCCATCCCCTTGCAGGGCGACTGCTTCGACAAGCTCCGCACCGAATATACCGGGATGCTGCAAAGCCAGCTTGCCCGCGGCAACAACGGGCTTATTAAGACCAAATACCTGACCTTCGGCGTGGAGGCGGACGGCCTGAAGGCGGCAAAGCCCCGATTGGAGCGCATCGAGACGGATATCCTCAACAACTTCCGCCGTCTGGGCGTGACGGCGGAAGCCCTGAACGGGATGGAGCGCCTGCGCCTGCTGCACGGGATGCTCCACATGGACGAGCCGCAGCCCTTCCGCTTTTCGTGGGACTGGCTGGCCCCCTCCGGGCTGTCGGTGAAGGACTTCATCGCGCCCAGCGCCTTTGAGTTCAAGACCGGCAGCAGCTTCGGCGTGGGCAGCAAGACCGGCTGCGTATCCTTCTTGCAGATTTTAGCACCGGAACTCAACGACCGGATGCTGGCGGATTTTCTGGATATGGAAAGCTCCCTTATCGTCAGTATGCACGTCCGGTCCGTGGATCAGGTAAAGGCAATCAAGACCATCAAGCGCAAGATCACCGACTTGCAGAAGATGACCATTGAGGAGCAGAAAAAGGCGGTGCGCTCCGGCTACGATATGGATATTATCCCCTCCGACCTCGCCACCTACGGCACGGAGGCGAAAAAGCTCTTGCAGGAGCTGCAAAGCCGCAACGAGCGTATGTTCCTTTTGACCTTCCTTGTGGTGAACGTGGCGGACAACAGGCAGCGCCTCGGCAACAACGTCTTTCAGGCGGGCTCCATCGCCCAGAAGTACAACTGCCAGCTCACGCGGCTGGACTTCCAGCAGGAGGAGGGCTTCATGTCCGCGCTGCCGCTGGGGTATAACCAGATCGAGATCCAGCGGGGCTTGACCACCTCCAGCGTGGCGATTTTTGTGCCGTTTACCACCCAGGAGCTGTTTCAGGACGGGAAGGAAGCCCTGTACTGCGGGCTGAACGCCCTTTCCAACAACCTCATCATGGTAGACAGAAAGCTGCTGAAAAACCCCAACGGGCTGATCTTAGGCACGCCCGGCAGCGGCAAGTCCTTCTCCGCCAAGCGGGAGATCGCCAACGTGTTCCTCGTCACAAACGACGATATCATCATCTGCGACCCGGAGGCGGAGTACGGGCCGCTGGTGGAGCACCTGCACGGGCAGGTGGTGAAGATCTCGCCCACCTCCACCGACTACCTGAACCCCATGGATTTGAACCTGAATTACAGCGACGATGAAAACCCGCTGAGCCTGAAATCCGACTTCATCCTGTCCCTGTGCGAGCTGATCGTGGGCGGCAAGGACGGCCTCATGCCGGTGGAAAAGACCATCATCGACCGCTGTGTGCGCTCTGTCTACCGGGAGTACCTGAGTGACCCCCGCCCGGAGAAGATGCCCATTTTGGAGGACTTGTACAACGAGCTTCGCAGGCAGGACGAGAAGGAGGCGCAGTATATCGCCACGGCGCTGGAAATCTACGTCACCGGCTCCCTCAACGTGTTCAACCACCGCAGCAACGTGAATATCGAAAACCGCGTGGTCAGCTTCGATATCAAGGAGCTGGGCAAGCAGCTCAAAAAGATCGGGATGCTGGTGGTGCAGGACGCGGTGTGGAACCGCGTCACGATCAACCGGGAGCAGCGCAAGTCCACCCGCTACTATATCGACGAAATGCACCTTCTTCTGAAGGAGGAGCAGACCGCCGCCTATACGGTGGAGATATGGAAGCGCTTCCGCAAGTGGGGCGGCGTTCCCACGGGCATCACGCAGAACGTCAAAGACCTGCTATCCAGCCGTGAGGTGGAGAACATCTTTGAAAACTCCGACTATGTGTATATGCTCAACCAGGCTTCCGGCGACCGGCAGATTCTGGCGAAGCAGCTCAACATCTCGCCCCATCAGCTCTCGTATGTGACCCAATCCGCCGAGGGCGAGGGGCTTTTGTTCTACGGCAGCGTGATCCTGCCCTTCGTAGACCGCTTTCCCAAGGATACGGAGCTGTACAAAATCATCACGACCAAGCTCTCGGAGCAGGTGCAGTCAGAATAGAGACGAGAAAGGATGTGCGAATATGAATAACAACCTGATGATCTTTGAAAACCCGGAGTTCGGAGCTGTACGCAGCATCCTGATCGACGGCGACCCGTGGTTTGTCGGTAAAGACGTGGCTTCCAGCCTTGGTTACAGCAACCACCGAAAAGCCTTGCTCGACCATGTTGATGGGGAGGATAAATTGGATGGGGTAACGATTCGTGACCCCATCGGCAGAGGTCAGAAACCTATCTTTATTAGCGAATCCGGCCTTTACAGTCTCATCCTCTCCAGCAAGCTGGAGCGCGCAAAGAAGTTCAAGCGCTGGGTGACAGCCGAGGTGCTGCCCTCCATCCGCAAGCACGGCGCGTATATGACGGATGCACTCCTTAGCCGGATGGATGAGCACCCCGAGCTGATCTCGGAGTATATCGGCAAGCTCCGTGCGGAAAACGCAAAGGCGAACGCCGCGCGGGAGGCGCTGAAAAAGGCGGAGGCCGAGAACGCGCGGCTGGCTCCGAAGGCCAGCTACTACGATTCCTTTGTGGGAGTCGAGAGCGTGACCTGTCTCCGCTATACCGCCAAGGAGCTGGGCGTTCCGCAGAAGAAATTCATCGGCTACCTGCTGGAAAAGGGGTATGTGTTCAGAGACCGTCACCGCAGCGACCGTGTATTTGTCAGAGCCGGCAAGCGCAACGACCCGCTGTTTGTGACCAGGGATTTTTACCTTCCCAACGGCACAAAAAGCGAATACACCCTCGTCACGCCTGCCGGAAAGGCGCATTTTCTGAAAATCGCGGAGAAAATCCGCGTCTGGGAGCCCCGTGAGGTTGCAGAGGGCAAAGACGCCAGCGAACAGGCCGTCTTTGCCGCGTGCGTATGACGATCCAATCCCCACAGAATCGAGGTGATGAATATGGCAAAACGCTCGCCAAGGCTGATTTTCACCGAGGAAGAACGCGCCCTGCCGGAGCTGGAACGAGCTGTCCGCAAGGCGGACAGGGCGGCGGTTAAGCTGGAAAAGGCCGAAGCGAAAATTCCCAAGAAAACCGTTAAGGTCAAAAAGCGCGTTGTGGACGCCGAGAGCGGCAAGGTCACGACGCGCCTTTTCTTTGAGGAGGCGGACAAAAAGCGTCCGCCCTCCAAGCTGGCGCACGCCGCAAGGAAAGCGCCGCTGGATACCGTCCGCAGCGCAGTCCACCGCAAGCTCCGGGAGGAGGGCGATGACAACCCCGGCACGGAGGCGGCGAACACCCTGACCGAGACGGCGGAGCGCACCTGGCGCATTGCGGAATCGGCGCACCGCTCCCATGCGGAAAAGCCCTACCGCAGGGCGGACAAGGCGGAAGCCGCCGCAGACAAAGCCAATCTCAAGGCGCTGAACAAACAGTACGAGCAGGAATACGGCAGGGCTTCCAATCCCTATTCCCGTTGGCGGCAGAAGCAGGCCATTAAAAAGGAATACGCCGCCGCAAAAGCGGGAAACGGCGCGAGGAACACCGTCAAAGCGTCCGAGACCACCGCGAAGGCGGCAAAGCGCGCCGCCGAGGGGAGCAAAAAGGCCGGCAGCTTTTTTGTCCGGCACAAGAAGGGCTTCCTCATCGCGGGCGGTATCGCCGCTGCGATATTGCTGCTCATGACCTGCATTTCCTCCTGCTCCACGCTGTTTCAGGGCGGGGTGTCCGGCATTGCGGCCTCCACCTATCCGCTGGAGGATGCGGATATGCTGGCGGCGGAAGCCGCCTACTGCGCCATGGAGGACGAGCTGCGGGAATACCTGAACAGCTACGAAAGCACCCACGATTACGACGAGTACCACTTCGACCTGGACGAGATCGAGCACGACCCCTATGTGCTCATTTCCATGATTACCGCCCTCAAGGGCGGAGAATGGACGATTGACGAAATAGGCGGGATTCTGGAGACGCTGTTTGAAAAGCAGTATATCTTAACGGAAACCGTCACCACGGAAACCAGATACCGCACCGAAACGCATATCGGCTACTACACCGACGAAAACGGCAATCTGCAAAGCTACGAGTACGAAGTAGAGGTTCCCTACACCTACTATATCTGCCATGTGGAGCTGGAAAACTTCAACCTCTCCCATGTGCCGGTGCATATCATGTCCCACGATCAGCTCTCCATGTACGCCGTGTATATGAGCGTGCTGGGCAACCGCCCCGACCTGTTCCCCGGCTCCCCGTATGTGAACCGGTACTACCACACCCAGTATGAGAAGTACGAGATACCCCCGGAAGCGCTGGCGGACGAGCAGTTCGCCGCCATCATCAAGGAAGCGGAGAAGTATCTGGGCTACCCCTATATCTGGGGCGGCAGCTCGCCCGCCACCTCCTTCGACTGCTCCGGATTCGTTTCGTATGTCTACAACAACTGCGGCCTGCATTGGAGCTTCGGCAGGCTGGGCGCGGAGGGGCTGCGGGGTATGTGCGCCTATGTTTCCCCGGAAAGCGCCCGTCCCGGCGACCTGATATTCTTTGAAAAAACCTACGACACCGCAGGCGCGTCCCATGTGGGCATCTATGTGGGCAATAACAGGATGCTCCACTGCGGCGACCCCATTCACTACGCTTCCATCGACACGAGCTACTGGCGAAGCCATTTTCTCCAGTTTGGCAGATTACCTTAACAACAACCATATCAACGCAAAAAAGGAGGATGTTATGAACCCGCGACTTGAAAAGCTGCGTCAGGAGCGCGAGAAGCTGGCGGAAAAGCTCACATCGCTGACCGCACGGCTCAAAGCCCTGGACGAGCAGATTCTGAAGCTGGAAAACACGGATATTGTGGGCATCGTCCGCGAGAACGGGCTGACCATCGAGCAGCTCGCGGCGCTGATGGCGATGCTGGAAAAGCGTCCCACGGCGGCGCTGCCCGACGAATACAGAAAAACGGAGGATTTTGTGGATGAAGAATAAATGGAGATTTTTTGCCGTGATAATGGCCGTCGTGCTCTGCATGACGGTCTTTTCTGTTACGGCCTATGCAGGCAGCGATATGGTCGATTCGACAATGGGCGACCCGACCATGGAAAGCCCAACTGCAACCACACAGCCGGAGAATACGAATACCGGTGAGCAGACCCCAAACGAACAGACCCTGACGGTGAACGTGACTGAGAACGCGGACGGAAGCCATACCGTGACCATCGGGGATCGGAGCTGGACGCTTCCCGCCAAACGGGAGCAGTCCGGAAAGGTGGTCAACGTCCGCACCTATTTGAACCTGCGCACCGGCCCCGGCACGGATTACACCGTGGTCGGGCATCTGCTCAACGGCGCGGAGGTGAAGGTGCTGGAGGAAAGCAACGGCTGGTACAAGGTGGTCGTGCCGGAGCAGACCGGCTATGTATACGGCAAATACCTTGACGTCATGAACGCGCCGACAGAAAACAGCGGGAACACTGCGGATACGGCGGGGCTGCTGGAAATTCTGCTGAAATACTGCACTGCTTTCAGAAGTTCTTCATCAGCGCCACTGACCCCGGACGGCAACCTGACGCTCATGGACGATATCGGCTCCGCTTTCGGCGCAGGCAAGCAGTTCATCACCGTGACGACCAAGGGCGGCAATACCTTTTATCTCATCATCGACCGGGACGATAAGGGCAATGAGAACGTCCATTTCCTGAATCTTGTGGACGAGGCCGACCTGCTGGCGCTGACCAAGGACGGCGAGAGCATCGTCCCCGCCTGCTCCTGCACGGACAAATGCGCCGTTGGCAAGATCAACACGGGCTGCAAGGTGTGCAGAACCAATATGAGCGAGTGCGCGGGCAAGGAAGTGACGGAACCCACGCCACAGCCCGCTGAGCCTGCGGAGACCGCGCCCGAAAAGAGCGCCAACGGCGCGGGGCTTGTTGTGGTCGTCCTCCTGCTCCTGCTGGGCGGCGGCGGTGCGCTGTACTGGTTCAAGCTCCGCAAGCCCAAGGCCGACACCCGTGGGGCGGACGATCTGGACGATTACGACTACGGCGAGGACGAGGAAGATGAGGATTACGAGTTTGAAGCCGAGGACGAGACGGACGCCGGGGAGGATGCGGAAGAATGAGAATTTTGAATATCGCGGGCATGAGCCTGATCGCCCTGACCCATCTGCTTTTCCTCTGCTTCATCGTTCACGAGTTCTGCCGAACGCTCAGAGGAAAGAAACACAGGGCGGATGCGCCTGTATTCGAGGGCTTTGCCGCTGCGGAGGAGGACGAGCCGTATATCCCGAAGCTCAGCGCCGATGCGTTGCAAAAGCTGAAGCCCGGACGAGAAGCCTGTTTCGTGGAGCAGGAGATATTTCCCGCCGTTCCGAGGATGCTGTCCTTTATGACCATGGAGGAGCGGGGCTGGGCGCGCATGGCGTTGAGTGCGTTTATCGGATTCATTCTGGAAATCAGCGTGGAGCAGGAGAAGGATTTTACCACGGTGCTGGCACTGCTGGAAAATGCGGCAATCCCGGAGGCTGCGGACGAGGACCGGAAATCCGTTGCGGATCTGGTTATGGAGGATCACAAAGGATTGTCATGCTATTCGATTTTTGCGTTCTTCCGGGAGCACTGCCCCGACAGGCAGCGTATCTATTCCTTCTGCATCCAGATTGTGAAAACGCTCTGCGTAAATCTGTACGGGTTCGTCCCCCTGGCATTTACCGGCAACCCGTTGAGAGCGGTTGTGAAAGGAGAAAGCGAAGCATGACACAGACTGTCAGCACAGAATCGCCCATGGAGCTGTCTCCCCGCGAGCGGCTTATTCAGATCATGAAGCGCGAGCAGGCGCTTTTCATCCGGCAGACGCTCTCCCAAAAGCCCGGATACAGGGGCGGCAAGAAAGCCTTTGAATACTTCATCCGGCAGAAGATCGTAAAAGCCGTGGAGGCGGGCTGCGGGGACGCGGAGGCGCTGCTCCGCACCCCCAAGCCCGTCAAATCCATCTACTACGACTTCAAATACTATTTCGACGAATACAGCTACGCAAACTGCGACCTGTATGTGGAGAAGGCCATCGAGGACTGCGGGAACAACACCCTGCGCAAGGAGTTCCTGCGGGCAAAGGGCTGGGACGCGCCGGATGATTTCGATATCAACGATGAGGAGGAATAAAGGAATATGAACGAATACCGATTGGTTGTGTGTGAAAAGCCCTCCGTGGCAAGGAGCATCGCCGCCGTTCTTGGCGCAGGCAAACGCGGGGACGGCTTTCTTTCGGGCGGCGGCTATCTCGTCTCCTGGTGTTTCGGGCATCTTGCGGAGCTTTCGGATGCGGACGCTTACGATGAAAAGTACGGCAAATGGCGAAGGGAGGACTTGCCCATTCTGCCGGATAGCTGGCAGTACACCGTGGCGCGGGACAAGCAGAAGCAGATGAACACTCTGCGCGCCCTCATGCACCGGGACGATGTGTATGAAGTGGTCAACGCCTGCGACGCCGGGCGCGAGGGCGAGCTGATCTTCCGCACGGCGTACTATCTCAACAACTGCCGCAAGCGCGTAAAGCGGCTCTGGATCTCCTCCATGGAGGATGCGGCGATCCTTGATGGCTTTGACAATCTCCGCGACGGCGCGGAGTACGACAACCTCTACGCCTCCGCCCTTTGCCGCAGCAAGGCGGACTGGCTGGTGGGCATCAACGCCACACGCCTGTTTTCCGTGATGTACCACCGCACCCTGAACGTGGGGCGAGTGGTATCGCCTACCCTTGCGCTGCTGGTGCAGCGGGAAGCGGAAATAAGCGCCTTTCAGCCGGAAAGCTTCTACACCGTCCATCTGGACTTTAACGGCTTCTCCGCCGCAGGCGAACGCATGAAGGAGCAGGTAGATGCAGAGCGGCTTGCCGGGAACTGCAACAACAAAAATGCTGTTGTTACCTCCATCGTGCAGACGGAAAAGACAGAGAAAGCCACGGCGCTCTACGACCTGACCACCCTCCAGCGGGATGCGAACCGCTTGCTTGGGTACACGGCGCAGCAGACGCTGGATTATCTGCAAAGCCTCTACGAAAAGAAGCTCTGCACCTATCCCCGCACCGACAGCCGCTATCTCACCGACGATATGGAGGGCGGCGTAAACGCGCTGGCGCTGTGCTGCGCGGGCGTCTGCGGCACGGAGCCGCCCGCAGCCGTCTGTTCGGGGCAGGTGTGCAGCAGCAAAAAGGTCAGCGACCACCATGCCGTCGTTCCCACGATGGCGGCGGGCGAAACGGACTCGGAGGCGCTGCCCGCAGGCGAACGGGAGCTGCTGCGCCTTGTTTCCCGTCAGGTGCTTATGGCGGTCAGCGCACCCTTCGTCTATCTGGAGACCGAGGTGAAGCTGGACTGCGGCGGAAATGCCTTTGCCGCCAAGGGGAAAACTGTGGTGCAGCCCGGTTGGAAAGTATATGCGGATGCGGAGCTTACGGACAAGACCCTCCCGGAGCTTTCCGAGGGACAGTTGCTTCCCGTTTCCTCCTGCGCGGTAAAAGAGGGCAGAACGACCCCGCCCAAACACTTCACTGAGGACACGCTTTTGTCGGCCATGGAGACGGCGGGCAAAGAGGATATGCCGGAAGCTGCGGAGCGGCGCGGGCTGGGAACCCCCGCAACAAGGGCGGCGGTCATTGAAAAGCTGGTGGCCACGGGCTTTGCGGAGCGCAGAAAGGCGAAAAAATCTGTACGCCTCGTTCCCACCGAAGCGGGCGTTTCCCTCATTACCGTGCTGCCCGAACAGCTCCAGTCCCCGCTGCTCACCGCCGAATGGGAGCACCGCCTCAAGGAGATCGAGTGCGGCGAGCTGGGCGCGGACGAGTTCCTCGCCGGCATCCGCGATATGGTCGCAGCGCTGGTTCGGGACGCTGCGCCTGTGGACGGTTCGGAGGTGCTGTTCCCCTCCGGCAGACCCGTGGTGGGTAAATGCCCCCGCTGCGGCGCAGAGGTCACGGAGAGCAAAAACGGCTATTTCTGCGAGAGACGGAGCTGCAAGTTCGGGCTGTGGCGGGACAACCGCTTCCTTGCCGCCAAGAAGATCAGCCTGACAAAGAAGATGGCTTCCTCGCTCCTGACGCAGGGACGCGCCTATGCCAGCGGCGTCTATTCCGAAAAAACCGGCAAGACCTACGACGCATTCATCGTGCTGGAGGACGACGGCGCGCGTTCCTCCTATAAGCTGGACTTCACCAAATGACCCTCGCAGGCTCCCGCACGGGCGTTTCATTCCCCTGCGGGAGCCGCTGTTTTTACCATGAATCAAAGGAGGTATGCATGAAATGGCTGAAAAACAGACCAACAAGGAACGGCTCAAGGACATCACCGACAGCATAGAGACGGGCATAAAGGAGCTGTTTGAGAGCGACAGATACAGGCAGTACCTTGCCACCATGAGCCGCTTTCACAAGTACAGCGTCAACAACACCATGCTCATCTATATGCAGCGCCCGGACGCCACCCATGTGGCTGGCTTCAACAAATGGCGCGATCAGTTCGGAAGAAGCGTCAAAAAGGGCGAAAAGGGCATTAAGATCATCGCCCCCACGCCCTTCAAGAAAAAAATCGAGCAGCAGAAGTTAGACCCCGACACCAAGCTCCCCCTGCGGGACGAGAACGGCGATATTATCACGGAGGAAAAGACGGTGCAAATTCCCATGTACAAGCCCGTGGTGGTGTTCGATGTGCAGCAGACCGTAGGCAAGCCCCTGCCGGAGCTGGCGGCGAACCTTACGGGGGACGTGCAGAATTACGGGGTGTTCATGGAAGCTCTGCGCCGCAGCGCGCCCGTCCCCATCTTCTTTGAGAAGCTGGCGGAGAATATGGACGGTTACTTCTCCGTGGACAAACAGCGCATCGCGGTCCGCGAAGGCATGAGCGAGGTGCAGACGGTCTGCGCCGCCGTCCATGAGATCGCCCACTCCAGGCTCCACAATAAGGACGAAATCGGGGAAAAGTATCAGCAGATCGAGCTGTTCGGCAAGCCTGCGCTGTTCTCCAACGGGCGCATCGACCGGGATAAGCTGCCGGAGGGCTTGTATGCGTATGACCTGCGCGGCTCGGATGACGATCCGGGGCTGCCCGTGACCATTCAGGAGCACGTTGTGGTGAACCACGCGGCAACCGTTATTGCCGCAGCGCCCATTGAACTGCCGGAGCAGGGCTTTCTGTATCTGGGCGAGGACGGGCTGAACTTCACGGGCGGCGAGCAGACCGTGAAGAAATTTTGGCACGCACAGTACCCGGAAAAGGCAAAGCTCTCCCGCGCCGCCGAGGAGATTCAGGCGGAGAGCATCTCCTTCGCCGTCTGCGCCTATTACGGCATTGAGACAGGCGAAAACAGCTTCGGGTATCTGGCGACCTGGGCAAAGGACAGGGAGCTGACCGAGCTTCGCGCATCGCTGGAGACCATCAACCGAACCTCATCCTCCCTGATTACGGATATCGACCGCCATTACGCGGAAATCTGCAAGGAGCGCGGGCTGGATAAGGAGACGGAGAGCCTTGCCGCCCGGCCGGTGCAGGAGATCGCCGTGCAGGAGCCGGAGCCGGTCACAGCGCCGGACAACAGCTGCGTCCCCGACCCTGCGATTTCTGTTGAGAGCATGAACGCCTACGGCTACACCGATTCCAATATGCTGCCGCTGACAAAGGAGCGTGCGCTGGAGCTCATGGAACGGGACGTGAGCGTGTATATGCTTCACACGGACAACACCGAGGCCATGGCGTTCGATGCGGAGGAAGTCCGCAGCTTTGACGGCATCTTCGGCGTGGAAGCCTCCGAATGGGAGGCGGTCAAAGACCGCTTTACACCGCCGGACTATGAAAAGGCGTTTCTTGACAACCCCGCCGACAGCTTTGCCATCTATCAGCTTCGGGATAATGATAATACGGCGCAGCTTCGCTTTATGAACGCCGAGTATCTGGAGAAGAAGGGGCTTTCCATTGAAAAGGAAAATTACGCCGCCGTCTATGCGGGCAGCCTCGACCGCAGGGGCGATACGCAGGACAGGTTGGACGAGCTGTATGAAACCTTCAACATCCGCCGCCCGGAGGATTTTCGCGGCCACAGCCTGTCCGTCAGCGACATCGTGGCGCTGAAGCAGAACGGCGTGGTATCCTGTCATTACGTTGATTCATGGGGCTTCAAGGCGCTGCCCGACTTCCTCAAGCCGGAAAACTATCTGAAAAACGCGGAGATGGCCATGGAGGACGACTACGGCATGATCGACGGCGTTATCAACAAC
>ENA-OZGC01001482-OZGC01001482.1-human-gut-metagenome-genome-assembly--contig:-NODE-1482-length-13148-cov-7.640877_pt1 | contig 13148 bp, 13 predicted proteins | sample MGYA00245109_ERZ653643 | MGnify/ENA primary metagenome ERZ653643 (study PRJEB26926, sample SAMN06165107) | human gut metagenome | biome: ENVO:00009003; feature: ENVO:2100002; material: ENVO:00002003... | reverse complement strand
TATGATGGCTAATCGCCTGTGCAGACCTCGCAAGAAGCAAGGATATGGCAGATAATCGAATGTTCAACCAACAGCATTAAAACTATGCCAATAGGTAAAAGTAAAATCTCAGATATGGATTTCGGCTCTTTCGAGAATACGATTGACAAGTATATCGAAACGGACAAGGCTTCTGACAAATTCGACCAACAACTGCAAGCCTACAAGGATGCTTGCAATAGTTTGACTTCAGCAAAATCAGAACTTGAAAAGGCTGCATCTTCTTTACAGGAAGCAAAGGACAACTTGAATAAAGCCACCGATAAAGCGGACAATGTTACAAAAGCCATTGATTGCTTTATTGCCAAAGTGAGAGATATAAAAATCAAGGCTAAAGTTGACGATGCCGACATTGAGAAACTGACAGATGCTAGAAAGAAACTCATTGGTGATGAGTCCAAACTTCTTGAAGACCACCGAAAGGCGAATAAGGAAATCCTCATTCGCTATTTCTATGATATGTCTAATATGATGTCAAGAAATGAAGGTGTGTGGTTGTCGAATGGTTGGGTAAAGACTTTGCTTTGGATATTCTTGCCGTGTTTCCTTTATACGGTCATTTCGATTGTCTATTTTGTAGCATCATATATAGACAAATAAGCGGAGGATGGGGTGATTTAAGGTCACCTCATCCCCTTTGGACTCTCAATTCTTATCATCGTCAAACGGTAAAGAAGAATTGTATTTATCAAAATCAGAGCTGGATAATTTGTCTTGTATCACACGGTACTTCTCAAACTCTGCCTCTGCAAAGCTCTTGGCAATTTCAGCAGAAACCTTTCCTGCATCATGTAATACAGCATCACCTCCAGCTTCAAGAATAATATCAATACGTTTAGCCCAATCTTCCATAGTCATTGGTATATGTCGATTTGCCATACGTTCAGCTAAATCATGTACAGAGTTGACAATTCTGAAGGGTCGGATACTTTTCTATTACCAATATAAACAACTGCACTTCCTTTGCCAAAAATGTTGTAGCTACCATTCTCACCCGAGACCATTGGCAATTTGCCTATGATGTCATCTGCAAAACCAAAGTCCCTCAGATTGGAATGTTGAATATCGGCAACAATGTCAGTGCCTCTGCTTTTAAAGAGCTCTCGCTGTCCAGAAACCACAACTTCGCCCAATGAATATTCATTAGGTTTCAATTTGATTGTCTGCTTATTCATGATTGGATGCACGATTGCTGTAACATACCCGATTGCGCTGACTTTCAGGTATGTCGAACTTGCATTGTCAGCTTTGGCAAACACATATTTTCCCAACTCGTTCGTTATAGTACCAGTTAGAAATGCAGAATCTGGCAAAGAATACAAGGCTACGTTTGCATAGCCCAATGGATGTAAATTTTCTCCAAGCACAGTTCCTGTAATCTGAGCGTGAACAGAGATACTAATGAACATGCTTACAAGAGTTGAAAGAAATGATTTCATACACACGTTTTTATTTTGTACCCAATCGAGAAGTATCTATGCTTGTATCCTTTGGTTTGAAGCCATTAAATCGATACACAAAGGTGAGTTTGATGTGTCGTGTCATGTCATTGACTGCCATACGGTAGTTCTGCGTCTTGTAATCAATACGCATGACCGGAGACCATGTATTGAAGATATCATCCATCTTCAGATTTAGTTCACAGCAATTGTCTTTGGCAAAACTCCATTTCGCACCTGCATCAACCTGCCACATACTATACAAATCGGCAATACCCTGAAGTGCTCCACTCAGGCCTTTTGCATCTAAGGTGAATGAAAGTCCTTTCGCAACTTTGAAAGTGTTTTGGATGGCACCATATACACAGAACTTATCTCTCGTAAAGCTGATGTCATGGAAGCGATCTGTACGTATCTTCTCGTAATATCCCTGTGCTGTGAATCTGGTATAAAACCAATCACAGATATTGAATGGTGCAACGAGACTTATGCCAATCTTGCGGTCGTAGTTGAAGTTTTGCTCCTGGAAAATCAACTTCAACTTATCAGGAGACTGGTAAGGCAACTGAATGGAATAATCTTCTATGTCCTTAAAGAACAATGTCGCAACGTATTTGCGCTTGAAAATATAAGATATCTGAGCTGCATACTCGGTTGATGGTTTCAAGTTTGGATTACCCCAAACCTCACTGTAAGGATTCAGATAACCAACTCCCCCATGTAGTGTCCAGTACGACGGGAAGATGCGATTGGCATTGAAACTAGCTTGTAGTACATGTGTTGGAGTCTTATAGTATGTCATAGCCAACTGTGGCAAGAACGTCCAGTTGTTATTGCCTGCCACACGATACAGTTCTTCGGCTACAGATGTCTGAAATGACAAGCCCCATTGAAACCTATGCTGCAGACCTACATACGCTTTGACAGACTGCTCATTCAAACTGTTTTCAAAACCAGGATTCTCAGGTATGCGATACTCCATACTACTATGGTCATCGCTCAATTTATAATCTACACCATAGCCCACGCCCCAACCTTTTACATCGTGCTCCATGTCGGCAGTAAAGCGATAGCGGTTGATGCGCTGTTTGTTAAAGGAGTTAATCAACATTGTTGAACTCGGAAGTTCTTTCATTATCTGTTCGCGCATCTCGTTATAAGAGAGATAATCAGCAGAGAGCGATAGTCCGAAACCTGATTTATAATTGAGGTTGACATTGTGCAACATCTTTGGCTTTCCAAAGATACCTGAATTCAAAAACGAGCCAAAGGTACCGGTGGAACGTGTATCTGAACTTACATTGCCCATATACTGACCATTGTAGGTCGCTTTAAGGCTATTAGTTTCATTTATCTTATATCCGATGGCGCCATATACGGTGTTTGCTAAATTACGACCGGTTTGTCTATCCTTCTCTTCGACAATATGTTGACCATCGCTTAATGTATGCCATGAAATCATATCCTCACTACTCCATATCTTGCTCTTCGTTAGAGAATAGTTTACGTCAAACGTCCAGCGTTTTGTGGCATAAAGCAAAGAGGCCACTCCACCAAATGTAGCATAATGCCCTTGATTGTATCCTGCTCGCACTTGTCCTTGCAATCCATCAAGAGCTGATGGTGTCTTCAGTATCACATTAATCACGCCGCCGGTTACATGATACTTAGCGGGTGCTGCATGCATCACTTCTACTTGCTTCAGCCGTGATACAGGCATAGAGTATAACAACTGATATAGCTGCTGCAACGACATCTGCGACAACTCGCCATTGATGATGATTGTGGTAGAGCTTGCTCCTGCGAGATTGATTGTCCCTCCCTGGGTTGTCACACCAGGAAGATAGGCAAGAGACTCCAGAATGTTGGTTACAGGTTTGTCCTTAACCATATTGGGCAAATCCACCACCATGGCACCGTTCTCACTCTTTACTTGAGGTCGTTCACCTTTCACTACCACTTCGTTGATGTTTTGAGTGGCAATTGTATCTGACACTTCTTGAGCATGAGCGCTCAAAGTAATTGCTGCTATGCTAAAAGCTAATACAAATCGAATCTTCATATGCTCTTTCCTAATATATTAAAGAACTAATCTACATATTACCTTGAAGGCATGATAATAGGACCATCAACTTTTCGCTTATTCATTATAAGAAGAAGACCCTCTTTCATTAGCGGTCCCATATCAATGCTCATTTTCACCTTACCCAATTTGTAGGTAGGACGTACAATTGGATCTGTTCGCCAACTACGATTAAAGGCGTCATAATAGTTGTTCACACCCAAATCTATTCCTACTTTTTCATTATGTAGCGTTATATAACCGCCAAAAGAAGAAGTTAAAACATATGGAAATGAAGCCATTGAATGATAAAAAGGATTCGTCACGTATCTACCATAAACCGTGGCAGAAACATTATCATTAAAGTCATAAATCAACCGTCCGCTAATGCCAAACTGGTTTTGTACAGGAGACGTATTTCTGGTTGACAGTGGGTTGATATTATACACATTTGCCATAAAACCAACACTAAAATGCAGTTTATTATGACTGTACATAATACCAATTTCGACATTTTGTCTATCCATCAGTCCTATCATATTGGTGCTATTTTCAACGCCATATAAACTGAGATTCCGCCATTGATGGTTCTTGCAAGAATCTAATATTGTATCATAGGAAAATTGAAATTCTTTTGTGTGTATATTGTCTTGATTAATATTTTTCAATAAACTAGAATTCAAGAAATTGTTTTTTAATGAAATTGAGGCAGAAAGGCTATTACTGTATTCATTATGATAAACATTTCTATTAGTATTTATTTTGATTGGCAAGTAAGAGACTTCTTGTGCTGGCACACAAGTACAAAATAAGAAACAGAATAATATAATAAATACTTCTTTCATATATGAACAGTTTATTTCTAATTGGAAACCTTCTTCAAGATGATGGCCAAACTTATAACAGGAACAACTAAACCTCAATTTATAGTAAATGAGGTTTAGTTGTAGAGAGATTCAATACCTGTATATATGCAGATACTCGTTCTGGCAAACAAACTAGAAATCTATACCAGTTGTTACACCAACATCACCAATATCTCTAATAGCTGGAGATATACTCACATCGTTAGGATCAATACTCCCATTCGTACTGTCATTAGTCAACTTGTCCAAGTTGTCCAATGAGGATTCGTTGATAATTTCCATATTACAAAAAATTAGAAGTGTTAATAATAGACACACACTCATTAGAGTATTTGCCAACATATAAAATTCCCAAGCCTTTCAGCTTTGATATTTCAGCTCTTACTACATCTTCATCAATATTGAGTTTCATAACAATTTCGTCGATTGTTAAAATATTTTTATTTGTAATTTCCAATATTTTCCAAGAACACTCGTTTTTACCAAAACTCACTTCGATTATTGGCGCAGAATTATAATACTCTATGTATTTGAATGCATCCTTCGATGTTTGAATAATTTTGTATTTATACTCATTAGAAGCATAATGGTGTTCTATCATTTGAAAGGAATCCCAAGCATGTAACTGATATTTTCTAACATACTGATAGATACTTAGTGCTAAATCTTTGTCAATAAAATCAGCAGGAAGCATTTCTTTGACAGCATCAGTGTAATAATTCTGTAACTCCAAAATATCAATACTCTTAAAATATCTAGATGCGTCATTTATTGCCAATGACGAAATTTCGTGCTTGTATACGCTACCTAGAGAAAAGAATCTTAAAAAGTGAAGGTTTTCTATTCCTTCCTTTATATCTTCAAGTTCCTCTTCAAGAAGTCCTCTTAAGACATTCATACCGCCTACATATATATGTAATTCATTAGCCCATTTGATAAAAAACAAATTACTAGCAAAAGAATTCTTCTTATCTATCTTATGTAAGATAGCATCACTAGGTGATTCATATCCTATTTGAACATGAATAAAACCTGCAAGGTGCATTTTTTTTATAAGTTCAAAGTTAATACCGCGAGTAACAATTTCCGCAAGCATCACTCTAAACTTTGGATATCGATGTTTGATTGAAATTAACTCATCCAATAATAAAGAAAAACTATTTAAATCCTTACCAATAACGTCATTATCTAAGAAGGTAAAATCAAATACAGAATACTCTCTTATGTTTGATTCTATTTCTTTTCTAATAATGCTATTTGTTTTACGTCGATATTTATATCCTTGATTTAAAAAACAAAAATGACATCTATTCCAATGACAACCTCTTGCACCTTCTATAGGAAGCATTATTGCATCCTTTGATTTCTTATAGAATGTGAAAAAATCGGAAAAATCAAAATATTCGAGACTATCCAGTGGCTCATACTTTTTATATGATACACTACTCTCGATAATATTACCATTATCTTTATAGAAACATTGAGGAATATCATATTGTTTAGTATTACGAGAACAACAAATAGCCAATTCTTTTATAAATTGCTCACCTTCTCCCCAAGAAGCAATATCAATGTAGTTAAAAGATTTTATGTAGGCTTCTGCCTGTTTCCTGTTTCCTATACCTCCTACAGTAATTATTGTGCCTGGATTTTTATCTTTCAGTATATTACCGATAACAAAAGAAGGTATCCATTGAAATAAATTCATTGACATACCTACAAATAAGCTATCTGCAACTGAATATTTATCGAGTATCTCTTTAATTCTTGCTTCTAATTCACAAACACATTCCTCGATATGATTGACATAACTAAAACCTGTTTTGCTTGCATATTGAGGCTTTAATGTACGTAAAATCAATTCTTGCTTTAGAAGCGCATTTTTGTCATTATTGGTTATGGCAATATATGAAAAAAAGATACCTAAAACAGATATTTCATCTTTCCACGGACGATTGTCATTAAAGAAATACTTGGATATGATGTCTTCAAGAAGAATATTCCAATATATTATTTGAACATCATAACCTTCCTTTTGCAATGTCTGCTTCAGAACAGTCATTGCTGGAGAGGGTAGATAATCCTTTGCTGGTGGCAACCAAAACAATGAGATTTTTTTCATATACGTTTATTTGTAATATGGTTATTATACCTTAATTCCGCAACACTATTATAAATTAAACTTTTTAAGTACCTGAGCAACAAAAGGCTCTTCTTTGGCAAGCGGCAGAGCCGAGCGGTCCAGGGTTTTTTCATATCGAAGAATTTACTTATCTTAGTGTTGCAAAACAAACAAGAGAATTCAACGATAAACATGGCAAAGATACAAATTAAATCTGAAAAACTCACTCCTTTTGGAGGAATATTTTCGGGTCATGGAGCAATTTGACTCCACATTGCCATCTGTAATCGACTCAACCTCTGGTCTAAGGTGCAAATCATTCCATTTTCATAGAACGATTTCGTTAAGTCAGATGAGCAGAGCAAAGTTTACGCAATTCAAGTTTCGGAAGTTAGTTGATAGTAAAAGAATAAGACAATATAAAACATAGGGATTCTTGTATATATCGCAGGAAATGAAAATTTTCAAGGTAGCGCTCTAAAAGAGACACAAGCCCCATGCCAATACACAAAGTTCAAACAAGACTTATCGGATCTAACATCTTGTTCGTTAAATCAATCCAAAATGCCGCTTTATTTTTTACTTCTGTATCTATTGAAGGTCTAAATATTGCGAGTGCGACAACTAATGCAAAATGAAATAATGGAATTATGGGAAGATTATTTACAAGTTTAATATTGACATTAACAGCATTTATCGTTAATGCCCAACCTTCTGCCATCGCCCCACGCGATTATCAGCAGATGCTGAAGAAGGGAATCAATGTTGATTGGTGGGGAAGAAGTGAGAAAAATAAATATGGTGCCTATTCGGAGACGGCAGTCAAGAAATTTGTACAGCAAGGCATCAAGCACGTAAGATTCCGTCTGCATCATTATCATTTTACAGATGAGGATTTCAAGAGACTGTTTTCGCAGATAAACACTTGCATGCAGAACGAGCTGATTCCAATTATAGCCTTCTCCGCCAAACCATACAAGGAGAATCCTGATGTTGGGGAGCACGAGAAAGTTGTAGAGTGGTGGAAGATGATGGCTGAACGATGCAAGGAGCTCTCGCCAATGGTTTCGTTTGATTTGATTGTAGAACCTTCGGATCAAGTAAAAAAAGATGTGGCGGAACTCAACTCCCTTTACGAGGATTGCGTTACAGCTATTCGCAAGACTAATCCAAAGCGAATCATCTTTATAGCACCTCCAAAACTATCTCATCCAGAAGGTCTTAAAGACTTAAAGATTCCTTCGTCGGGAAATGGCTACCTGATGGCAGAATGGCATTTCTTTGCAGCTGGTCCCAGCAAGTCAAACGACAAAAAACGCTGGACTACAGGTACGGCAGAGGAAAAGCAAAAGATAAAGAAAAGCACCAAGGTGGCAGTTGATTGGCAAAAGGAAACTGGTATTTACACCTGGGTTGGGGCTTGGATGCCTGGCGATTATAACAAAGACGACAATTACAGTGTAAAGGAACAGGCAGAATTTGCATCATTCATGACCCAGCAGCTGAATAAATATGGAGTTCCTTTCGCCATTAATGCCGACCACCATTTTTATGATTATAAGGCAGAGCAATGGATTCCCCAATATAAAGATTTGTTGAATGCAATATTTATGTGACATTTAGATATTTCCTCAATGACGCCCGCACCGAAGAGCGCAAGCTCATGTACCATATCAGTTCGCAGTTGCGGACACAGGTCAGAGTATGAATCTTGGCAGAATTAAAGCAGTACTACTTACTTTGCTCATGAAGTACTACTGCTATCGCAAATGAAGTAGTACTTCTATCGCCAATGCAGTACTACTTCTTTTTTCACCCATTTTACAATAGTTCGTTAAAAATTTGAGTTTTGGCTATGCAGTCTTAGGTTGCCAGCCAATGAGTTCTTTGACAATATGACTAATTTATGCCATTTTCGAAGGCCAACAGACCGTCCATATCCAACACGCGCCTGGCAATGGACAAGTTCAGCAGTAACCAGTTGATGCAGCCCTTCTTCCTGAGGTTGAAGTTCTGATGGTAGGATTGCTCGCAATGCCTGCCATAGCGTGCCATCTGAGTGAAATTTATCTTCCTGGATAAAATCATGTATAATGTCATTATCTCAACGAGAAGATTCTGGAATATTTTTGCCAACATCGCATCGGATTCTTTCACTGATGCTTGGATTACATCCTTGAGGATCTCCTCATATTGGCTAAGTGGCTCTGAAAATGTCATGTCCTTTAATGTTTTATAGTAACCATAATGGTTTTAAGGTTCAGACACTTAGGCAAATTTTATTAGTTATGTCCTGTTAATCAGCTTACTTGTTTTCAGGCAATCAACTTAAACATCAACGGAGTATTGAGTAATGAGAGGACGTATAAACGCAAGAAAGGACGTTGAAGGGCTTAGTTGCGGATTTGAGAATCAAGTAGAAAAAGAGAATGGAATGGAACGTAACAAACCCCACTTTTAGGTATTGCCCAGCAAAAGATTTTATCATACCTTTGCATCATTGCTAAAGAGAACAGATTATGACGGAAATGATGACAATAATCATAGGACTTCTGATTCCGCTATTAGGAACGATGCTTGGTTCGGCTTTCGTATTCTTTATGAAAGACGAAATGTCCATGCGACTGCAGAAGTCGTTGTTGGGCTTTGCCTCAGGCGTAATGGTGGCAGCATCCGTGTGGTCCTTGCTCATTCCCGCTATGGAGATGAAGGCAGATAGCGGTGCATGGTCGGTAGTGCCTGCAGCCGTAGGCTTTCTGTTGGGCATCGGTTTCCTGCTATTGATCGACGAACTCACACCCCACCTGCATATCGGAACAGACAAGCCCGAGGGCATCAAGTCCCACTTGTCAAAGACAGCCATGCTTGCCCTTGCCGTCACTATCCACAACCTACCTGAAGGAATGGCCGTAGGCGTAGTGTTTGCCGGAGCCGAAAACCACGTCTCAAGCATCTCCTTGGCCGCAGCCATTTCCGTATCATTAGGCATAGCCATACAGAACATCCCCGAAGGTGCCATAATCTCCATGCCCATGCGTGCAGCAGGCAACAGCAGATGGAAATCATTCGTGCTGGGCTCGCTTAGCGGAATAGTAGAGCCAATCGGAGCCATAGCCGTATTGCTGCTCGCCTCATTTCTTACGCCGGCACTACCCTACATGCTCGCCTTTGCAGCAGGCGCCATGTTCTACGTGGTAGTGGAAGAGCTCATACCCGAAGCATCAAGCGGCCAACACAGCAACCTCAGCACCATAGGTTTCGCCATAGGCTTTGTGCTGATGATGGTGCTTGATGTGGTGATGGGATAAAAGGCAGGTACTAACGAAACACCATTTCCGCGGCATTTAGTTAAAGATTACTAACAATTGATACCAAAAACTGCCAAATGAACACAAAACAGATATGTCTTTTCCAGAACTCACCAGACACTTTTCCTATTCATAAACTGAATCGGTAGATAGTGAAGTAGAAGTCATACTGAATCTGTTGTCACTTGCCTGGGAATTGTTCGGGGGCTCTCAACAAGAAGCAATAGACTATCGCGACCTGGCAAACCTAATGGCTTGGGGTATAAGCGAGAAGATGTTTAATCTACTTGGAAGATACAGCAAGCCCACGCGATGAATGCGACTCCCGCTCTCATCGATTGTAGCGAACCTCGTTGAAAGGGGGAAATAGCAGCGAGGGAAATGACAGGAAACAGGCTTGTACCAGTTCAAGAATGGGCTGTCTGATGCTCTTCGTTGAGGAAACTGGCCACTATCCTAACTGCCTCGGAAAAGGCGGTGGGCTGGCCAGGAACGGTGATGAAGAGGTGAGTGGCAGTGGGAAAAACATGATAGGCAAGGGGATGATGAAGCTTCTGCAGGCGACGAGCCAGTTGGGCCGTCTGATCAAAAAGGATATCGTGACCGGCTGAGAGGATGAGAACGGGCGGGAGAGACTGCAAAGCGGAGTTGCTGGACAAGCCTACGGAAACGAGCGGGTGGTGCTGCTGCCCCTGGGTATAAGCCTCGTTGAAAGCCTCCAGGAGTTCTGCATCATTGCCATAACCTTTGCCGTACTTGCGCCACGAATGGCTGCGACGGGTGAAGAGTTCGGTCACAGGATAGATGGGAATCACACTATTCACACCAGGCACGGAGAGGGCTGTAGCAAGAGCCAGGTTTCCGCCCGCACTGTCACCACCCACAGAGACGCGGGCAGAATCGCATCCCCACTCGGCAGCATGAGCACGAAGGTAGGCGAAAGCCTGCTGACAGTCGGCAAGAGGCGCGGGGAAAGGGGAAGCAGGAGCAAGTGAATAGTCAAGCGCAGCCACACAGCAGTTGGCCTCAAGCGCCAAGGCTGCACAGAAGCGGGAACAACTGTTGATACTGCCAAAGCACCAACCGCCCCCATGAAGATAGAGCAGAAGCGGCCGTGGGCGTTCAGAAGGGACTGTGGGAGTGAACAGGCAAAGGTTGGACTGGGGATAGGAAGTGTTGACACCCTGAGGCAAGACAGGTGCCTGATTACGGCTGCGGCGTATCTGCTGCAGAGCGGCATCATCACCCTGGATGGCTGCACGTACCGCCAACATCTGCTTGTGCTGCAGACCAGGCTTCATAGATGCCAGAAAACTGCGTTCCTCTATCTGCATCTGCCGCTGCAACTCGGCATTGGGACAAATCTGCGCATGCATTTGCAGAGTTGTCAACAACAAGAGGAAGATGTATAGAAGCCTGGAGCTAACGTTGTTCATAATACAGAGAATTTAGTTCGTTTCCTTTGCCAACGGAGTTTTTATTCCAAAAGCCACCCGATGGCAAAGAGGATGCCAAAGAATGCGATGTTGCGCGAAGTTTGTCCCAACACGCTATTCAGCTCCCTTCCCTTGTTTATCCTAACCATCATGCGCCACGTCTGTAAATGCGGCAGAAGGTAAAGCAAAGGCATAAAGGCGGCGGCATATCTACCGAAAACGAATAAAGAAAAAGCAAGAGCACAAGCAACGAAGCCCAACAGAAGATAAAGCCATTTGCCGAACATCTCGCCAAAGAGCACAACGACCGTGTGCTTCCCGCTGATGGCATCAGCCTCCCGATCACGATAATTGTTCAAGACAAGCAAGGTGTCGATAACCAAACCACAAGCAACAGCGCTGATGACAACAGGCAGACAGACGAAAGAAGTCTGCAAATAAAAAGTAGCAACCACAGGCACGAGACCAAAGAAAACAAGCACCAGCAAGTCGCCAAAGCCCCAATAGGAAAGCACCAGAGTATATAAGAAAGCAAAGAGAACGCAGGCCGCTCCAACTGCCACCAGCCACCAACCGGCCTGACTGACGAGCAAACAACCTGTAGCACATGCCAGCAGGACAACAAGCACAATGCCCATCCGCATAGCACGAGGAGTAATCCAGCCCTGGGCAGTTGCGCGCTTGGGGCCAAGGCGGTCCTCTCTGTCAGCTCCTTTAAGGAAATCATATAGGTCATTGATAAGATTAGACGCTATCTGCATCAATCCTGCAAACACGGCACAAGTAAGTGCCGGAAACCATCTGAAACTTCCATAGGCATATGCCATAGCACATGCCAGCGCCACAGGAACCATAGCCGCCGTAAGCGTCTTGGGCCTGGTTGCCAGAAACCACGCCTTCAAAGAATTGCACCTAACATTATCTTCCATCATCTATTCAATCAAATATCTTCATAAAACCGCATCAAATCAGCGTTCATTATAGCAAACAAGCATTATTGTCCGCAGTCTCGTAACACGCGCCATTAAGCCGAGCGTAAGGCAGAACGGTGTGCCTCTCCCCAAATTGGCTATGCCTCTTATATAACGCCGAAATGCGTTCCATACACCTTATATAATATATTATACCTTATATATACCAAAGGATATAAAGTCCCACCCTTTCAGACTTACAAGGCTGTATGATTAATCCCCTAGGTTTGTCGGGGGAACCTGGACGGCATCCCATACCTAATATAATATATTATACCTTATATATAACACATAGACCAGAAGCAGTATGCATAAACCAGAAGCAGTATGCATAAACCAGAAGCAGCCTTCATGCGGATCATGCGGATCATACAAATAAGAAATCCGGCACTCCACATTGTGTGGAATGCCGGACTCTTCTGGAAAAAAGCGGCGGCTACCTACTCTCCCACTGGACGCAGTACCATCGGCGCGGACGGGCTTAACTTCTCTGTTCGGAATGGGAAGAGGTGGAGCCCCGTCACTATAGCCACCTGAAATAAGGCTTGACATGTGAGGGAAGCGCGAAGAAAACAACTGAAAGGACAAGCACGCGGTGAAAGTTTCGGGCAATTAGTAAGGCTCGGCTTTGACATTGCTGCCTTTACACCTGCCTCCTATCAACGTCATCGTCTCTGACGACCCTCATGAGGAGATCTCATCTTGCGGATGGCTTCGCGCTTAGATGCCTTCAGCGCTTATCACTACCAGACTTAGATACCCGGCCGTGCCCCTGGCGGGACAACCGGTACACCAGCGGTCTGTCCAACACGGTCCTCTCGTACTAGTGTCAGACCCGCGCAAATCTCCAACGCCCACGATAGATAGAGACCGAACTGTCTCACGACGTTCTGAACCCAGCTCGC